>ERZ1673698.2549-NODE-2549-length-11986-cov-4.463247_pt1 | contig 11986 bp, 10 predicted proteins | sample MGYA00580228_ERZ1673698 | MGnify/ENA primary metagenome ERZ1673698 (study PRJEB41218, sample SAMN15661768) | gut metagenome | host: Homo sapiens | place: Canada: London | collected 2015-08-20/2019-03-30 | study: EMG produced TPA metagenomics assembly of... | reverse complement strand
CAATGTGTTTGCCGATGGCAAGCGCTATATTTCCGGCAACCGCTGCGATAAGCCCGTGACCGGTAAGAGCGAGGACGACAGCCTGAATCTGTACGCCTACAAGCAGCAGCTGCTGGCCGGTTACAAGCCCGTGCCCGGCAAGCGCGGCTCCATTGGCATCCCGCTCTGCCTGAATATGTACGAGCTGCTGCCCTTCTGGTATACCTTCTGGACCAGGCTGGGCTTTGCCGTGCACACAAGCCCGGTGTCCAGCCGGGGGCTGTATCTGGCCGGTCAGGCCACCATCCCCAGCGATACCGCCTGCTTCCCGGCCAAGCTGAGCCATGGCCACATCAAGGCCCTGAGCCAGATGCACCTGGATGCCATCTTCTACCCCTGCCTGACCTACAACTTTGACGAAGGACTGGGCGACAACCACTATAACTGCCCGGTGGTGGCCTATTACCCTGAAGTTCTGGCAGGCAACTGCCCCGAGCTGGAGGGCCAGAAGTTTATCTATGACTATGTGGGCATCCACCGCCCCAAGGACTTTGTCCGCAAGATGGCAAAGGAAGTCCTGCCCAAATACTTCGGCGGCATTTCCGAAAAGGAAGTGCAGGCTGCTGCCGATGCTGCCTACGCCGAGCACGAGGCCCACATGGCCCAGATCCGGGTCAAGGGCAGCGAGATCATTGATGAAGCACGCCGTCAGGGCAAGCGCATCATCGTGCTGGCTGGCCGCCCCTACCACGTTGACCCTGAGATCAACCATGGCATCGACCACCTCATCACCCGCCACGGCGCGGCTGTTGTCACCGAGGACAGTATCTCCAACCGGGTGGAAAGGTTCCCCACCAGTGTGCTGAACCAGTGGACCTACCACAGCCGCCTGTATGCGGCGGCCAAGTACTGCACCACCCAGAAGGATATGGATCTGGTGCAGCTGGTCTCCTTTGGCTGCGGCGTGGATGCCATTACCACCGATGAGACCCGCGAGATCCTGCAGGCAGGCGGCAAGCTCTACACTCAGCTCAAGATCGATGAGATCACCAATCTGGGTGCGGTCAACATCCGTCTGCGCAGCCTGTTCGCCGCTCTGGAGGAGCGCGACGAGGCGGCAGAGGAAAAGGCCGCCCCCAAGGCAGAAGCCTGATACATAGGAGGAACCTATGGAATACAATTATCCCAAATTTACCCCGGAGATGAAGCTGACCCACACCATCCTCATCCCCAACATGGCCATTACCCAGTTCCGGCTGCTGGAATACGCCCTGCGCTACGACGGCTACAAGTGTGAGATCCTGGGCAACTGCGGCAGCGCCGTGGCACAGCTTGGCCTGAAATACGTCCACAACGACACCTGCTATCCGGCCCTGCTGGTCATCGGCCAGTTTCTGGATGCCCTGAACAGCGGCAAGTATGACCTGGATCACACGGCCCTGCTCATCACCCAGACCGGCGGCGGCTGCCGTGCTTCCAACTACATCCACCTGCTCCGCAAGGCTCTGGTCAAGGCGGGCTATCCCCAGATCCCCGTTGCCAGCCTGAACTTCTCCGGTCTGGAAAAAGACAGCGGCTTCCAGATGACCCTGCCGCTGGCCCGCCGCGCGCTGGCCTGCATTTTCTACGGCGATATGCTCTGTGCCCTGCGCAATCAGGTGGCCCCCTACGAGAACGAAAAGGGAGCCGCTGACCGGATGGTCGATCTGTGGGTCGAGCGTCTGGGCCGCGTTCTGCTGGCCGGCAAGGGCTTTACTGCCCGGGAAATGAAGCACACCTTCCCGCTCATTGCAAAGGATTTTGCGGCCATCCCCGTGACCCGGGTGCCCAAGGTCAAGGTGGGCGTAGTCGGCGAGATCTACGTCAAATACAGCCCCCTGGGCAACAACGACCTGCAGAAGTTCCTGGAGAGCCAGGACTGTGAGGTGAACTTCCCGGGCCTGATGGGCTTTGTGCAGTACTGCATCTTTAATATGGGCGAGGATCATGTCCTTTACGGCGGCAAGCTGGCCGTCAAGCTGGGCACGGATCAATTGCTCAACTGGCTGGACAGCGTGGAGCGTGCCATGCTCAAGGCCACAGCCGATGCCGGGTTCTACGCCCCCGGGCCCTTCAAGGAGCTGGTGGAAAAGCCCCACGGCATCATTTCGCTGGGGGCCAAGATGGGCGAGGGCTGGCTGCTGACCGCCGAGATGATCGAGCTGGTGCAGGGCGGCTACGGCAACATCGTCTGTGCCCAGCCCTTCGGCTGCCTGCCCAACCATATCGTGGGCAAGGGCATGGTGAACAAGATCCGTGCCCTGTATCCCAGCGCCAACATCACCCCCATCGATTATGACCCCAGCGCCACCCGGGTCAACCAGGAAAACCGCATCAAGCTGATGCTGGCAGTCGCCAAGGAGCGCCTGAACGCCCCGGCGCAGGCCGCCCCCCTGACGGCAGAAGAAATCGCCGGTGGGGCTCCCCGGGTCGAGACCACGGTATAATTCTTTCTAAACAGCAACACTCCCCTTCGGGCAGGACCGTGTGCCGCACGGCTCCACCCGAAGGGGAGTGTTTTTTTTTTGTCTCAGTCGCAGAGATACCGCCGCTCGAACTCCTCAGCTGGGATGGCCTTGGAAAACCAGAAGCCCTGCGCGCCGTCGCAGTCCAGCGAGCGGAGGAGCTGCACCTGCTCCTCGGTCTCGATGCCCTCGCAGATGACGTTGTAGCCCAGCCGTTTGACCAGATGTACGATCTCCCGCAGGAAATCGGTGCCCCGCGCGTTGGAACTGCACCGGGTCAGGAAGAGCTTGTCCAGCTTGATGGTGTTTACGGGGATATCCACCATGTTGTTCAGCAGGGAACCGCCCGCGCCGAAATCGTCCAGCGAGGTCTGCATTCCATCGCTCTGGAAGGAGGAAAGCAGGCGCTTCACCCGGTCGTACTCCGAGACCACCGCCGTCTCGGTCAGTTCGATCTCCAGCATCCGGGCGCTGATGCTGTGCTTTTCCAGAATTTCGCTGTACTCCTGGGTGGGGGCATCCTCCCGGGCCAGCACCGCCGAGGCATTCACCGCAATGGGCAGCAGCCGGTGCCCGGCCTGTGCATTGCGCTGCAGAAACTGGGCCACCTGCTCGAAGATGTACAGATCCAGCTCCACGATGCGGCCCGTGGATTCCAGAATGGGAATGAACTGGTCGGGGAAGACCACGGTGCCGTCCGGCTTGATCCAGCGGGTCAGCGCCTCAGCCCCGATGACCGAGAGATCCTTGGGCGAGAACTTGGGCTGGAGGTACAGCTTGAACTCACCGTTCTCAAGCGCCTGGGGCAGGCCGCTCAGCAGCTCACCGGTCAGGGTCTGCTTGACCTCCAGCTTTTTGTCAAACTGGACAGCAGACACGCGGGTGTTGCTGTGTACCTGCTTGCGGGCAAAGTTTGCCTTGTCGATGGCGGCCGATGCGCTCAGGCAGCCGGGCTCAATGGCGTACACACCCATCCGCACCCGCAGGCGCACCTCCGGGTAATGCTGGGCCTGATACTGCTCAAACCGGCGGCAGAGCGTGTCTGCATAGTGGAGCGGGCCTTTCTCGTCGCGGCAGGAGAGGTAGAGTACGAACTGGTCGCCCACCACCCGGCACAGGTAGCACTCGCCCCAGTGGCGGGCCGCCTCGATGAGAAAATCGCTGAATTCCTTCAGCAGCTGATCACCGGTGGCGTAGCTGTATTTTTCGTTGAAGTATTTGAAGTTCTCGAAGTCACAGTAGAAGATCTGGAAGCCCTCGGCGTAGCCGCCGATGATCTTGTGGAAGACCTCCTCCTTGAAACGGGAAAAGGCCAGCAGGCCGGTCAGCCGGTCAAACTCGGGGGCAGAGGTCATGCCGCGGCTCACGGCGTTCACGGCCAGATGCTTGCTCAGGTAGGCGTTGATGATCTTGGTGATCTCGCCCAGCTCCCGGCGGTTCTGGGGTGTCCAGTACCGCTTGCTGCCGCACACCACATAGGCAATGGCACCCTGATACTCGCCCTCGCCGTACATGGCAGCGTAGACCACTGTCTGGGCCCCGCCCTGCATCAGCAGCGCGCGCCCCTGCGGTGAGTACATCCCCATGTTGTCGGCCTGCAGCACGGTGGTGCCGTATTCATCATAGCTGTGGAACAGGGTCAGGAAGTCCTCCTTGGTATAGGATTCACCGTTCAGAGGCACCGGCTCCGCTCGGGGAGAGGTCCACTGGAACTGCCGGGAGACGCTGCGTTCCCGGATGCGGGTGTCCACAATGGTGATGCGGTCCAGCTGCAGCCGGATGCCGACGATCTTCAGGAAGAGGGGAATGGCGGTCTCAAAGCTGTTGTTCTTCTCAAACAGTTCAAAGGCGGTGGAGATCAGGTCGTTGTGCAGGTAGCGTGCATCGATATCGGCTGTTTCTGGGGCGGCAGGAACCGCCTGGGCGTAGCGCCGCAGATTATCGCAGAACACATACTGGTTGCGGCCGTTCTGCTTGGCCTGATACAGGGCCCAGTCCGCGTTTTCAAACAGCTGGTCAAAGGAATAGCCCGCTGTGTTTTCGGGCAGGAAGCAGGCACCGATGCTGCAGGTCATCCGGTAATCGTTTTCCCAGAACTTCACCTGCTGCACGGATTCCGAAAGCTGGCGGGTCTTCTGGAGCAGGGTGGTGTTGGGGATATCCTTCAAAAACACCACGAACTCATCGCCGCCGAACCGTACCAGAATGTCGCTGGAGCGGAACAGGGTGCGCAGCAGCCGGGCAAACTCCTGCAGGACCTTGTCACCGAACAGATGGCCGTAGCAGTCGTTGACGTTCTTGAAAAAATCCAGATCGATGACCAGCATTCCGCAGGAGGCATAGGGATCTTTGGCCTGCAGATAGCGGTCAATGAGCTCCTTGCCGGTGCGGTTGTTATACAGCTGGGTCAGGGAATCGTGGCGGGCCTGCTCCAGCAGCTCCTGGGTCTGATTCTTCTGGTCGGTGATGTCCTTTGCGTAGCCCACATAGAGCGTGCCGCGGGCGGGGATCCTCGACCGGGCGGGCATCCACCTCCCGGGAATAATACACCCCCTCCGGCGAGACAAAGCGCATCTCCAGCGGGCCGTACAGCTCACCGGTGAGCAGGGCGCGCATCTTCCAGCGGTCCTCCGCGAAGATCGTGGCGTGCTCCGGCTTCTCGGAGCCAAGGTAGGCATCCAGTGTCTCCAGCGTGCGGCTCCGGGTATCGTAGACCCGCAGCTGATCCAGACGGGGGTCATATTCCAGCAGGAAAAACCACCGATGCACAAGAAACTGCATCAGCAGGGGATTGTTGATGATTGAATCGATAAACCGAACAGGGACATCCATGGCCGATTCCCCACTTTCCGCTTTTTAACCAGTATAACAAAATATGGAAGATGCATCAAGGCGAAACACAGAAATTTCATGGAAAGTGAAAGAAATTTTACCGAAAGCTCTGTCGGAAACGGTTTCGGTGCTCCCGCTCAGGCCGGAACGCCCCACAGCTCGATCGTGGCACCGGCGGCAAGCCGGACGTTGGTGTCCACGGTCAGGGTCAGCCTGCCGAGCTTCTGGCTGGCATCCACATTCTGGCCGCTGCTTTTGGCAGGCAGAACGACCGCAGGCGGTGCACCCGTGGTGCCGGATGCGGCAAAACAGAGATACTGCCCGAAGCAGGGAAGTGCCTGAAAGCTGGCAAAGGTGCGGGTGGGCGGGCTGGACATCGAGCTGCTGGCAGCACAGGGGGCAGAAGCACTGAGCAGCTGGGCACCATCGCTGGTGCTGCACACCCAGTGCAGCGTGCCCTTGGATTGGCTGCTGCCTGCCTGAAACAGCACCTTCAGCGCCTGCAGTTCGGTGGGAAAGGTGCGCTCAAAGCTGGCAGCGGCGGCGTTCAGGGACACCTTTTCCAGCAGCTCCCATTGGCCGGGATCGCTGGGGTCACCCTTTGGGCCCTGGGGGCCGGGTTCTCCCTGCGGGCCTTGCGGGCCGGGCTCTCCTTTGGGGCCGGTGGGGCCTGCGGCACCGGGTTCACCCTTTTCGCCCCGGAATGCACCGCTTTCCACAGCTGCTTTCAGCCGGTCGAGCAGGGCCTGCCAGGCGGGCGTGCCGGGCTGGGGCAGGGTGCTGTCCTCAGTGCCGGAGTTTTCGGCCACGCAGTAGTACACGTCTGCGCTGGTCAGGGTGCGGGTGCCATCGGTGCCCTCAAAGGTGATGCGCCCCTCCCCGGGCACAGCCGTGATGAGGGCGGGCACCTCCACAAGGCCGTCTGCCACCAGCGTGGAGGGGGCAGCGTTCCCATCCGGCAGGTGCCAGAAGGCCCGCAGGGTCATGCCCTGCCACTCGCCGTCGGCTTCCACCCGCAGGGCGTAGATGCCCCGGTTTTTGGTGTAGCCGAAGCGGAGCAGGCCGTCGTACCCCTGCAAAGCAGCCCCGCCGCCCGAGGATAAATGGATCTGACGTTCGATCATACAGTTTCACTCCTTTTGTCGTGGTTTTTGCGTTCAAAAAGCTTGACTTTGGTTAGAGTTTCCGGTAAGATTGTGAAAAGACCGCAGAAGGTTTGGTGGATAAAATCTAACCAAAATCAGCTTGTGAGGCTATAATATCTGATTAAATTCAGAAAGTCAAGGGAAAATCTGAATCCGGTTAGAAAACCGGCGTTCTGCACAAGAAGGAGTGCAAAATTTGTGTTTTATGACTGCTACACGGCCCTGTGTCAGGCCAGAGGAATCAGCCGCAGCCGGGCCGCGCAGGAGATGGGCCTGAGCAACTCCACAGTGACCAAATGGAAAAACACCGGGGCGACCCCCTCGGGCGAGACGCTGGCCAGGGTATCCGCCTATTTCGGTGTGCCGGTGGGGGAGCTGCTGGGCGAAGCCGTCCCGACGGTGCAGGAGGAGCGGAAGCTGCCCGAAGGGGCTGTCCCGTTCGATCCCGCTCTCACGGCTCCGCTGCTGGGCACGGTGCGTGCAGGCCTGCCCATGTATGCGGAAGAAAACATTGAGGGCTACATCCCCATCACCCGGAAAGACGGGGCACGGTACTTCTGGCTCCGTGTCCGGGGCGACAGCATGAACGCCGTGGGCATTTCGGAAAACGATGAGATCCTGGTGCGGGAGCAGCCGGAGGTGGAAAACGGCCAGCTTGCTGTGGTGATGGTCAACGGCGATGAAGCCACCGTGAAATATTTCCGTCAGGAGGGGAGCCTTGTGGTCCTGACCCCCAAAAGCTTCAACCCCGTGCACCAGCCCCAGATCTATGATCTGAAACGGGTGCAGGTGCGGGTGGTCGGCCTTGTGGTGGAGTGCCGCAAGGTGTTCTGAAAAAAAGAAGATGGCCCCTGCGGGGCAGAATAGGAGGCTCGCTATGAAATGGAGGACCGTTCTGTGCACAGCACTGTTTTTGTGCGGTACCGTGCTGCTTTCTGCCTGCGGCGGGGGAGAGATGCCCGCGCCTGCGGAACCGCCTGCTTCCAGTGAGGTACCGGCTCCCTCTCAGCCGGAGGAAGTGCCCGCCCCCTCGGAATCGGCTTCTTCCAGTGAACCGGAGCCATTTCCGGAACCAGAACCGCCCAAACCGTGGGATGGCATGGTCGTCCCGGAAGGATGTAAGGCGGAGTGGAAAATAGAACAAGGCAAGCTGGTATTGGTCAGCTATGAGTTTACGAATGGGGCAAATGTGCTCCTTCCGACGGGAAAGCCGTACAGTATCGGTGCGAATTGCTTTATGCAAAATTGGAAACTAACTGGGATAACAATTCCAGGAGATGTGATTGAAATTCAGCAGTCTGCATTTCAAGAATCCGGACTAAAACAGATTTACATACCAGCCAGTGTTAAGGAATTGAAAAACGATGTATTTGCGGACTGTCATTCGCTTACAATTGCAACAATTGAAAATACACCAATGACAGGTCAGCGCATATTTGCCCGGTGTAAAGCTCTGCAAAGTGTGCAGCTTGGCGAGGGAGTGATCCGGATTGAAGAAGGCGCATTTGAACATAGTGGCCTGAAAAAGATCACTCTGCCGGGAACATTGTCGAACGTAGAGAAATATGCATTTGATTACTGCAATTTGAAAACGATCGTTTATAACGGTGATTGGGAAGCAAAGAAGAGTACACTGACAATTGGTGAACAAAACGAGGCCTTGTTAACTGCAACCCAAAGTTAAACCACCAAAAACAAACGCCGTCTCTTGTGCAAAAAGGCAAGAGACGGCGTTTTTGCGTGGAAAAGCAGAAGCGAAAAATCAGCGATGAATCGCTTGTTTATCAATTTGACCGGAATTTGTGCAACAAAAAAACCTATAAACCTATTGACATTCTGGGGAAATGGGTATATCATACGGCCAACGGAAACACACATCCGCAAGATCAGGAGAAAAGGAGGGGAACAGACATGGACTGGAATGTGATGGTGCAATATCTGCCGCAGTATGAAAAAGCGGCCTGGCTCACCCTGCGTCTGGGCGTGGCCGGTATCTTCTGGGCTATCCTTGTGGGCCTTGTCTGCGCCGTGCTCCAGTACGAAAAAGTGCCGGTGCTGCGCCGTATCGTGGGCGCTTATATCCAACTCAGCCGGAACACGCCGCTGCTGGTCCAGCTGTTCTTTCTTTATTACGGCCTGCCCAAGATCGGCATCAAGACCAACGCCGAGCTCTGCGGCATTGCAGGCCTTGCCTTTCTGGGCGGCAGCTACATGGCCGAGGCCTTCCGCAGCGGGCTGGAAGCCATCGAACCCATCCAGACCGAAAGTGCCCTGAGCCTTGGCATGAGCCGGCTGCAGACCATGCGCTATGTGGTGCTGCCGCAGGCGGTCTCCATCAGTATGCCGGCCTTTATGGCAAATATCATCTTCCTGCTCAAGGAGACCAGCGTGTTCAGCGCCATCAGCCTGATGGATCTGATGTTCACGGCAAAGGATCTCATCGGCCTGTACTATAAGACGGCCGAGAATCTTTTCCTGCTGGTGGTGTTCTACCTCATCATCCTGCTGCCGGTGTCCCTGCTGGGCAGCTGGCTGGAAAGGAGGCTGCGCTATGCCGGATTTGGGTCTTGAAGTCCTGCTCAAGGGCAAAAATATGGTTCGCCTGCTGGGCGGTCTGGGCGTGGCGCTTAAGATCAGCGCTGTGTCTGTCCTCATCAGCCTGCCGCTGGGCATCCTGCTGGGCGTGCTGATGACTTTCAAAAATCCCATCCTGAAAGCCATCCTCCGGGTGTATCTGGAATTCATCCGCATCATGCCCCAGATGGTGCTGCTCTTTCTGGTGTATTTTGGCACCACGCGGGCCTTTGGCTGGGATCTTTCCGGCGAGACGGCGGCGGTCATCGTGTTCGTGCTCTGGGGCACGGCCGAGATGAGCGACCTCGTCCGCGGTGCCCTCATCGCCATCCCGAAGCATCAGTATGAGAGCAGCGAGGCGCTGGGCATGAGCCGGGCGCAGACCTATTGGTACATCATCATCCCCCAGACGGTGCGGCGGCTCATCCCGCTGTCCATCAACCTCATCACCCGCATGATCAAGACCACCAGCCTGGTGTTGATGATCGGTGTGGTGGAGGTGCTCAAGGTGGCCCAGCAGATCATTGAGGCCAACCGCACCGCCAGCCCCAACGCGGCGTTTGGCATCTACCTCACCGTGTTTATCCTGTATTTTCTGGCCTGCTGGCCCATCAGCCTGCTGGCCGGTTACCTCGAAAAGAAATGGAAGTGACTGTTATGGCAGAGCCGATCCTGACCGTAGACCATCTGGTAAAAAGCTACGATGGCAAGACCAATGTTCTGGATAATGTCAGCTTTGCCGTCAAGCCCGGTGAGGTCATCGTTGTGGTGGGCCCTTCCGGCTGCGGCAAAAGCACCCTGCTGCGCTGTCTGAACGGTCTGGAGCCGGTGCAGGCGGGCCGGGTGAAGCTGAGCAGTGAGACGGTCGCCTACGGCGGCAAGAATCTGGCGGCCCTGCGCCAGCGCATCGGCATGGTGTTCCAGAGCTATGAGCTTTTCCCGCACCTGACCGTGCTGGAAAATATCCTGCTGGCTCCCACCAAGGTGCAGAAACGCCCCCGGGCTGAGGTGCAGCAGGAAGCCGAGGCCCTGCTGGACCGCGTGGGCCTGCTGGCCAAAAAGAACAGCTACCCCCGGGAGCTTTCGGGTGGTCAGAAGCAGCGTGTCGCCATTGTGCGCGCGCTCTGTATGCACCCCGAGATCCTGCTGTTCGACGAAGTGACCGCCGCCCTTGACCCTGAAATGGTGCGCGAGGTGCTGGATGTCATGCTCGACCTGGCCCGTGAGGGCAAGACTATGGTGATCGTCACCCACGAGATGCAGTTTGCCCGGGCAATTGCCAGCCGGGTGCTGTTTCTGGACGATGGCCGTATTGTGGAGGAAGCGCCCCCGGCGGACTTCTTCGACCACCCGCAGACCGAACGTGCACAGCGCTTCCTGCGTACTTTCACCTTTGATGCGGTTGCAAAGCAGTGAGAAACGCGCAGCAGCCCATTTCCACTTTGATCCTTTTTGTCTGATGCTGTGAAATGATGTCACAGATCATGGATAGATTTTTATATGGGAAAGAAAGGAAAGGAGTTACTACCATGAAAATTAACAAGGTTTCCCGCCGTGCCTTCCTGCTGGGTCTGGGCGCAGTTTCCACCGCCGCTCTGCTTTCTGCCTGCGGCGGCAGCGCATCCTCCTCTTCTGTCGCTTCCGGCTCTGCTGTATCCGGCAGTGCCGCAGCTGCGGGCAGTGACGTGTTCCGCACGCTGGACGAGATCAAGGCAGACGGCACCGTGAACATCGGCGTTTTCTCCGACAAGAACCCGTTCGGCTATGTGGATGAGAACGGCGAGTATCAGGGCTATGATGTCTACTTCGCCCGCCGCCTGGCCGAGGATCTGGGCGTGGAAGCCAACTTCGTCTCCACAGAGGCCGCCAACCGCATTGAGTACCTGCAGACCGGCAAGGTCGATATCATTCTGGCAAACTTCACCGTCACGCCCGAGCGCGCTGAGGAGGTGGACTTTGCACTGCCCTACATGAATGTTGCACTGGGTGTCATCTCTCCCGACAGCAATGTCATCACCAGCCTGGACAACTGGAACGCTGACGATCAGATGATCGTCATTTCCGGCACCACCGCCGAGACCTACCTGACCAAGGAATATCCCGACATTCCCCTGCAGAAGTATGATTCCTATGCGACCGCCAAGAACGCGCTGGAAAACGGCAATGGCGCTGCATGGGCCAACGACAACACCGAGGTCATCGCTTTTGCAAAGCAGAACTCCGGCTACACAGTCGGCATCCCCTCTCTGGGCAGCCAGGATACCATCGCCCCCGCTGTGAGCAAGGGCAACACCACCCTGCTGGACTGGATCAACGACGAGATCAAGAGCCTGGGCGAGGAGAGCTTCTTCCACAAAGATTACGAGGAGACGCTGGTGGATACCTACGGCCTTGACTATGAGGATGAGCTGGTCGTTGAGGGCGGCGAGACCAACGCGTAAATCTGAACTTTAAGATGCAGTGATGAGAAACACCCCGTGCAGAAATGTACAGGGTGTTTCTTTTGTGTGAATCTGTGCAACGATGTATTGACAATGTTGCATGATATGAATATAATAAAAGTGACAAAGGAGCGTGAGAGTATGACGACGGTAAGTGTCCGGATGGATGAGAATCTGAAGCGGGATTTTGATGAGATCTGCAATGAACTGGGCCTTTCGATGACAACAGCCATCACCATGCTGGCCAAGAAGATGACGCGTGAAAAACGCATTCCGTTTGAAGTCTCGATGGATCCCTTTTATAGTGCATCCAATATGGCCGCCCTGAATGACAGCATTGAGGAAATGCGTCAGGGAAAGACTGTAACGAGAACGCTGGAAGAGCTTGAGGCTATGGAACATGAGTAAGATCACCTTCACGGAGCGGGCCTTTGCGGAATATCTGTATTGGCAGTCTCAGGATAAAAAGACGCTGAAACGGATCAACGCATTGCTCAAGGATATTTCGCGC
>ERZ1673698.2516-NODE-2516-length-12129-cov-5.591436_pt1 | contig 12129 bp, 7 predicted proteins | sample MGYA00580228_ERZ1673698 | MGnify/ENA primary metagenome ERZ1673698 (study PRJEB41218, sample SAMN15661768) | gut metagenome | host: Homo sapiens | place: Canada: London | collected 2015-08-20/2019-03-30 | study: EMG produced TPA metagenomics assembly of... | reverse complement strand
GTGAGCCCGGCTCTGATCCGGGACACCATGGAGAGTGCGCTCAAGGATGGGGATGACGTACTGTACATCGCCATCTCCGGCGGCATCAGCGGCACCTGCTGGAGCGCTGAGCTTATGGCGGAGGAGCTGCGGGGCGAATACCCCGACCGCATGATCCGGGTACTGAATACCTGCGGCGCTTCGTTGGGAGAGGGCCTCGTGGTGCTGGAGGCAGCCAAAATGCTGGAGAAGGGCTGTACGGCAGATGAAATCATCCGGCAGGCTGAGGAAAATTGCGGGCGGATGCGCCAGTTCTTCATGGTGGACGACCTGAAGTATCTGCGCAAGGGCGGCCGCCTGCCCGCCGCCGTGGCCGTGGCCGGTGGGATGCTGGGCATCAAGCCCCTCATCACCATCAAGGAGGGCAAGGTCGTTATGGCGGGCAAGGCCCGGGGCCTGCCCGGCGCTTACGTTGCCCTGTTCAAGAAGATCGAGGAGCTGGGCGGCATCAGCACCTGCGTCAACGCACTGGCTGGTTACACCCTCGCCCCCCGCGAGGTGCAGCCCATCCAGACCTACCTGCAGGAGAATCTGGGCCGGAACGAGGCCCTTGTGCGCCAGATTGGCTGTGTCATCGGCACCCACGCCGGCCCCGGCGCGTTCGGCCTGGCCTTCCTCGATGAAGGCTTTACCTTCTGATCTTACCCAATCAAAAAGAGGAACTGCTTTCCCGGCAGTTCCTCTTTTTTGTTGGTTTATTCGTGTCCGATCTTCGACCAGTCGATCTCTTCGGCATCTACAAAGCCGCTGTCCTTCGCTTCCTCCAGCTGCTTTGCTTCCTCTGTGGTCAGCTTGGTGAAATCCGGGTCCCATGCCAGTACCAGCTTTTTGATCAGCTCGTAGGCAAGGTTCTTGTCCGGGTCCGGCAGCATATCGATCATGTGTGCTGCATTCATTGCAATTTCAGACATCCTGCCACCTCCTTACAGCACCGCGTCCGAAACGATCTTGCCCAGCAGGAGCACCAAAACCACAAGCATCATGGGGCGGATGAACTTTGCGCCCTTCTTGAGGGCGAAGTGGGAGCCCAGCAGATTGCCCACAATGCCGCTGATGGCACAGGGGATGCCGATGGAGAACACCACCAGCCCGCTGGAAAGATACGTTACCAGGCTGGCGTAGTTGCTGGCAAGGTTGAGCACCTTGGCGTTGCCGCCCGCCGTGCGCAGGTCAAAACCCATCAGGGTGGTAAAGGCAATAATGGCAAAGGTGCCGGTGCCCGGGCCAAAGATGCCGTCGTACAGGCCGATGCCCAGCCCGATGGCAAGGGCCAGCACCGCCTTTTTGGCGTTCAGGGTGCCGTCGTCCCGGTTCTCGTCGGGCAGGTCCCGCCGCCAGAGGATGAGCACCGCCGCCACCGGCAGGATGATGAGCATCATGGTGCGCAGCACCTGATCGCTGAGCAGGAGCACGATGTGGGAGCCCAGTGCGCTGCCCACAAAGCTGCCCACAGCCGCCAGCAGGCCGACCCGGATGTTCATGGCTCCCTTCTGGAAGAACTGCGCCGTGGCAAAGGTGGTGCCGCAGGCCGCGCTGAATTTATTGGTGCCGTAGGTGTAATGCACCGGCAGGCCCGCAAACAGGTAGGCGGGCAGGCTGATCAGGCCGCCGCCGCCCGCCGCCGAGTCCACAAAGCCCGCAAACCCGGTCATCAGCATCAGAAACAGCAGCATTGGCAATGATAATGTAATTTCCATTCGTTCTACTTTCCCACTCTTTCGTTTACTTCAGATACAGCTTTCCCTCGCAGGCCAGGATCTGATCCAGGATCATCCGGGACACCCGGGCACCATAGACCATGGCGGGGTGGTCGTTGTACTCGATGATGTCATGGAACTCCTTGTTCATCAGAACGATCACATACTCGCCGTAGGGGGTGTGGATGATGCCGCCGTCGTTTCGGCAGGCGTTCATGCTGCCGCTCTTGCTGGCCACCCAGATAAGCTCCGGCTCGCCGGTCTCCTCGCAGTCCAGATAGAACTGGGGGAAATCGTGGGTCAGCATGGTGTTGTAGTGCTGCTGGCGGAAGATGCCCAGCATGGCGGCGCTGGCTTCTTTGCTGACCAGTGTGCCCTTTGCCACCTGCGCAAACAGGGCGGCGTAGTCCCGGGGCGTGGTGGTGCCCAGCTTGTCGTAGCGGTCAAAGTGGAGGGGGTTGTGCAGGACGGTGTGCCCAAAGCCCAATTCCCGGATGCAGGCATTGATGGTGTCCAGCCCCAGGTAATCGATGATCATATTGGTGGCGATGTTGTCCGAGCAGATGATCATCATGGTGGCGGTGTCCTTCACCTTGAGCTTTGCCCCCACGCCCAGGGCCCGGAGCATCCCGGAGCCGTCCACGAACTGGCTGGCCTCGTAGGTGATCTCCTCTTCCAGGTCAGCCCTGCCCCGGCTGGCCTGCAGATACAGCACCGCCAGAATGAACGCCTTGATGGTGGAGGCCGTCTCAAATTCCTCGTCGGCACCGATCTCCACCGTGCTGCCGCGCAGGTCATCCACAAAAACGCTCATCTTGCCCTGATAGGAATAGAGCTCGGCGGCAATGCGCTTTTCCAATGTCATATTCTGATCCATCTGGAATCCCTCAGCTTTTCTATACTTTCCGTTATACTTCATTCTTACCGTTAAGACATAATTATCATTGAAAACATTGATTTCATTGGTTCTCATTGATTCTAGTGCAATGATGAGCAATGAATTCAATGAATCTTTTGATACTAACGGTGATTACAGGTTGTTTTCAAAGAAACGCTGTGCGTTGCGGAAGAAGATGGCTTCCACCTCATCCTCGGTGAAGCCCTCTTTCCGCAGGGCATCGGCCAGCAGGGGCATTTTGGAGCAGTCGCTCAGTTCCAGCTTGCCGCCGATGCCGTCAAAGTCACTGCCCAGACCGATGATCTCAATGCCGCCCACCTGCTTGAAATGGGCGGCGTGTTTGGCCATCAGGGCCGTGGTGCTGCGGCACAGGTCGGGGCTGGGCTGGTCATCCAGAAAGCCCGCGCAGTAGTTCAGGCCCACCAAACCGCCTTTTTCCGCCATGACCCGGATCATCTCAGGGGCCAGGGCGCGGCAGTTGGAGTGGCTGGCCGCAAAGGGGCGGGTGCTGTGCTCCGCAATGTCCCAGAAGCCCTTATCGGACAGGTGGCTCACATCGGCAATGATGTGCAGGCGTTCCATCTCGGCCAGGAACTCGAAGCCCTTCTCCTTCAGGCCGGTCTCGGTGTTGGGCATACAGGGCCAGATGGGGCCGTTGCCGGGCACCACGTTGGGGCTGGCCAGCTCGTTTTCGTGGTTCCAGGTCAGGGTCATCATCCGCACGCCCAGCTCGTACATCCGGCGCAGCACGCCCAGACTGCCCTTGCAGCAGCCTGCTTCCTCAATGGTCAGCATTCCGCTGATCTTGCCCGCCTCGGCGTTTTTGCGGATATCCTCGGGGCGGTAGACAGGGGCGATCCTGTCGGAATACTGCTCCATCATCCGCTTGAACACGTCGATCTCTTCCAGCGCCGTCACCAGCGGGTCCGCGCCCGGGGTGGGGTCGGCCAGATTCACAAAGGCGGCAAAGCACTGGAGCATGTAGTCGCCCTTCTCCAGCTTTTCCAGATCGATGTGGCCGTTGTTGTGGGCAAAGGTCTGCCCGTCGCCCCGCATCTCCGCGCGCCGCAGCTCGCTCAGGGTGTCACAATGTAGATCAAAGACTTTCATCGTTCATGTCCTTTCTTAACAGCTTCTATGTTAAACCTCTCCGGGATGCCGCCCCTTCGCAGCAGCTGGCGGGGTTAACCCCCCAGTCACGCTTCGCGTGCCAGCCCCCCTAATAGTGGGGCCCTTGGCATGGCGGAAAGCCTTTCCTTTTTGCCAAGGCCGCCCCTACTAGGGGCGGTGGCATTGCGAAGCAATGACGGTGGGGTTTCACCTTCAGAACACACTCCCCACCGCATACAGACTCTTGACCAGATCTTCCCGGTACAGCGGGTCGGCGGGGTCAAGGCTGTTGATGACCACGCCGCCGCTGGCGGACGCGCCGGTGGAGTGGATGTAGCGGCCCTCGCCAAGGTAAAGGGCGATATGGCCGGGGAAATAGAGGGCATCGCCCCGCTTTTTGTCTGCAAAGGGGATCTGGTGCATGGGCCAGCCCTCCACGATCCTGGCATCCCGGTAGATGAGCACGCCGCACTGCATATAGGCGCTGCTGACAAGGCCGGAACAATCAATGCCCCGGCCCGATTTGCCGCCCCAGCGGTACTCGGTGCCCAGATACTTTTTCGCCTGCGCGCAGACGGCATCCCGGAACGCTTCCTCGCTGCCGTCATACCACGCCTGCAGTGCCTGCGGCACCAGCTCCCCGGCGGTAATATTCCGGGCCTCGGCCAGCGCGTCATCAAAGGCCAGCCCCTCCCGCTGGGAGAATACGGCGGTCATCTCAAACCGCACCGGCTCCAGCGCCACGTCCCGGACATAGCCGGTGCGGCCATCCAGCAGGGCCACCTTGGCCCAGCCGGTGTGGGCCTCGGCTTCCTCGGGCGGTTCGGGCAGGCGGCAGAGCAGGCAGCCCCGCTCCAGCTCCAGCATCCGCACCCCCTGCACCTTGGGCAGGCTGAGCACATCGGTGGCACGGCCCACCAGCACCAGCGGCTGGGGCAGGTAGGCCCGCAGCGCATCCTCGCTGACAAATTTCAGCGCATCCCGCCGGACAAAGCCGTGGTAGCCGTAAAAGGTGACCACCTCGGCCACCTCCGGGGAGAGGGGCACTCCCTCGGCAGTCACGCCGCCGGGGGCGGTGCGCACCTGACAGGCCTGACCGTACAGGCCCTCGTCCCCGATGGTGGAAACAAGGCCCGCCTCGCTCTGTTTGGTGGTCTGGGGCAGGTCGTAAATGGTCACGACAGGCCGGGCAAATAGGGCGTATTGCATCATTCGGTTCCCTCCAACAAATTCAGCAGCTCCTCCGGCTTCATGCGCAGGATGGCACCATCCGCGCTGCCGGTGACGGTCTCGGCCAGATCCTGCTTGGCCTGCTGCAGCTCCACGATCTTTTCCTCAATGGTGTCCTGGGCGATGAGCTTGTACACCTGCACCGGGTTCTGCTGGCCGATGCGATAGGCACGGTCGGTGGCCTGATTCTGGGCCGCCACGTTCCACCACGGGTCGTAGTGGATGACGATATCGGCGGCGGTCAGGTTCAGGCCGGTGCCGCCTGCCCGCAGGGAGATCAGGAACACGCTGGCCTCGCCGCCGTTGAAGCGGCGCACCAGCTCGGCACGCACTGGCTTGGGGGTGGAGCCCTGCAGGGTGAAGTGGCTCACACCCTCTGCGTCCAGCCGCTTGGCCAGCAGCTCAAGCATGGAGGTGAACTGGCTGAACAGCAGGATGCGGTGCCCGCTCTCCACGGCACTGGTGACCAGCTCGATGCAGGCATCCAGCTTGGCGCTGCCGCCTGTCCAGTTGTCGGCAATGAGCCGGGGGTCGCAGCAGATCTCCCGCAGCCGCATGAGGACGGCGAACACCGCCATCTTGTCCTCGGGCTTGGCGGCCCGCAGCTTCTCCCGGGCATCCACCACGGCGGCAAGGTAGAGCTTGCGCTGTTCCTCCTCCAGCTCGATGCGGTAGACATTCTCTGTTTTGGGGGGCAGCTCCTTCAGCACCTCGGACTTCATCCGGCGCAGGATGAACGGCCCGGTGAGCTGGTTCAGCCGCCGCACCGCCGCCGGGTCATTTTCCTGCGTGATGGGCTTTTCAAACCGGCTGCAGAAGCTCTTGTAGGGCGGCAGGTAGCCCGGCATCAGGAAGGAGAAGATGCTCCACAGCTCACCCAGGCGGTTCTCCACGGGGGTGCCGGTCAGCGCAAAGCGGACACGGCTGTTCACCCCGCACACCGCCTTGTATTTCTGGGTGGTGTGGTTCTTGATGGCCTGGGCCTCGTCCAGGATGCAGGCGTAGAATTTCTGGTTCTCGTACAGGGTCTCGTCGCGGCGGAGCAGGTCGTAGCTGGTCACCACCACGTCGGCCCCGTCCCACTGCTCGGCCAGCTGGGCCCGGTGGGCGGCATCCCCGTCCACCACAACGCAGTTCAGCTCCGGCGTGAACTTCTGGCATTCCTCGGCCCAGTTCAGCACCAGCGAGGCCGGGCAGACGATGAGGCTGGGCATGGAATTCCCGCCCTGCTCCCGGAGGGCCAGCAGATAGCTGAGCACCTGCACCGTCTTGCCCAGACCCATATCATCCGCAAGGATGCCGCCCATGCCGTAGCCATCCAGCGTGCGGAGCCAGCGGTAGCCGTCCCGCTGGTATTTTCGCAAAACTTTTTGTAGAGACGTGGGCGGTGTATACTCGCTGTCCTTCACCGCGTGGAAGCTCCGGCTGAGCTGGCGGAAGGCATCGTCCCGGTTGAAGCGGATGCCGTTCTGCCCCGAAAGCGCCCAGTCCAGACTGGGGGCCCGGTACAGGGGCAGCCGGGCGTGGGCCTGGCCCAGTTTGGCCCCGGAAAGCTCCAGCGTCTCGTTCAGCTCGTCCAGCACCTCCATGGAATCGTCCAGCCGGAGCAGACGGCCATCGCGCAGGCGGTGGTAGCGCTTTTTCTGGTGGAGCGATCTCAGCAGGGCTTTCAGCTCCCCCACCGGGAACTCCCCCGTGTCCACCTCCAGGTCGAGCACGCTGCCGTGCACCGACACCCCCACCGAGATCTTCGGCGGTGCGGCCTGCATACTGCGGAAGGCATCGGTCAGGTAGACCTCGCCCTCAGCCAGCAGGGCCGGGATGCCCTCATCGAGGAAGCGGTAGACTTCATCCTCCTCATAGGCATCGTAGTGGGCGGCAAGGCCGTTGCCCATGGTGTCCGGCCCCGGCTCCAGGTACCGCCCCAGCAGCCGCCCGGCCCGCTGTTCGGCGCGGGCATCCCGCAGCAGACCGGCAGGCCCCGGTTCCTCCGGTGTGACGCGGTCCTCGCCGTACAAAAATTCAAGGTGTGCCCGCACCGTTTCCCGCGTGGGCGCGTCGAGATAAAACTGCACCACCGGCTCCAGCGGGATCTGATTCAGCAGCAGGCGTTCGGGGTCCTCAATGGTCACCCTGCTGCCCAGCTCCGGCAGGACGTAGCTGCAAAAGGCGGTGGCATCCCCGGTGGTAAAGAACAGGCTCTTGCCGCACAATGCCTCAAGGGCGGGCCGCATCCGGGCGCTTTCGGCCCGGTCCAGCTGCCAAATCGTATCCTCACTGTATAAATAGTCGTTGTCTAAACCCGTTTTCCATCCCAACGCGGGGGTCACGGACACCTCCACGCCGCCCCGGCGCTTTTCCACCCGCATGGTCAGGGCCGGGATGCCGGTCTTGAGGGTGTAGCCGCCCAGATTGCCGGTGGGGGCATAGAGGGCCACCAGACCGTCAAAGATCTCGCCGTTCAGCGGGATGCCCCCGGCAGGCCCGCTGCGGGGCGCATTGCCGTAGCTGCGCAGGGCCGCCTCGGCTCCTTCCTTTGCGCTGAGCTGCCGCCGCAGCAGGCGGAGCAGCTGCTGTGCCTCCGGGGCAAAGGCCTCCCAGCTGTGCTGGAATTCCAGCGCCTTGCCGTAACTGATGAAGCCGTGCTTCTCCACGGCCCGCAGCAGGTCCGGGATGCTCTTTACCACATACTGCCGCCCGCCGTCTGCCGAGATGCGCAGCCGCAGCCAGGGCAGCTCCCCGGGCAGCAGGGTCAGCTCCGGCTCCAGCTCTGCGGAATGGGGGCGCAGCTCTGCGTGGCCGGTCACGCCGTCCACCTCGGCCAGTGCTCCCTCCTGATAGGCCCGGAGCAGCCGCCGTGCCTCGTAGTCAGATTCCGGTTCCTCGCCCCGCCACTTCTTGCCGAACAGCATTTCCAGGCTGGAGGCATAGCTGTCCCTGCGGGGCGGCTCCTCAGGCTGGGGCGTTTGCAGGTTGGCCGTGCCCCGCACCACGCCCGGGATGCTCTCCGGGCTCTCCGAGGGCTTCTGCGGCGCTCTGCCGGAAAGGCCCTGACTCTCGCTGTCCCACATCAGCAGCGCGCCGATGTGCTTGCAGCAGGGCCCCTCGCCGTTTTCGTTGTAAGGGCAGGAGCAGCTGGCGCTGACAAAGCTGCCGTTTTCCCGCAGCCAGACCTGGGTCTGGTACAGGCTCCGCCCGCCGCCGCGCACGTCGGCGCTCAGGTGGCGCACGCCGTTCCCGGCCACTTCGCAGTTCAGATCCTGTATCCGGTCCGTGTAGGCCTTGGCCCGCGCGAATACCGTGCCGCCCAACAGGTAGCGGATCTCTTCCATGTCCATCCGGGGTCTCCCTCCCTCTGCAATGCTCTATTGGTTAAGCATACCGCACCGGCGGGCGGGATGCAAGGGGTGCCGGGAAAAAAAGTTCCGGAAAGCACAGAAGCGCCTCATCCGGGAGAGGATGAAGCGCTTCTGTACTTTGGGAATTTTGGAACACTCAGCCCGCATTGCGGTTTACAGGCCAAGTGGGGGTTGGTTTAGGGCTGCTCAGGCATTCTGCTTGAGCTCCTGTGCTTTCTGCCATGCATTCAGCACATCGATCTTGCTTACAGTGTTGTCGGGATAGAATTTCATCTCTTCCGGAGCCGTGCCCTCATCGTTCAGGTCAGGGATAAGCTCGTTTTCCATGGCCCAGCGGGCGGCGTGCTGCAGGTCCATATCCCGCTCTTCCTGCCCGACATCGGGGTAGAGCAGTTCAGATTCGGGCATGGGCTTGCCTGCATCCTCCCACAGCATCATGGCAAGGGCGCTGCGGTTGCTGGGGAAGTAGGGCAGAGCCATCAGCTTGCCTGCAAATTCAGCGCCCAGAGAATAGGCCTGATAGCCCAGCACTGCACCGCCGACAACAACAGTAGTGCCGATCACAATGGGGCCAACGATATCGGGCTCGTCATCTTCAATGGATGCATCCTGTGTCATGGCTTTCAGGGTCACGGCCTTTGCAGGCATCTCAAAGGCAAAGCTTTCCTTATCCTGATAAGCGTTCGGATCATCCAGGCCGGTGATATCCCAGTGGCCAAATTTCAGACCGCTATCTGCAAAAGCATCCTTATCAAATGCAACATTCACCGTTGCACCCTCGGGGACATGAAAGGAACCGTCCTCGTTGGCATTCTTTTTAACGATCTCGGTGATATCCTCGGGGTCAGCACCATTCTTGCCGGGCACTGTTACGCTGGTGATAACGCCGTCCTTCAAGGTCAGGATGGGCATTTCAGACACAACAAAGTCCTTTTCGTCCTTTGCCAGCTTATTCTCACCCTGCTTGACAGCAGCGGTCAGGGTCTGCTTGCCGGTCTCCTTGGGAGTAATGCGGAACGCATATTGTTCTTTTACATCGCCCAGATCAATGGGCAGGCCGCCTTCCGGCATGGGCTTGTACTCGTCGTTTTTGTCCTGATACTCGATCTCGCTGTTCTTATCGCCAAAGTCGATGAATGCCTCACCCAGCTTGGCATCGTCCTTGGGGTCAACCTTTACGGTAAAGTCCTTGCTTTCGCCTTCCTTGATGACGGCATCCTCCAGGCCCTCAATGGTCACAGTGGTGTGAACACGGCCTGCAACGGTATAGTCCTTGTCCGCTGTGCCCAGCTTCACATCATCCCGCACCACAGCAGCGGTCAGCTTCTGTTCTCCGGCATCTTTCGGCGTAATGCGGAACTTGCGCTCAACCTCACCGTCACCCAGACCGATTTTCAGGCCGCCTTCCGGCATGGGCTGATACGCACCGTTTTTGTCCTGATACTCGATCTCGCTGTTCTTGTCGCCAAAATCGATGACAGCCTCACCCAGCTTGGCATCGTCCTTGGGGTCAACCTTTACGGTAAAGTCCTTGCTTTCGCCTTCCTTGATGACGGCATCCTCCAGGCCCTCAATGGTCACAGTGGTGTGAACACGGCCTGCAACGGTATAGTCCTTGTCCGCTGTGCCCAGCTTCACATCATCCCGCACCACAGCAGCGGTCAGCGTCTGCTCGCCGGCATTTTTGGGGGTAATGCGGAACACATAATCATTCTTGTCACTGGCCAGATCAATGGGCAGGCCGTCCTTCGGCATGGGCTGATACACACCGTTGTCGTCCAGATATTCGATCTCGCTGTTCTTGTCACCAAAGGTCAGGATACCGGTACCGGTGCTGCCCTTATGGTCAAGGGTCACGGTAAAGTCCTTGCTTTCGCCTTCCTTGATGATGGCATTCTCCAGGCCCTCAATGGTCACGCCGACTTTCTTGGAAAGGCAGCGATATTCCTTGCCATCCTCGGTTTTGTAGCCCACCAGATAATCCTCATTCGCACTCGTCAGGTTCAGATTCTTCTGGTACTCCGTTCCCGTGGTGGCTGTCGTCAGCGGACGGCCATCCTTGGGGTCTGCACATAGAATCGTTGCGTTACCGGTGTAAGTATCGGAAATCTTGATTTTCTGATCTTTTTCCAGATAAATAACGCTGCGTCCAACTCTATTCACCGTTATATCATTCAAAACGGCTGTCACATGACCCCTAACTCGAATGCCATATGTTCCGCTATCAATTATTACACGGTTACTATCGATTATTGCCGTTCCTCGATCTGGATCATAAGTAGAGTCTGTTCCTATAGCAATCGCTGCTCGCTGAACACCCCCAGATATATGAATAATTCCAGCCTTAAATTGCATCACCGGATTTCCAGAATAAGATCCCCGAAATTGAATTGCATCTAATCTTCCGCTCTTGCCATAGAATTCTGGCGTGCTTTTTTCATCATCGATAACGATGCTTCCATAACATGTAAGTACCTTTCCGCCTGACGACCCTGCAGTGAATTTTCCTCCATGAATTTCCATTGGACCTGAATTTGAGACAACGTTGCAGCTAGAGCTCCCGACCTTGACCTCGAATTCTCCTCCGTTTATTACCGTTTTTTCGGTTTCATCGCCAACTACAACCGTATTCATAGCGCTTGTATATTTTCCACTATTGATGATTAAGCTTTTCCCTTTACCAAAAATTGCAGGACAATCTCCTGTCTCAATTATAACCCCATCCAGCGTTACATTTGAAGATTTATAGTGGGCGATTGCAGCATAACCCTGCTGATAGGACCCCATCTGTTTGATTTCAGAATTTACAATGTGGAGGGTGTTTAAATCGTATGCTCTGACACCATTACAATAATCACCTACTTGAATTTTAGCGTTTTCTATTGTGACATCTTCCCCCTTGTCAAAATCAAACGCCACAATTCCCATATTGGAATTGTATTGACTACGCGCAATCTCATAATTTCCACCAGAGATTTCTGCCGTTTTACCCGCAAAGCTTAAAAAGGTCGCCCCTTCGTATGAGCCATGATTATTGACAATAAGATTTCCGTCTTCTTCCACCTGTAACATCGTCATAGGATAACTACTTGGGGAAAACGTAACTTTATCCCCATCCGCAATGTTTATGGTGACCAAGTCGCTTGTGGTGATCTTAATTGCTTTTGTGTAATTACCGCTCAAGCAATATGTACCGCCCGTCGTAATGATCTTGCCGTCGGTCAGGAGCTCTCCCTTGGATGATTCATCCGCTGTTCCTTCCGCAAATGCTGACACTGCCCCCGCAGGCAGGAATGTCAGCATCATACTGAATGCCAGTAAGAGGCTGATGAGTCGTTTTTTCATAAAAATCCTCCTTTGTCAGTCATCAATACTCCCAGTTTCTCCACAAAAAGCACCCAGACAAAAAGAAAAAAGCGCCGCACCAGCCAAATGGCTGGTACAACGCTTTGCGTTTTGTACTTTAGGGGGTGCTCGCCCTCTCTACCTATGCTTTAACCTGCCCCTTCTCAAGGGCAAGGCGATCGTGGTGCCCGGAAAAGCTACTCCCATAAACTTCTCCATAACCCCGCACCGGCTGACCTTTGGGGGCGCTGGCACATTTCCGCATAGTTGAAGAGGGCCGCAGAGCAAAGTGCAGCTGATGGCCCATACTGGGCCTTCCGCCTTGCGTCACAGCCTTCCGACTGGTTTGCTGATCTTTCTGTTTTGCTGACAAGGTGCTTCTCGCACTTTATCATACCCCCCCCCCCCTATAAAAAATCAAGAGGTCTGGGTGAGGTTTGTAGATACTCAC
>ERZ1673698.2511-NODE-2511-length-12204-cov-5.063627_pt1 | contig 12204 bp, 7 predicted proteins | sample MGYA00580228_ERZ1673698 | MGnify/ENA primary metagenome ERZ1673698 (study PRJEB41218, sample SAMN15661768) | gut metagenome | host: Homo sapiens | place: Canada: London | collected 2015-08-20/2019-03-30 | study: EMG produced TPA metagenomics assembly of... | reverse complement strand
GGCCGTGAAGGCGGAATAGTTGACTTCAATATAATGAAATGTTATAGTTAGTCAGAAATAATAGCGTTCGGTGCTGTTTGATCAGAGAATATATTTCCATATCCTGATCGAAACAGGTAAAAGGGAAACAGGTGCAAGACCTGTACGAACTCGTCACTGTGAGCAGAGATGCGGTCTTCTTAGAAATTAGATTTCAGAAGACCGCTCCTATACAGACAAGTGTGGAGAGTCCACACATCCACTGGGAGACCGGGAAGGTGTTCTGTATAGAAGATCTGTAAGTCAGGAAACCTGCCGGCCGTTGGTGCGGGGAATATACGAATTCCAGATCACGAGTAATTGATTGTACCGAAAGAACCATTCTTACTGTTCGCATTACGTGTGACCAGCAATCATTCATTTGATTCAAGATAATTCTATCCATTTTCCGTATTTTATAATTCACAACTTAAGAGGAGACAAAAAAGAAATGAAAAATAAGAGCAGATGGCTTGCGCTTATGCTGACAGGTTCTATGGTGATTTCACCATTGTCTTATACAAGAACATATGCGGCAGAAAATGAGCAGCAGTATGAGACAAATTTACAGGAATCTGTTGAGGCGGAAGAGCCTGGTCAAGATAAGAAACAAGATGAAAGTCAGACAGAAGATGCGGGAAATGTTAAGGAAGATAAAAGAAATGACGATTTAACAAAAGAAGATCAGAAAAAGGAATCTGATAAAGTTGATAATTCTTCGGATAAATCAGATGATCAGAATTCAATCGAAGCGGAAACAAAACCAGATTTAGAGAATAACTCAGAAAATAATTCAGAAAACAACTTAGAAAATAACTCAGAAGAGAAAGATACAGAAACCACCGGGAAAAATCCAGGCACAACTGTCTCAGATCAGGTTGCGGACGAAAAAACTGATAACAAGGATACACAGATAAAAGATGAGACAGGCAAGTCAGAACCTTCTACGGATTCTAACGATTCTACGAATACTCCGGAACCGGAACTTCCGCCACTGCAGGAGGCTCCTTCTGTAACAGGAGAATCTGTGAAAGTAGTAAAAGAAGACGCTGAAGAGTTCAAGATGTTCAAGGTCAGTGAGTCAACAGTTGTTGAAAAGGATGGCGAACTTGATATTACGATCAAGACAAACAACACAGGATTTGATGCGCTATATCTTGGTTCAAAAGATGATTTGTTGAAAGCATCTGTTATAGAAGGAACAAAGGATGAAGAAGGTGCATGGACATTTCATTTCAATGTGCCGAAAGAAAAAGCAGGTCAGACAATTCCGGTATCTTTGAGAAAGTCAAAAGATCAGACCTGGTATGACAAACAGTACTTATGGATGTACATTCCGAATCCGGGAGAAACTTCAACACCGGATCCGGCACCAACTCCAACACCGACACCGGAAGCAACAGTAGCAAACGGAATCTACAGTATGGATGTAACTTCCAGTTCTTCCATGTTTAAAGTAGTGGATTGTATCCTGACAGCAAAAGACGGAAAAATGAGTGCCGTGCTTACATTAAGCGGAACCGGTTACGGCTATCTGTATATGGGAACAAAGGAAGAGGCTGCAAGCGCAGATCAGTCATCCTGGATTCCATATCAGGTGAATGAAGAAGGAAAATATACTTATACTGTTCCGGTAGAAGCGTTGGATAAGGAAATCGCAGTAGCAGCCTATTCCATTAAAAAAGGAATCTGGTATGACAGAATGCTGACTTTCCAGTCAGAGACAATGAAGAAGATTGCCGATCTTAATTCTACAGATTCTGAGAATAAAGGTGATTCCGGAAACAACGGAAACACAGGAAATTCCGGAACTACTGGTGGTTCCAACAATACAGGTAATACAGGAACAAACAATTCTGCTTTCCCAGGCGGTTCTGTACCTGGAACTAATTCAGGAAAAATAGATGGAAATGACGGAAAAGCAGATAATGTATCAAAATACGAATCCGATACAAGTGGCTCTACTTCTCATGTAGACAGTGCCACAGCACTGAAAGACGGTGTATATACTCCGGATCGTTTTACCTGGTCCGGTGGAACAGGTAAGGTTCAGATTACTTGTAATAAAGTGACGATCCAGAATGGACAGGCTTATGCAACACTCGTGTTCAGCAGTGATCATTATCAGTATGTGAAAGCGAACGGAAATAAGTATTACACAACAAAGGGCGGCGGATCAGCGACAGTTGTTATCCCGGTTGCATTGAATCAGAATAATAAGATTATTGGAATGACAGATAAAATGTCTGTTGCACATGAGATAGAATATACGATTTTCATTTATCTTGCAGCGGCGAATGGAGGAACATCTGCAAACGGAACAGATATTTCAACAAGCAGTAACCAGAAGCTGGATGAAAAAGCACCTGAAATCATAGGTTTGGAATATCAGTCAGAGACAAAGCTTGACTATGCAGAATATTTCAAGATTTATCATTATGATCAGGGGATTGTACTTCTTGAAATCGATATGACGAAGGACACAGCAAGAGACCCGGAAAAAGCAGAGGAAACAAAGTCTGAAAATGAGAAGTCCGCAGAAGATAAAGAGAAGTCTTCCAAGAAGAAAGTAGCTTCTGTTACGATCAATAGATCAGAAGATTCTAAGAACTCAGATGCAGAAAGCAAAGTAGATGCTTCTGTCGAGGAATCCGCAGCTTCGGATAACAACGGCACAAGCGAACAGGAACTGGCAGCAGAGCTTTACAAGGGAAATGTTGTGAAATATCTGATCGTTCCGGAGGATGTGGAAGTTCCGGTTGGTCTTGAGCAGGATATGATCATTGTGAAAAAACCGACAGATCATACTTATGCAGAGTCTGATGAGATTCTGAATATGATGAAAGATCTAGATCTTCTTGATAATATTGCGGCAGTTGGAATGAAGAGCAAAGACTGTACAGTATCCGAGATTGCTGATAAGATGAAAGCAAAAGACGGAGAGAAGAATGCTGAAGTTGCATATGCAGGAACAGCGGATAAACTGAAGTTAAAGAACTTTGTGAAGAGTGAAGTGAATCTTGCTTTGTTCTCCGGCGATATTCTTCCAAGAGAAGATTCTGAGGAAAATGCAGCGAAAGATACTGACAAAAAAGCAGATAAAGACAGTAAAGATACGAAAGAGACTCTGACAGTAGAAGAGCAGACAGAACAGTTTGAAAATCTGACAGAGAAGCTTGCGACACTTGGAATTCCGGTACTCGTTGATCGTTCTTCTGAGGAAAAGACAGAACTTGGAAAGCAGGAGTGGATCAAGGTTTACGGTGTTCTCTACGGATGTGAAGAGCTGACGAACGAGAAGTTTGATGCGGCAGTAGCAGCGGCAGAGAAATAGGAGAGAAAAATAGAATGAAGATAAGAAGATGCAGAATCACAGCGTTCATGCTTTCAGCTGCACTTCTGCTCGGAGGCTGCGGTTCTACCGCAGCCTCCGGTGGAAACAGCGGTAATAATTCAGCAGGTACAGATGTGACAAAGGATAAGACCAAAGATGCAGCTGACAAGACAAAAAAAGCACCGGAGATCGAAGGGCTTACCTATGAATCTACAATGGATCTGACTTACGCGACAGAATTCGATGTATACTATTATAAGGACGGATATAAGTTAATCGATGTCCATGAAGATAAGCAATATCTGATTGTTCCGAAAGGAAAAGAAGAACCGGAAAATCTGGCGGATGATATTGTTGTGATCCAGCAGCCGACAGAGAACATTTATATGGCGGCGACAGCATCCATGTCTCTGTTTGATGCAATCGGCGGAATTGGCAAGGTGAAATTCTCCGGACTTGAGGCCTCTGGCTGGTATGTAGAGAGTGCAAAGGAAGCAATGGAATCCGGAGCGATGACATTTGCGGGAAAATACAGCGAACCGGATTATGAGACTCTCGTTGACGGAGACTGTGATCTGGCAATCGAATCAACGATGATCCTTCATACACCGAAGGTACAGGAAATGATCGAAGATCTTGGGATTCCGGTATTTGTAGACTACTCCAGTTATGAGTCACATCCGCTTGGAAGAACCGAGTGGATCAAGCTTTATGGGGCGCTTTTGAATAAAGAGGAAGAAGCGGATACATTTTTTGACCAGCAGGCTCATGTAATCGAGGAACTGAAAGGCTTTGAGAACACGGAAAAGACGGTTGCTTATTTCTATGTGAGTACAGATGGTTCAATCGTTGTGAGAAAATCTGACGATTATATTCCGTCAATGATCGAAATCGCAGGTGGAAGATATGCGTTCAAAGATCTGAAGAATCCGGACAGCAACGCACCATCTGTTAAACTGACGATGGAGGAATTCTATGCGACTGCTGTAGATGCAGATTATCTGATCTACAACGGGACGATCGACGGACAGATAAATAGTATCAGTGAGTTGGAAGCAAAGAATGAATTGTTCTCTGAATTCAAGGCGGTGAAAGACGGAAATGTCTGGTATACTGGAAAGAACTTATATCAGGCAACAGATACAGTCGGAGAGCTGATTAAAGATATGCATCTGATGCTGACAGACGGTGATGCATCTCAGATGACATTTCTTGAAAAGATGGAGTAGAAGAATGGAGCAGACAAGTTTTCATCAGGAAAATTTCAGACGGCGTACAAGATACACAGCGGTATTTCTGATTCTTGCAGCAGTATTTTGTGTTGTGACGGTGCTAAATATCAATACCGGAAATGTTCATATTCCGGTGCCTAAGATTCTGCGCATTCTCTTTCTGAAAGAAGGAGCGGCGACAGAGTACAATATTATATGGAAGATCCGTCTTCCGAGAATTCTGATGGCAGCGCTGCTTGGTGGTGCATTGTCTCTTTCAGGCTTTTTGCTGCAGACATTTTTTTCTAATCCTATTGCCGGACCTTTCGTTCTCGGAATTTCTTCCGGAGCGAAAATGGTCGTGGCACTTACAATGATCGTGTATTTGAAATATATCGGAAGATTTTCTTCGTATACACTGATTCTTGCAGCATTTATCGGGTCGCTGATCTCGACGGGATTTATCCTTCTGATGTCGAAAAAAGTGCAGCATATGGCGTCTCTTCTTGTCGGGGGGATCATGATCGGATATATCTGTTCGGCTATCACGGATTTTGTTGTGACATTTGCGGATGATTCTGATATTGTGAATCTGCACGGGTGGTCACAGGGAAGTTTTTCCGGAATGAGCTGGAGCAATATTCGTGTGGCAGCAGTGGTTGTCGGACTTGCGGTGCTGTTTACATTTTTCCTGTCCAAACCAATCAGTGCATATCAATTGGGAGAAGCATATGCGCAGAGTATGGGAGTCAACATCAAGACATTTCGCGTGATTTTGATCTTGCTTTCCAGTATTCTGTCAGCGTGTGTGACAGCATTTGCGGGACCGATTTCCTTCGTGGGAATCGCAGTTCCGTTTCTTGCAAGGAAGGCATTTGGAACATCAAAACCGATCGTGGTTATACCGGGAACGTTCTTTATGGGAGCTGTGTTCTGTATGATCTGTGACTTGATCGCACGAATGGCACTGGCACCGGTGGAATTGAATATCAGTACGGTGACTTCTATTCTGGGTGCACCGATCGTTATCCATATGATGATACCGAAGGGAGGAAGAAAATAAGATGGCAGATTATTATTTTCAAATGAAAGACCTGTCGGTAGGTTATAATGGAAACTCCCTGATCCGTGATATTAATATCGGGATCAACAAGGGGGAGATCGTGACTTTGATCGGGCCGAATGGTTCAGGAAAGTCAACGATTTTGAAAAGTATTACAAGACAGCTGAAAGTCGTTGGAGGGAATGTATTTTTTGACGATACTTCTCTTCTGAAACTGCCGTACAAAGAGCTTGCGTCTAAGATGGCGGTCGTGTTGACGGATCGGATCAAGACAGAGTTGATGACTTGTCATGATATTGTGGCGACTGGACGTTATCCTTACACAGGACGACTTGGGATTCTGACGCAGGAAGATGAATGTCTGGTGGAAGAGGCGATGCAGGCGGTGCATGCGCAGGAGCTCGGCAACCGTGATTTTAATGCGATTAGTGATGGACAGAAGCAGCGCGTTCTGCTGGCGAGAGCAATCTGTCAGGACCCGGATGTGATCGTTTTAGATGAGCCGACTTCGTTTCTGGATGTAAAATATAAGTTGGAGCTGTTGTCTATCCTTGAGCGGATGGCAAGGCAGAAGAAGATTACGGTGATTATGTCTCTTCATGAAATCGATCTGGCACAGAAGATTTCAGATAAGATCATCTGTGTCAAAGGCGAGACGATTTCACATTACGGAAGTCCGGAAGAAGTATTTACAGAAGAAATCATTCGCGAATTGTATGGAATCAATAATGGATATTTTGACCCGCTTTTTGGAAGCATTGAACTTCCTGCGCCGGAGGGTGAGCCGGAAGTGTTCGTGATCTCTTCCGGCGGAACTGGAATCCCGGTTTATCGAAGACTTCAGAAGGAGCACATCCCGTTTGCGGCAGGTGTTTTATATGAAAATGATATGGATTACCGGCTGGCAAGATTACTTGCGGCAGAAGTGATCACGGAAGAACCGTTTGAGGAGATTCGGGAAGAAACGCTTCAGAAAGCATTTGAGACAATAGGGAAATGTAAGCGTGTGATCAATGCCGGAGTGAAGATCGGAACATGGAATATAGGGATTGAGAGATTGCTTGAAAGAGCAGAAATAGAAGGGAAATTATAAAAACGTATAAAAATGAGCCGAGATAGCATTTTAAATGTGTTTTAAAAAGCGCTGTCAACGCTCTTTTTTGTTGCTATTCATGATTGTGAATGGTAGAATAGAACAGTATAGGCTATAAAAAAGATGGGAAAATAGCAGTACAGACTGTTATGTGATGGGAGGCAATTTATGAGTAACAATGGACAATCAGCAAAGAGAGCAAGCTTCTCGGGTAAAATCGGATATGTGCTTGCTGTTGCAGGTTCAGCAGTCGGCCTGGGAAATATCTGGAGATTCCCGTATCTGGCTGCGAAATATGGAGGGGGAATCTTCCTTCTCGTTTATCTGATTCTGACCGTATCTTTTGGATATGTTCTGATCATGTCAGAGACAGCACTTGGAAGAATGACAAGAAAAAGTCCGGTTGGAGCTTTTCAGACATTTGGTAAGACAAAATCATTTAAGATCGGCGGATGGCTCAATGCAATAATCCCTATGCTGATCGTGCCGTATTATAGTTCGATCGGTGGCTGGGTTATCAAGTACCTTGCAGAGTATTTGAAAGGAAATGTGCAGACTGTTGCACAGGACGGATATTTTACAGAATTTATTTCAGATTCTTTTCAGGTAGAAGCATGGTTCATCGTGTTTGCTATTCTTGTATTCTGCGTTATCCTGGCAGGAGTTGAGAATGGTGTAGAGCGAGTATCTAAGATTATGATGCCAATCCTTGTTATCCTTGCGGTTATCGTAGCAATTTATTCTGTAACAAGACCGGGAGCAATTGAAGGTGTGAAGTATTTCCTGATTCCGAATCCAAAGCACTTCTCAGCAATGACGGTTGTTGCGGCAATGGGACAGATGTTCTACTCCCTGTCAATCGCGATGGGAATTTTGTATACATATGGTTCTTATATTGGTAAAGATGTTGATCTTGAGAAGAGTACAACACAGGTTGAGATTTTCGATACAGCAATCGCGCTTCTTGCCGGACTTATGATCATCCCGGCAGTGTTTGCATTCTCCGGTGGTAATCCGGATAACCTGCAGGCAGGACCGTCTCTGATGTTCATTACACTTCCGAAGGTATTCGCAAGTATGGGCGTTGGAAGGCTGGCTGGTATCCTGTTCTTCGTATTGGTACTTCTTGCAGCAGTGACAAGTGCAATCTCACTTCTGGAGACAAGCGTATCTACATTCCAGGATGAACTTCACTGGAGCAGACCGAAATGCTGTATCCTTATGGCTGCTGTTATGCTTATAATCGGAACCTTATCTTCTATGGGATATGGAGTACTGAGTTTTATTCAGATTTTTGGAATGGCATGTCTGGATTTCTTCGACTTCCTGACAAATTCCGTGATGATGCCACTTGCAGCACTTGCAACATGCTTCTTGATCGTTCGTACCGTTGGATTTGACAAGATTGCAAGGGAGATTGAGCAGTCATCTGCATTTAAGAGAAAGAAATTATACATGTTCTTTATGAAATATCTGGCACCGATCTGCCTGATTATTATATTATTAAGTTCTATTGCAAATGTATTGGGAATTATTTCTATGTAATGGAAAATGCTTGTTAAAATAGACAAGTAATCTTGCTGTAAATCTACCTGCATGGTATAATATGACTAGACTTGTAAAGTTTAGAAACAGTTCAGCCATACAACGAAGTGGTCATAAACTGACGGTCTTACGTTGTATGGCTGAATTGCAATAATTTTACATTTTAAGTAAATGATAGGAGTGATTAAGATGTATCAGGAAGAGTATAAGCGCTGGATGACAGCAGACCTGGAAGACGCAGATCTGATGCCTGAATTAGCAAAAATCGAGGGAAATGATGATGAGATCAAGGAGCGTTTCGCAGTTGCGCTGAAGTTTGGAACAGCCGGACTTCGTGGTGTTCTTGGAGCAGGAACAAACAGAATGAATATCTACGTTGTTCGTCAGGCTACACAAGGACTTGCCAACTGGGTAAAGACACAGGGCGGTACACAGACAGTAGCAATCAGCTACGACAGCCGTCTCAAGAGTGATGTGTTTGCGAAGACAGCAGCAGGAGTTCTTGCAGCGAACGGAATTAAAGTAAGAATTTACGATGCTCTGATGCCGGTACCGGCACTTTCATTTGCAACACGTTATTATAACTGTAATGCAGGTGTTATGGTAACAGCATCCCACAACCCGGCGAAGTATAACGGATATAAGGCATACGGACCGGATGGATGCCAGATGACAGATGATGCAGCAGCAATCGTATACGAAGAGATCCAGAAGACAGATGTACTTACAGGTGCGAAGTATATGTCTTTCGCTCAGGGAGTTGAAGAAGGTCTGATCCGTTTCGTAGGAGATGACTGTAAGGATGCACTGTATGAGGCAATCGAGTCCCGTCAGGTTCGTCCGGGTCTGTGTAAGAGTGCAGGACTTAAGCTTGTATACAGCCCACTGAATGGATCTGGATTAGTACCGGTAACACGTGTACTTAAAGACATCGGAATCACAGATGTAACAATCGTACCGGAGCAGGAGTATCCGAATGGATATTTCACAACATGCAGCTACCCGAACCCAGAGATCTTTGCAGCACTTGAGCTGGGACTGAATCTTGCGAAAGAGACAGGCGCAGACCTCATGCTTGCAACAGACCCAGATGCAGACCGTGTAGGAATCGCTATGAAGTGCCCGGACGGATCTTACGAGCTCGTTTCAGGAAATGAAGTCGGAGTTCTTCTTCTTGACTACATTGCAGCAGGACGTATCGAGAAAGGCACAATGCCTGAGAAACCGGTAGCAGTGAAATCTCTCGTATCTACACCACTTGCAGATGCAGTTGCAGAGCATTACGGAGTAGAGCTTCGTAACGTACTGACAGGATTCAAATGGATCGGAGATCAGATTGCGAACCTCGAGGCAGCAGGAGAAGTTGACCGTTTTATCTTCGGATTTGAAGAGAGCTACGGATACCTTGCAGGACCGTATGTACGTGATAAAGATGCTGTTATCGGATCTATGCTGATCTGCGAAATGGCAGCTTACTACAGAAGCATCGGAAGCTCACTGAAACAGAGACTGGAAGAGATCTACGCACAGTACGGACGTTATCTCAACAAGATCGATAGCTTTGAATTCCCGGGACTGAGCGGAATGGATAAGATGTCAGGAATCATGGAAAATCTTCGTAAGAATCCTCTGGAAGAGATCGCAGGATACAAAGTAGCCAGCGTGATCGATTACGAGAAGACAGAAGAAACAGGACTTCCGAAGGCTAACGTACTTGTTTACAAACTGGAGAACAACGAGACAGTAATCGTTCGTCCATCCGGAACAGAGCCGAAGATCAAGATCTACTACACAACACTTGGTAAAGATCTTGCAGAGGCAGAAGCTGAGAAAGAGAAGCTTGCAGAAGCACTGAAACCTATTATGGAGTAATAGAAGATGGGAAAGGGGATCAGATATCTGGTCTCCTTTTTCACTGTCGCAAAAAATAAGTAGTAAATATGTAGCATATATGTTAAAATCAATACATTACAGTAAAGTAATAAAGTGATTAGAGAATGAAACAGATGGAGGAATATTACGATGTATATAACATGTCTTGATGTAGAGGGAGTACTTGTACCGGAGATCTGGATTGCATTCGCAGAGGCGAGTGGAATTCCGGAACTCAAGAAGACAACAAGAGACGAACCTGACTATGATAAACTGATGAATTGGAGACTTGGAATTCTGAAAGAGCATGGTCTCGGACTGAAAGAGATCCAGGAGACAATCGCAAAGATCGATCCGCTTCCGGGAGCGAGAGAGTTCTTAGATGAGCTCCGCACATTTAGCCAGGTAATCCTGATCAGTGATACATTTACACAGTTTGCGACACCGCTGATGGAGAAACTCGGATGGCCGACACTGTTCTGCAACAGTCTGGAAGTAGCTGAGGACGGCGAGATCACAGGATTCAAGATGCGCGTAGAGCAGTCTAAACTGAGTACTGTGAAAGCACTGCAGTCTATCGGATTCGACACGATCGCAAGTGGAGATTCCTACAATGACCTTGGCATGATCCAGGCAAGTAAGGCAGGATTCTTGTTCCGCAGCACAGAGCAGATCAAAGCAGATCATCCGGAACTTCCGGCATATGAGACTTATGATGAGCTTCTGACAGCGATTAAAGACGCGATGAAATAGAGGATGAAAATACGAAAAAGCATCTGCACAGCCTGAATTGGCCGGTTGCAGATGTTTTTTATATGTTAGGAAAGTTCTTTCCTAACATATAAAAAAACGCTCCGCTTAGGATGCGCACTGCGGCGTACAAGGTAGGCGTCGCAAGCGACCGCCGCAGGCGCAAGAATGTGCCGAGCACATTCTTTGTTCTATATAGATTAATGTAGAAAATCATGATAAGATAGAAAGACAAAGAAGTATTAGCAGAATCAGCAGTATAGAAAAATGGAATCTGTAAGATTGGATGAATAAACAGGAAAGGACTACAACCAACATGTTATACGATGAAATCATGAAGATAGTGACACTGGCAGGGGAACTGATGCTTCAGGCACAGGACGAGGAACTGACAGTTTTTGATAAAGAAGGAACCGCAAACTTTGTGACAAAGCATGACAAGGAGATTCAGTTTTATCTGATCCAAAACCTGCGTCAGCTTATACCGGAAGCGACATTTCTTGCAGAGGAAGACGGGATGCAGCAGGAACTTGGAGATGGATATTGCTTCATTATAGATCCGATTGACGGAACGACGAACTTCATCTTTGATTACAAGCACAGCTGTATCTCAGTCGGGCTGACGAAGTTTGGAAGAATGCTGTTTGGCTGTGTTTACAACCCTTACACAAGAGAAATGTATTCCGCTGTGAAAGGCGAAGGGGCGAAGCTGAACGGAAAAGAGATTCACTGTTCAGATAAAGGACTTGCAGATAATCTGGTTGCATTCGGAACTGCACGGTATCAGACAGAAGATACAGACAGAATCTTTGACCATGCGAAGAAGCTGTATCTGAACAGCCTTGGAATTCGTGCCGGTGGTTCTGCAGCACTTGATATCTGCCGTGTGGCATCCGGCGCAAATGGAGTCTATCTTGAACTGATGCTGTATCCGTGGGATTATGCGGCAGCATCTTTGATCGTGATGGAAGCAGGGGGATTTATCTCAACAGCAGAGGGCGGAATGATCACGTTGGATCAGCCGTGTTCCATCCTGGCAGCAGGACGGCAGTGCTGGAAGGAAGCAAGCCAGTTGTTGAGTGAATAATCAGAAGAATGGAATAGAGAGAAAAAATAGAAGGGAACTGAATTTATATGTTTACACATGAGATGATAAAGTCGTTTAATCAGTTGGAGATGGATGTATATAATTACATTATCAGCAATGAAGAGAAAGTAGTATATATGAAAGTACGTGAACTGGCAGAGGAGGTTCATGTTTCGACAACGACGATCCTTCGCTTTTGTAAAAAGGTAGGATGCGAGGGATATTCTGAAT
>ERZ1673698.2506-NODE-2506-length-12246-cov-5.830859_pt1 | contig 12246 bp, 12 predicted proteins | sample MGYA00580228_ERZ1673698 | MGnify/ENA primary metagenome ERZ1673698 (study PRJEB41218, sample SAMN15661768) | gut metagenome | host: Homo sapiens | place: Canada: London | collected 2015-08-20/2019-03-30 | study: EMG produced TPA metagenomics assembly of... | reverse complement strand
AGCCACATTTGGTATTTAGAAGTCATACGTGCCGTCCCCTTCCTCGGTGATTTCGCCCTGGACAATGCTCATAAGCACGGGCTTTAGGTGCTTCATCAGGAACTCAAGCACCTCCTCCTCGTCCATGCCGCCGGAACCGCCGATTTCGATGGCTCCGCTGCCAGCAATTTCGAGGAAAATGCGCTTGACCTGCTCGGCGGCTGCCTCCCGGCCCCCGCCGCTCTCCTGGGGCGCAAGCACCATCATGGGCTGCCGCTCCGCAAGGGCATTGAGAAGCCTGTCGGTCTCGCTCGTTGGGAACACCGTGCTCCCTTGCTCCCCGATGATAAGCTCCGGGCCGTTTTCCCCAGCGATAAAGTAGTCCGAGCTGTCAGTGGTGCCCGTGGCATAGGCCGCCGCAGGGCGGGCCACAAGTTCCGGGCCGTTCTCTCCGGCGAGGAACACATCGTCGGCGTACGTGGTGCCGTTTGCGTCCGCCTGGACGGTCGCAGCCGTTGTCACCGTGCTGTTGGAGTAACTACTACCCAGGGCCACGGAAACGGCGTTGGAGGCCGCCTCCGCCGCGCTGACGGCGTTTGCGGTGCCGTCCCGGATGGCTTGGGTATATGCGTCCATCGTCGCTTGGGCCGCCGCCGCTGCGTCCTCGTCCATATTCATGTTGCCGATGGCCTCGTCCAGCCGCTCCTCGATTTCACCCATCTTCTCGTCGAAGTCGGTCTCCATCGTGGCGACGGTGGTGGCAAACTCGTCCTTGGCGGCTTCAACCTCCTGGAATTTAGCGTTGAAGCCGTCCACAAACTCTTGGGCCTCGGCGGTGCCGTCGCCCAGTTTCTCGATGTTCTGGATAATGGCGTTGAGGTAACCTGCGCTCTCCTCGCTGCCGTCGGACAGGGAGGCGATAAGCCCCTCGTCCAGCCCGTATTCCGCTGCCTTGCGGAGGTTTTCGGAGTAGGTGTCAAGGTATTCAAGCTGGCTGTCAAGGGCGCTCTGCATATCCCGGACACTTAACTCGGTCTCCGTTGCCATAGTGTCGAAAAGACCGATTTGGCCGTCGATACTGCTCCGGGCGCTATCATAGGCTTCATCATAGGCCGCGCACAGCTCGTCAATATCCCCCTGTACGGAGGATAGCGCCGTTTCCACGGCCTCGTCGTAGCCGACAACGGCCTCTGCCGCCTCCGCCTCCGCCGATGCGAGGTCTGTCCAACCCTGCTCAATTTCCGCGATGGTGGCCTCGTTTTCGGCCTGGGCTGCTTCCAGCTCCTCAAGAGCCGCTTGGTATGCCTCAAGGTCGTCCCACTCGCCGCCAGTCCAAAAGTGCGTCCAGCCGCTCATGTCGTCCATGCGCTGCTGTTCGAGGTTGACGTTCTCCTGCGCCTTTGCCAGCTCCTCGGTCAACTCGGCCCGCTTTTGCAAGGCTTCGACATAGGTTTCCTGCGCCTGCTGCTGCCGCTGTTCCTCGGCCTCCGCCTCGGCTGCCCTGCGCATAGCCTCCACATAGTCTTCTGTACTCATGGTGGCCGCGTCCAGCCGCTCGGCAAGGTCGGGGTAACTGGCGGACAGCTTCTTATTGACGGCTTCGAGGGCTTGCTCCTCCGCAGCCGTTCGGTTGGCCTTGCTCGCAAGGTCGTCGTATTTCTGGATAAGGGCCAGAGCGCCGACTTCGTTGGCGTTGATTTCAGAGAGGGCGCTGTTGAAGTCATCTGTGACCGTGTGGACGCTTTCGCAGAGTGCGTCCACCTCGGCAGTGAACTCCTCCACGGTCTGCCTGTTCACCTCGAAGGAGGCAGAGAGGTCGTCCACCTGATACTTGAGCCGCAGAGCTTCCTCGGAGGTTTCCCCGTACTGCTCACAGGCCCGCTCATATTCGTCGTTGAGGTCTTGCAGCTCGTAATACTGGGCGCGGGTGGTTGCCGTCATGCCCTCGGTTTCGTCCGCAGCCTCACCGAATACATCGGCCAGCACAAGAGCCACGCCGACGACCGCCGCAATCCCGGCGGCCACGGCGGTGATAGGCCAGAGCGCCGCAGACAAGGTGATACCGAATGTAGCCGTGACTGCCGTCGAGATTGCCATAACCCCGTTGTAAATGCCTGCCGCTGCCGAAATTCCGGCAAAGCCGACAGCGACGGCGGCAATTCCCACGCCGATGGCTACAATGCCCTTCGTAACGACCGGGTGCTTTTGCGTGAACTCGGTCATGCCGTTTAGAATATTCGTTCCCAGCCCGTAGAGCTTTTCCATAAGGGGATTGATATTCTGCCCGATGGAGATTTGCAGGTTGTTGGCCGCGTTGGAAAGCTCCTCTTGGGCGTGGGCCGTGGTGTCCGTCATGGTATCGTAGGCCGACTGTGTTGCCCCGACGGAGGTCTGCATAGCGTCCAGGGTGGTATTGAACTGCTCGGCCCCGGAATTATAAAGGGCCAGAGCGCCGATACCTGCCTCGGTGCTGCTCCATAGGTTACTGAACGCGGTGGCGTTACCGTTGACACTTCCACCCAGTTCTTCCAGCACGTCGCCCAGGGAGTAGCCCTGGGCCATGAGGTCGGCAAAGCCCATGCCAGTCTCCTCTTGGAGGATGGTAGCAACGGTGCTCCCGCTGTCGCCCAACTCGGTCAGCATACCTTTGAGGTATGTGGTACTCTCCGCCGTGGCGATACCGCCTTTTGTCAGTTCCGCATAGGCCGCCGAGAGGTTATCCATCTCGACGTTATAGGCCGAAGCCAGGGGAATGACCTTGCCGACGCTGTTCGCCAGTTCGTCCACGGTGGTTTTGCCGAGGTTTTGGGTGGTAATGAGCATATCGGAGATATTCTCCGCATAGGACGCTTCCAGGCCGTAGGCGTTGAGGGCCGTTGTCAGTACGTCAACCGCCGTGGCGGAGGTGGTGAAGCCTCCGGCGGCCAATTTCGTGGCCGTCCCGGTGAACTCCACCGCCGAAGCCGTTTCCACACTTGCGGAAAGGGCGGAATAAGTCGCCTCCGACAATTCCCCAACGGCGATACCCGTTTCCCTGGACAGGCTTACCAAATCGGTCTTTATGGTGGAGAGGGATACCTGCGTGGTGTCCGCAATCGTGGCTATTTTCATGGTGGCGGTCTCAAATTCTGCCGCCGCCTCCGAAGCCTCATAAAGGCTCTCGGTGAACTCCGACACAAGTTTAGTGATACCCGCCGCAGCGAGGGCAGAGGAAAGCTGCTCCGCTGCACCGATGCCCTTTTTCGCGCCCTTTTCGGCTTCGTCAGAGGCTTTTCCTGCGGCGTTGCCGAGCTTTTCGGTAGCGTCCGCCGCCTTGTCGTTCGCGTCGTCCAGGGCCTTGGCCGCGTCCGCCGCTTCATCAACAGCGTCGGCGGCATCGGAGAGCGCGGCTTCGGTCTTGTAGCCCATTTCCACCAGTTCTTGCGTGGTGTAGATGGCCTCCATAGCCTCTTTATCGTAGTTGCCGATTTTTTCCGTCCAGTAGTCCGTACTTTCGGCAGCCCCGGTGAGGGATTGGGCCACACCGTCAGCGGAGGAGACAGCGCCGGAGGCGGCTTTGCCGATACCATCGAGGGCGGCGCTTACTTCGTCGCCAGCCTGCTCCCATTGGTCGGTCATACTCCGGCCTTTCCCGGCCAGGGCTTCGAGCTTGGCGCTCATTTCATCAACGAGCTTAAAACGCGCCAGCAAATCCGCCATAGACTATCCCCTCCTCTCCTTGTTGGTGTCATGTCTGACGGGGTTTTGATCCTCCTCAAGCTCCGAGGCTATGTAGAGAAGCTGTATCCGGCGCGGCATGGCGAAAAACTCCTCCATGCGGAGGTTGTGCCGCTGCCATAGGACGCTCGCCCAATAGCCGTCGGTGCCGGGAGTTGTTACGAGTTTTTTCCCGCTTCCAGCTCCTCCTCGTCGCTGACGGCGCTGGCAAGGCCGAGGGCCTGCATGACGATTTTGGACACGTGCTGATACTCGTCAGCATGGGGGAAAACCTTGAGGGGCATATCGGTGAAGTCGGTGCAGCCGTAATACTCCATCAGCTTCTTGTCCTTGAGGTTGGGGAACACCAGGGCCTCGCAGATGATGTGGCGGGAAGCCCTGGCCGCGTCCTTCTCGGTTTTCCAGACGACCTCGCCGTTGAAGATAAGGGGGTTGCCCTTCTTGTCGGTCGCCATGGTGCGGCGGCGATACCCGTCGTTGATGTGCATGATTTCCTCCTGGGAGAGGACACGGATTTCAAACTCGATAACCTTGCCCTCGTCGTCCGTGAAGCTGTCGGGGCCGGGAGCCTTGACGATTTCCGGCTCCTTGCTGCGCATAAAATACTTGAGGTCTTTTTCCATAAAGAGCAACTCCTTTCAAAATGGGACGGCCCCTCCACTTTGGGAGGGGCCGCTTGGTTAAATAACGTCCTTGGCGTTGAAGCTGATAGCGTCCTCGACCACGTTGCCGCCGCTATCCAGGGCGGTGAGGGGCAGGTCGCCCGTGAGGACACAGCCGACGGCGGTCACGACATCGGTGCCGTAGTCCTTGTAGTAGTCGCTGGCGGGGTCGTCCATGATACCCTGGATAGTCATTTCCGGGGTCTCACCGCTGGCCTGATACTCCTTGATTTTGTCCTTGAGGAAGGGCGTGGAGCGGCGGCGGTTGATGGTGCCCGTGATGGCATAGCCGAGCCACCGAGAGCTGGGGGAACGCTCCCCAAGTTGGCGCCCCGTCCACACGTCAGGAGTGAACTTAATGTCACACTTGATACCATCAGCGACAACGAGGCCGTCAATGGTGATGCGTCCCTCCCGGAGGGAAATAGGGGACTTGTTATACTCCATAAGTCATGCCTCCTTATCTCGTCTTGATGGTGAAATACAACTTCTCGGAGCTGTCCACAGCCTCCACGCCCACGTTGAAGTAGGTCTCGTCGTCCACGCTGGTCTCGCGGTCAACGAGGAAGTCCACGTCATAATCGACATTCTTGATGGCACCATCGTCCTCAAACTGCTTGAGAATGGCCTTGCCAAGACCGTCCATAATATCCCATCCCTTGGGGTCGTTGTCGAACTTGTTGGGCGGGAAGGTCGCCTGGATGGTGGCCTGCAAAGCGTCATAAACGCGGATAACGCGGTTTTTGCGGTAGCTCTTGTCCTTGGGCTTTGCGAAGGAGGTGAGGCTGTTGATGTCGTACTCAACAACAACAGCATCGTCCTCGTTGACCGAGAAGAAGAACTCCCCAGCTTTGATGGCAGCCTCGGCCTCGTCGTTGCTCTTGGGGTCAACCACGGCGGTCGCCCCGGAGTAGGTGATGTAAGTGAGGCTGTCGGTCTTGGAGGCCCCGGCGGTGGCTCCGGCCACCCATGCGCAGGCTTCGGCGTGGGTCAGGTCGTTGCCGCTCAAGGACACGCTGTTGGTGACGTTGATAACGCCCTCATAGTCCATGCCGGGCGCGTCCGGCATGACGACCTGGACACCCTTCCCCATGTTTTCACGCATATACGTGATTTTGGTGAGGGCTGCCTGCTTGAGGTTGGCGGCGTTCTCTCCGTCGAAGGGGAAGCATACAGTGTCGAACTTCACCTGCTCCCATGCGTCGATAAAGGCGGTAATGTCGTAGTTGCTGGTCTCCTCGTCGGTGCCGCCCGTGAGGGTAGTCCCAGCGGCTTCTCCCAGGTCGCCAGCGCCCACGAAGGTGATGTAAGGGTCGTCCTGCTCTACCAGTTCCTCGGCGGTAGACAGGCCCTCGTAGAAGGAAACCTTGTCGCCGTTGAGGTGGACGAGCACATCGTAACCGCCCAAGGGGTTCAAATCCACGGTGACGGTGAGGGTGTTGCCACGGGAGCCGCCGTATTTCGCCACGGCCTTGAGGCTGTTGGTGGGGTTGTCGTCCTCGACTTCCTGCGCGGACACCCCATCCTCCGGGTAGGTGACGCAGACGGTGTATGTCTCCTCCGCGCCATCCTTTGCCACAACAACGGGGAAGGAAACATCAGCGCTGCCCTCCGTCATGGCGGAGATAGCGGCGTAGGCATTGGTCTTGATGAAGTCTGCGGCCCCGGTGATGGCCGTACCGTCGGCGGTGACGGTGTAGCCCTCCGCGAGCAGGGCGGTTACGGTGTCAAAAAGTCCCGTGTTCTTTACGCCGGACACAGGCCCGGTGAGGGTCATGGTAACTTTTCGCGCCCCGTCGCTAAACTTTACCGTGCAGCCAGTGAGGTCGGCTTTTTTGCCGACGTTCTGCGCCACGGCTCCGCTGACGGCGGTGGAGGTCTCCGTCGCCTCATAGGGCGGCAGGGTCATGGTGATGTCCGCCTGCGCCGCCTTGCCCTCCGTAAGGATATAGGCGTAGACGGTGGTGGCCCGCTTAAAGGCCTCCCGCAGGAGCAACATCTGGCGGTTGGGGTCGTCCTCGTAAATGCTAAAACCCAGCGTGGCCGCAGCCGCGTCGGGGTTGGCAGTGGTGAGTTTGATAAACCGCTTGGCCGGGCCATAGGTGGCCTTGGGGAGGGGGATAATCACGGTGCCACGGACACCCGCGCTCTCGACCTTTTCATCCCGGCTGCTCTCGAAGTTGGTATAGGTGCCAGGCCGTACCTTGCCCACATTCTTGTCGAACCGTCCTCCGGCCATATCACTTCACTCCTTCCTTGGCCCACTTGTCGATGTGAGCCTTCATCTCGGCCACGGTGAATGTGCCCGTCAGCCCGTAGGTGGCCCCGACGAAGGTGCTCGTCGAGACACCAAAGAGCTGGCGGCAGTTTTCCCGCAGCTTGTCAATGGTGAACTTTTTGGCCTCGGCCTTGGCCGGGGCCTCCTGGTTCACCGCAGGGCTGCTTTTTTTCGCCATATTGATGGCCTCCTATTCCTTGATTTCGCTGGTGTCTACCGGGACTGCATAGCGTTCCAGCGCCTCCGCGTATGCGTCCGTGATGGTTTTGCCGGATTTCATAAACAGGTTAAGATAGAAGGACTGCGCCTTTTGCACGTCCTCCACGGTGATGCCGTATGGCCTCCGGCTCCGCCAGCTTACTGTGAGCTGTGCGGCCCCGTCGTCCAGCAGCTTTACCTTGGGGTCGTTCACGCGCAGGTATTCTCCTTTGATTTCGCCACCATCCTCCGCGATTAAGGGTACAAGGTTTCTCTCCACCCTTGTCGCGGCAGCAACGGAAGCGGCGAGTGAGTAGGCCTCCTGGTCGGACTTGTGGAAGAATTTGATATACCACGTGTAGTCCATATAGTAGGTCAGGAAGGTCTCCCCACCCGTGTCAATTTCCGGCGGTGGAAAATAGGCCGCCGGGATGGTGAAGTGCTGCGGCACGTTCCAGTAATACGGGGACGGGCCGCCTGCGCGGTCAAGCACGAACGTGATAATGCTTGCCATTTCCTGCTCAATCAATCGGCCACCTCCTTCCTATCCGCCGAAGTAGTCGTCGAGCCATGCCTGCAATTTTGCGTCGAGGACTTGCGGCATAATCTCGTTGAGTATGCGGAGGGCGCTGTCGAAGTACAGTGCTCCCTCCACCCAATGCTGCTTGAGGAGCATACCCGTTTCTGCCTTTGGGTCGTAGATGAAGTGGTCGCCCTGCCAGTAACCCGGCACCCAGCGCCGCTCCACGCCCTTGGCGTTCGTCCAGTGGCCGTCGTTCACATACGAGGCATAGCTCACATTTGTCCCGACCTCAAGGACGAGGCCGCCCTCCTGCAAGCGCCAGACGTTCCCATCCGCACCTCTCTCAAAGCTGGCGAGGAGGAGCCTGGTGTCCATCACCTTTAGCCGCTTGATTTCATCCTGGACTAACCGCAGGAACTCAATGCCTATTCCCTCAAGGAAAGTCTCGAACTCCTTGCGGAAGTCTCCACGGGCCGCTTTCTCAACGTCGTCGAAAAATGCCCGGTACTCGCTCATGTCAAACTCCACCGTCGCCATTACAGGCTCCTATCCTCGCCCTTGAGTTTGGCGTAGACGAAGATGTGGTGGTCTCTGACATTGATGGGCACCTCGGCGGTGTATTCCAGCCCTGTCGCCCGGTCAATGATTTTGTCATTGAGGCGCACGTCGGTTCCCAGGGGAAACGTGATTTTGTACCTCTCGTCCAAGTAGTTGACCGGGGCCGTCTGTGTTACGGAGGAACTTCTGGTACGGACACCGAAGTGGCAGGCTTGTTTGATGATGTCCGGCTCCGCCGAGTAGGAGAAAGAGGGGGAGGAGGGCAGCCCGAAACCGGGTGTATCCGCCCCTTCGACGACGTGGTAGATGTCGCAGGTGTGGTTGAGTAACCTCTCTAAACTCATACCAGCCACCCTCCTTACAGCCGCCGCATACGCATTGTCACGCTTGCGGTGGCCCCTGTGATAACGTACTCGTCCAGCAGAGAGGGGAGGTCAAGGGCGCTTATCATCTCCGAAAGAGTTGCGTCGCCCACGGAGTAGGAGTAGTCGTCAAAGGTCTCGGACTTGAAAGCGCCGCCGCTGGTGGTTTTCATCTGGTGAGCGTAGGAGGCGTAAGCCTCCGCCAGGAGTATCACGGCGGTTTTGACCGGGGCGGGCAGCTCGTCTGTGAACTTGTTGTGCGTGTAGGTAATGACGTACTGCTCCGCCCTTGAAATATCAACGGCCAGGCGCTCATCAGACCGCTCCTGCACAGATTTGATTTCGGAGTAGGCCCTAACCTCCTCCGGCGTTACCCACGGCCTCGTAGCCATACGGCGGCACCTCCCTTACTGACGCATGAGGTCGAGCATGGTATAGCTGCCGCCCTGGGCCACGCTGATGGCCTCCAACTTGTCCTCGCGGGTGTCGCAGCCAGACAGGTCGATGTCGTTCTCATTGGCAAAGGCGGTCAGTTCCTCGTCGGTCATGGCGGCCAGGGTTTCCTCAATGGAAGTAGGGGCCGGGGCCTCGACCTGCGTTGCAGCGATAGCCTCGACGAACTCGGCCTTTTTGGAGAGACCCTTGGTGTCCAGGCCGAGGTCGGCGGCGAGCTGCTTGAGGTCGTCGAGCTTCATACTCTCAAGCTGCGCTCGGCCGAGATGGCCTGTCACCATCCCCTGCTCGTCGTTTCCTTCTACCAGCTTGAAATAACCAGAAGCCACCGCAGCGTCGGCGGTGGCCTTATCATTCACGAAAGCGTCCGGGGCTTTTCTGGTGGCCTTGACAGCCCCGTAGAAGCCCGTGTAGGAGCGCCCCTTGATAAGTTTCAGATGGTAGCTCATGACCGTTCCTCCTTACTTGAGACCCTTGATGATGGCGGTCGCGTCGGTCTCCTCGATGATGGGGTCATAATCCAGGTGGACAACATAGAACCGCTTATCCTGCATGATGGCTTCCTTGCCCTCGGTGGTCTTACGGATTTTGACATCGTAGGTGTTGACAACAATGAGGTTCTTGGGGTCGGTCAGCATGATAGTGTCGTCGGACAGGGAGGGGCACTGGACGCTGGGGATTTTGGCAGGAGAGTTGTAGATGCTCTCCGGCACCGCGCCGCCGTTCTGCACGATTTTGTTCAGCAAGAACAACTCCCACTCCTGCGCCCGGCGAGGGGACATCAGCCAGCGGAGCTTGCCGTTGTTGTACTTGTTGGGGAGCAGGGCCAGGGTCTTGTAGAACAGGTCGAGGCTCATACCAGCCTCGGCGGAAGCGTCATAGACATGGCCGCTGCCGGAAATCTTCTTAATCCAACCATCATTGATTTTCAAGAAATCATAATCCGGGTTGTCGATTTCCGTTGCCCCGGTATCGTCGTCCGGGTCTGCAACTTTGGCCGGGGTTTCCTCGTCGCCGTTGAGGTACAAGTCCTCAAGGTCAATGCCGAGCTGGGTCGTCATAAGGCCCGTGACGATGGCCTCGAAGTTCTGGCCCTCGATGTTCTCACGCAGGGTCTCCTCGGTGATTTCCCAGGGCAGACGGACGGCGGTGGTGGCGTACTCAATCTGGCTGGTTTCCACACCGGCGCGGTATCCGTCGTCGGTATTCTCGACCTTCTTGCGGAGAATACGCCGGGCAATACCAATCTTGTCAATTTCGCCCGTCTTGGCCTGTCGCATTTCGTGACGCACCAAGGGGCTGAGGTTGGTGGCCTCAAAGGTCTGCTGGATGAACTTCCGGGCCTGCTCCGGGTTCAACAGGCCGGAGGCGAGGGAAGTGGTCTCAATGGCCGCTTTCCGAATGATGGCGCTGTTATCCATTTCTGATTTCCTCCTTTTCTCGATTAAAGAATGCCGTGGAGATAATGCGGCTCCTCCCCAGCGCCCTTCTCCACGGTGGCGCTGCCGAGGTTGCTGGGGAGGCCCTTGGCCTTGAGCACAGGCTCCATAGCCTTGGCGACGGCAGCCTCAATCATGCTGCCGACCTGCTCGGCGGTGACGGGGGACTGCTCCTGCTGGGGCTTCATGGCCTTTTCGATGGCGGCTTCCACCATCTTCTCGATGGCCTCCGGGGTGATGGCGGCGGGGGCCGCGCCCTCCCGGGCCGCCTTTTCGACGGGGGCCGCGCCGGGAGTGCCCTCCGGGGTGCCCTGGCCGTCAGGCTTGGCACTCATGGCCTTAACGACGGCCTCGGCAATCTGCTGAATATCCTGCTTTTCCACTTTGTCGTCCTCCTTTTTGTTGGTGGTGTCGCCTGGCTCCGTGCCAGGCTTCTTGTCCTTGTTCTCCTCCGGGTCGTCAAACTCCTTGAGGAACGCCCCCAGGCTGTCGTAAATGCCTGTGAGCGTTTCTTTGTTCTTGCCGCTCATTTTCTTTCCAGCCTTTTCTACGGGCCGGGTGGAAAAGACGGCCTTGGTGATGCTATCGCCTCCGGCGAGAACATCAGTGATGATGGTGCTGAACTCACCAAGGCACTCGCGCACCTTGGCTTCGTCGGTCTCGTACAGGTAGCGGCCAGTAATGGGGTCATAACGGTAGAGGATGTCCTCCAAGGTCTGGAAAGCGTTCCAAAAGAGCGTCCCTTTGCTGCGCTCCTCGTACAGTTCCGTCATGGCTCCCTTCTCAACCGCCTTAAATCCCAGGGCTTCCGCCATCTGCTTCAAAAGCCCGCGCCGCTCGGCGTTGGCCCCCTGCTTGCTCACGGTGTCCAAATCAACGTCCTCCTCGCTGTAATTTCCGATGCCACCCATCGAGAAGCCCGTAATTTCTCCCTTCTCAATGGAGGCCCACACGTCCGGGTCTGTGACCTCGACGGTCAATAGCCACGTGCCTTTTGTGACCTTCTCGCCGTCGATGTCGAAGTCGGCCTTGGCAATCCAGTTCTCCACGATGGTCGCACCATCGAAAGGCTCGAAGCTGTGCTGAATGTCCACCTTGTCCCCGTTCTTTGCAAACCAGTAGGCGGCTTTTGTGATTTCCGCCTCGGTCATGAAATTGCCGTGGCTGTCCTCCGCCATAGGCTCATACACAATCCCGGTGACGTAGTGGCTGTCCGCATCAGCTTTGATAATCCTGCCGTAGGTCGTCCACGTGGCCTTGCCGTCGTCGGCTTTCTTCAAAAGGAAGTTCCTCTTGTTGGCGGCCTTATCTACGAGGGAAACAAATTGAATACGCGCGTCGGTGATTTCCTGTGCTTTTTTCAAGCTCGTCCTCATGCTTCTCACCTCCTTTCAAGGCGCGGACGGTGGGGAATATAAAAAGCGGCGTTTCCGCCGCTCCTTACCACGATTTCTTGCCCCGTTATGGGGCGCTTTTGCGGCCCGACAAGCCCCGTTGCCGATTATCGGGGCGCGGAGCCGCGCAATAGGGAAAGATGTGCTATAATCGCCCCAAAAGGGAAAAGGGGGGCTATTATGGCCGTTTGGTTATGCCGGGCCGGACGCAACGGGGAACACGAAGCCCGTTTCATGGAGGATAGCAAGGTTTTCTATACCTTCGAGGAGATAGACAAGCCTCTCTCCTCGTTCTCCTCCAAAAAGGAGCTTCGGGACTACTTCACCGCCGTATGCCCGACTATGAAGGAAAAGGCCGCCTCCGCCTACGCCTCCCAGGGCCATGTGTTCTGCCGCGAGATGAAGCCGGGGGACTGGATTGTGACACCCAGCAAGACCGCGCCGGGTCTCATTCACTTCGCAGAGGTGTCCGGCGAGTATGCGTTCAACAGGGAAGCCGAGGAGCACTACCGCCACGCCCGGCCCGTCCGCTGGTTTGCAGACCTCCGGCGCGACCAGTTCGAGCAGGACATTCAATTCTCTCTCGGGGCCGCCATCACCATCTGCAAAATCAAGCAGGAGGAACGCATAAAGGCCGTCGTTTCGCGCTCTGGTAATGGTACAAACTGCACAAGATTTTACCC
>ERZ1673698.2490-NODE-2490-length-12362-cov-5.320224_pt1 | contig 12362 bp, 12 predicted proteins | sample MGYA00580228_ERZ1673698 | MGnify/ENA primary metagenome ERZ1673698 (study PRJEB41218, sample SAMN15661768) | gut metagenome | host: Homo sapiens | place: Canada: London | collected 2015-08-20/2019-03-30 | study: EMG produced TPA metagenomics assembly of... | reverse complement strand
GTCCACGCCGTCCTCGGCGCAGGCGGCCATGCCCTCGCGCAGCGCGGCCAGCTTGGCCCCCTGCTTGCGGGCGTCGTTTCTCGCCTTGCGCTCGCGGCCCTGGGCGCGGTAGTCCGCGCGGCCCAGCTCCTCGCCCTCGGGGCTGGCGTCGGCGAGCGCGCCGGTGGCGTCGATGCGGTGCATGGGGTAGTCGAACAGCAAATTGACCGGCTCGAAGCGCGGGAACTCGCGCAGGGTCCCCTCGACGCGCCACGCCGTCATGGCGCGGGCCGACCGGCGCGCGGCCACCACGCCGTCCAGGAACGCGCCGGCCCACTCCGGGCGCACCGCCTCGACGCGCGAGCGGCACGCCGACACCATCGCGTCCCCGCCCGCGGCCCGGGCGTCGTCGGGCACGGCGGCGCGCCAGTCGCCGAGCGCGGCGGCGTTGGCGTCCATCCACGCCTCGCACCAGCTCCCGACGCGCCTCGCCTCCAGCTGGGCGCGCAGCTCGTCGGAGACGTGCAGCTCCAGCATGTCGAGCAGCGCGTCGGGGTCGCGGGCGAACACGCCCGAGCCGGACGCGCGGTCCATGGAGCGCTTGCCGCCCTGCGCGCCCTTGGAGTGGTGGTGGCAGTAGATGACCGCGCACCCCAGGCTGTCGGCCACGCGGTCGAACTGGTTGCAGAACGCCGCCATCTGGTCCGCCGAGTTCTCGTCGCCGGTGATCACCTTGTAGATGGGGTCGATGATGACGGCGATGGGTCGCTCCTTGGCCGCGCGGCGTATGAGCGCCGGCGCCAGCTGGTCCATGGGCTTGGAGCGGCCGCGCAGGTTCCAGATGCACACGTTCTCCAGGTTGCGCGGCTCGGCCCCCATGGCGGCGTAGACGTCGCGGAAGCGGTGCAGGCAGCTGGCGCGGTCCAGCTCCAGGTTCACGTACATGACGCGGCCCTGGGCGCACCTCCAGCCGAACCACGGCAGCCCCTCGGCCAGCGACACGGTGAGGCCGATCAGGGCGAAGCTCTTGCCCGCCTTGGAGGGACCTGCCAGCAGCATCTTGTGCCCCTGGCGCAGCACGCCCTCGATCAGCGGCGGCGCGAGCTCGGGCGGGTCGTCCCACGTGGCGGCCAGCGTCTCGGGGTCGGGCAGGTCGTCGTTCTGCTCCTCCAGCCACTCGCGCCATTCCTTCCAGCTCGCCCTGCCCATGGAGCCCGCCACCATCCACTGCCTGCGGCCGGCGCGCATGGCGCCGGGCATGCGGGACAGGCGGGACGGGTTCTTGTTCTGGGTGTCGAGCTTCAGGCCGTTGTCCGCGCACGTGCGGTACAGGAAGTCGACGCGGCGGCGGTACTCGTCGTAGTCGCGGGCGTCGACGCGCACGATGGCGTGCACGCTCTTGTTGCCGCTGTGGACCACGGCGGCGATGGGCAGCTCCAGGGCGCGCATGACGGCCATCTGGCGGCCCGGCGCCATCTCGTCGGACTCCACGAGCGCGTAGCGGAACTCCGCCACGTTGTCGTTTCGCACGCCGCCGCCGTCCAGCGGGTTGAAGCGTATCCACGCGCCGCTCTCGGGGTTGGGCGCGCCGATGGAGCTGGCGAGGTCGTCGCCGTACTTGGCCACGCTCTCGATCAGCTCGCCGGCTGTGCGGGTGTAGATGCCCTTGCCCGCCGGCGTCCACCGGCCGTCGCGCTCGAACGCCTCGGTGACGTAGCCCACCACGTCCTCGGGGTCGAACAGCGCGGACAGGTAGCGCGTGAGCTGCTCGCCGGGGTGCCAGTCCGCCGCGTCGGGCTCGCGCAGCTCGTCGGACTCCAGCCACGTGGGGTCCACGACGACGTTGGCCGGCTTGGCCGCCGGGGCCGCCTGCGGGCGGGTCGTTCGCCAGTCGCGGGCGCCGGGCTGGCCGGGGCCGTCCCACGGGTCGGCCTCGCACACGTCCCAGTCCAGCGCCACGTCGTCGGAGGCGGGCGGCTCGTAGCCGGCCTCCATGGCCATGTGCACGAGCGTGCCGCCGTTCACGCGGCCGTCGCCGCCGGCGCGGAAGGTGCGGTACTTGCGCTCGCACTCGCCGGCGTGGTAGCGGGCGGGGTCGCGGGCGCTCCACGCGTCCCAGACCTCCCACGGCACGCCCTCGGCCGCCAGCGCCATGCCGACGTCCACCCACCCGCGGTAGTCCAGCCCCGCGGGGTCCACGGCGTCCAGCAGCCCCTGCAGGTCGTCCTCCAGCAGGCTGCCGCCGCCGTATCCGTAGTCGTCCATCCCTTACACCCCGTTCCTCGGGTCGTAGGTCGCCGGGTCGACGCCGCGCGGGACGCCGCGCCAGCCCTGCGCCGCTATGCGGCCGATCATGTTGCTGGCCGCCTCGAACGGCCACGTGCCCACGGCGCGGAAGCCGTAGGACTCCAGCCGCCGTATCTGCTTGGGGGTCGCCAGCCCCTCGCGGCGGCGCTGCGCCAGGCGGTCCAGCAGCAGGCTGGCCTTGCCGCGGCACTCCACGGCGTCCGGGAAGATGCCGTAGCGCTCCAGCGCCGCCAGCTGCTTCTCGGTCGGCGGCTCCAGCTCGGCGGGGAACGCGGGCTCCCAGCCGGCCAGGTCCTCCGAGCGGATGCTCATGGCGAACTGCACCGGGTCCACCAGCGCGCGCTTCCGCTTGCGCATGGACGCCAGCTGCTCGGCCAGCGCCTCCTCGCGCTGCCGCACGACGTCCTCGGACGCCTGCCGCTCCACGGCGTCCAGGTCGACCGGCCCGCCGGCGGTCTGGGCGATCTGGGTCATGCGCTCGGCCACCTCGGGCGACCTGGCCACGATGTGCGCCGGGCGGCACAGGTCGTGGCGCTCGGTCATCCACAGGAAGTCGAGCACCAGCAGGTCGGTCTTGCCGGTGGCCGGGCTCAGGCGGGTGCCGCGGCCCACCATCTGCACGTACAGGCTGCGCACCTTGGTGGCCCGCAGCACCACCACGCAGTCCACGCTGGGGCAGTCCCAGCCCTCGGTGAGCAGCATCGAGTTGCACAGCACCGAGCCGGGGCCTGCGGCGTCGAAGCGCGCCAGCGTCTCGGCGCGGTCGGGGCTGTCGCCGTTGACCTCCATGGCGTCGAAGCCGCGCTCCGCGAGCGCCGCCGCGAACTTCTTCGACGTGGCCACGAGCGGCAGGAAGGCCACGGTCTTGCGGCCCATGCACCCGGCCGCGGCCATCTCGTCGGCGATGCGCCCCAGGTACGGGTCCAGCGCCGTGCCCAGGTCGCCGGCCGCGAAGTCGCCGGAGGAGACCCTGACGCCGGCCAGGTCGATGGCCACCGGCACGGTCTCGGCGCGGATGGGGCACAGGTACCCCTCGCGGATGGCGGTGGGCAGCGTGTACTCGTAGGCCACGCTCTCGAAGTACTGGCCCAGGTCGCGCTTGTCCCCGCGGTCGGCGGTGGCGGTCACGCCCAGGACCTTGGCGCCGGGGAAGTGCCCCAGCACCTGCTGGTAGGAGTCGGACAACGCGTGGTGCGCCTCGTCGACCACGATGGCGTCGAAGTGGTCGGGGGCGAAGCGCGCCAGGCGCTTGGGCCTCATGAGGGTCTGCACGCTGCCGACGGTCACGCGGTACCAGCTGCCCGCGATCGTCTCCTCGGCGCGCTCGACCGAGCAGCCCAGCCCGGTGGCGGCGCGCAGCTTGTCGGCGGCCTGCTGCAGCAGCTCGCCGCGGTGGGCGAGGATCAGGACGCGGCCGCCCGCGTCCACGACGTCCTTGGCCACGGTGCAGAAGACCACGGTCTTGCCGCACCCCGTGGGGAGGACCAGGAGCGTGCGCGCCCGGCCCCCCTCCCACTCGCGCTCGATGGCCTCGCGCGCGGCCTGCTGGTAGGGTCTCAGCTCCACGGGTGCCGCCTCCCTACTGGATGCCCCAGGCGCCGGGTGCCGCCTGCTGCTGGACGCCCTGTGCGGCCGTCTGCGGGGCCGGTGCGCCCGGTGCGGGCGAGTACTGCGGCGCGGGCGCGAACGCGCCGTTCTGGGGCGCCTGGGACGCCTGCGGGGCGTATCCTGCGGCCTGCTGCTGCGGAGCCGGGGCGGCCTGCGCGGCGGCGGCCCTGCAGGCGGCGTCGTAGGACTCCCACGCCTCCTGCTGCTCCTCGGGCTTCACGAACCACTCGACGTCGTTGGTCTGGCGCTCCTGGCCGTCGCGGCCGGTGTAGGAGCGCACCTTCAGCTTGACCCATCCGGTCGAGCCCTCGATGCCGCCCCAGTCGATGATCACCTTGCCGGCCCCGTTGCGGCCGCGGCCCACCGACTCCATGAAGCGCGAGACCTTCCACAGCTGGTTGCGCGTGATGTACAGGCGCTGCTGCACCGCGGTGTCGCGGCCGTCGGCGCCGGTCACGGCCAGCGTGAGCTTGGCCATGGGGCACTGCGGCATCTTCTGCGAGCCCTGGTAGCGCTCGCGCTCCATCCTCTCGACGCGGAAGGGGTAGAAGCCCTCGGGCAGCAGCGTCCACCCGCCGTGCTGCCCGTCGTCCGGGTCCGCCTCGCACACGTCCCAGTCGAGCGCCACGTCCTGCATCTCTGCCATCTCTCAATCCTTTCTCTCTCGCCGCCATCGGCGGCCGTCTGCTAGTTGAAGGGCACGTCCTCGGCCGCGCGGTACTCCATGACCTTGGCCACGACCTGCTGCCACTGCGGGACGATCAGGCCGGCGACGTAGTCGGCCGGGTAGTTGGCCAGCGGCGTGTCGGGCGTGAAGTGGCCCTGCAGCACCGCGAAGCCGCGCACCTCGTCGGGCGTCACGCCGTCGCGCTCCATGAGCTGGACGGCCGGAGCCCAGAACGCGGGCAGCCCCTCCGTGCCGGGGATGCTCGCCGGGGCGTCGCCCGCGGGTGCCGGCTGCGGTGCCGGTGCCGGTGCCGGGGCGGGCTGCGGTGCCGTTACGGGCGCCGGGGCGGGTGCCGGGGCCGCGACGGGCGCGGGAGCCGTGGCCGCCTGCGGGGCCATGGGGGAGGGCACGTGCGGCGCGATGGCCTCGTAGCCCAGCGGCACCTCGTCGGGCAGCCCCCAGCGGTTCTTGGCGTCCCAGGCGGCGTGGTGCGTCGTGAAGATGGTGCGCTTGGCGCCGCGCGCCTTGCCCTTGGCGTTGAAGCCCTCGCCGACCATCTCGACGACGGTCTTGTAGTTGACGAACAGCAGCGCGTCCGCCCACTCCTTCAGCAGGGCGGCGTCCTTCTTGTACATCTTCATGGTCCAGCGGTCGTAGCTCGCCGCCTCGTCGGGCTGGTCGAACTTGCTCACCGTGGCGTGCGCCGTCACCACCACGTTCATGCCGGCGTCTCGCACGTCGGTGAGCAGGTCGAGCAGGCGGCCGAACTCCTCCAGCGCGTACTGCCAGCACTTGCCGTAGTTCAGCGCCTCCATGGACGCCCACTTGTTCTTGGCGCACAGCTCGGCGCACAGCAGCTGCTCGGCCCAGTCGGCCGTGTCCAGCACCAGCGTGCCGCACGGGCGCTCCGCGGCCACGGCGCGCACGAGGTCCTTCAGCGCCGTCCAGCTCTGCGGCGCCTGGGTGCGGGCCACGTCGTAGCCCTCGGTGCCGCCCTCGGTGTCGATGAACAGCGGGTCGGGGAACTGCGCGGCCAGCGTGGTCTTGCCGATGCCTTCAGGGCCGTAAATCGTCACCTTCTGCGGTTTGACGGTGGCCCCCCGCGTGATCTGGATGCTTCCCATTACCTGATCTCCCATCCGGCCGGCGCCGCGGGTGCGGGCGCCTCGGCCTTGTCTGCGCCGTCGGGCTCGCCGAGCTGCCCGCGGCCGTCCTCTATCACCAGGCTGCACTCGCCGCCGGTGGACACGCGCGTGCCGATCACCTGCAGGCCCTCGGACTCGGCCCACGCGCCGAACTCGGCCAGCGTCTGCAGGTCCATCTGCTCCAGCTTGTCGACCAGCACGAAGCCGCACTCCGGCTTCAGGCGGCGCACGATGGCCGTGGCCACCTTCAGCTGCTCGCTGCCGCTCATGCAGTCCCACGGCTGGCCGCCGTAGGTCAGGCGCGCCTCCTCGTCGACGGACAGGCCCGGCAGCGGCAGGTCCGCGCCGCGCAGCAGGTCCGTGCGCTCGGCGCGGATGCGGCCCATCTCGGCGTCCAGGTCGTCGTACTGGGACTTCAGCTCGTCGGCCTCGGCCATGGCGCGGGCGCGGCGTGCGTTGGTGCGCACCTTCTCGTTCACGGCGTCGGCCGCGGCCAGCTGCGCCTGCAGCTCGTCGGTGGACTCGTCGCGCAGCTGCGCGGCGTCCTTGCTCGCCGTCGCGGCGTCCATGGTGAGCTGCAGCACCTCGGCGGCCTTGGCCTCGATGGCCGCGGCCAGCTGCGACTCCTGCTGCTTCAGCGCCTCCATCTGCTGGCGCGCCGCGGCCAGCTGGCCGTTGATGCGCTCCGCCTCGTTGCGCTTGCGCTGGTTCTCGCCGTTGCGGGCGAGGATGGCGGACTGCGCGGCGATCAGCTCGGCGGCGTCGACCTCCTCGGCCGGTGCGTCCGGCCAGAACTGCATCTCCTCGGCGCTCGCGCGCTTCTGGCGCTCCATCACGCCGACGTCGTGGCGCTGGTTGTAGACGCTGCTCGCCTTGGCGTCCAGCTCGGCGAGGCGGTCGCCCACGCCCAGGATGGACAGCAGCGTCTCGGCCTTGTCCTTGTCGGAGCTCTCCATGAAGCGCGGCAGGTCGAGCGCCAGGCGGTCCACCAGCGAGCTCAGCAGCGCCTGCCCGGACTTGCGGCCGGAAGGGTCGGTCACCTTCAGCGAGCCGTTCTTGCCGCGGCGCTCCACCACGATGCCGTTGTCCAGCACCACGCGCAGCGCCGGGGCGCTCGACGCGCCCTCGCGGGCGGCGTTGGACGGGCGCAGCTTGTCGCCGCCCAGCGCCCAGCCGATGGCGTCGAGCAGGCTGGTCTTGCCCTGCCCGTTGCGGCCGCCGATCACGGTCAGCCCCTCGGCGCGCGGCTCCAGGTAGACCGCCTTCACCCTCTTGACGTTCTCGGCCTCAACTGATGCGATCTTGACCATCTCTACTTCTCCTCCTCGTTCTCGTTCTCGTTCTCGCGCACTGCCTCCAGCCACGCCTTGGCCTCCGCCACCAGCTGCATCTGGCCCGCGCCCATGCGCCAGCCGTCCTCGACGGCCGCGGCCACGGCCTCCAGCCACGCCGCGACGGCGACGGGCGCCTGCACGGTGCCGCCGGGCTGGCCGCCGGCCACGCACATCCACGCGCCGCCGCCCGGGACCGCGTCGCCGAGCCAGTCGTGGAGCGCGTAGGCCCCGCACATGCCGGTGATCCGGCCGTCCGGGCGCGTGCCGTCGTAGCCCGCCGCGTCCAGGGCCTCGGACGCCTCCGTGTAGGCCGACCACCTGTTGTCGGGGTCGCCCAGGAACGCCGCGGCGGCCTTGGCCATGGCGTGCTCCGGGTAGTCGCCCCCCAGCAGGCGCTCGGCGAGGTGCGCGAACATGGAGCCGGCCGTCTCGCGGCACGTCGTCTCCATGCGGTCGGCGTCCTCGCGCAGCCTCGCCGCGGCCGCCTTCTCCTCGGTGTCGGCGGGCACGTAGCGGTAGGCGTACGGCACGGCCGTCGTCGGCAGCACCAGCACCCACGCGGCCCCCTCCGGGTCGTCGGCGGCCTTGTCCTCGAACGCCTTTGGGTTGTCGGCGCGGCAGTCGTAGGCGTAGCCGGCCGTGTCGAAGGACTTCTGGCCGTGCAGCTCGATGCCCAGGCGCTCGGCGGCCTCGTCGAAGGCGGCCACTATGCGCTCGCTCTCGACCTCGCGGCGGCACTCCCTGGCCACGCGCACCCATTCGCCCTCGCTCGCGTTCGCCACGCGGACCGCGCGCTGGCCGGTGAACTCGGCCACGGCCAGCAGGTGGTCCAGGCTCATGGTCTCGGCCTCGGCTCCGATCTCGGACGCCACGCGGCGCACGCGGGCCATGCCCTTCTTGCGCACGGCGCGCTCGACCTTCTCGGGCTCCACGCCCAGCAGCAGGCAGCGCTGCGCGCCGCGGCTGCGCTCGGCGTCGTCCAGCGGCTTCTTGTCGTCGGTGGCCAGCATCGCCAGCGCGGCGTCGGCGTCGCCCCAGTCCTCGCACACCACGGCGTCGAACTCGGCCGTGCCGGCCTTGCGCATGGCGCGCCAGCGGCGCTCGCCGTCGACGATGCGGTACACGCCGCCGTCCTGCACGAGCAGCGGCGGGGTCATGGGCTCGCCGGGGTGCGCCGGGTTCAGCGCGAAGCTGGCGGCCAGCGCGTCGAGGTCGCCGAAGTCGCGGCGGGGGTTGCCCTCGCTCGGGTAGACGTCCTCGGTCTTTACTCTCTTGAGTTGCATGTTTCCTACTCCTCCTAGCTGGGAAAATGCGTTTGTGTCATTGATTTGAGATTTTTTTAATCATGCGTTCGAGGCGTCGGCGCCTCGCCTTCAGCAGCCTGGTGAGCGTCCTCACCTCCCACCGCTCCAGCGCCTCGTCGTAGGCGTCGCGCGCCCTCGCGGCGCGGTAGGGCGTCATGCCCTCGGTGCGGGGCGGCGCGGGCCTCGGGTCCGGTGCGCTCTGCAGCCTCGTCTCGGTGGACGCGTACACGGCGCGGTCGGCCGGCCCCAGGCGCTCCATGGCCTCGGCCGTCTCGGACTCCGCGCGGGCCACCAGCGCCCGCAGCTCGCACGGGCGGCAGGTGCCGCTCGCCCTCAGCCCCGTGCGGGCCATCCCGCACGCCGGGCACGTCTCGGAGCACCTCGGCTCCCAGTGGCGCAGGCTCAGGCCCATGCGGGACGCCTTCTGGCGCACGGCCTCGTTGGACCTCCTCAGCGCCCTGGCCACCTCGCGCCTCGGCATCGTGCCGGCGATCTCGGCCAGCCTGCGCTCCTCGGAGACCGTCCACGGGCGGCACCGCTCACCCCTCCTCATTCGGCGCGCCCTCGCCGGTGTGCAGGTAGTACCAGCCGTGGGCGAAGGCCGAGCGCATGTGCTCGTTGGTGAGTGCCGACTGCCCGCGGAACATCCCGGCGCAGCCCCTCTCCACCTTCTGCATGCACCATGCCGCGTTGCCGTGCGCCGTGGGGTTGAGCACCTGGGCGGACAGCTGGATGGCGTAGTCCTCCCCGGCGTCGGCGAGGTGGGCGAGGAGCGCCCCCACGAGCCACGGCGTCTGGTGGGTCATGGTCATGCCGCCGCGCCCGTTGTACCGGCGGTAGCCCTCGACCACCACCACGTCGTGCGGGTGGGTCTCCAGGAACTCGCGCACGGCCTGCCAGACCTCCTCGCAGCGGCGCGCCAGGGCGTCGTTGTCGCTGCCCACGCGCTCCTTGAAGTGTGCCGTGGAGCACGCGATGACGCGGTGCGCGTCCATGTGGACCATGCCGGTGTGCGTGCAGCCGGGGTCGATGGCCACGATGGCCCCTACTCCCTCGCCCATTCCGCCACACCCCCCTGGTAGTCGGAGACCGCGGCGGAGTAGCCGCGCTCGTACGCCCGGTCCGTGCCGTCCGCTCGGCCCTCGCCGTAGCCGGCCGCCGTGCCCTGCGTGTAGCCGAGCTGCCACGCCTGCCCCACGGCGAGGGCGACGAGCAGTGCCACGGCCAGCGCCGTGCGGACCGTGCGCCAGAACTCGGCGCGCCTGTGCGATACTTGCGGGTACCCGCTCACGCGGGTCTCTTCAGGGGACTGGGCGCGCTGTGCTTGGCGGCTTCCGCGCGCTCGGCCCTCCACCTCTCGTACTCCCGCCGGACCTCCGGCAGGGCGAACGCGGACCTTGCGGCAGTCAGCGCCGCCCGACGCTCCGCGGCTGTGGCGCCCATATACGATCACCTCCGCCATTACTCCTCCTCTTCCAGCAGCTGCTCCATGGTCACGCCCAGGACCTCGGCCAGCTTCCTGAGCTTGGGCACGCTGGCCAGAGTGCGGCCGCGCTCCCAGTTGCTCACCTGCGTCACGCTCGACGCGCCCACGGCCACCGCCAGCTGCATCTGGGTCATGCCCAGCTCCTCGCGGCGCTCCTTCATCAGCTTCCCGTTCATCTACTCCTCCTTCTCCTTGTCGTCGTCCCACTCGGGTGCGCGCACGATGGTCTCGAAGTCCGTGGCCCAGCCGACGCCGCGAACGGTGAAGCGCACGCTTGCGGTGGCGTAGTACGTCTTGCCGCCCAGCTCGAACGGCTTGCACGAATCGGACTCCATGAGCTTCACGGCGAACACGTCGAAGCCCCACTTCGCGTTGATGCGCGAGGCGATGGAGCTGTGCGTCTCCTCCATGCACCCGTTCTCCGCCAGCGCGAAGGTGATCATCTCCGGCGCCATGGCCTCGTAGCTCGGGCTGTACTTCTCGTCCATTGCTTCTCCTCTCATAAGGGGTTAGTGACAGGTGACTATTTACCTGTCGTTGACGATTAGAAGATAACCAGTAATAGGTTGGTAGTCAATAGATAATTTTGTTTTTATAATCAGTTACAGGTAAGCGATTGCCTATTGGAGGTGACTTGGATGCTTTTCGAGCTAAAAGCGATCAGGAAGAAGTCGGGACTGTCACAGGAAGCTGCGGCAAAACAGCTGGGTGTTCCCCTGAACACCTATAGGAACTGGGAGCAGCTGAAGACGATGCCGCGCGACCGCGGCGATATCCCGAGGCTCGCCCGGTTCTTCGGCGTGACGGTCGAGGACCTGTTCGGCGAGGACTTCGTGGTGCCCGGCACGCTGAACGATATGTACGAGACGCCGAAGGCCGAGAAGCCGCAGTACCGCGTGATAGACAAGCGCCTGGAGGCCATCGAGGGCGCCTACGAGGCGATGAACGAGAACGGCCGGCACGTGCTGCACAGCGTGGCCACGTCGCTGGCGCGCGACCCGGCCAACGCCGGCGGGGAGTAAGTTCCGCGGTATTCGATTGATATGTGAGGGGAGGCGCCCGGCCATGGCCACGGCGGCGATATACGCCCGCTACAGCTCGGCGGGCCAGCGCGAGGAGTCCATCGAGGACCAGGTGAGGGTGTGCCGCGCGGCCATCGAGGCGGCCGGCGACGCCGTGGGGCACGTCTACGAGGACCGCGCCACGACCGGCACGACCACCGACCGCCGCGCCGGCTTCATGCGCATGGTGGCCGACGCCCAGAGGGGGCTGTTCTCGGCCGTGTACGTGTACAAGCTCGACCGCTTCGCGCGCAACCGCTACGACGCGGCCGTGTACCGCCGCCGCCTGAAGCAGGCCGGCGTGCGGCTCGTGAGCGCCACGGAGCGCACCGGCGACGGCCCGGACGGCATCCTGCTGGAGTCGATGCTGGAGGGGCTGGCGGAGTACTACAGCGCGAACCTCTCCGAGAACGTGCGGCGCGGGCTGGCGGGCAACGCCATGAAGTGCCGCCACAACGGCATCCGGGTGTTCGGCTACGACCACGGGCCGGACGGCCGCTACGTGGTCAACGAGGGCGAGGCGGCCGCGGTGCGCCGCGTGTTCGCCATGTACCAGCAGGGCGAGCCGTTTTCCGCCATCATCGGGGCGCTGCCGGCCGTGCGCTCGAAGGGCGGCGGCCCGCTCACCGTCCAGATGGTGGGGAAGATGCTGCGCAACGACAAGTACTGCGGCGTCTACCGCTACGGCGACACGGTGGTGGAGGGCGGCATGCCGCAGATCATCCCGCGCGACGAGTTCGACGCCGTGCAGCGGCGCCTGGCGCTGCGCACCAGGAGGAGGAGGTCCACGGTGGACTACCTGCTGTCGGGGAAGCTGTTCGACTCGGAGGGCCACCGCTACCAGTCCAGCAGCGGCCACGGGAAGTCTGGCAGGAAGTACACGTACTACCGCTGCCCGGCGACGGGCCACCAGGTGCGCCGCGACGCGCTGGAGGCGCAGGTGGCCCGCATGGTGGCCGACGCCCTCGCCGCCGACGACGGCGCCGTGGAGGGCATCGTGGCCGACGTCATGGCCGAGCAGGAGGCGGCGCTGGCCGACGACCTCGCCGCCGTGCGCGCCATGGAGAGGCGCCTGGAACAGAACGCCCGCGAGCAGTCGCGCATGGTGGACCTGGCCGCGAAGACCGGCGCCGTGGACGCCGTGGCCGAGAAGCTGAACGCGCTGTCCGACGAGCGGGCGGCGCTGGAGGCCGAGATCGCCGACGCGCGGGCCGGCATGGGGGCGCTCGACGCCGACCAGGTTGAGTTCTGGGTGCGCCGCGTCATGGGGCGCACCGACCCGCTGGAGGCCGTGCGGCTGTTCGTGCGCCGCGTGGTGGTGGACCGCGCCGCCGGCACGCTCACGGCGGAGTTCACGTTCGACAAAAAGGAACCCCCGCCGGAAGGTCCCGGCAGGGGTTCGCGTAAGTATCTGGGGGCTGGGACGGAGGGATTCGAACCCCCAACAGCCGGCACCAAAAACCGGAGTTCT
>ERZ1673698.2475-NODE-2475-length-12470-cov-9.111881_pt1 | contig 12470 bp, 13 predicted proteins | sample MGYA00580228_ERZ1673698 | MGnify/ENA primary metagenome ERZ1673698 (study PRJEB41218, sample SAMN15661768) | gut metagenome | host: Homo sapiens | place: Canada: London | collected 2015-08-20/2019-03-30 | study: EMG produced TPA metagenomics assembly of... | reverse complement strand
AAACCTAATTAGTTAATCGCATCCAATTCTGTCAACTAATTTTAGGAATAGTCAGCTTCCTCATAATAATTATTATCGGAAGTTACTTATACTATCAGGTAAATTATATAATTTTGCTCTTGGATTAAAACATTTTATCTCATGGCTAATTTGAACAGACTAAAAGTGGTACTTGCAGAGCAACAGAAAACAGGAAAATGGCTTGCAGAACAGATTGGGAAATCCAACTGTACTGTAAGTAAATGGTGCAGCAATTCCGTTCAACCAGACCTCAAAACGCTCAACGATATAGCCAATGTTCTTAATATTGACGTGAAAGACCTAATTGTCAGCAGTAATCATAACTGATTTATTGTCATGGAAGTAAACAAGAAAGAACTCAAAGAACAAGAGATACGCACTCTGTTCATTACTCCTGCGCTCCAACGAAAAGGTTGGGCTGTAAGTGTAAATATGCGTGAAGAGTACTATTTTACAGATGGTCGAGTAGTACTTGTTATCGTCACCACGAAAAATAACAGAATCAGTCAAAGCGGACTTTTTCAATTTCCCCTCTTTCACAAGTTTCTGTTTCTCCTGCTTTATCTGTTCAAGCAATTCTTGGGCAGTGCCTTCTTCGGTAATTTGTGGTGCAAGCTTACCTTGGATAGCTTCTTGAAGAATAGATTTCTTTAAAGATTCATTTAGCTCGGTATTTATCTTGTTTAAATGCTCTTGAGATTTTGAGTATTTATCAATTACAGGCATAACCAATCTAACTTTTGTAACGATACGTTCTTGCTCTGCTAATGATGGAAGAGGAAACAACTTGTTTTCCAAGTAGCCTACAATTATACGTTGTTGATTTGCAGTTCCTTTGAATATCGCTTCATCTATGAAGTAAGGAGATTCAAGAAAATACAAAACGAACCAGCGATTTAAGGTCTCGCCATAAGTACGTAAAATTTTTAACTCGGTTGTTCCTGCTCCAATACCATTAGGCAGTCCTCTAAAAATAACTGACTTCCGGTTTTGGAAGCATGGAGTAATCTTAGCAAATGCAATATCATTGTCAGCAAAAGATGTGTAACCAGATTTGATTTCCTTCCATTTCTTCTCGTAATATCTAAACTCCGAACCATATCCAGCAGAAATTGCTTCCATTGGAATAAATGCAGCAATTGTATCATCCTCTGCCACAACCTTAGGGTTTATTTGAAAAAGAGATGACACTCTACACCATTCCCACCCCTTGGGTATCTCAAACGGAATCTCCTCATCAATACACTTCACCTCACCAGTCGCGAGAAACTTCTCATAATAGGAATTCAATGCACTTATCGTTTCAGTACATTATTAGTGATAACAAATTATTTAACTAATAATGTATCTGACATGAACATCGAAGATTTTGAAATGTATCTGCGCCAAAGGAATATGGCGGAGAATACGGTAGCGGCTTATCTCTATGCCGTAAAAGAGTATTATACTCGACACAAAGAGTTGAATAAGCGTAATTTACTTGTTTACAAGACCTATCTCATTGAAACATTCAAACCCAAGACGGTAAATCTGCGCATACAAGCACTAAACAAGTATCTTGAGTGCAAAGGCAAATCTCGACTACGATTAAAATCGGTCAAAGTACAGCAGCGTTCTTATTTGGAAAATGTGATTAGCAATGCAGATTACACTTTTTTGAAGAATAGGCTTAAGAGGGAAGATAATCAGGCTTGGTATTTTGTAGTGCGCTTTCTTGCGGCTACTGGGGCGCGAGTTAGTGAGCTAATCCAAATTAAAATAGAACATGTACAAATTGGATATTACGACATCTATACCAAAGGAGGTAAGATACGTCGTATTTATATCCCCAAAGTATTACGCAAGGAAACAGCCGAATGGCTTAGTAAGACCAATCGTACAAGTGGCTACCTTTTTCTTAATCGCTTTGGCGAACGTATTACGACAAGGGGAATCGCACAGCAGCTGAAAAACTATGCTGTAAAATATGGTTTGAATGAAAAAGTAGTTTACCCTCACTCGTTTCGTCACCGCTTTGCAAAGAATTTTCTGGATAAGTTCAATGACATATCCTTGCTTGCAGATTTGATGGGGCATGAAAGTATAGAAACTACCCGTATCTATCTACGTCGTAGCAGTGCTGAGCAACAAGAGATTGTCGATAAAGTAATAACTTGGTAAATAAAACACTGCCCCATTGGTCAAATGCTATGGGGCAGTATAATTATCCAATGGCACTTCTTACCGAATCATAATTCCAAACCATAGTATTTCCAACCCATTTTTTCATTGGAACATGTACACCATGATTTCGAATAATTTCCGGACATTTTGATTTATCAACCATAGTTGATTTATATAAGACTATTATTTTTAGACCATCTCGAATCGCCTTCTCACATTCGAAGTCAATATAGCTTCGAGTATCCACAGAATGTCCTCGACTGCAAGTTCCCCAATAGCAGCTGTTATAACTACTACAATATTGGCATCCTCCTGCTCTTAATTCTTTTGTATGATTGCCAACAATCAGGATAAATGTTTTCGAAGCATCCAATCGTTCAGCCAATGACCTTTTAATCGAGCAATTTAGGCTTGTATCTCTTGCTTGCTTTAACTCATGAGCATCTGAAAATGAAAGTCCATATCGGGAACTGTCGTTCCACCAATGTAATGCATCAACGGCATCTTTGTCATGATCCCAATCTCCGGCAATGTAAGTTCTTGTTCTATAATACATGGCTAAAATATTTTTTTAATATCGTACAAATTAATTTTATCTATGGATTCTCTTGTTAATACAATGGTTATCGGTTGATATATTTGAGCATCCGATGTTTTAAGTGTACAAAGGATACAACGGAGCAAATGAAATTCATTTTTGTCAGTAATGCGCGTTATTCCTCCTCCGAGCAAAGGTATGGTAACAGGTCCATGTGCATAGACTCTGCTTATTTCATTCCACATTGCCCGAAGACAGATTTCATACTCATTATGAGATAGTTTTGCCTGATTATTCTCAAAATGAGAAAATGCTAACAACAAATAATCTTGATATGTAATAATTCGGCCAAGTGGGTAATAGGTTCGGTCTGCTTTTGTTTTCCTCTTCATACCCGGTATATCTTCTGCCTCATCAATTTTTTTATTCAAATCATCAATATCCTGTAATCTTTCTATGAATTTCCCATTCAATGAGTTCCTTGCAATAACAACGTCATCAACTTTTGTGTCAAAAAACTCATTAAAAGGGATTAATTTCCAATTGGGCGATTTAAAAATATCACCTTCCTCAATTCTTACGGTTATTCCTTTTATTTTCAGCGTTATTGCATGGTCTGCTCTAAGTGCTTTTATTACAGCTGTTATTATCCAGAGTAATAGAAACCCACCTAAAATAATCAATCCTTTCTCCCACCACTTCTGAATATTGACTACATCCGTAATGCTAAAATCTGCAATAGCACAAATAGTTTCAATAGCAGCAATGAAACTGACAGCATACAAAAAGCTATCTGTCCAAAGAACTTTACTATGTAATTTTGAAATTTTCATCATTGTATCCTGCTTTGTCAAAACACTACAAATATACTAGTTATTCAAGCAACAGCCTAATAAATGAATAGATATTATTGTCGTTTCAATCCTTTGTGTTTCTTATCGTTCCACGGCAGTTCAGAAGATGCCCCACCTCCACCTGTACCGACATGTACTTGTGCCTGGGTACCTACAGCAAGCTCAAAGGCTACACCAAGTAGATTGGCTTGTATGTCATTGACCTGCTCTTGTGGCTCAAAAACGGCATTGACAAATTCTTCGTCCGTAATCTGGCGGTTAAAATGGGCTTGAGCCACATTATAATCTATCTGGAATTTGGTCTCCTCGAAAACCTCATTGCCTACCCTTGTCCAGATATGGAGCGATGGATTCCGGTAGTTGAGCACATTGATACGGACAAGTTCCGCCCCAGATGACAGGCGGTAACGCTGAGGGTTGGCCTTTCGGTCAAGCTGGTCGATGTGTTGATTCTGTTTGTCTATGACAGCATCTTTTTCTTTGGACTGTCGCTCCGCCGTTTCCGCCCGATGGATAGCCTTGTCTATCTCTTTCAGATAGCTGTTTCGCAGTTGTTTGATTTCTGATTTGTGTTGCTCATGTAGTTGCTCTTTTTCTGCTGTGAGTATTTGGATTTGACCTTTCAGCTTGGCTATCAGCTCATCCTTTTCCGCAAGTTCCTTCTTCGCCTTGGCAAGATCGCCTTTCCCGAACTATGACAGAATGGTATTCTTGCCCTCCTGCGCTTTTTCAATGTCTGCCTGTAGTTTGGCTATGTCTTCCTCGTACCGGATTACCTGTTGCTTGTAGTATTCCGAATTTGCTTGATGTTTAGCAGTGGAGCCGACAATTCCACGCTGCAGCCCGAATGGTTTCATGGCTGCGGCATAGCTGTTCTGGTATTCGTACAATTTGCTACACCGCATCACGTCATCAGCAGAAAGTCTCGGCCCGGATTTCGTCTCGTACTTCTTTTCGCCCTCACACCTCTTGCGGAGACGTTCAGTAGTAACAATAGGCATGACAGTAGCGTGCAAGTGCGGAGTCTTCTCGTCCATGTGTAGTACGCATGAAACAAGATTTTCACTGCCGAAGCTCTCCCGAAGCCATTTCAGATTAGCATCTATCCAGTTGTCCAGCTTTCCTTCTTGGACAATCTTCATCATCTGTTCATGGGTCCCTGTCAGAATGATGCGGATGGCTTTTGTCTGGTTCTTGGCCACTTTGCGGTGCAGCCCGGCAGTGTCAATACGGCATTGGATTGCTTCCGTGCGATTGGCTACACCATCTGGAAATGTAAGTAGCTCCCGATTCTGTGATGTCCGATCCGCATCGGCATTGGCCGGAACATATACCTTACCTTTGGCATCCTTTCTTTCTATATGGCATGACATGCCGGAGTCATTCCCGCTGCCACGCTGCAGGTGGCAGACTGCATATTGTGTATTACTCATATCTCTTTCGTTTATACTGTTATAACTCTGATTCTTTGGCTGTAAAATCCCGTCCTATGTGCCGCAGGCAACCGGGTGTCGATAGGGTATCCCTCCGCTTATGGGCTTTTTGACTGCCGCTCGTAGAGTGATGGCAGGGAAAATGCCCTAATAAGCTACGGGATTTTACAAACCCTTTTCCAAAGACAGCGAGCTGTCCTATTCATCTTTTTATCACATCTGTTCTACATCCACTAACTCCAGTTTCAATTCATTAATGAGCGTCTGCAAAGCCGGATTGCGCTATATCATTTTATCAAGAATTATTTGTGGAGTATCAGTCATTAATAAGAAATCCACAATATCCAATCCGTACTCTCGCTGTTCGTCAGTGGCGCATTGTTCCAAGCTACCACTCAATACAACTTTGGAACATACGGAAGTGAGCAAAGGCATTTTGGCTTGCCAAACTTCTTTTGCACCTAAATCCGGGCATAGCATAACTGACCGACCTTTCAAAACATTCACCACATCAAACTTGAAGCATCCGTGCATTCCACCTGTAGCCAGCCATATAAATTCCGGCATATAATGGGTAGCAATCAAAGCGGATTTTTCGCTTTCAACAATGGCTACTGGTTTGGTCGGTTTCTCAGACAGCAGATGTTCGCCACACAAACATTGCTTCAAATTATAGTCTTGAAGCTTCAGTTCTGTATGTACCCAACTCACATAACTTCTTGGCTCTTTTACCCGATGTCCCGTTGTGGAATCATACAACATAATCTTCCCTGTTCGCACATTACCCTTCCAATCAATTTGCCAATAGACAGTAGAACCGCCCCACTTCTTTGATGTGCCAACATGATACAGTTGGAATATCCGAGAAGTCTCGTCTTTGCTCAATACTCCAGAAAGATAAATGTATAATGGATTCATATCATAGTTGGTAAGAGTACGTTCCATTAACTCACTGTCAACAAAAGAAGTAGGAGGTAGCAAGTATGACCTAGGCCTATCAGCTTCAACAAAATTATCCTTATTGTAATCCAGCACCATTGGGTTGTCATGGAAATAATCTGACGGAGTATAATGATATAGATAATATACATTAGGATATATATTAAATAAAAAATAAAATCCCAATAAATATAGATAAATAAGCTTTATATCAGAGTATTATATAGATAATTCTATTTTCAGTTGTTTTTTTATTTTCTTTAATTTGGCTCTTTTGGGGTACATTTTTGTTCCTTATTTGTTTCTCAATTTCGGTTTTTATTCGTATCTTTGCAATCAGAAGATAACGAATGAAAGGACACAATATGCCAAGAACAAGAAAGCCTACTAAAGTCAAAGAGCCGATTCGTCTTCGGACAAAGGAATTGGCTGACGGCAGCAAGAGTTTGTATCTGGACATATACTGTAACGGTAAGCGGACATACGAATACCTGAAGATGTACCTCATCCCGGAAACTAATCGCAATGCCCGTCAGCAGAACGAAACAACGATGACTGCCGCAAATGCAATCAGGTCTAAACGTATCATCGAGCTGACCAGCGGTGAAGCCGGTATCGTGAACCATAAGGATAAGGTCTACCTGCTAGACTGGATGAAGACCTATGAGGAGAACCAGAAGAAACGTGGTAAGAAAGGCATAAGCCAAATCAGGTCCGTTACCGGTATCTTAAAGGAATACGCGGGGGAAAGGTTCACGTTGGATCGGATTGACCTCACTTTCTGCCAAGGTTACATTGACTACATGCTGACGACTTACCGTCCCAAGGGAAAGCTGATAGCTGCTTCCACACGCAATACCTATTACCAGATCTTCAACGGCGCGTTGAATGCCGCTGTACGGGCCAAACGGATTTTGAGGAATCCGTTTAACGAGATGGACAAATCGGAGAAGCCCAAAATGCCGGAGAGCGTGCGTTCGTACATGACCATCGAAGAGGTGCGGGCATTGATCGCCACTCCGATGCAGAACGAGGAGGTAAAGAGGGCCTACCTGTTCTCCTGTTTCTGCGGATTGCGTATCAGTGATATTCTCGGTTTGAAATGGAAGGATGTCTTCGTCGATAACGGTCAATATCGTTTGGCCGTAGCCATGCAGAAGACCAAAGAACCGATTTATCTTCCACTTTCCAATGAAGCGTTGAAGTGGATGCCGGAACGTGGAGATAAGGCAGTGGACGAGCATGTGTTCGAGTTGCCCACGACCGTCAACCAACTTATCAAACCGTGGGCCAAAGCAGCCGGAATTTCCAAGCGGTTCACCTTCCACACGGCCAGGCACACGTTTGCGACCATGCTGCTGACGCTTGGCGCAGATCTATACACGGTATCTAAATTGCTCGGCCACACATCCGTGAAAATGACGCAGGTGTACGCCAAGATCGTCAATAAGAAGAAAGACGACGCGGTAAATCTTACCAACGGTTTATTCGACTGACAGCACACAACATCCGTTGTGTCAAATTTACAGACACGTATTTGGAGTGTCTCTCCGGTGGTATGCACTTCCAGAGAGCACTTTCGTGATATATTATTAACTCATTTAAAAACAATCAAAAAATGAAAGTACCTGACAACAGACTTCTCTCTTTTTTGATGGAGGGAACACGCATCTGCACCACATCGTTGCAGAGCAGGATGTAGCGGAAGAACTTTTCGCATTGCTCTCTGAAGCAAGAGCCATTTATCTCCGTGATGTCGTGGCGGACAGCAAACTGTACCGCCGTTACGTGGAGGATTTCGTAAACGGGCACCGGTATATAGACTGCAACCGTGCAACCTGCCGGAACTATCACGAAATGAATATCCACATCGTCAAAGGGCTGCTGACCGATTGTGCCCATCTTGTCCGACAACTTTTTACCACGACAGACTTCTCTTTCGAAGGGTGTATGGAGCTGAAACGAGCGTATGACACGTCCGTGCCGCCGCATCCTATCGCATTCACTAATGACGGTCAGGCAGCGGAGATGCATTCTCTCTCTTTCGACTGTGACTTCACCCACAAACAGATGACAGGTATTACGGCTTGTGCCGATGCTTATCATCTGTTTTGCGTTTCTCCTCTCCGCGTCGAGGATATGGAAGCCCTTTTTGCTTGCAAGGAAGGCTTCTGCATCCGGGTGAACAATATCCGCCATGTGGCAATCCTGTTCGATGCTCTCCTTGAACACGCTCTCATCCAAGCCAAATGGCAAGCGATATTCGACAAGGGTCGGTTCTTGCAAACCAAAGACGGGAAAGGGTTTGTTACGGCGACCAGCCTTTCGTCCGCACTATCAGCCATGAGGAACAACATGACCTCGGCAGCCTACGGTATCAGACGGGCTATCGACAAGTTGAAAGAACTGTAAGAATGGCAACAAGTATCAAAAAGCGAAGTATGTGAAAGGTAAAAGAGTGAGAATTGCCGTAATGCGTGGTTACTCTCACGGTTCAAATTCCCATTTGGTGATTTACTTGCTGTACCTTTGGCCTCCGTTAGCGCGCTGCATGACGGAGGTTGTACTTCCATTGTTTAATTTTAATTACAGTCTTATGCAAAACAATAATAGATTGACCTACATGGAACGGCTGAACGAACGGCTCACAGCCATCGAATCGGCCCTGAAGAAAATCGATCCGATAGAAAGCCTGCTTGAGCGTATCACGCTGTTGGAGAACACCATTTACACAACCAAGAAAGTTTTCACTTTTCAAGAGGCTTGTATGTACATCGGCGTTTCCGAGAGCCTGCTGTATAAGCTCACTTCAAGCAAGGAGATCCCACACTACAAGCCGCGCGGCAAAATGATTTACTTCGCCAAGGGGGAACTGGACGAATGGCTCCTGCAGAATTACAAACCCACCGTGGACGAGGCTGTTCGCATGGCAAACGAGGCCTCTGTGACACAACCATTCTTTAAGCAAAAGTGTTATGGAAAACGAAAGAAGAACTGAACGCGATATGAGTGTCGCGCCAGACGAACACCGCTTGTCAGACATCCTCTCCGCATCACAGATCAGGGCGACGGACATCTACGAAACACCGCCACAGATTATCTGGATAGATAACTCGACCATCGCGACACTCGGCAACTTCAGTGCATCGACCGGTAAAGCGAAATCCAAAAAGACATTCAACGTGTCTGCCATCGTCGCCGCGTCGCTGGCCGGAAAGCGGGTTCTGAATTACCGTGCACACCTGCCCGAGGGCAAGCGCAGAATCCTGTATGTCGATACGGAGCAGAGCCGATTCCATTGTCATAATGTACTGGAGCGCATCCTGCGACTGGCCGGGCTGCCTACCACGACCGACAGCGAGAACCTCGACTTTATTTGCTTGCGTGAATACTCGCCGGCGGTACGTATCGAGGTCATCGACTATGCCCTGCGTCAGGGAAAGGGGTACGGGCTGGTTATCATCGACGGTATCCGCGACCTGATGCTCGACATCAACAGCACCAGTGAATCGGTGGAGGTCATCAACAAGATGATGGAGTGGTCGTCGAAATACAACCTGCACATCCACTGCGTGCTTCATTTGAACAAGGGTGACAACAACGTGCGCGGACATATCGGCACGGAAATGAGCAACAAGGCCGAAACCGTGCTGGTCATCAGCAAGAACAACGAATGTCCCGGCATCAGCGAGGTCCACGCACTGCACATCCGGGAGAAGGAATTCAAGCCGTTCGCCTTTACCGTCAATGACGGCGGGCTTCCGGTCATCGCCGAGGAGCATTCGTTTTGCGACGTTCCCAGGCAGAAATTGAAACAGAGGACGGGCTTCATGGACCTGACCATCGAGCAGCACCGCGAGGCTCTCTCTGCTGCGTTCGGGGACAAACCCATCCGGGGGTTCGAGAATATGCTGCAAGCCATGATGACCGCTTACGAGGCGATCGGGTTCAAACGCGGGCGCAACGTGATGGTAAAGCTGCTGCTATATCTGACCGACACCCTCAAGCTAGTCATCAAGCGGGACAAACTTTTTTATTATGACATGACCCCGACGGAAGCCATGCTTTTCGATGAAGAATGAGGCCGGGCGCGGGCATATATAATTCAGTTTAATTTAGTATCTATATATATAGGGAGGTAAACTAAACTGGTTTTGTGCAAACAAGTGAAAAGAAACAGACATGACCATAGCAGAAGCAAAACAGGTGCGTATTGTGGACTTTCTGGCACAGCTCGGACACCATGCGCAGTATGTGAAATCGGAGCAATACTGGTATCTCTCGCCGTTGCGTACGGAGTGTACCCCGTCGTTCAAAGTGAACGACCATCTTAACGAGTGGTACGACTTCGCCGAGGCGACGGGCGGCGACCTCGTGGAATTGTGCAAATACCTTTGCGGGACGGAGAGCGTGAGCGAGGCACTGGCATATATCGAACGGAACGCCGGCGGCACGTCGCTGCTGAAAATCCGTATGCCGACCGCACCTCCCCGACCGATAGAGGCAGACATGAAAGATTTGATTGTCATACCGCTGCGACATCACGCGCTGCTCTCGTACCTTCATTCAAGGATGATCGACGCGGACATCGGACGGATGTTCTGCCGGGAGGTACATTACGAACTGCGACAGCGGCGCTATTTCGCGCTGGCTTTCGGTAATATTTCCGGTGGTTACGAAGTGCGCAACGCCTATTACAAGGGATGTATCAAGAAGAAAGACATATCCCTGATAGGACATTTGCGGAACGGGATACAAAACCGCGTCTGCGTATTCGAGGGCTTTATGGATTTTCTGTCTTACCTGACCCTGAAACAGGCGGGCGACGATGCCATCTGTATTGATGCGCCCTGCGATTTCCTCGTGATGAACTCGGTCAGTAACCTGAATAAAACATTGGAGCACCTGCAAAGGTACGCGCATATCCACTGTTACCTCGACAACGATCTTGCCGGACAGAAAACGGTGGAAACCATCGCCGGGATGTATGACCGGCACGTCAGCGACGAAGCTGGTCGCTATGCCGGCTACAAAGACCTGAACGACTACTTGCGCGGCAAGAAACGCTGACATATCCGTCTGGCTGCCGTTCACTCCTAAAAGCTCTCCACCACGGAGGGCTTTTTTTATATCCTTATTTCTCCTTTCCCTACTCTAAAATCATGCTGGAATATGATTTTAGAATATGATTTTACGTTTTTATAAAAATCTCACTTGAAAATAAACTGTTTTATAATCAACAATTTTTGCTTTCAATTTTTGCTATCTTATTTTGCAAATCATATTTTAAAAGTGAATATAATATAAAAACAAATATATGAAATCATATTTCATTTTTGCTATTGTGCTGACGGTCGCCTACCTCGTCTATTACGCGGTCGTCATCGTGCAGGATCTCTATGGAAAAAAGGGAACGGGCAAGACGGACGAGGAAATCTTCGACCTCGGTGCACCGGAAGAAGAAGAGAGTGTGACCGTAACGGAGAGCGACACTGGATTCAACGTCGGAAACGAGCAGTATGAAACGGATGTCGCCTCCACCGATTCGCCGGTAATACAAGAAACGGCGGACACGGCATCCCACGGTGAGGCGACCGTAGCGGAGAAACTGGCCCGACTGAAAGCCAAGGCAGAGGAACAGATGGGGGAAACCATCCCCTACCTGTCGGATGCGTACACGACAGATGAACTGTACAAGACCATGATTGCCGGAGGAAAAACGGATAACCGCCCGGAGCTGGAATGGAAACCCCTCAAAGACCATTTGTAGAATGTTGAAAGCGAAAAAAATATTATGTGCACTGTGTCTCGTCCCTTACGCCGCGCTGGCCAAAAGCGGCGGCGTGAATTACAGTTGGGGTGCGGACGCTCTGGCCACGATGCACGACTTCGTGGTGACAATGATGTTGTATGTACTTTACATCTGCTACGCTGTCGCCTCGGTTTTTGTCATCGTGTCCGCGCTCCAGATTTACATCAAAATGAACACAGGCGAGGACGGCGTGGTAAAGTCGATCGTGTCGCTTGTCGGCGCATGTCTTTTCATCATCGGAGCCTCGATCGTATTTCCCGCCTTTTTCGGCTACCGCATATAGGCGGTCGGCAGGACTGTATGACAATTCAAAATAAAAGTATCACTTAAAAACGACAAGTATGTTTCAGAAAATCAAACGAATGTACCGTAAGGCAAAGGAATTTGCCAAAGGTGTTTCCATCCAAGTAAAAATGCTCGCCCTTATGCTGCTGACGGGTATGCCGGCTATGGCGCAGAGCACGGCGGGTGACTATTCCGCGGGAACGACCGCGCTCTCAAGCGTGGCCGAGGAGATCGTGAAGTATGTGCCTATCATGGTGAAGCTCTGCTACGCCATTGCGGGTGTCGTGGCCATCGTGGGCGCGATCAGTGTGTACATCGCCATGAACAACGAGGAGCAGGATGTGAAAAATATCTTAGTCCTCCAAAATTGCTTGGAAAGGATAAGAAAGGAAGTGACAAATAAAGTGCTTAGTATCAAGCGAATA
>ERZ1673698.2472-NODE-2472-length-12484-cov-4.891866_pt1 | contig 12484 bp, 13 predicted proteins | sample MGYA00580228_ERZ1673698 | MGnify/ENA primary metagenome ERZ1673698 (study PRJEB41218, sample SAMN15661768) | gut metagenome | host: Homo sapiens | place: Canada: London | collected 2015-08-20/2019-03-30 | study: EMG produced TPA metagenomics assembly of... | reverse complement strand
TGCGAGCGCAGGAGCGAACATTCAACACGCCGCGACGAAAGTCACAGATATAGGGTGGCTGCTCTCGGTGGGGGCGTCTCCCCTCCCTCTTAATAAACGAAAAAAACTTATTGACATTTTAGTGAGTTACAACTAACATAAAATAGAAGAAGAATAAATATGTTAGTATAAATGCATAAGAAATAGGAATACCTAACGCAGGCTGTTTTGGACTAACATAAATTTATTTGAAATAGAGGAAAGAAAGTTAAGAGGAGAGTTTGATTTATGTTTTTGGTAATAAAACAGATTAAAAAGTCTTTCGGTGTAGGTGACAGTCGGGTTGAGGTGCTAAAAGGGATTGATTTGGAGATTGAGAGGGGAGAGTTTTGTGTTCTTCTTGGACCTTCTGGTTCTGGAAAGTCTACGTTGTTAAATATTATTGGTGGGATTGATGGAGCGGATTCAGGCAGTATTACCATTGATGGAGAGCGTATCGAAGATATGACAGAGAAGAAGCTGTCTTTATACCGAAGAAAGCATCTCGGATACATTTTTCAGATGTATAATCTGATTCCGAATCTTACAGTGAGGGAAAATATTGAGGTTGGTGCATATTTGAGTGACAAGCCGCTTGATGTGGATGAACTGTTACATACACTTGGTATTTATGAGCATCAGCGCAAATTGCCGAACCAGCTTTCTGGTGGACAGCAGCAGAGAACAGCAATCGGAAGAGCAATTGTGAAGAATCCAGACATTTTGCTTTGTGATGAGCCAACAGGAGCGTTAGATTATAATACATCAAAAGATATTTTACGCCTTATTGAGACGGTCAATCAAAAGTATGGTAATACAATCGTTATGGTTACTCATAATGATGCGATAAAAGATATGGCAGACAGAGTTGTCAAGTTAAGAGACGGTATGATTCGAAAGAATTATACGAATGAACAGAAAGTTCCGGCGATGGAACTGGAGTGGTAGGAGGAGCGAGATATGAAAAATCCTTTAAGAAAAAGGCTTCTTCGGGAACTACGGCAGGAAATGGGAAAGTATCTTGTTGTATTTATTCTGATGGTAGCAACGATTGGGTTTGTTTCCGGCTTTTTAGTAGCAGATGGAAGTATGCTGACTGCCTATGATAACAGTTTTGAAAAATATAACATAGAGGATGGAAACTTTGCTACAGAAGAAAAAGTTTATAAAAATCAGCAGGAAACAATAGAAGGCTATGGCGTAAAACTTTATGAGAATTTTTATGTAGAGAAAGCTCTTTCTAATGGAAGTACTCTTCGTATTTTTAAAAACAGGGAAGAGGTAAATAAAGTCTGTCTCATGAAGGGAAAAATGCCGAAAGAAATCGGAGAAATCGCCATTGACAGAATGTATGCAGATAATAATAAACTATCTGTTGGAGATACATTAAAAAGTGGAAAGAAGACATGGAAAATTACTGGTCTTGTTGCCTTGTCTGATTACAGTGCCTTGTTCCAGAATAATAATGATACGATGTTTGATGCGATAAAGTTCGGTGTGGGCATTGTCACAAAGGAAGAATTTTCTTCTTTTAATGAAAGCCAGCTTACCTATGATTACGCATGGAAATATAATAAAAAGCCAAAGAACGAAAAGGAGGAGAAGAAAAGGTCAGAAGATTTCATGGAAGATATCGGAAAAGATATCACGTTAGAGAGTTTTATTCCACAGTATGTTAATCAGGCGATTCATTTTACAGGAGATGATATGGGAAGTGATGAAGCAATGATCATTGTACTTCTCTATATTGTCATGGTGATTATGGCATTTGTATTTGGAATCACAACAAGTAATACGATTCGAAAGGAAGCCGGAGTCATCGGAACACTCCGTGCATCTGGTTATACGAAAAATGAATTGATAAGGCATTATATGTCCATGCCAGTTTTTGTGACTCTTATCGGAGCGGTTGTCGGAAATATTTTAGGTTATACCATCTTTAAAAATGTTTGTGCAGGAATGTACTATGGAAGTTATAGCCTGCCAACCTATGTCACAGTCTGGAATGCGAAAGCCTTTTTACTTACAACGGTTGTCCCAGTACTGATTATGCTTGTTGTCAATTACGGCATACTGCGCAGCAAATTAAAGTTGCCGCCGCTTAAATTTTTACGAAGAGACTTAAGCAGGAAAAAGCAAAAAAGAGCATTGCGCTTAAGCTCGAGAATTAATATCTTTTCAAGATTCCGACTGCGTGTTATTTTCCAGAACTTTAGTAATTATATTGTATTGTTTGTCGGAATTGTTTTTGCAAATTTATTATTATTTTTTGGATTACTTTTGCCCTCTGTACTTGACCACTATCAGACAGACATTCAGAACAATATGCTGGCCAAATACCAGTACATGCTTTCTGTTCCGACCAGTGCAATGAGCGGCAATAAAATATCCAGTTTATTTTCTTTGCTGGAGTATTCGCTTGGAGCAAAAACAGAAAATGAAGATGCGGAAGAATTTTCTGCGTACTCGTTAAACATAACACCGAAAACCTTTAAAAGTGAAGAAGTCACTTTATATGGTGTGAAGCCCGATAGTAAATACGTTAAAATTAATTTAAAAGATGAAAAAGCAGATTTACAGGCAGATAGTAAGGTCACAGCCGATGTGTATATTTCTTCTGCCTATGCAGATAAATTTTCCTTGCAGCCGGGAGATATGATCACTTTAAAAGAAAAATACGAAAAAGATAAGTATACCTTCCGGGTAAAGGGTATTTATGAGTATAATGGAGGCCTTTGTATTTTTATGAACCAGAATCAGTTAAACCGTATATTTGACCTCGGCTCTGACTATTACAGCGGCTACTTCTCTGATACCAAAATAACCGACATCAGTAGTAAATATATCGGCTCCGTCATTGACTTAGATGCCTTAACAAAAATTTCCCGCCAATTAGATGTATCCATGGGAAATATGATGGGACTGATTAATGGATTTGCCATCGCCATATTTTTAGTACTTATTTACCTGCTCTCAAAAATTATCATCGAAAAAAATGCCCAGTCTATCTCTATGGTAAAAATACTTGGTTACAGCAATGGGGAAATCAGCAGACTTTACATCCTGTCAACATCACTCGTTGTCGTGCTGTGCCTGCTCTTAAGCTTTCCAGTTGAAACCATATTGATGAAAGGCATCTTCCGGGAGATGATGCTTCAGAGCTTATCTGGATGGATTGCCCTATACATTGACCCAAAGATTTATGTCAAAATGTTTGTAATCGGACTGGTAACTTATGCGGTAGTCGCATTGCTTGAGTATCGGAAGATTCAGAAAGTACCGATGGATGAGGCATTGAAAAATGTAGAATAAAAACTTTTGATTTGTAGAGTTGGCAAAGCAGACGCCGCTACAGAAAAGTGATGGTCGGATTGCTAGAAGAATTATGAAGAACCTCTAAAAGATTTATTGATTTTGTTCCGTTGTGCTAAATGCTCCATTTTGCATTTGCAGGAGGATATCTATAGAGAATTAGATATACCAGAAGAAATTACTGCTTACAAATGAAAAAGAAGCGTATTTGGTGGATTTAAAATAATGATTTTTCAAACACGCTCTAAGACAAAATGTTTTATTTATGAACAGCCTATTTGTCTAATCTTTTATTTTTTGAAATCAAGAATGAGTAAGATTGTAATGGGTAAAATAAGAATAGGGAAAGTAGGAGCAATTTACTTATACTTTGTTTATACAATACAAAGTATAAACACATAACCTCAATTAGTTGTTTCTAATAAATGTACAATACATAAAACTTACAATAGTTTTCTGATAAAAAATATCTTTTTTTGTAATTGTGTTAGCAATATTTCCGTGGTAGAATAGTATAAAAAGAGAAGGGGGATTATTAATGTATTCATTAGTAGATGCATCTTTAAACACACTGCATACTATCAAGTGGAATATCTGCAGTGACGAGAAGATGTCATTATTAGAAAAACTGGGGTTAGTACAGGGAGCAAAGGTAAGTGTGATTGCTTCCTATTTTGGAAATGTAATTGTATCGGTCAATGGAAAAAGAATCGCAATAGAAAAAGATACCGCAGAAAGGGTGAAGGTTTAAATTCTGAGTTGCCGCAGGCAAGGGAGACGCCCTCTGGCTGGAGAGGTGAAATTACAAATTTAATGCTAGAGCGTGTTTGCGTTCCCCAATCTTTTAACGGATTTATAGGATTGGAGTAAACAGAGCCAGCGAACCTTGTAATATATAAAAATGCGCCTTAGAGCAAGTTCAAATTGCGGTTGAGCAGTTTGAACGCAGTGATACGAAGCATTTTTATATATTACAAGGTTCGCTGGCTCGTTTGTACTTTAGTATTCATAGTGTAGAAAAAATATGCATTTTCTAACAGAATATTTTTCTGAAAATAGGTATCAAACACAGAGATTGTGTATTATAATGGGATTCAGTAAAAGAGAAAATACATTTGATTGGAGGATTTATATGAAGAAAGTACCAATAAAAGAATTGAGAGAAGATTTAAAAGAAGAACTCAAAGAGGAACTGGTTTCGGATTCAGAGATTCTTGATAAACAGAGGATGGGAGAGGAAATGTATCATAAGTTAGAGATTCGCAGAGATGTGAAGGATTCGATTGTGGTTATCATTGCCTCGATTTTGTATGCGATAAACGTTAATGTTTTCGTTAATGCGGGAAATCTGCTTCCAGGTGGAGCAACTGGAATTTCCCTGCTGTTACAGCATATTTGCAGGACATTTTTACATATTAGTGTGCCATATTCATTATTCAGTATTCTTCTTAATGCGGTTCCGGCAACGATATGTTACCGGGTAGTTGGTAAAAAGTATACACTTCGTTCGGTTCTTTGTATTTTTGTAATGAGTATTGCCGTCGATATGATTCCATCTCATTTTATTACAGATGATTTATTATTAATTGCGATTTTTGGTGGAATTATTAATGGCGTTTTGATTGCACTGATTTTAAATAGCCATGCGACAAGCGGTGGAACGGATTTTATCAGTATGATCATTTCTAAGAAAAAGGGAATCAGTGTGTGGAATTATATTTTCATGGGAAATGTAGCCGTTCTTTTGATTGCAGGATGTATTTATGGTATGAATGTGGCATTATATTCTATTATTTTCCAGTATGCATCCACACAGATGATTAATATGATGTATAAACGATATGATAAAGATACTTTGTTTATTATTACGAAGAAGCCGGATGAAGTTTATAATATTATTCTGAAAAAGACAAACCACGATGCCACCTTATTTAAGGGGGTAGGCTGCTATAAGAACGAGGAAAAAGCGATGCTTTATAGTGTGGTGAATTCGGATGCGACGAGGGTGTTAGTTATGGATATTAAAAAGGAAGACCCGGATGCATTTATCAATTATTTTGGTTCGAAAGGAATTCGTGGAAAGTTCTATTATCAGGAAGAGGAATAAAAAATAAAAAATCATATATTTCCTATTGACATAGTAGGATACTTCTGGTATGATAAGCCCATGAAACAAAGAAACACAAAACAAAGAGAGGTGGCAGACATGAATTTAGTAACTTCAAAGAGAAAATTCATACATAAGGACGATCGAATGTGTATGTGCTGCTGTTGTTGTAAAGAGAATATTTAATTAGAAATTTAAAGATTAAAATATAAAGAGTACATAATATATGGAGGATAAAAAATGGCAAAGAAAACATATAAGGATAGAGATTTTAAATTTGAAACATTACAGTTACACGTTGGACAGGAAAGTGCAGATCCTGTAACAGATGCGAGAGCAGTACCTATTTACCAGACCTCTTCTTTCGTATTCCACAATTCACAGCATGCAGCAGACCGTTTCGGTTTAAAAGATGCAGGTAATATTTACGGAAGATTAACAAATCCTACAGTAGATATTTTCGAGCAGAGAGTTGCAGCTCTTGAAGGTGGCGTTGCAGCATTAGCAACAGCTTCTGGAGCAGCAGCAGTAACATACGCAATCCAGAACGTAGCTTTAGCAGGTGACCACATCGTAGCAGCTAAGAACATTTACGGTGGAACATATAACTTACTTGCTCATACATTAGTAGATTACGGTGTAGAGACAACATTCGTTGACCCTTTAAAACCAGAAGAATTCGAAGCAGCAATTAAGGAAAACACAAAGGCTTTATACATCGAAGCACTTGGTAATCCAAACTCTGAAGTAACAGATATCGAAGCAGTAGCAGAAATCGCTCACAAACATAACATTCCATTATTAATTGATAATACATTCGGAACACCTTACCTTTTAAGACCATTAGAGCATGGTGCAGATATCGTTATCCATTCTGCAACTAAGTTCATTGGCGGACATGGAACAAGTATCGGTGGTGTTATCGTAGACGGTGGTAAGTTTGACTGGAAAGCATCCGGTAAGTTCCCACAGCTCACAGAACCAAACCCAAGCTACCATGGAATCAGCTTCGTAGATGCAGCAGGACCTGCCGCATTTGTTACAAGAATTCGTGCGATTCTTTTAAGAGATACCGGAGCAACACTTTCTCCACTCCATGCATTCATTTTCTTACAGGGATTAGAAACACTTTCCTTACGTGTAGAGCGTCATGTAGAGAACGCACTGAAAGTTGTAGAATACTTAAAGAATCAGCCATTGGTGGAGAAGATTAATCATCCTTCTGTATCTGAAGATCCTGAACAGCAGAGATTATATAAGAAATACTTCCCTAACGGTGCAGGTTCTATCTTCACATTTGAAATCAAAGGTGATGCAGAGACAGCAAGAAAGTTCATCGACAATCTGGAATTATTCTCCTTGCTTGCTAACGTAGCTGACGTTAAATCTCTTGTAATCCATCCGGCATCTACAACTCATGCAGAGCTTAATGAGCAGGAGCAGGCAGATCAGGGAATTAAACCAAACACAATCCGTTTATCTATCGGAACAGAGCATATCGACGATATCATTGAAGACTTAGATGAAGCTTTCAAAGCCGTAGCAGAATAATAGGGGGCGCTTATCATGGCAAAGGTTTATAAAGGAATTCAGGAATTAATTGGAAATACACCTTTAGTTGAGGCAGTAAATTTAGAGAAAAAGTTAGGATTAAAAGCAACATTATTATTAAAGCTTGAATATTTTAATCCAGCAGGAAGTGTAAAAGACCGTATCGCAAACGGAATGATCGAAGACGCAGAAAAGAAAGGTCTTTTAAAAGAAGGCGCAACGATCATCGAGCCTACTTCCGGTAACACAGGAATTGGTTTAGCAGCAATCGCAGCCGCAAAAGGTTACAAAGCTATCTTTACTATGCCAGAGACAATGAGTGTAGAAAGAAGAAATATTTTAAAAGCTTATGGAGCGGAAATCGTTCTGACTCCAGGAGAAAAGGGAATGTCCGGGGCTATCGCAAAGGCAGAGGAGCTTGCAAAAGAAATCCCAGGAAGCTTTATTCCAGGACAGTTTGTAAACCCAGCGAACCCTGCAACACATAAAGCAACAACCGGACCGGAAATCTGGAACGATACAGAAGGTAAAGTAGACATCTTCTTAGCAGGTGTTGGTACAGGTGGAACCGTTACAGGTATCGGAGAATATTTAAAAGAACAGAATCCAGATGTAAAAGTCATCGCAATCGAGCCAGCAACCTCTCCTGTATTATCACAGGGACATGGCGGTGCACATAAGATTCAGGGAATTGGTGCAGGATTTGTTCCAGATGTATTAAATACAAAGATTTATGATGAAGTTTTCCCAGTAGAGAATGAAAAAGCATTCGAATACGGAAAAGAACTTGCAAAAGCAGAGGGAATCATTACAGGTATTTCTTCAGGAGCAGCATTATATGCAGCCGTAGAAGTTGCCAAACGTCCGGAGAATGAAGGAAAGACGATTGTAGTGCTTCTTCCAGATAATGGAGACAGATATTACTCCACAGCGTTATTTCAGTAAATCCTGATTTGCGCAGCAAAGGAGACGCTCCCAAAGAGAGACAATGGTATGCTCCCTTTTAGGTAGACAGTTGAAAAAAATAAAACTGTTTATCTGAAAGGGGGCATACCATTTATCTTCCTGAGTTCGTCTGTCTCGTCTGTCTCGGCAAATCAGAAATTGTATGTTATAATATTTTTGAAGTAGAAAAATTAGCAAAGTAATAGGAGGCTACTATGGTTATTGAGAATAATCCCAAAGAACTTGCTGCTATGAAGAAATTTCATGAAGGAAACAGAGCAGAAGGATTAAAACTGCAGGAGGAGTTTGCTTCAGAGTTTCGTGAAGAATATAAAGATAAAGATCATTGTCCCTGTAAGAAAGCCTGTCGTTATCATGGAAATTGTAAGGAATGCGTGGCGATTCACAGGGCTCATCAGGAACATGTTCCAAACTGTATGCGGCCGATGTTGAATAGGAAGATTAAGATACTTTCTGAGTTAACGGAACATACTCTTGCTAATGAGATAGAACCTCCTAAAGAACATTTGAGAAAAGAGTTTCTCTAGAATGTGTTTAAAAAGTATTGTTTGCCAATCGCTTGATAAAAAAACTCAATTAGTGTATTTTAAAAGGAAAAGTAATTGATGAAAGAGGGGGTTAAACAATGAAAGAGAAGAAATATGTTGCTGAGAAAATAGAGAATTTCCAGGCAGAGATTCCTGTAGAAGAATATATGAAAGAATGCGTGGATGTTGCAACATTCCTTGAATTTTGTAAAGAATGCTCGAACTATGGGAAACTATGGTGCTGCCCTCCGTATACATTTGATGTGGAAAAAGATTATTGGAACAAATATCGCAAAATTCAAATTATGGGGCGAAAATTATATCTGCCTAAAGAACTTACAAGCCAGTCCTATATTAAAAATGAACAATGGAAAGTGACAGAGGAATTTCTTCTCCCTTATAAGGAAGAGTTAGAACAGGAAATCTTAAAGTTAGAACAGGAATATCCTGGAAGTGTTTCTTTAAGTAGCGGAGCCTGTTTACATTGTAAAAATGCAGAGTGTACACGTTTGTCTGGTAAACCTTGCCGTTTTCAGGATAAAATGCGTTATTCAATAGAATCATTGGGAGGCAATGTTGGCAAAACGGTAACGAAGTATCTTAAGCAGGAATTACAGTGGGTGGAAGAAGGAAAACTTCCAGAATATTTTATGCTGATTTATGGACTGCTAATTCCGTAAATTCTGGTTTGCCACAGGCAAAATAGACGCACACCAAGAGAGAAGATATCCTATATTTGTGACTCTATCCCTGCGGGTTGAATGTTCGCTCTAAGGCCACAAATATAGGATATCTTCTCTCTTGGTGTGCTGTCTTTGGCTGTTGGAGTGAAACCAGAATCTATGTTAAAAGATTTTGAGATTCTCCAAATAGGTTGTGGTTTTCTGTGAAATGAGATATTAAAGATTGAAACACAAACTATTGTTACAATATCGAAGCATTTTTATATATTACAGGAGGAGAGGGTTCGTCTGTTTGTTTCTCCAACCCTACAAATCAGCAGCTAACCAGCATATTCGGGGTTTGCTTCTCTTACATATTCAGCATAATTTCCTTTAAGGTGGTTAAATGCAGTCATAACTTCTTCTGGGATGTCTACATGTGCAATGTATCCAGTTCCCTTTGGGCCGTATCCATCTTTGTTATCGGAAAGGCGTGGGATTTCTCCCATTAAAAGAGTAAGATAGCGTTCTGGCTGCCACATTCCATGAATGGAAGAGGAGTAGGCGGGTGTTTCATCTTCGTTTAAAATGAGTTTCGCCTGATAGGAGGCATAATTAATAATAGTAGTATTATCAGATACATATTTGCGAAGCCCGGCTTCCATTCGATGCTGCATGGTGGCATCCTGGCATAAGATAATGCTGTTAAGAGGGAGATTCTTTTCTTTTATCAGATCAAGCAGATAAGTGATATTGTTTCCGCAGTTTGTTGACTTGTTTTCAAGGTAATCTGCCTCTAATCCATAATTTTCTTTTAAATACTGATTAAAAATTTCTGCCTCAGTTAATCCCTCTGTTACGATGGAAGGATATTCGGTATGTACCTTCTCGCGTAAGGTCTGTGTAGTGTGGCCAGCGCCGCCTACGATAATATAATGTTTGGCAATTTTATTCTGGATTGCTTGAGCAAGTACGTCACCGCCACAGATAATACTTCCTCCAAACAGGACAAAAATGTCCGCCTGTGGGATATTATATTTTTCTGTGAGGGTAGAAGAAGTAAGTTCTTCTATATCCCTCTTTCCACAAAAATTTCCAAGCGTATTGATTGCGTCTATTGTTTGTTGATTCATGTTTTCTTCCTTCGTTATGTTATTGCTGTGTGCTTTCCTGTAGCCAGCTTTGAACATCAATATTTTGAAAGTGAAAATGTTCACTGCTTCGTATTTGTAACAGGTTCATTTTATAATCAGATACCATAGGTTTTAAATCTTCGGTGACTTGAATCATATCTACTAAATTAGTTGGACCGTCCCATTCTTCTTCTCCATAGTATATGCATAAACCAATTACAGGATGCAGTCGGTCTGTTTTTGTCAGTCCGGATAAAAATTCACCGGAGGAGCTATAGTTCTTTTCTCTTTTATTTCTGGCAGATAATTCATTATATTCTTTGAGATAGATTAATGCATCGGCTATCATGTGCCGGAGTGGCATGGCATAATGAATTTTTTCCTGATTCTCTAAACTCCAGATGATAAAATCGGTTCCATCCGCGGTTTTTCTGACAACATCTAAGATTCGCTGTACAGTTTCTGCATGGTTGTTAAACTTTATTACAGAAGAAATATCGGTATCTGCTTCTTTATTATTATACTATAGGTGTTGCTATTTTACTATGACAAAATATATATTACCATATAAAAGATTAAAAGTAAATATATTCCATAAAAATCATTATTATTTTTTGTCAAGCGATTTTTCCTATATTATTCTACCAAAAGTGTCATATAATCGACCATTTTGACAAAATGTATTGTAAATCGGTGAGAAAAATGATACGTTATTTTTAAATAAATGAAAAATGTACAAAAGATATTTCTGTAAGCTGTTTTACAAAAACCGATATTATCCGCTTTTTATGAGAAAGAATGTTGCATTAAGGAGGAGTTGCGAGAATGGTATGATGGATATCATACAGCGGCAAGAGAAAGAATATATAATCCGCGCTCTATAGTATGTGCTTTGTTCGATAACCAGCTTTCAAATTATTGGACAAGTTTCGAACCTTATGATGAGATTTTTTATTATGTCAGAAATGATTTGGCGTTGATGGTGATTGGAGAGAGGGTTAATGCGAAAATAGGAGATTTTGCGGCGGTATCAATGGAATTAAAAACAAAAAATCAGATTTATTCTGCAATGGTAATTTATGGATTGCTTACCTATAATAATGGACAGGTTTTTATTCCAAATAAAGAGCTTATGCTAAAGTATGACGAGTTACTTTTCAGGGAAAGTTAGAAGAACAGCCTAAATATACAGGACGAATTCTTGCGGTAGGGATAGGTTACGATAAACAGACAAAGGAACATAGTTGTAAAGTAGAGGTGCTAGAATGACAACAATTTTATGCTATGGAGATTCAAACACATACGGTTATAATCCGGTAAATGGTTTGCGTTATCCAAAAGATGCACGTTGGACAGGTGTGTTACAAAAGCTGCTTGGTGAACAATATGCAGTCATAGAAGAAGGTTGTAATGGAAGAACAACAGTTTTTGAAGATATTGCCGAACCATGGAAAGCAGGACTTGGCTATTTAAAGCCTTGCCTAAATACGCATAAACCAATTGATTTTGTGATCATGATGCTTGGAAGTAATGATTTAAAAAGAATGTTTCACGCAACAGCAAAAGAGATTGCAGATGGAGCGGAGCAGTTAGTAAGTATTATAAAAGAATTTACAAAAGAAAAACAAGGTTTCATGCCGAAGGTAATTCTGGTATCCCCGCCAGAGATTGGGGCAGATATTGCAACTTCAGAATTTGCCCGGTCATTTGATGAGGATGCAATTGAACGTTCAAAGGAGCTTCCAGTTTTCTACGAGAAAATCGCTAAAAAATATGATTGTATTTTCTTTAATGCGGCAAAAGTGATAGAATCATCGAAGGTGGATTCGCTACATTTGATGCCAGAGGCACATAAAAAGTTGGCAGAAGAACTCTATAAATGTATTATGGAAAATGAATAAAGAAAAGAGGAAGATAAACTTGCTTTCGAAATTGGCACTCGTCCCTTGACATGGCTAATAATATCTGTATAATAAAATTAGGCAGAATAAAGAGCCTCGAAAGAAGGGATAACATGTTTTTTTGGAAAATAGATGATGAGACCATACGATGCCTTATTAATAAGGAAGAGATAGGGCAGATGGGCTTTGATTTAAAGGAACTTGGTGAAGATAATGAGCAGATGGAAGAATTTTTGAATGCCGTTATCGCAGATTCTAAGAATTATATTGAATGGAATACAGAGAATGGGGTGCAGAATTATATTGC
>ERZ1673698.2462-NODE-2462-length-12559-cov-9.724888_pt1 | contig 12559 bp, 14 predicted proteins | sample MGYA00580228_ERZ1673698 | MGnify/ENA primary metagenome ERZ1673698 (study PRJEB41218, sample SAMN15661768) | gut metagenome | host: Homo sapiens | place: Canada: London | collected 2015-08-20/2019-03-30 | study: EMG produced TPA metagenomics assembly of... | reverse complement strand
CCCCCTCCCCTCTGCCGTGTCGAATTAAATTGATACGATTGTATTATGATGTGATGATGTGGGTGTGGTGGATTGATGTGGAAAGTTTTGGAGAATTGTTGGAATTGTGTGAATTGTGTGAATGTTTAGAATTTGTAAAAATGCTTGACATATTATTCTTAGTGTGATACAATATACTTGAACATAAGGAAAGGAAGTAAATAATATGTTTGGTTTAGGTTTATGCGTAGGTATATTAATTGCTTATTTAGCAGAAGCAATTGATAATAGAAAAAACTAAAAATTTTCCGTTTAAACGGAAATAGAAAAGGAGAAAATAACATGAATGAATTAGTAAAAAAAGTAGAGGGTTTTGAAAATAAGGTATTGTTAGATGCATCAGAAACAATTATTGTTTTACAGAAAAATGTAAACCAATCTTTGCTATCTGTCGCGGGTGTAGTTGGTGAAGTTGTAAAAAATGAAAGTTACAAAGATGATTTCAAAACACCTGTAGTTTGGTTAATGAATACTTTTAATTATAAAAAGTCTACAGCTTACTCATTAATTGAAATTGGTAAGAATTATGTTATTGCTGATGTAGATAATAAATCTGGTATTTTACCAATTTACCATACAATTTTTAGAGATAAAAAAACTGATGATGATTTTTCAATGACTCAATTAGAAAAATTGTTACCTTTAGGTATCGACGTAATTAGAATGTTGTTAGCAACTGGTAAACTTTCTTATGATATGACAGTTAAAGAAATAAGAGAATTGGTTAAAGAAACCAGAAATATAGAATCAGCAGATACAGAAGAAACAGAACCAGAGACAGAGACAGAGACAGAAGAAACAGAAACAGAAACAGAAGTAGAAACAGAAACAGAAACAGAAACAGAAAGTAAAGAATGTGTTGCAACTATTGAAATCTGGAATAACTGTATTTTTGTAAATGATGAAAAATATGATTTTAATGACATAAACGATGTCGTTAAATATATAAGAAAAACTGTAAAAGGATTAAACAAGTAAAGGAGATTAAAAAATGAGATTAGAAGTATTTGGAAAACAGAGAACAAACAAGGATGGTAAACCATTCACAACATACCTTTCAAGAATTACCAACATGAAAACTGGTGAGATTGTTCCTGTTCAGATTAAATTTAGAACAGGAGTGGAACTTCCTAAAGAACTTCCAATTGTAGCAAATATTAATAAGAAAAATGCTAATCTTGTAAAAGAGGATTGGGAGAATGAAGAAGGTGAAACAGGTACAAAACATGTATTATGGGTTTCCGAAGTAGCATCTTATGAAGATTATATCGACCACACACTTGATGATTTTGAGTAAACTATTAACCCCTCTGCAATAGAGGGGTTATATTTTAAAAGGAGATAAATATGGATATAACAATTGGTAGAAAATGTGCTAACTTTAGACGTTCAATAGGATATTCCCAACAGCAAGTAGCTGAAGAACTTGGTTATACAAGGTCAAATATTTCTATGTTTGAGAATGGTAAAAACTATAATATGATTATATTATTATGGTACTTAAAAAGGGGGCTTGAATTGTGACAACAAGTGAACTTTTGAATTTATCAAGTGTAGAAATTTCTAAACTAAAAAAGCCACAATTAAGGAAAATTGTTCAGATTTTAGCAAGCACATCAAATAAACGTTTAAAACGTATACAACAAAAAGGAATATCAACCCCAGCTTCACGTTATGCTAATAAAATTGGTAAATTTTCCACTAAAGGGAAAAATATAAACCAATTAAGAGCTGAATATATAAGAGAAAAGAACTTTTTACAATCAAAAACGTCAACTCTTAAAGGTTACAAAAGATTTAAAAAGGAAGTTCAAAAAAATCTAGCTGAAAAAGGCATAAATATAAGTTCAGATAATTTAGAGCCAATATTTAATATTTATGAGAAATTAAAAGATATAAACCCGTCTGTAGCAGAAAAGAATTTGAAGTATGTTACACTTAAAGAAATTAGTGAAGAACTTAAAGACGGTCAGACAGAAGATGAGATATTAAGTCGAATAAATGATAACTTGTCACAAATGTATGAACAAGAAATGGAACTAGAAAATTATGACACAATTTCAGACTTTTTTACAATCGAATAAATATTATATTTATTCAGAATATAAAGATTTTTTAAGAATAGCTTTAAATAAAATTGATACAGTAAAAAAGGGTAAAATAACATATATAAATATTCCATGTTCTTTCGATATAGAAACAACATCTTTTTTCCGTTTAAACGGAAAAGAAAAAGTTGCTATTATGTATGAGTGGACTTTAGGTATAAATGGATTATGCTTAATAGGTAGAACTTGGGAAGAATTTATTAACGTTATTGATGAAATTGCAGAAATATTAGAATTATGCGATACATATAGATTAATATTATATGTACATAATCTATCATATGAGTTCCAATTTATGCGTAAATATTTTGAATGGGAAAAAGTATTTTCTATTGATAACAGAAAACCTATTTATGCAGTAACAAATTCTGGAATAGAATTTAGATGTTCTTACATTTTATCTGGATATAATCTTGAAAATGTAGGAAAAAATCTAATGAAGTATAAAATAGAAAAAAAGGTAGGCGATTTAGACTATTCACTTTTGAGACATTCAAAGACACCTTTAACAGATACAGAGTTAGGATATTGTATTAATGACGTTAAAGTAGTTATGGCATACATTCAAGAAAAGATAGAGCATGATGGAAATATAGCCAAAATTCCATTAACAAAAACAGGATATGTGAGAAATTATGCAAGAAATAATTGTTTTTATGACGGTAAAAAGTCGCATAAAAAGAGTTTTAAAAGATTAAAATACAGAGAGTTAATATCTAATCTAACTTTAACCGTAGAAGAATATAAACAACTAAAACGAGCTTTTCAAGGGGGTTTTACGCACGCTAATGTTTTTGAAGTAGGAAAAATAGTAAATAATGTAGGTTCAATAGATTTTACAAGTTCATATCCGACAGTTATGATTGCTGAAAAATTCCCAATGTCTAAAGGTGAAAAAGTAAAAATAAGTAGTAAAGATGATTTTTTGAAAAATCTTAAATGTTATTGTTGCCTATTTGATATTGAAATAGAGAATCTTGAAAGTGTATTTTTATATGAGAATTATCTTTCATTATCAAGATGTTGGGGAGTAAAAAAAGCTGTGGTTAATAATGGCAGGATAGTACAATGTGAACATTTATATGCTACAATAACAGAACAAGATTATTTCATTTTGAGAAAGTGTTATAAATGGAAAACTTTTAAAGTTGCCAATTTTATACGTTATAAAAAAGGATATTTACCAACAGATTTTGTAAAATCAATTTTAAAGCTATACGTTGATAAAACAAGATTAAAGGGTGTTGATGGCGAAGAAGTAAATTATTTAAAATCTAAAGAAATGGTAAATGCAATTTATGGTATGACTGTAACTGATATTGTGCGTGATGAGCTAACATATATAGAGGACTGGGGAAAACAAACACCAGATTTTGAAGATGCTATAAATAAATATAATTCTGATAATTCAAGATTTATGTTTTTTCCTTGGGGTGTGTGGGTTACTGCATATGCTAGGCGTAATTTATTTACGGGTATATTCGAGTTTAAAGAAGATTATATATATTCCGACACCGATTCTATAAAAGGAATTAATATGGAATTACATAAAGAATATATTGAAAAATATAATAGAACTATAACAATTATGTTGGAAAAAGCGTTGGAATTTCATGGAATAGATAAAGAAAGTATAAGACCTAAAACTATAAATGGAAAAGAAAAACCACTAGGTGTTTGGGATTTTGAAGGAACTTATACAAGATTTAAAACTTTAGGAGCTAAACGTTATATGGTAGAAAAAGATGGAAAAATAAATATAACTGTTTCTGGGCTTAATAAAAAAGTATGCGTTCCATATTTATTAAATAAATATGGAGATAAAGTATTTGAAAATTTCAACGATTCTTTATATGTACCACCAGAATACACAGGAAAAAATACCCACACATATATTGATGAATGTAAAGAGGGCTATTTAACAGACTATAAAGGAATTAAATCATATTATAAAGAAATGACTTCTGTACATTTATCTCAATCTGATTATTCGCTTTCACTGTCAAAAGAATATTCAGATTATATAGCTAATGTACAAGACGTATATTTATAATTTCCGTTTAAACGGAAAGAAAGGAAAATAAAATGTTTAAACAAAAATTCTATTCTTTAAAAACAATTTTATCTAAAGATGCTCAATATAATATAATTTTTGGTGAACGTTCAAACGGTAAAACGTACAGTGTACTAAAATACGGACTAGAAAAATTCTGTAAAACTGGGGAACAAACCGCTATTGTGCGTAGATGGTCTGAGGATTTTAAAGGAAAAAGAGGTGCAACAATGTACCAATCTTTAGTAAATAATCATGAAATTGAAAAATTGACAGATGGTAAATGGACAGATGTTTATTATTATTCTGGTAGGTGGTACTTGTGTAAATATAATGAGAAAGAAGAACGAACCGTACTGGAAAAACCTATTGCGTATGGTTTTGCTTTGGGTTCGATGGAACATGACAAGAGTACTTCATATCCAGAAATAACAACAATTTTATTTGATGAATTTTTAACCAGAACAATGTATTTACCAGATGAATTTGTCTTATTTATGAACGTTTTGAGTACAATAATAAGACATCGAAAAAATGTAAAAATTTTTATGTTAGGTAATACAGTAAATAAATACTGTCCATATTTTAATGAAATGGGATTGCGACATATAAAAGATATGAATGTTGGTGATATAGACATATACACATATGGTAATAGTGACTTAAAAGTTGCGGTTGAGTACTGTAAACCTAATAAAAATGGTAAAGAATCAGATACATATTTTGCTTTTGATAATCCTAAATTAAACATGATAACTGGTGGTGCATGGGAAGTAAATATATATCCTCATTGTCCTATTAAATACGCACCTAAAGACATAAAATTTACATATTTTATAATATTTGATGGTGAAATATTACAATGTGAAATAATTATGAAAGATAATAATAATTTTACTTTCATACACAGAAAAACATCACCTATAAAAGACATAGAAAAAGATTTAGTTTATAGTACGGAATATAAACCATTACCGAACTGGAAAAGAAAAATAAACAAGCCAACAACAGAATTGGAAAAAAAGATTGCTTTATATTTTGCAAAAGATAAAGTGTTTTATCAAGATAATGATGTCGGTGAAATTGTTAGAAATTATTTATTATGGTGTGGAAAAGAGGTGAAATAGATATGAGTATAATAAAGAAATGGTTTAAAAAACAATATATAAAATATGTATTAAAACAGTGTCCACATATTTGTATCATATGTAAATATAAATCGGATTGTTTACCACATTATTATGATAATTGGTAATTTTAAAAAAAGGGCTAATAATAGCCCTTTTGTCATTTCAATAAAATATCAACTATTGATTGAACTTTTTTGTAAGAATAACCTTCTTTTTCAAGTTTATTTTTGCGTTCGTCTCCGTTTCCATAATAACCATTAATTACTCTAATAGCAGTATCACAATAGTTTTTATATGATTTTTTCTTAATTGCTGTTTTATAACGCGGTCTTATAATTTTTGTGATAGTTGCGTTTTTATAGTTTATATCTCTGTAAGCAACACTGTTATTTTTATTACCCTCTAAAACATGAATAATATTTTTAGACATTGTGTCAACAGCTCCAACATGGTCAAGTTCACCGTTTAAATTCCAATCATAAAATACAATATCTCCCATTTTAGGAATCCATTTATCTTTAGGAATTGCAATTCCCATAACAATACCTTTTTTGTACATTTCATCACAATTTGCTGAAATAGGAATAATATCAGTGCAACCAGATTCTATCGCCATAGCTGATATGAACGCTGAACACCAAGCATCATCATAGGAAATAGGAAATGTTTTTAATTTGCTAGAATTAAACATATCAACTATTTTTCTATGCTTAGAACTTCCTTCTTTAGTACCTAAATATTTTTTACAAGTATCTAAATACTCTTTACTCGTCTTTGCCATCGTTTGTTTCATCCTTTCTTAAAACAGTCAATAATTTTTCAAGGGCTGTTGTGTTTTTCTGCATTGTATCTGTAAATTTCTGCATGGTATTATTGATATACCAACCCATACCACAACAAGCTACAATAGGAAAACCAATGCTTCCGATTAATGTTCCAATATCAGATAAATTCATATTTCCACCTCCTTCCGTTTAAATTATAACTCCATCTAATAACAGAGTTTTAATTTCTTCAAGTTCTTCACTCTCTGCAATTATATTTTGAACATTTACATTTTTAACTTTTACAAAACCATGACAAGCGGATAATTGTGTATATGTGTTAGATGGTATACCTTGAAAATGCTGATAATTTTCAGCCATATTCGTTTGAGGTCTGGTGATTATTAAGTACGGTATTTTTCCGCCCATAACACCGCTGTTACCAGATAAACTACCAGAATGTTGTACATGAGTTTTGGCATTCAATAGACCACTTGTAGCACCTAAAGCTAGTGGAGCAAGCGAACCGCCACTCGCAACAGTACCAACAATAGAACCTGCAACTCCTATTACGCTAGATACAATTCCCATGTATGAACCGCTAGATAAAGGATATTGACTTGCACAATTTCCGCTGTAAGAATATAACACACCGCCATAGCCATCACGTTTAACATTTACTTCTGCAATACAAGCCCCTGTCAAAACATCAACGGTATATGTTATATTAATGCTAGAACGCATAACGTTTCCAACATCTAATTGAACAAAACCGATACATGGCAAATAAAGTTCAATACTGGTATAAGGTGAATAATCAAATACATTTCCAAAATATTCTTGTAAATTAACTGTACCACAATCTATTTTCGTATACTGATTAGATACAAAATTTGAACTTACACCACTATCAAGATAACCTACTTTTATATTTGAACGTCCGCCAATTATAGGGCTAGCATAAACTTTATGTAAACCGATAATACTTTCCATTGGATTATTGAACACTTTTAGTAACTGGTCTACAAAATTACTTGACCATAACCATGCACCAAAACTGTTTATTTCAGCTTGTGTTGGATTATAAATTTTATATAATGCTTCAGCCGAACCAGTTGGCAAAACTACTGGTGGTGTATTACCAGTTCCCGTGTCTGGTGGGTTAGGTGTGTCAAGTTTATTTCCGATTAATTTAATAATTAAATCCAACAATGTGTCTGGTGATGTTTCTGGATTTACTTGCGGTTTAGCTTGTGTCTGTCCACCTGTTCCTGGTTGTGGGTCATTTGCGTTATTTGTGTTTGGTAATGTTATTGGAACATATGTATAATTTTTTATACTTCCATCTGGTTGCGGAACACTATTTGTTATAGCGTTAGAAAATAAAAACGGTAATGCAGTTTTTAATATGTCTAAAACATCGTCAACAGTTGAAGCATTACTTAAATCTGGAACTGTAGCACCTTCTTGTGTTCTTACTCCGTCCAAAGTTCCTTCTTTTTCCTCGCCATATTCAAGTAAATAAGAAGAAGCTAAATTAGGGCTTGCGTAAGTAGTTTCTGTGTTTTCTATATTTGTAGGAACTGTTGCTACTGCATCTCGTATACCACCACCAGTATAATTAGCGTTATAATATTTGCCATATATACTAGCAGTTCTATCCAAAATAGTAGGTGGAGAATCGTCTTTCCAACCCCACTTAAATGTCTTGTAATTAGTCATACAATAACTAAATTCATTTGAGGATGATGAAACCAAGCCAAAATGATAAACAGATTCGGATGTTTTAAGATATTTAGTGTATTTTCCATTAGTCCAACTAAAGCTACCATTATTTGTTTTAATAGCAGTTATTCCATTCGGAAAACGCTCATTGTAAGATTTTTTAACATCTTCGGGCATTTTAGTTTCATTAACTTTAAATGATAAAGAACTATCAAAAATGCCTTTTTGTTGCAAATATAAAGCCATATAAGCAAGAGCATTTTGATCTACATATGCTGTTGTTTCATTTGTGTCTGGGTCAACGCCCATTAACAGATTGAATATGTTATCCCCAGTACTACCAGAATTTGTTATACTTGCCCATGTATCGGGGTTTAATGTTTCCATATCATGTGCATCCCAAAAATCTGGATTAGCGTTATAAAGAGTTTTATCAATTAATTTACCTAAAGTACATGAAGTTCCTACAGCAAAAACTGCTTGACCTATAGTGGCTAGAGTTCCGATAACTTTCTGTCCTGTGCTTACTTTTTTACCTATCTCCGAAGTCATTTCTAATGTTTTTGTAGTTTCATTTACTTTTGTATTAGAGGGAATTTTCATGTTGAATGATTTACTTGGGTTAGCCGTACCGCCAGTAGTATTTGAATTAATACCATTTAATATCTGATTTAATTTATCCATATCTCCACCAGAATAACCACCCATAGTAGTGAAACCTTTATAAGTAATACCCCTAACAGTTCCATTAGCATTTTTTATTATTTCAACGTCTGGGACTTGTTTTAAAATGTTCAAAGCATTGTCTGCTTTTAAGCCATATTTAGCAATTTCAGCCCACTGGTCTGAACCGCTACCATAATATGCTTTTACACCATCTATAAAATCTAAATATGTAGTATCAGCCATTACATTAACCCCCCGCTGTTATTAAAATAAATTCTCCTGTCGGTAATAGACCGTCTGAGAATGTAATAATATCAGTTTTATCTTTAACAAGTACATCCCAACAAGCTCCATTTCTGTATTGTTTAGAACCTACACTTTCAGTATCAGATAAAATTACATTTAATTGTAAAATTTCATTTTTGTAACTTTCCAATACATCAATTGAAGCACTAACCAACCATAGTCCAGTACGAACTGAAATGATATTTGTGATGAAATAATACTTATCAAAATCTGCAATATACATATAATTATATGGATTTAAGTCTACTATATTTAGTAGTAATTTGATATTAGATGTGCTTGTCTCACCTCTTAAAGTGCCTGTTATATTATTAGCATTAGCTAAAGTCTTGCCAATTTTATTTTTAGGACTTTTGTTATCATATAAAATAATATTCATTGTTACCCCCTTTAAAATAGTGGATGCAAATACATCCACTATTTTTCCGTTTAAACGGAATCAAGCTACAAAGAAAACAACAAAGTTTTCATTCATGTCATTGAAATATCCTGCATCAAACTTGAACCAGTTATTGAAAAATTCAGCTTTAGCGTTATACTGTGAAGTTACACGGCGGTCTAAATTGGTTACGCCTAAGGACTCACGGTCAAACATAACGCCTAAAATACCTGTTGCTTTAATTGTGTTGTTTCCACTTGTTTTAATGTCGATAGTTGATACATCTGTAAAACTGTAATTCTCTCCGCTACCTTGCCAAAACGGAACTGTTTCGTGGTTAGGAAACTCTGTTAATTCTTTATGAAATGTATCAGACTGTAAATAAACATCAGATGCACTTGCAAAGTTATCAAGTAAAACGATGTGTAACATATCTTTAGGTGTGAATCTGTCTTTTTTTCCGATGTTAAACAGAGTGCTTGCTTTTCCTAAACGTGACACATATAATTTCATCATATAAGATGAATACTTAATAAATTCAGTATCGGTCAAGCATTTGTCAGCGGTTAGATTTGTTCCTTTTTCTGCATTATATAAATACAGAAGATTTACAGCTTTTACTGTACTTTTTGCTGTATAATCATTAGACGGATATTCAGCGTGAAGAGTTACACCAATAAAGTTATTAATAGTTCTCATGATTAAACTGTCGACTTTAATTGTCATTGAACGGTCGATGGCATTGTAAAGCATTGAAACAAATCCGTTTAATTGTTCTCTTGAAGAAAATGAACTTTTAACCTGTTTCTCTGTGAATGACATAGGAATTTCGAATGTAACTCTGTTGTTAAAGAATTTGGCAGATACTTTAGGCTGATAAAAAATGTTTGGGTCATATGAAGTTCCGTTTTCTAGTTCCCAGCTTTCATTCTCTGTTGCTTCTGGTAAATCTGCTGTAATTTTTTCAAGAATAGAACCAAACTCCCAGCCATCCATCAAAACAGATGGAGCACCACCAGAGTATTTCCTATTTACAAAAATAACTCTGCCGATATGGTCTACAAGAGATTTTACATAATTATCAATATCTGTACCGTTTAAAATCTCTTTTCCGACGTCTACAATGTTAGACAAATCCTCTGCAACTACAATAGCAGACTCTCCTAAAACTTCACTTGTTACAGAGTTAATAATTTCATAAATTTGATTTACTTTCATTTTAATTTACCCTTTCTTTTAACCAATAGTTGTAATTGTTACTAAATCTGCATTTGTGATTGTAATTTTTTCTGTTGCTGAAATATTTGCAACATAATTACCAGAATCAACTGAAAAAACAATGAAAACATCATTTCTTTCAACACCGCCAATATTAATACCTGTCAAAATTAACGGTTTATTATAACTATTTTCGATTGAGTTGTAAATACCTTTTACAGTAACACCACCTCCGCCAACAGTTAATTTGTTATCTTTTAAATCAATCAATTTGTAACCACCTTTAATAGCCATACTTTAAACTCCTTTCAATATGTTTGGATAGTTAAGATTTTATCTATATCTTTAAACACTCCGCTAAAGAAATCCCACTGCCACAACTCTATTTCAGAATTTATCATCTGTTGAGAAGTTGTAACACCAATATTTCCATGGCGTGTTAAAGTTCTATCTTGTGAACCATTTTCAGTGTGTGTTCCGTCTTTAACATCTTTTATATCATTTTTCTGTGCGGTGACTTTTGATGTGTTGATGTTTTCGGAATGTTCATTCGTGCGCGTACCTTTTAAGTCATCATTATGGGTATTGTTATCTGTTGTGTTTCTTGTTTCTGTACCATTTTGACTGTCAGAATTTACACCAGATGCACTGTTAAAACCGTATAACGAATTATTATTTGTTACATTGTTATTTTCAGTAACAGTTCTTGAATCTGTTATAGCATTTTTCCCTGTGGTGTTTTCAGAATCATTAGAAGTATTAGTTCCTGTGTTAGTTTCTGTTACATCGTTAGAATTTGTTGTATTAGTTGTTACGGTATCGGTATTTTCATTTGTTGATGTTGTTTTTTCTGTTTCTATCATGTTGTAATTTTCTATTGGTTCATATTCTAATGAAAGAATGCGATAAAGTCTATTCCATTTATTAGAATATATAGAAAAAATACTCATAGCCAACATTGTTTTACTGTTATCCGTTAAGCTGTTTTCAACTATTAAAGAATCAACTAAAGGCGATGTCTCTTTTTTACCAGATATATTACCATGATATTGTAAATTTAACTGTTGAGAAATATTTTTATCTTTCCATGGTACATCTAAAGAATTTAGAAAAGTGAAAATACCGTTATTGATGTAATCGGTAAAAACTTCATTAAGTTTCATCATCTATCACCTCTGTTTTAGTTTCCGTTTGAACGGAATTATTAATTTCATCAACATTGTATCTCCATGATGAATTTAACTCTACCGTGATATTAGTACCATACATTTTATTGACTTTTTCAATTCCCTCTTGTCTACGTTCCAACATATCATCAACAGTGGGAAAAAGCATATCATCATTAAGCTGTGACTCATTTGAATTAATAGCTTCACGTTTCATATTGTAATTTGCGTTTAATCCAATATCATTAAACCATGATGCTTTTAGATATTGATTGTATTCAATCAATTTTGAAAGTATATCGTTTGTAGCTTTTGCATAAGGTTGAACTTTTATTCCATTCAAAAAAGCATCCTCTGATACCACAGATAAATCACCGTCACAAATATGTTTTATATATTCTTCACCACTTTTTAAAGTTCTATCATCACTAGCAGAAATCAAAGAAATCATTCTACTGTTAATTGAAGCAATATTCATTGATAGTTCATTCTCGACTAAACCTGTAGCATATTTTTTAAATTGAGGTAACATACCTTGGTAACAAGAATCATTTGCAACAACAACACATTCTTTATCTATAACTAAATTTTTAGTAAGATTTAAAAATGGATTAGCTATTGTATATATTGTAGGTAAATAATACTCGTTCAATTCTCCACCCATATCACCTGTGAAAACATAAAGTTTTTCATTGTGTTTATAGAAACAAACGTTTCCGTTTGTCTGTAAATAAAGTTCAAGTATGTATTTAGGTATGCTATCTGGTAAACCATTATATTTGAACATTTGCGTTGAACGTCTTAACATATATCTTAACATTTCATAAATGTTTTTATCTTTATTTTTAAAATCGTATTTTTGAGATGGACATAACAATCTTTCTTTTCTCATTTAATCAACCTCTTTCATACTCTTATTTTCAATTTTAATATAACACATATTATAATAAAATGAAAGCAAATAATATTGTCTATCTTATAATATTATATTAGAATAATATTTAT
>ERZ1673698.2459-NODE-2459-length-12569-cov-19.848410_pt1 | contig 12569 bp, 9 predicted proteins | sample MGYA00580228_ERZ1673698 | MGnify/ENA primary metagenome ERZ1673698 (study PRJEB41218, sample SAMN15661768) | gut metagenome | host: Homo sapiens | place: Canada: London | collected 2015-08-20/2019-03-30 | study: EMG produced TPA metagenomics assembly of... | reverse complement strand
CACTTTGCGAGCAAAGTGAGCTACAATGCTGGCGCCGCAACAGACGATTATGCGGACCAGTGCCCCTGCAAGGGGCGCATATTTAGGGTAGGGGGAAATGAAATATTAAAGGATTGTAGAGCGGCACATGCTGCCTCTGAAGGGCAGAACGCTCCCTTTCGCGCTTTGTTCACTCCACCACCGTTGCCTTGAGAAGAAAAATATCCTTGAGGGGGCGGTCGGAAGTGTCGGTGCTGACGCTTTGTATGGCTTTGACAACGTCAAGGCCGATAGTGACTTCTCCAAACACCGTGTATTGTCCGTCGAGCCAGGGCGTGCCGCCCTTTTTGCCGTAGGTCTCAGCCATTTCCTTGGTCATTTCGCAGCGGCCTTCGGTGGCTTCATAGATGCGTTCAGAGATGTCGGAGAGGTCGGCCTCGCTGTAGCGCTTTCCCCATACGATGTAGAACTGAGAACCGCTGCTGCGGCGCTCAGGATTGACGTCGTCGCTTTCGCGTGCGGCAGCCAGGGCGCCGCGGTAGTGATAGTGGCGGGGGAGGTCGAGCTCCAGGGGAAGCGTATAGTCAGGACCGCCGTCGCCATACACCTTATAGGGGATGGGGTTGCGCGAGTCTGGGTCGCCCGTCTGTATCATGAAGTTTTTGATGACGCGGTGGAAAATGACCCCGTCGTAATAGCCTTCGCGCACGAGTTTGAGGAAATTGTCGCGGTGGGCTGGGGTGGAGTTGAAGAGCGTCACCGTGATGTCGCCAACGGAAGTGTGGAGCAACACCGTCGGTTGTTTCTCGCCCCAGGCGGCGAGGGGCAGGAAGGCGGCGAGAAGGAGCAGGCGTAATAAGATATGCTTCATTTTCATTGTGGAGAGTTGTTTGGAAATCAAGGTAAGTCGGGTGGGGGACAGTGGTGTATTTTATATAAGTAGGTGGTCAAAATTATTTTTATAATATATGCCAAGAGCATTATTTTTACATTTGAAACGTCCTCTCGGGCGCATCTACTTACCTTGTTTTCAGTCGCAATGCCCGCATTGCTCCTTCAACCAAGGTGGCGTATCTGCATCCCGATAGAACATTTCAAATGTAAAAATAATTCTGACCACCTACTTAGGAGTGTTGCAGGCTGATAAGCGTACTCCTATAATATATAGTATCCTTTCTTGCTATTTCATCAATTCGGCGAGGCGTTTCTCCATCTCGTCGAAGTCAAGGTCGCGTGCAACGACGCGTCCTTCAGCGTTGACGAGGAGGTTGCCAGGTACGTAGCGGAGTCCCAGCGTCTGTGCGGCCTTGCTTTGGAAAGCCTTACCGTCGCAGATGACTGGCGCAGAGATGCTGTCGCGCTCCATCTGTTGCTTGCAGCCGTTGCGGTCTAAGTCCATTGAAAGGACAACGGCGCCGACGCGGTTGCCGTAGGCATTGTGCATGCGGCGTAGGCTTTCGGCGATGAGGCGGGAATTTCCGGCCCAGGAGGCGGTGAAGAAAACCACGAAGGGACGGCCGCTGAACTGCGCCTTGTTGACAGGTTTTCCGGCAAGCGTTTCAAAAGAGAAATCAGGCAGCGTTTGGCCGGCGGCACCGTTGAGCTGCGCCAGCAGGCGTTCCGCCATCAGCGTGAGGGCGGCGTTGCGCGGTTGGGCTTTGGTGAGGTCTTTGAGCAGCGAACGCGTGGTGGCTGCGTCGGGAGCTTGCGCGTAGGCGAAATATTTTTTGAACACCGCCACTGCCGCCAGTGTTTTTTTGTGTGTTCTGATAAACTCAGAGGCAGCGAGGCGCTGGTTGTTTTCCGGCAAGGTGTTTTGCTTCTGTCGGAAATCCGTGAGCAGTTCGTTTTCTTCCGATCCAGAGATGTCGGCCTCTCCCAATTTTGCCGCGTCACCCTTCATCTCGATGGTCTTTCCTGGTTCCGCAACGATGTAGGTCTGCGAGAAATTGGGATAGAGAAGCGTCAGCACAGCCGGCGAAGTGAGTTGGCATTCATAAGAGAATTTGCCATCGTCGATGCGTATGGTGTCAACGCCAGACAAGGCTCCGTCGTCACTGTAGACATAAAATTCGGCCTGCTGGATGCCTGCGATTTTACCTTCGAAGATAAACTTGTCTTTGGGCTGCGAACAGGCAGCGAGCAGTAGGGCCGACAGCGCGAGCAGCAAGCGTGAGTGGATGATTTTCATATCGTTGGAGATAAATGGAGGGGGTGTTTCGTAAAACTTTCCCTTTAGTTAGCGGGCATTTCCCCTAAAAGAAACAAGAGCCAAAAGCCTTGTGCTTGCCAGATGCTGGCCGCCCGATGGAAATCGGCGGTTGGCATTGCAAACGCTGGTGCTTTTAGCTCTTGCTGCAGAAAAAATTATAAGGAATTATTCCTTTGATTATTTGATGAGGCTCTGGAAAGTGGCGTCACCAAACAATTTGGCGAAGTCAAGTTCCTTGGCTGCACGTGCCTTCAGAGAAGCGTCTTTAGCAAAAGCGTCCTTCAAGTTGGCAAGTGCCTGCGTGTTCTGGTTCGTGCGTGCTGAGAGGATGGCCTTCAAATAGCTCGTAGTGGCATCTGGAGCGGCAATCGTTGCGAGCGTCTGAGCGGCAGCGGCATAATCCTTGTTGAGAATCTGTGCCAAAGCAGCGCTGTTAGACTTCACGCCGGCGAGGTCCTGAGCAGCCTGAGCGTAGTTGCCCTTGGCGATGTTGAGGTTGCCGAGCACTTCCTTGTAGTTTTTAGCTTCAGCAGCCTTGCCGAGAGCCTGTTCAGCAGCTTCGGTGTTGCCTTCAACGAGGCTCAACAAAGCCATGTTGGCGTTGGCTTCGCTTGACTTGGCATTCTTTTGGAGCGCCTGTGCGAGATATTGCTTGGCAGCAGTCGTGTTGCCGCTCTTGAGCGCCAATTCAGCGAGGTTGTTGTATGCGCGGTAGTCGTTAGGATAGAGCTGAACCGTCTTCTTGTAGATGTCTTCCTTCTTGGCAGCGTCGTCGGTGAGCGTTGCAGCGTAGAGCAATTCTTCAACAGAGAGTTTAGAAGCGTCGTTCTTAAGTTGCTCTTCGATTTCGTCGTCGCTGCGGCCGATGATGTTGTAGTTGATGGTCAGACGGGCACGGCGCAATTCAGGCAGGATTTCGTTAGCCAATTCGTTGAAAGCAGCGGAGAGGCTGCGAATCTGTGTTTCGCGCTGTTCGGGGTCTTCATACATAGAGAGCACGCGGATGATCACTTCCTTGTCCTGGATGTTTGAAGCAGCCACGAGTTTCTGGAAGCCGTCCCAGTCTTCAGCCGTATAGCGGGTGTCGACATCAGTTTCCAACTTGTTTTTCTTCAAAGACTTCTTCACGTAAGCGCTTGAAGTGCCGCCACGCTTTTCAGCCAACTTCTTGTTGAAGTTGAACTTACCTTCTGGCGAAGCATAAGCCGAAACTTCGATGTTGTCGAGCTGGAAGCCCTTCTGGTCGGCCTTGATTTCGCGGAGCGTCTTGACGAAGTCCTTAACAGACACGCTGTTGAGCTCGCTCGTGCGGATATTAGCCTGGTTGATGAGGTATTTGATTTGTGCTTCCTTGGTCTGAGCGATGGCATACTGATACTGGTCTTCGCCCGTTGCCGTGTTGGCGCTGGCAGCAGTGCGGTTGATCAGCGTGGAAGTGGCGATGACACCGTCGGCCACCTTCACTTCAGGCACCTTCACCTTCTTCTTTCCGACCTGTGCGTCGAAAGTGAGGTAGAGTTCGCTCTTGGCCATTTCAGGCACGTAGTTGAAGCTGTTCTTCATTGTGTAGTTGCCGCCAACCTTGTAAGAAATCTCAGTGTTGTTGGCCTGAACTTTCTCACCCTGGAATGTGGCAGACTGACCCTGTGCACTGCCTTCAGCATAGCGCAATACGGGGGTTACAGTTACAATGGCTTTTTTCTTCATGTATTTTTCAGGAAAGCGTCCGTTGATGGTCACAGGCACTTTACCGCCCACAGCCTCCATAGGAGAAGGGGTCACTGTGAAATTGTCGGCAGAGAGCTCGCCGAGCTTGTTACATGATGTTAGCGCAACAGACGAAGCGAGGGCTAACGAGAAATAGAGTTTGCTTTGCATGATTAATATTTGGTAGTTAAGTAGGTGTTTGGCAATGGCGGAAGGCGCTGTTCACGGTGTGGGAAATGGTGAGGAAAATTCTGTATCCTCTTTTGGAGAGAGAATCCCATCGTTGCAGTGGATTATAGTTTCTCATTGCGGTTGGAATTTCAATCCCATCATAACTATGACCATCTGACGGAAAATCGAGAACAGGCATTGAAATGCGGTGCGTGCAAGCCTTTCGGTGCATACATTTTGCCGTTAAACGGGGCAAAGATAATAATTTATATCTATCGGGGGACGGACTGCCCTTTATTTTTTGAGTTTTTTACACCTATGTATATAGATAGCCGACGTGTTTCCCATCATTCGAAAAAAAAAATGTAACTTCGCGACATCTAAGTAACGACGAAGAATGATACGTAAATTCGACTTCTTGGTAATTGGTTCCGGTGTGGCCGGGATGAGTTACGCCCTCCAGGTGGCTGCCTCGGGCAAAGGCAAGGTGGCCCTCGTTTGCAAAACTTCCATTGAGGAGGCCAACACGGCCAAGGCGCAGGGCGGTATTGCCTCTGTGACGAACCTCAAAGTGGATGATTTCAACAAGCACATCCGCGACACGATGATTGCTGGCGATTACATCAGCGATCCGCGGGCCGTTGAACAGGTGGTGCGCAATGCGCCTGCCGGCATTGAGCGTCTGCTAAAGTGGGGCGTGAACTTCGACAAGAATGAAGACGGTTCTTTCGACCTCCACCGCGAGGGCGGACACTCCGAATTTCGCATTCTCCATCATGCCGACGACACGGGCTTCGAGATTCAGCGCGGACTCATCGAGGCGGTGAAAAAAACGCCGAACATCACGCTGCTGGAAAACCATTTCGCCGTGGAAATCATCACGCAGCACCATCTGGGTGTGGAAGTGACGCGGCGTACGCCCGACATCGAATGTTACGGTGCTTATGTGCTCGACCCCGACACGAAGAAAATCGACACCATTCTCTCGCGCGTCACGGTGCTGGCCACTGGCGGCTGCGGAGCAGTTTATGCCACTACCACCAATCCAGACATCGCCACGGGCGACGGCATTGCTATGGCCTATCGTGCCAAGGCAACGGTGAAGGACATGGAATTTATCCAGTTCCACCCAACGGCGCTCTTCCATTCTGGAGAAACACATCCTGCCTATCTCATCACGGAGGCCATGCGCGGTTACGGCGGCATCCTTCGCCTGCCAAACGGCGAGGAGTTTATGCAGAAATACGACAAACGCCTCTCCCTGGCCCCGCGTGACATCGTGGCGCGTGCCATCGACAAGGAAATGAAAATCCACGGCATCGACCACGTCTGTCTTGACGTAACGCACAAAAATCCGGAGGAGACGAAACACCATTTCCCGAATATCTACGCCAAATGCCTCTCCATCGGCATTGACATCACGAAGCAGTACATTCCCGTTGCCCCTTGCGCCCATTATCTCTGCGGCGGCATCAAGGTGGACCTCAACGCTTGCTCAAGCATCCATCGCCTCTATGCCGTTGGCGAATGCTCTTGCACAGGCCTGCACGGCGGAAACCGCTTGGCTTCCAATTCGCTCATTGAGGCTGTGGTGTATGCTGAAGCCGCTGCCAACCACTCGCTGGCACACATCGACGAATATGAATTCAACGAGCGTGTGCCGGAATGGAATGACGAGGGCACGATGAGCAACGAAGAGAAGGTGTTGATTGCACAGGACGTGCGCGAAGTGGAGCAGGTGATGTCGAATTATGTGGGCATCGTGCGTAGCGATCTGCGCCTCAAACGCGCATGGACGCGCCTCGATTTGCTCTATGAAGAGACCGAGGAACTGTTTAAGCGCGTGAAGGCCACCCGCGATATTTGCGAGCTCCGCAACATGATCAACGTGGGATATCTCATCACGCGGCAGGCCATTGAGCGCAAGGAAAGCCGTGGACTGCATTACACCATCGACTATCCGAAACACGCATACGACCAAAACTGAGAAGCGGTTTCCTCGGGAAAAAAATAAGTTGAACAGAGAAACACAGGTGGTCGAATCGGCTTTCGGCCACCTGCTTTCTATTGGTCAAAATTACTGACGGAGGGTGGGGCAGAGAAGCGACGCTTTAAGCGTTGTGTATCGCTCTAAGCACCTGCTTAATCTGTGAAACACAGACAGGCATTCCATCCTATAAAGGTTTACCCCGTTCCCCATATAATAAATGAATATGTCTTTAACATCCATCATACGCCCGTTTTTTGTTCGCCGCACGAACCGCCTTGAGCGCTATGCCACGCAGGCAGAAGAAGTGCAGCGCCAGGTGTTGGCACGTCTTGTCGGCCGTGCTGAAAATACGCTGTGGGGTAAGGAACACCATTATGCCGACATCAGCAACTACGAACAGTTTGCCGAAAAGGTGCCCATCAGCACCTATGAGGAACTGAAAGGATATATCGACCGCATGCGTCATGGCGAGAGCGACATCCTCTGGCCGGGAACCGTGAAATGGTATGCCAAGTCGTCGGGAACCACCAACGACAAGAGCAAGTTCATCCCCGTGAGTCGCGATGGCCTGCACGACACACACTATGCTGGAGGCACCGACTGCGTGAGCCTCTATTTGCGCAACAATCCCAAGAGCCGCCTTTTCGACGGTCGCGCCCTCATTTTGGGCGGTAGCCATGCGCCCAACTATAACCTGCCGCATTCGCTTGTCGGCGATTTGAGTGCCATTTTGATTGAGAATATCAATCCGTTGGTCAACGTGGTGCGCACGCCGCCAAAGCGTGTTGCCCTGCTCTCTGATTTCGAAGAGAAGCGCGACCGCATTGCCGAAATCGCTTCAAAGCAAAACGTGACGAACCTTTCGGGAGTGCCTTCATGGATGATGGCGGTGCTCAACCGCACGCTGGAAATCACTGGCAAGAGTTCCATCGACCAGGTGTGGCCCAATTTGGAAGTGTTCTTCCACGGCGGCGTGGCTTTCACGCCCTATCGTGAGCAATATCGTCAGCTCATCAAGAACGAGGGCATGCATTATATGGAGACCTACAACGCCTCTGAAGGTTTCTTCGGTTTGCAGGACGACCCGACCGACGCGGCCATGATGCTGATGATCGACTACGGCGTCTTCTTCGAGTTCATCCCCTTGGAGGAAGTGGGACGCAAGGACGCGGTGGCTGTGCCTTTGTGGGGCGTTGAGAAGGGGCGCAACTATGCCATTGTCATCTCCACGACCTGCGGCCTCTGGCGCTACCAGATTGGCGACACGGTGAAGTTCACCTCCACCAACCCCTATAAGTTTGTCATCTCTGGTCGAACAAAGAGTTTCATCAATGCTTTCGGCGAAGAACTCATCGTTGACAACGCCGAAAAGGGGCTTGCCGAGGCTTGCCAGAAAACGGGCGCCGTGGTGAGCGAATATACTGCCGCACCGGTGTTTATGGATGCCGAAGGCCGCTGCCGCCATCAGTGGGTCATCGAATTTGAGAAAGCGCCGCAAGACCTCAAGGCTTTTGCCACCCTGCTTGACGAAGCGCTTCAGCGCATCAATTCCGACTATGAGGCCAAGCGTTACAAGAGTCTCACACTGCAGGCCCTTGAAATCATTCCGGCACGCCGTAACCTCTTCAACGACTGGCTCAAGAGCCGCGGAAAACTGGGCGGACAGCATAAGGTGCCACGCTTGGCAAACAACCGCGACATCATCGACCAGGTGCTCGCTCTCAACACCAACGAGGGATGAGACGTGGGGGTTGGATATAAACTGGTTTATCCCTGCGTGGTTGGGGGCAAAATTCAGAAAAAATCTCTGCGCGTTTTTGAGCCAAATAAAAAGTGGCGAAGCATGCGCACATGATAAACGAACAAAGCGCGAAAAGGAGCGCCCTGAAAGGGCAGCCAGTTCACAGCCCAGGGCAACGCCCTGGGTATCAGTGTATAAACGCCTACGCCCTGTAAGGGCAAAAGTATGGGCGAATGGTTGACTTTTACTTTTGCCCTTACAGGGCGTAGGGAATGGGGACATGGCACCCAGGGCGTTGCCCTGGGCTGTGGACTTGTTGGGCTTTCAGCCCGCGCAGGTCGCAGACAAGGCTTTTTCCGCACAATCTCCATCTACTTAATATTCCAATTTTCCCCCACCTGCATGAATAGCACAAAATAATTCTGACCACCTACTCACCATTACTAAACACTAAAACAACATCTCATGCACATCAAGGAAACCCTGTCCCAGTCCCTGCGTCTGCTTTCGCTGCTCATGGTGGCGTTGCTCGCTGGCTGCGCCAATCCGGGAAGCGGCCCCGACGGCGGCCCCTATGACGAGACGCCGCCGCGCATCGTGTCGATGTCGCCGGCCTTAGGCCAGCGTGGCGTGAAGAGCAAGAAGGTGACCATTGTTTTCGACGAAAACATCCGCGTGGAAAATGCTATAGAGAAAGTCACGGTGTCGCCGCCGCAGTTGCTCTCGCCGGAGATAAAGGTGGGAGGAAAACACATAACGGTGGCCCTCGCCGACTCACTGAAAGGCAACACCACCTACACCATCGACTTCTCTGACGCCATTGAGGACAACAACGAGGGAAACCCTCTGGGGCAGTTTACCTATTATTTCTCAACGGGCGAAACGCTTGACACGATGGAGGTGTCGGGAAACGTCTTGGCCGCTGAGAACCTCGAACCTGTCAAGGGAATTTTGGTGGGACTGCATAGCGACACGACCGACACGGCTTTCACCACCAAACCCTTCGATCGCGTGGCGAGAACCGACGGACGCGGATTTTTCTCCATCAAGGGCATCGCCCCGGGGGCTTACCGCGTCTATGCGCTCAAGGATGTTGACGGCGATTTCACGCTCTCGCGTGGCGAGATGCTGGCATCGCTCAAAACCATTGTGCGGCCTTCGGCATTCCCTGATGTGCGCTACGACACGGTTTGGCGCGACACGATTTACTACGACTCCATCAAAACCGTCCGCTACACGCATTACATGCCCGACAATCTGGTGCTCTTGGCTTTCCAGCCCAAAAACACTGACCGCCATTTCTTGAAATCGCAGCGAGACGTGCCAGAATACTTCCGCTTCTATTTCACGGCGCCCTCGAAGATGGTGCCGGTGCTCAAGGGCATCAATTTCGATGCCGACAACGACCTCTTGGTGCAGCGCTCGCCTGGCAACGACACCATCACCTATTGGCTGAAAGACGTGGGCATGCCTGCCGTCGATTCGTTGCAGATGACGCTCACCTACGATGCCTATGTGGATTCTCTCGGGGAAAACGTTGTGACAACTTCCGACACGCTCATGCTCGTGCCGAGGCAGACGATGGCACGCCGCCTCAAGGCGCAGGCTGAGGAGATGGAGAAATTCAAGAAGCAACTGGAGAAGCGCCACAAGCGCGGCGATTTCTCGCAAGAGACGATGCCCGTGAAGCACCTCAACGTGAAGTCGAGCATCCCGACAACGGCCTCGCCCATGCAGAATCCGCGCCTCATGTTTGACGAACCCATTATGAATATCGACACGGCGGCAATTCATCTGCGCCGTGCAATCAACGACTCCACACTGGTGGACGCCCCGTGGGAGATGTCGCCCCCGAAGGAGGGACTGCTCATGGATTTCGGCGTCATCGGTGAATGGCGATACGGGCAGCGCTACGAACTGGAGGTGGACTCTGCCGCCATCCAGGGCCTTTCAGGAAAGGTGAACTCCCGTTTGAAATACACCCTCAGATTCGGACAGGAAGAGGATTTCGGAGCGCTCTTTGTTTCGCTCCCTGGCGCCGACACCACCATGACGGTGCAGGTGCTCTCGTCTGATTCGCGAGTGGAACGCCAGCAGCGCGTCAATGCCAGCCGTCGCGCCGACTTCTTCTATATCAAACCAGGAAAATACTATCTCCGGGCCTTCAACGACCGTAATCTCAACGGACGATGGGACACGGGCGATTTCTTCAAGCAGCAGGAGCCAGAGGAAGTGTTCTATTATCCAACGGAGATTGAAGTGCGGCCAAACTGGGATATTGAGCAGGTTTGGCGCGTGAAGGAACTGCCGCTGACGAAGCAGAAACCAGCGAGCCTAATCAAGCAGAAGGCCGACAAGGTGAAAACCATCCGCAACCGCAACGCGGAGCGGGAAAGAAATAAACGATAAAAGTTTTTGACAATTATGAAAAGGTTATCTACACTCCTCGCCATGTTTTTGTTCGCCATAGTGGCGGCATCGGCACAGTGTTCTTCAAGAAATACGGCTTTCAAAAGCGGAGAGACGCTGATGTATGATCTCTATTTCAATTGGAAGTTTGTATGGGTGAAGGCTGGAACGGCTTACATGAACATCACGCAGAGCACCTACAACGGCAAGCCAGCCTATAAGACCTACCTCATCACGCGTGGCTCGCAGAAGGCCGACCGCTTCTTCGTCATGCGCGACACGCTCCTTTCCTATTGCGACCTCGACCTCGTTCCGCGCTATTTCCGCAAAGGGGCGTATGAGGGAAGCACTTACCGCCGCAACGAGGTGTGGTATTCCTACAGCGGCGGCGAGAGCCACGTCAAGATGCGCTACCAGCGTAACAATAACGCGCCCTCAATCAAAAAACTCCATTCACACTATTGTGCTTTCGACATGATCAGCATGTTGCTCCGCGCCCGTTCGTTTGACCCCAACGACTTTAAGGTCGGAACACGCATGCGCTTCCTCATGGCCGACGGCAACAACTGCGACTGGCAGGCCATCGTTTACCGTGGCAAGAAGAAATTCAAGATGGAAAATTCATCGACGACCTATCGCTGCCTCGTCTTCTCTTTCATGGAGACTGAAAAGGGAGAGGAAAAGGAAGTCGTGAAGTTCTATATCACCGACGACAAAAACCATCTCCCCGTGCGTCTCGACCTCAACCTCAACTTCGGAACGGCCAAAGCCTTCTTGACGGGGGCCAGCGGCATCAGAAACCCGCAGACGGCGAAATTGAAGTGATTTGGTAATGACGGCTTATCTTGGCCGCTCCTTGCCTTTTTGTTTAGTATATCCTAATCCATTCAACAATATGAAACTCAAGAGCCTCAAAATATGGATGCCTGCAATGGTCATCTGTCTCGCCGCTGCGTGCTTGACCACTGCCTGCCGTTCGATTCAGCATCTATCAGATAAACATCAGAAAGAGACCGTGATGAACATCCCATACGTGGTGATGAACAACTATTTCCTGAAGAACAACGTGGTCGGTATTTCCTATCCGCTTATCACCAAGCAGGAAGAATTCTCTGGTCTCTTTGGCATGGCCGCCGTGATGGGAAAAGACGGCGCCCCGACGTCCATTGATTTCTCAAAGGAATCGGTCATTGCCATCGTATTGCCCGAAACAAACGTTTCAACGGAAATCATCCCTTTACGCCTGGAAAAGGGCGCCGCACAGGGCCTGAGAATGTACTACACCGTGAAGCGCGGTGAGGAGATGACGTCAACCATGCGTCCCACTTTGCTCGTGAAAATAAAAAACAAATACCGCGAGGAAGTCATGCCCGTTGAGGTGAAACAGCAGAAGGAGAAAAACTGAGCCTCTGCTCATTTGAAATATCTAACCATTCTAAAACATCCATCCATGAAAAAGTTATTGTTTCTTCTCCTTGCCGCCCCGCTTATGGGTCTGCAAGTCATGGCCGACAGCGTGAAGCCTGAATCTTTGGAAGGTATCTGGCAACAGGTGCAGGTGTCAAAGACCGACGGCCACACCATGCTTCTCCCAGTATGGAAGGTGTTGAGGAGCGACGGCACTTTCAGCACGTTCCTCATCGTCAACCGCTCCGGCCAGAGTGTCATCACCAATGAAGGCACATATAAAATGGTCAACGACTCCACCATCGTGGAGCACATCACGGGGTCGATCACCGACCCACAACTGATGGGGAAAGACAACCAACTCATCTTTCGCCTTGCGGACAACGACACCTTGCAGGTGTCTTACAAAATGCCGGGACATACACGTGAGGCACACGAGAAATGGATTCGCGTGAAGCTCGAAAGACCAAGAAAGCCGGAAGGTAATCACTGATTTACATAAAAAAAGAGCGGCCCTGCGAGGCCGCTCTTTTTTATATGTGTGGAGTGGGGTGGAAACGTCAGCCATCGGTCGCTCGGGTTCAACGAACAAGCATCTCAAACCGCCTGCTCCGCGTCTTTTCTCTGTTTCCGCACATCCTTGTGACATGTGATGACGATGCTGCAACCGTGTATCTCGATTCAAAACCTATATCTGGTGGCGAACGCGGGACGAGGCACGAACGAACGCGGGACGAGACGCGATTGAACGCCGCCCTGCGTTCGCTCGTGCCTCGTCCCGCGTTCGCCAAAAAGTATAGGGTTTTGCAGGGCCGACGCATTACTTTAGGGTGTTCAAGATAGAATATAAATATTGGCAGCAGCACCCTCGCATCGGAAATTTGCGCTGGCCCACATCATCGTCTGTTGCGGCGCCAGCATTGTAGCTCACTTTGCTCGCAAAGTGAGGGCCA
>ERZ1673698.2454-NODE-2454-length-12599-cov-20.502312_pt1 | contig 12599 bp, 13 predicted proteins | sample MGYA00580228_ERZ1673698 | MGnify/ENA primary metagenome ERZ1673698 (study PRJEB41218, sample SAMN15661768) | gut metagenome | host: Homo sapiens | place: Canada: London | collected 2015-08-20/2019-03-30 | study: EMG produced TPA metagenomics assembly of... | reverse complement strand
TCTCGTCCGTGCTTCGTTCGTCTCTCGTCCGTGCTTCGTTCGTCTCTCGTCCGTGGTTCGCTCGTCTCTCGTCCGTGGTTCGCTCGTCTCTCGGCCGTGGTTCGCTCGTCCCTCGGCCGTGATTCGCCAACAGGCATAGGGGATGGATTGGCGAATTGCTTTATCATCGGTTCAACCATTATTTTGAAGATGTATTGCTACTCTATAAAAGGGAAACCATATAGTCTTTATGGTGTCGAGCAAAGCGGAATGAAAGCACGCCGTGTTCTTCTCCAGAATCGTAGTATTGAAATTTATTCATGGCTATGAATAAATTGTTTTGGATCAGAAGCTTGTTCTTTTCCAATAAAGAGAAATCGCCCATGATTTTGAGCTGTTTTAGCACGAAATCATGGGCGAATCCGTTAGAGTATTGTTTGGGCCTTCTTACAGAAGAGGGCGCTTTTATTGATAATCTTCTGGCTTTAGTGTAATGGAAAAGAGAAAGTTACCATCCTTGTCATAATAATAGTATTTGAAACTGTAGTTGAAGTCCATGCAGCGGCGAACATATTCGGCGTTGTTTGCTTGGTTTTTAATTTCTTGAAGCAATATGGGACGTAGGTTATCTGCGGCAGACTGCAAGGATTCTGGAGTAGTTCTCGTTTTGTCTGCATTGAGCAGTTGGTATGTGTAGATAAGGCAGTCTTCATCATTTGCCACGTTCAATGACACGGATTTCACACCATTTGAGATAATGGGATTTTTCTTCAAATTCTCGTTGGTCGCTTTGCAATACGCTTGCAGTTCTTCGTGCAGGCTTTCATAGTTAGAAGCGCTGCGTTGGTGTTTTTTCCATGTGATGGAGCGCCATATCTGTGGAAGGTTTGATTTGTTTCCCACTTTGTAACAGCCAATGACCAGAAGCGTACACTCATTTTCGTTAAACGCGTAGGCGGCACCATTATAGTGTATTCCGTCTATCGTATTGGAGAAATCAACAGACATGGTGTTTTTCCCCATGAAGGTTGCGGGATGTATTTCTCCGAAGGTGGCATTATGAAACAGCGGGTTGTTTTGAATGGACATTTGCATCTCGAGCGCGGCTTTGGGATTCTGAATCTGCTCGATACCTACAATGATGCCCATGTTGTAGAGAATGGGTCCATCGTTGAAGAAATTGAGCAGTTCCATTTTCGTTCCAGGCATGTCTTGCTTTTGAACGTGCCATCCTGGTGGAACGGTTACAGACAGGTAGCTGTTTTCGACTTTGTTCTGGGCTAACGATAAGTAGGGGAGGATACCCATTAACAGTAGAATTAGATATTTTTTCATGTTATAAGTTTTTATGAGGTTGTTAGGTAATTATAGGTGCTCTGTGAAAAAATCCCTTTGTTCTTTTCTGAATCAATGCGTTCTGTTTTTTGCAATGTGCAGGTGGTGCAAACCAAAAGTATGTTACTATAGAACAAAACCCCCTGCATCTTAAGCAATGTTGCTTGGCATGCAGGAGGCTTTGTCTTATGAAAATTAGAAAGGAAAATTATTCCCAACCCAAAGCGCTGGCACCAAGTACAGCAGCTTCGCTGCCGTTGAGTGCCGAAATCAGCAATTTGGTTTTGTTCTTATACATAAACAGGACGTTCTCTTCATAGGCTTTGCGGAGCGGTTTCATGAGATATTCGCCAGCTTTGGTCAGTCCGCCGAAGAAAACAAAAGCCTCCGGTGTGTTGAAGGTGGCGAAGTCGGCACATGAGCGTCCGAGAATTGTTCCCGTGTAGTCAAAAATGTCTAAGGCAATCTTGTCACCCTTTTCAGCTGCCAGGAAAACGTCATACGACGTGATGTCTTCTGGATTCATGTTTCGCAATTCGCTTGCGGCGTCGCTCTTGGAGAGAAATTCGCGTGCAGTGCGTGCCACGCCAGTTGCTGAACAATAAGTTTCCAAGCAACCCTTTCGGCCACAACCGCATTGGCGTCCGTTACCTGTATGATCAATGATGACGTGGCCCAATTCACCAGCGTAGCCATCACTGCCGTAAACAACCTTTCCGTCAACCACGATGCCAGAACCGACACCTGTGCCCAAAGTGATCATAATGAAATTCTTCATGCCGCGTGCCACGCCGTAGGTCATTTCGCCCATGGCGGCAGCGTTGGCGTCGTTTGTGACGCGAACAGGAATGCCGAGTGCGTCTTCAAATCCCTGTGCCAAGGGCACATTTCCTTTCCATACGAGGTTGGCAGAACCTTCGATACATCCAGTATAGAAATTTGCGTTAGGAGCACCGATGCCCATACCGCGTATTTGTTCAATGCCGCCTACCACGTCAAGAGCAGGGCCGAGGGCTTCTACTGCTGCGGCCACATAATCCTTGAAATCTGGGTATGCTTGGCTTTTGATGGCTGTTTGCGCTTTGATGTTTCCTCTTTGGTCTACGATACCGAAGATGGAATTCGTGCCGCCCATGTCAAGTCCGATGACATAGGGCTTTTCGATATTATTTTCCATGGTGGAAGTTTTTTATGGTTTGTATGAAGATGTTGTTTCCTTTGTGCAGACTTAGTTGTGGCTCTTTACTTATCTGAAAATCAAGATACCCAAACTGATGAGTACAGAGCTGACAGATAGCCAAGTGGAGATGGATCGTACGCTGTTGTCGTTGTTGGTTGACTGACCCACGCGCACGTTGTTGGGCGAAACGTAGATAATGTCGTTCTGCTGCAAACTATAAACGGGCGAGTTGAATAAGTCTTTTGAACGGAGGTCTACGAAATAAGCTTTGCTTTCGCCGTTTTCTTCACGGATGACTTTCACGTTGTCGCGACGTCCTTGGATGGTGAGGTCGCCTGCCTGTCCGAGCGCGTCAAGCAAGTTAAGGCGGTCGCGGACAATGTTTACACGTCCTGGGCGCGTCACTTCGCCAAGAACCGTTACATACTGATCGTAGGCATTGATAGTGACAACGGCATCGCGAAGTTGTTCAGCGCGCAGCATTGATTGTATTTTTGATGCCGCTTCGCCGCGTGACAGGCCGCTAATCTTGATACGGCCAAGATTCGGCATGTCAACACATCCGTTTTCGTCAATGGTGTATAGGGTAATCTGGTTTGAAGTCGCACTGGTGGCTGCTCCAGCTTGAATCGTTGTGATTGGCAGGTTAAATTGCATGGCGATGGCAGGCGTTGAACTGCTCGTCACGATGATGGAAACCTTGTCTCCAGCAAGGAGCTTGAGGGATTGCGAGACTTGCGTCGTTAGCGTTTGTCCTTCTGATACATCCTGAAGGTAAAGCACTTTTTCTCCGGTTTTGCAGGATGAGAACAGGAGAAGCGTCGTGAGCATGAATAAGGCGAATTTTTTCATTTTGATTTAATTTCTCTGATAAATAGCTCTTGTAAATTTCGTGGCAGGGTGTGCGGCTTCTTGAATACGTTTTTTGTGTTCCAATGCCTATGTTATATAGTAGGCGCGTTTTTTTCTGCAAAACGTTTTCGGGTGGTAATGACTGAAACTTTATTCCAGTCTGATTCCCGCCGCAATGAGTGTTACGCAGGTGTCTCTGTGTTGAGAAAACCTGCGTGGTCGCACTTTATTTTGCAAATGTAATATTTTAATTTGGTATCTCCTTTGTTTTTTTAATTCTATTTTTTAAAAATATTGCTAAGTAGAGGTCGGGGAGGCTTGTTTGTGGGGGATGCGGGGCTGTTCGATGGTATGGTAGGCGTAGGGGCTTGCACCAATAAGTTGCGGCACGGCGATTCATTTTTGATGGGCAATATTCTTTCTTGTTTAACTAGAAACGCGTGGAATGTGCGTGAAAACCAGGATGGGATGGCGTAATTTAAGATTTCTTCTCACGTTTTTTACTTGATACGTGTTGCTTATATCTATGAAAGTTAGTAACTTTGCAAGCAAAATTCTGTCGCCAGATGTAACTTCGTTGAAGCGGGGGCAGAAACCGATACCAATAAATGTAGGCCGACGGCTTGTAAAAGAGCCGGGGCTGCTTCAAATAATGACAGATATACTTCAATGAAGAATAGCATTCTCTTATTCTCCGTCGTAGCTACCTTGGCGTTCTCTTCTTGTGGAAATTATGTAAATTTGCAAAAGTCCACTGATTACGACCAGAAATATGAAGCTGCCAAGCAATACTACGCAGAGGGACAATATAATCGCGCGTCCATATTCCTTCAAGACATGGTGGCCATGTTGAAAGGTACGGACAAAGGTGAGGAGTCTTTGTTTCTCTTGGGCATGTGTAGTTATAAGGCCCACAATTACGAGGCTGCCAACGCATACTTCAAACGCTATTATCAGAGCTATCCAAAGGGTGTTTATACGGAAAAAGCTCGCTTTTACTCAGCTATGGCGCTCTATATGAATACAACGGATGTGCGTTTGGATCAGACCGATACCTACGAGGCCGTGACGGAATTCCAAAACTTTTTGGAACTTTATCCTGGAGGAGAATATAGTGCAAAGGCGCAGAAACTGATTTTTGAATTGCAAGATAAATTGGTTGAGAAGGAATATCTCTCGGCCAAACTTTATTACGACCTTGGCAGCTATTTCGGTAATTGCGCTTATGGCGGCTCTAACTATCGCGCTTGTATTGTGACGGCTGAAAATGCTATCCGGGATTATCCATATACGTCTCATCGTGAAGAATTTGCCATCTTGATTCTTCGTGCCAAGTTTGAATTGGCAGCGCAGAGCGTCGAGTCGAAGAAAGAGGAGCGTTATCATGATGCCATTGACGAGTATTATGGATTTACCAATGAATATCCCGAGTCGCGCTATATGAAAGAGGCTTCCGCACTCTTCAAAAAAGCAAAAAAATATGCCCAGCCTGACGACAGCGCCGCGGAAGAACAGGACGCTGGGGAGACTGCAACTGAAACCAAGAAATAAGAAATAAAAAATTACTATATTAAAATGGATTACAAGAGAAGCAAGGCACCTACTAACACGGTAACTCACAACTTGATGGATTTCTGTGAGGGTACGAACAACATTTATGAGAGTGTGGTTATTATGTCAAAGCGCGCTAACCAGATCTCTGTTAAAATGAAGGAAGACCTCTCCAAAAAGTTGAAAGAATTTGCTTCAAGCAATGACAATTTGGAGGAGACTTTTGAGAATCGTGAGCAGATTGAAATCTCTCGCTATTATGAAAAGCTTCCGAAGCCAACGTTGATTGCTGCAGACGAATTCCTTCATGACAAAATTTATTACCGTAATCCTTCTAAGGATAAGGAAAATCTTGATTCAGAAATATGATACAACGCATTCAAAGCGTCTATTTGTTAATGGCCGGACTTGTTCTGGCCTTTAGCTTTTGTACGCCTCAAATCAATTTCTCTGGTGCTGATGGTGTGGTAGCAACCATGTATGCCGTTGGCATTGAGAGTATTTCCTCTTCACTCGGCCCTGTCGGTGCAAATATTTCAACCCCTTGGGGAGTGGCTTGCCTCATGGGTGTTGCCTGTTTGATGTCGTTGGGAAGCATCTTCCTTTTCAAAAACCGTTCTCGCCAAATTAAGGTGGTCAACTGGCTTTTGGTGGTTGTGCTCTTCATCTACATTGCTGAACTGGCTTATGCTTTCGCCTTCAACGCGCACCACGAAACTTCAATGCGTGGCGCTTGGGGCATTGTGCTGCCTTTTGCGGCCTACGTTTTCGTATGGTTGGCCCGTCGTGGCATTCGCAAAGACGAAGCACTTGTCAGAGCTGCCGACCGCATCCGTTGATTGGTTGGCGTTGGCAGCGCTTTTGCCACTTCTTTTGCTGCTTGCAGCCTCGTATGCAATGCCTGTTCCTGCTTTTCTTCAATGGATTGCAAGGAGAATGGGTTTTATAGGGGCTTAGATTAGAAGTGGTGTGGGATAGTTATAATCACCCTAAAAACCTTTTACCACGATGTCTCTTAACAAAGTTATGCTCATTGGTAACGTAGGGAAGGAACCCGACGTTCGCTACATTGATAATGGTGTTTGCACGGCAACACTTTCTTTGGCCACCAATACGCCAGGTTACACCTTGCCCAATGGCACGCAGGTGCCTGAAAGAGCAGAATGGCACCGCATACTGCTGTGGAGACGTTTGGCAGAAGTGGTGGAGCGTTATGTTCACAAGGGTGACAAACTCTACGTGGAAGGTCAGCTCAGAACCCGTAACTATGTCGACAAGCAAGGTCGCACTTGTTATGTGACGGAGATTTGGGCGGATAACATCGAAATCCTGACCCCTCGTCCTGCTGCATCTAATAATGGTGCGCCAGCACCGCAGAATGGTCAGGTATAAACATTTTATGCAACTTTCGTTATCCTTTTTGTAAGGCAAAAGGGCAGGTTGTTTTCCTGCTTGAGTTGCATCAACGCAGATTTTTTTCTGAATACCAAACCCAAATATGGATATTCCCCTATTGACATTTATTTCAAACAACACATTTCTTATATCATTCGGCTTCTGTGCCGCTCTTTCTTTTGTCCTGGTCGTATTGATAAACCTTGTCAGGATAGCTTATTCATCTTGTATTCTCTCGGAGGCCACCTTTGAAAAGGTGAAACAGTTGAAGCCGTCGGTACGCAACCATTTGCTTTGGCTGTTGAACCGTCCTTTGGCCACCCATTTTTCTTTAAATTTTTTCCAGACCCTCTTTCTGATTCTCACATTTCTTTTTGCCGTTTTAGTGTCAAGCAATATGGGTATGGAAATTTGGATTGTTTGCTCAATTATAGGGGCTGTGGGGCTCCTGTTGATTCTTGTGTGCATGCTGACGACTTCATTTGCACTGTCTCATTCCGTTGCCGTTTTGAAGTCAACCACCCGCTTGACGGGAATGCTTGTTCGCATTGCCACGTTCGTTTTCCGCTTGAAAAAAGAGGAGACCGTTGACGATGATGGCGACACTTTCAGTGTGGAAGGCTTGGAGCAAGCGCTTGAAATGCAGAAGACGGAGGACGAAAAGGCAATTCTCGACAGCGTCTTGCATTTCGGGGAAGAGACCGTGGCCGAAATCATGATTCCTCGCGTCGATGTCATAGACCTCAGCTACGAGGCCAGTCTTGACGACGTGATGAAATGCGTCATAGAAAATAACTATTCACGTATTCCTGTTTGCGACAGAACGCAAGATAAAATCAAGGGCATCCTTTATGTCAAAGACCTTTTGCCTTATGCTTCCAGTGGTAAGGATTTTGAATGGCAGAAGCTGATTCGCCCTGCTTTCTTCGTGCCAGAGAGCAAGATGATAGATGACTTGCTTCGCGAATTTCAAAAGAGCAAGGTGCACATTGCTGTTGTAGTTGATGAATACGGCGTTCCCTCTGGCATTGTGACGATGGAAGATATCTTGGAAGAGATTGTCGGCGAAATTAATGACGAGTATGACGAGGAGGAAAAGCAGTTTGTTAAGCTCGACGATAACCACTATATTTTTGAAGGGAAAACTCCGTTGGATGAGTTTTTCGAGATAACAGGCATCTCAGAAGAGACCTTCAAGGACGATGTCGGTGAAGCTGAAACTTTAGCCGGTTTCGTGCTTGAACTTCTTGATGAAATGCCGACGAAACATCAGAAGGCTTCGTGTCGCAATTTGACGTTTGAAGTGTTGGCTCTCGACAAACAGCGCATCAGCAAAATCAAACTGACTATTGCAGATGCTGAAAACAAAGAAAATAAGCCCGACTGATGCCGCAGATAAAAGACAATGGCGCAGATGTAATCTCGCGGTATTGTCCCATTAAACTGTATTTTTGGGACATTACAGAATCGGCAGAACAACTGTTGGGAATGTTGCCTTCATCGTATGCCTATCATGAAGCAGTTATTGCGCGTTTCCGTTCAGAAGCACGCTGCAAGGAATGGCTGGCTGTTCGCGTTTTGCTGCATAGAGTGGCAGATATATCGGAGCCAATAGCGTATAAGGAATCGGGAGGTCCTTATTTTGTACATACGCCGTTGTCTGTCAGCATTTCCCATACATCCCATTTCGCCTGTTTGGCTTTGGGGAATGCGGCTTTTGGCGTTGACATAGAGCAATATGGGGCAAGGGCGTCGGCATTGATCGACAAGTTTCTTAAGCCTCAGGAAAAAGAACTCGTGTCCCAAACAAGTATTGCGCCAGAACAATTTGCTGTGTTGGCTTGGAGCGCCAAAGAGGCTGTCTATAAAGCTGCTGACGACGTGTCGTTGGGCTTGTTTCAGGATATCACAATCGAACATGTGGATGAACCTAAAGCTCTTCTCTCTGTTCGCGTTCAACATCAATCAGATTGTGGCGATGGCGAGGTATGGAAAGTATCCTATGTTTTCATGCCGCATTTCGTTCTGACGTTGTGTTTTAAGGATGGTGAAAGAATTGTTAGAGAATCCCTGTAGTTAGGTCTCTTGGATATCCCAGATTATTTTTTACTATTACATAAGACGTATGGTGTCTTGCTTCTGGTCATCATAAGAATTAATACCAAACATTCCTTAGATAGATTATTATGAGGTACTTTACAAAAATCAGATTAGCCGTTGTCATGGCGCTGGCTTTGTTCTTTACTGTTACGAACGAAGTGATGGCTGTTCCGGCAAATCCGGCGCTTTATCGTTATGTGCAGCCAGACGGTACGGTCGTGACGCTGCAGATGCGTGGAGATGAGTTCTTGCATTATGTAACCACTGTTGATGGCTACACGCTGAAGAAAAACGCTCATGGCTATTATGTATATGCGTCGCGCACAAAATCTGGTGCCTTGGGCTTTTCTTCCGTAGTTGCTCACGATGAAGACCAGCGTGGCAGTGAGGAAAAAGCTTTTTTGGCACAGACACCCAAGTGCTTGACGGATAGAAATGAAGTGAGAAACGCGGGAATCTATGCGTTGCAACGTAAGATGATATTCGATCGCCCCTTGGTTTCTTTGGCTGCTAATCAGTACGACTACACTAAATTCCGTGGCCTTGTCATCTTGGTTGAGTTTAACGACAGGACGTTTTCTCGCCCAGATGCCAAGGATGTATTCTCTGAGATGCTGAACAAGAAAGACTTTACTGGCATTAAAAATCTTGATGGTGGTTTCGTTAAATATACGGGAAGTGTGAGAGACTATTTTGAGGACAATTCCTTTGGTAAGTTCATACCTCAGTTTGATGTTGTCGGTCCGGTCAAGGTTAATGTCAACTGCACTTATCCTGAAGGATTGAAGAATGCGCGTTCCTTCAGTCAGATGGTGATGAAAGCGGCAGACCCCATCGTGGATTTTTCGAAATATGACTGCGATGGCGACGGTACGGTGGAAATGGTCTATTTCATTTGCGCTGGCTACGGTTCGCACTACGTAGGCAATAATTCTGGATTTATTTGGCCTCACGCCTGGACCCTCTTGGGCGACAGACATGACGGCGTTCGTTTAGACCGTTATGCTTGCAGTTCGGAGATGTATGGCGGTGAAGCCACAACGGAATTGGATGGTGTTGGTACCATCTGTCATGAATTTAGCCATGTGTTGGGGTTGATGGATGAGTATGATACCGACTATGAAAAGGGTGGCGGCCAGAGCTTCCATCCAGACAATTGGTCGATTATGGCTGGCGGAAACCACATTAATATGGGCCGAACGCCAGTGGGCTATACGCTTTTCCAGCGTTATCAGGCCGGTTTCTCAACGCCGACGTTGGTGGAAGAAGAAACAACGCTTACAATCCCGTCTTTGGCTGAGACTGGTGAAGGATATCGAATCAATTCTGCCGTCGATAAGGAATATTTCTTGTTGGAAAATAGGCAGGCGAGCAAATGGGATGCCTTCTTGCCCGCTACTGGTTTGATAGTTACGCGCGTTGACTCAACAGATGTCAGAGTGTGGAGCGCCAATACCATTAATTGTAATCCGGCACACAATTACCTCGAAATCGTTCGTGCCGTGGAACCGACAAAGGTGGGGTCGTTTAATACGGACGTATTTCCGCAACCTAACGTGCGCTCCCTGACCAACGAAACAACGCCAAGTATGCGCTCATGGACAGGCAAGAAAACGCCACTGGTGCTTGGTAATATCAGGAGAAGAGCCAAGAATATCGTTGTGAATGTTGTGGAAGACAAAACTGTAACCGGCATTGAATCTTTGCAACAACCAAATGAGGGCACAACGGAAATCTATGATTTGTCTGGAAGAAAGCTGAACCGACAGCGTGCAGGTGGCTTGAATATTGTAGTCAAGACGGATGCACAAGGAAACCGCAAGGTGTATAAGACATTGAATGGTGTGCGCTGACTTTTTCAGTCGCAACGAAATCCGAAAATCCCCATATAAAAATGGCCGCTTGCCTAATCAAAATAGGTAAACGGCCATTTTTATATGGGGATTCGTATGGTTCTATTCTTGTTGTGATAGCGCGTCTGTTGCATTCTGTACGCACTATTTTAAGGAACCTTTTTATCTTCCGCGCTGATAGGTGATCTCGTAAGCGCAGGGATATACGTTGTAGGAAGCATCGCTTTGTCCTTGTGTGCTAGGAACGATGAGGCGAACGAGGGCTGTTCCACCATCAGGCGTGTCTTGGCGTCCGAGATTGATGAACGACAATGGAATCAGCCATGCAGTGGGGACGGATGACGTATTATACGTGGTAAGCATCACGCCAGAAGTATAGCTGGCAGAAAACAATCCGTTGGTGTTCGTGCAGCTCATGGCATCGGGGGCTGCGGCGTAAGTCTGCACGCGATTGGTGGTCTGCAGCGTGTCTGTTGAGATATTAAATTCGGTGTAGCGGTTCAGGATGGTAAGCGTCTCACCGTTTTTGATTTTTGAACCAGTACCTTTTCTCACGATTTGCATATAGACACCAGAACCGGCGAAGAGCACATATTGGTTTTTCGAGACATCAGTGGTGCTGTCGTTGGCGTAAAAATCGCTCTCAGAAATCACTTCAATATTTCCTGGTATGTTCAGCAGATAGCCAGCAGAGTCGCTTGACATAACTTGTGCGCCAGTTTTTAGGAAAGCTTGTATTTGCTTGCGTTCGCGTTTCACGCGGTCTGCGTATGTGTCGTCGTCATTACAGGCGCAGAGGCATGTTATGGCCGCACAAAAGATAAGTACGATTTTTTTGATGGTCATCTTTTCTGTTGATGTTTAGGTTCTTGAGTAAGCGTGATTTTTTATTTCAGAGCAAAAGTACAAAATAACCCGCATACCTCGTTCCATTTTACGTTTTTTGTGGGTATCATTGAGGTGTCTTTTTATTAGAGACACCGAATCTAATGGGTTTTATCCCGTTTTCTATGGCAATACGTGTATTCTGATTCAGCCCTAAATAGCTTGGTAAGCCTTTTTAAGGTATTTTTGAAAGAATAGGCACCAATATGCAAGGGCGAAGATGCTCAGTCCTCCTCCGACGATACCGATTTTGCTAATTGAGAGATGTGTGCACACTTGTCCGCCAATGAAAGCCCCTGTGCCAATGCCGAAGTTGAAAATGCCAGAGAAGATGGACATGGCAACGGATGTCGATTCCTGCGTGGTGTGGCTGATGATTTCCGATTGCATTGAAATATTGAATGCAGTGCTCACTATACCCCAGAGGACGAGTAAACCGATGACAGCCGCGGTGCTAAACGAGAGAGGAAGCAGCAGTAGCATGCAACTTGTCAGTAGTAGAAAGATGGTGGTATTGAATTTGTAGCGGTGCTCAGCGTAGAATTTTGAAAACAACAAACTGCCGATGATGCCAGCGCAGCCAAATATCATCAGACTTGTGGTGATGAGCGAGTTGGGCATCAAAACAATATCCTTCATAAACGGTTCGATATAACTGTAGCACGTGTAATATGACGTGGCGAAGAATATGGTGAGTATGAAAATGCCCATCAACGGTTTGTTTTTAAACAAAGCAGGTACTTTCTTGACAGAGAAACGGCCTCGGCTTGGCAACACTGGAAGCGTGAAAAACATGTAGATGAAGATCAAAGCCGCTGTGATACCGATGCTGAGAAAGGTCATACGCCAGCCTATATGTAGACCGATGGCGCGTCCGATGGGCATACCGAATACCATAGCAATGGATGAACCTGTTGCAACGAGACTCAGTGCGATGGAGCGGTGGCGCTCGGAAACCATTCGTGCGGCCATAGGGGAGACAATGGCCCAAAAAACGGAGTGGGAGCAGGCAACGCCTATTCTGGATACCATCAGCATGCCGTAGCTGTTTGAAAGGGAAGACATGACTTGGAAGGCGGCAAATAATCCAACCAGTCCGAGCATGAGGCGGCGCATTTCCATGCGTGAAACGAGAATCATCAGTGGCAGTGATAGCAGCATCACCACCCAAGCGTAGACGGAAATCAGCATTCCAGCATGTGCCTCGGTGATGGAGAAGTCTGAGGCAATGTGTGTCAGCAGACCGATGGGAATAAACTCAGAGGTGTTGAAAATAAATGCGGAGGCTGACAAACCTAATAGTGCCAGCCAGCTTTTAAAGGACATCTTTTGTTCCGTCATAGTTTTGTGCAATGAATGTTAGTAGAGTGTTGTGGCTTCGTCGGCCTTCCACTATATGGTAAGTGGGTACTAACGGGTCAGTCCGAAAACTCGGTTGTAATTTTATTAAGTGGATATAGTTTTGTATC
>ERZ1673698.2448-NODE-2448-length-12628-cov-31.542035_pt1 | contig 12628 bp, 14 predicted proteins | sample MGYA00580228_ERZ1673698 | MGnify/ENA primary metagenome ERZ1673698 (study PRJEB41218, sample SAMN15661768) | gut metagenome | host: Homo sapiens | place: Canada: London | collected 2015-08-20/2019-03-30 | study: EMG produced TPA metagenomics assembly of... | reverse complement strand
CTAGGTCGACCCACACTCATGTAACAGCCCAACCCCAAAATTTGGACCAATGCCGGATTTCTCCGAGAGCCGATTGCCATAGTTTGCGGAGTGGGTGGGATTCGAACCCACGCACGGGGTAAACCGTCTAACGATTTAGCAACTCACGCCTCTCAATTGCATTGCTTCTAGGCATCCTTTTATTTCCATATTTTCAACTGGTTTAGATATATTGTGAATAAATTCTATATTTTACACATATTTGCTGAAGATAAGCTCCCTAAATCGCTTGTCTTAAGACATACCATCCTCAATAGCTTCTTTTTCATGAAAATATTTTACCGCCGCAACGAATCCATTGGCTTCATCTACTAATTTCAGCACATCTTCTTCAGATAGCTCAAAATAGTCATCGTAATCACTCATTGAGCGACTTGCAAACAGATTAGAAATTGTATCAGACAAATCCTTCCCAAAAACACCATTCTTAACATAGTTCATTCTGAAATACGATATCACACCAGAATGCTTAGAAAAATCTTTCCCCTCAGCAGCTAAAACAGAACGCATAGCATGAAACACAGCATAATAAGCCCTATTGACAGCCCCACGACTATCTCCTATGGCAAGCAGTGCATTTGCTGCCTTAAGGCATTGGTGCGCCTGCTCTAATCTAAGGCTAGCAAGAATCCACTTCTCCTCATCATGCAGCATAAACCACTACACCATCCTTCTCGATATTTTGGTAAAAAGGTAAAATAGGTTTTCTAGCATGGAATGCCTTCTTATCCAAAAGAAACATTGACAACAAGATATCGTGTTCCAATCCTACACGGCTGAAGATTTTATTTAATGTCCAAAGTATTTTCCTGTTCTCTTCTGGCTCCATATTCGTTAACACCAATACATCCACATCAGACTCCTCGGTATTATCGCCGCGAGCATAGGAACCATACAAAACTACTTTGTCGAGCTTATCACCCAAAAGATCATAAATCTGCTCGGTCAGCTCTTTTAAAACAATATCTAACTCACTACGTTTCATAGCAATTTCCTCCTTGCAGACCTATTTCTATAATAATTATACACTTACTTCACATTACCAGCAAGAGAAAAGTCTTTGACAATATAATATCATAACTCTTAAGTGCACGATTCTCTATTCCTAGAGCTACAATTGAGAATATTGAATACCAAAAAGACCACATCTTCAATTCTGTATTATTATTTTACCACTAACAATATTTTTTAATCCATACTGCAGCAAGGCGGTCTTTTCTATTCTAGGATGACTTGACGGATGCTGATATTACGTTGATTTTTTATCTAAAACAATCATTATAATTATCCTAACTTAGGATAATTTTAAGACCATGTGTTTTTTATTGCATCTAGATTTACTACAGTCAATAAGTCGCTTACTTGCTTATCCAATTCTTCTTTTGTAAGTAATACTTTGTTAGCAGGTGCAGGTTGATTAGTAATGGTGTAATATAACTCTGAATTATAGAATAAGTCTAAAGCCTTTATTCTTTTGAATATCATAGGATGAGAAGCAAAATATTCTCCAATTCTTCCTAAAATATGCCTGTCACGAGTCTTTTCAGCTTGACTTACGTATTCATCAATATCCAAATTATCTATATCTGTAAATCCTGCCACTATTTTGATTAAAGCTTTCTTTGAAGCCTGTAAATCTCCACAACATATTAAACCAATTCTATCAGCCGTTATTTCAGAACATCGACTCCAGTATTGCAGCGGGAATACTATTGTCTTAGCAATATACTTGCCTATAACAGGAATAAACCCACCAGCGTAACCGGCATGACGAACAGCAGCATGATATACCATGTGCTCCATAGCAACGTGCCCACATTCATGAGATATTATAAAATGTAATTCTTTAGGATTTAAAAGTTTTGGTGCCAGATTTCCGATAACTACATATGGTTCTTTATCTGTTCCTGTAGCAAAAGCATTTATTGTGTTGCCAAAATCTGCAATTTTTGTATCAGGCATCTTGATACCTAGTCTTTTTATTGTAGAATCAAGCATCTTGAAAATTTCAGGAAAAGTATTTGCGTTTACAGAAATACCAGTTTGTAATAATTGACCACACTCTCCTGCAACTATCTGCTCCATAGGCTTTTCCAATATTTTATTAACTCTGGCAGTTTCAAGAACCCTGATGATTGACTGGTCCATTGGATGAGCAATATATTTAATGTCTATATGAGAGGGGCCGGTTTTAACACATGTATTTTGATGATTTCCCCGTTGGTTTCTAGAAATATATACATTAATTATCCTGCCATATTCATCGTTATATAATTCTAAATCTATAGCCTGTCCATTTTCGTTAATATAACTATATAGTCGAAAATTCTTAGAAACATTTAATATGTTACTAGCTGTTTTACTATCAACTTTTGCACTGAGACGGTTTGTTGTAAGTAACGATGATGCATATGGTCTAAGTTTAGTTTCAAAAGTCATAATAGAACTGTTACTATCATAGCCGTTAGGAATTGGTCTTGCAAGTCCTAGTGGACATAACGGAAGCAGTTTCATTCTAATAGAATAATCTCTGTCTGATTCAAATATAAATTTACTAAAAGCTAAAGCATAGATTGTTTTATTGCCACTATTGTTAGCATCAACAAAAACCATTCTAGAATAGTCGGGATAAACACGTCCATTAAAATATTTCAAAGCAATGTCTATTTCGCCGTTGAGTGTAACTGGATTATTGGTCTTTACACAAAGCATAGGCATATCGGAAATATCTACTGGAATACCAGATTTAGCTCTTTTTTGAACTAACGCAAGACCAGTATGAGATTCCCATTTAGTAGAGTCGATTCTCGCATCAGCAACTGTAATAATAGAAGAATTTATTCTACTTTCATACTGCTTATCAGATTCGTTAGGCATTCTGTTTATATTTAAATTTTGTGCCACAGAACATCTCCCCTTGTGTTTTAGTAAGGCCTTTTGGTCGGTTCTATATTTTTATTTTACCATTAACAATAGTATCTAAACTATAGTTAGTAGTTCGAGGTTGTATTAATCTGAAAACTAGACGTCGGAAATATCTTTTATAATTCCGCAGACTTTATAATTCAATAAATTTACTTTACTGATTTCAATATCAACATTCTTTTCTCGTGCTAGTTGGTAAATATGTTTTAGTTCCGGGCTATCCTTATAATTGCTATTTATCAATATTTTCCATGGAACTCTTCTTAATAGTACTCTTGTAGCTTCACCAATTCCAGGCTTTATATAATTAATATCTTTTATATCATAAGCTTTTATAATCTTTTTAACTACATCAATGCCGGATATATTATAAAATTTTAAATCGTCATGAATTATTTCGTTATACTTAAATTTGTCTTCTATTGCAGACAAAAATTGTTCGGATAAGTCTTCGTTTTCCAAATTATCGTAATATACAGCTCCATGAAAATCATTATCATTAATGATGTCTTTTCTAAAGAAGCTTCTGCTTATTAATCCCGTTACAGCAGCATTTAAACATGAAGAAGGGATAAGTAAATCTTCATGCGTACCACATAATTCAGTTAAATTTGCAGGATCTGAAACAACTGCAAGTTCTGCTGAGATACCATCAAAATCTTTTAAGGCTTCCTTAAGAGTCATTAAAATTGCGCCTTTTCCAATCCATCCATCTACAAACTGAAGTTCATTTGCTCTATGTGTTTTTAATATATAACTAATGGCATTTTTATCTATACCCTTACCTCTGATAATAGAAATTGAATAGTGATCGATATTAATACCGTACTTGTTATACAGATATCTCTTTATAAGTATTCCAATGGGTATACCAGCTCTGGCTAGAGATACAATAGATAAGTTTTCTCCTTTTCGCTTATATATCTTTTCAGCTACTACCCCTATTGCTTCAGCTACTAGTTCAGAATAGTTTTCCAGAGCTGTTGCATAAGCATTAAGATATTTTTCTGAAGGTCTATACTCTAGTGGAAGCATTTCACTATAATGCACTCCACTTTGTATTAATCTTTCTCTCTCTGCCGTTGGCAATGGTTCTACCATTCCTGTTATATCTTTTAATAATATTTGAACATCATCAATAGAATAGCTGCTCTTCATTTAGATATCTCTCCAAATAAATAAATTTATGTCATTGTTACCTAATGCTTCCAAAGCACCTACTAGACTAATAACTCCTGATTTATTAAGTTTATCAGCATCACTAACGATTATAATTATATCATATTTTTTTAGGTTGTATACGAATATTTTCCTATCAGATTCATAAAAGCTTTCAAGAGCATATCTATGATTCAATGGATAGTGCTTGTCTATACTAACTTCAATAGGGCTTCTAGACGTAGCATGAAATCTAACAATAGCATTCATGCAGGTATCTTCTATCTTCTTTCCCAAAAGCATTCCAGGAAACATAAATTCCTCTGTTCCTAATATCAGGATTTCGGCATTGTTAAGATTTTCAATCTTACTTATAACGTTATCTGCAAATGAATTTACTCTATTTCTAATAAGTTCAGTTCTTGTTACTATTCTTTGATTCCAATATGCTCCTATCCCATATTGCTTGATTAAAATGTTGCTGCTTCTAGCTATGTTATGATTAGGCTCTTGATATTTATAATAATTTACATCTGATATTCTATATTGAAAAGGTATTCTCCTAACAAAGATACAGTCAATAGCTTTGTTTTTAACTTCTGCCAATCTGTAATCTGTCATGCTATTTACAATAGATGCTATTGAGAATTTAATAGCGACTTTGGGAAATCTTTCCTTCAAGCAGTTGATTAATTTCTCTATAGTATTACCAGTGGTAACTTCGTCCTCAGCAAAAATAATTCTATCTATGTTATCTAAATATTTGTCAAAATCATTTATTACAAGTCTTTGCTCAGTAGCATGGCTATGAGATTCTGTAAAATACAAATACTCAGCACCAGGCACTTCTTCTCTAGTCGTACTAAGATAACACTTAACATTATCGTTTTTATATGCAATGGCGGTCCCTATTGCTGTTGCTGTTTCAGCAAAACCTATCACCATAATACGTTCATTATAATATAGTTCCTTAATTTTATCTGCCAATAGACCAAATACCTCGTATGAAGCTGTTGGAGACACAGGGACATGCTTTCCCTGTAAAGGGTTAACATAAAGATAACTTCTTTTAGTATTATTCTCCCTTTTAGCAACTTTAACTAAGCTATCTAAGCTTGGAACGTAGTTTAACATTTTTACTTCACCCCATAAATTTCTGCTAGTAATGCTATTTTTTTTGCCCAATTCCAGTTGGTTTTTACTTCATTCATCCTTTCGCCTTCGTAGCTTTTACCAACTTGAAGACCTTCTCCCCATGATAAAATTGTCATTGCATCTTCATAATCATTTTTAGATACTTTCATCATATCCAACACAACTGGTATTTGATTGGGATGAATAACTGTCTTCCCTACAAGACCGTTTAATAAATCTTTTCTTATCTCTTTTCTTAGACCTTGCTCCCATTCATTATCAACGCTATCGAAAAATTCCCATACGGGACCTGACACAACATAATCTCTTGAAAAGATAGTAATAATATTGCTTAAAAGGTTAGCTAGTGGAATAATATCGTATATGGTCTCGTCTATGTGACGTCTGACACAAAACGAATTAGAAAAATCATTGCCGCCTAAACGCACATTTAAAACATAATCTTTCACACTATCTATTTCTTTTTTTATCCTATATAGAAGTTCGGTACGACTATATAGTTCAACAAGATCGCTACTTTCAAGGATAGGCATAATATATAAATGTCTATTCGTATTTTTCACAATGCTTATAAAATGATCGTTATATGCTTTTGCATTCCCAATTGAATACTTAGGGAAAATAAAGCCGGACAATATATCCTGATATTTCTTTATACTAAAAAATACTCTTTCCATCTGTTCTGGATTTCTGATTCTTATAAAAATTTTAGGCAAATATCCTTCTTGTTTTTTAAAAAAATTATATAACTCTTTAAAGGTTTCTACTACCTGGTTCTCTGCCTTTGGTAATAAAACATCGGAAATAGTATCTTCCAAGCATAAGGCAATACTATATCCTTTTCCTAAACGTCCGCTAATTATAGTTTGAGCTAAATTTTCATTTAATGCAGGAGAATACATCAGCGGCCCGACACTAAATTTATCTTTTATATTTCCTTTCACTTAAGAATCACCTCTTGATGCAATTTTTGTAATTCGCAACAAATACTGTCCGAAAAAATAGGCTTAACGGATATCGCGTTAATATTGTCAATAAATAAATCCTTTGAAGATTCTGGATAATATCCAATGTCGGCTTGTTTTAGTAACGAAATATCTGCTTGGCTATCTCCTGCTGCTATAGAAAAACCCTTACCAAATCTTTTTAAATAACGTTTTACTGAATTGCCTTTGCTAAAGCATTTTGGTATAAAGTATATCTTGCGAGCATCACAGAATACATCAATATATTCATATTCGAGGTAGTATTTGATAGTTTGAATATCTGTACAAACATCAGTTGACTTTAAATAAAACATATACGGATACTCGAAAACAATCTTATCATTTCCGAAAAGACTACATATGCTTCGATATAAACCTTCTAGAGACTTCCTAGCTTCAATAGAGATTAATAGAGATTCATTTTCCCAGTCTTTGTCAATCTTACCATCAGAAACTAACACAGCCCCACTACATATTAAGGATTTTTTGCATCCTATTTGATTAAGCAGAGCCTCTAATCTGTTGTATTGATTATAGGATCTCATTGTTACAGGAACAACATCAAGCCATGTTTGGTTTTCAAGATAATTTAGAGTTTTGTATGTAATAAATCCTTGGTCTTTTCCGTCAAGAACTTCTATACATATTTTAGTATCCCCTATATCATGGTGATGCGAAAATATTATTGTATTGTCTAAATCCGTAAAAAAATAAAACATCGTTGATTATAAATTATTATTAATATGTTATGCAAACATGATAAATCTATCTTATTCAATGTGTAATGCTAAAACTAATACAGCATTATAAATAGTGTAACTTTATTATTTTTTTAATAATCATTCCATCTGTATATTCAGATTAGTTAAATAATCTGAAAGCCATCCTTCTGTACAGTCTTCGAGCTTTACCTTATACCACGAAGCAGCTTCGCCACGTTTGTTTTTTGATCTTACGCACAAACTAGAAGTAAACTTCATACCTCTCTTTAGAAGCACAATACCTTTTTGCTTTCCACCTAAATCTGGATACAAGTAATCTCTTCCACCTTGTTCAACAAATCCTTTAGCTAGAAAATATTGAGGCCTTTGAGCATCCAAATGGCTGTCTTTTTCAGTAAGTTGTTTATCCTTTGGAATTTTTTCTAGATAATTTACAACAGCAAACATATCTGTATAAATATCAGCTATTGTAGCGTTTTTTAAAACAACGTGAACTCTATTTTTTGATCTTGCATCCCTATAATAGCTGAATTCACCACGTACAACTATAAATGCTACTTGCTTCTTATTGTTAAGTTCAATTAGTTTTTTAAAATTTACGCCATAAAGATCTCCAATTTCTGCATAAGAATCACCCGAGAATCTACCTAAATCCATTATAACTCTGTCATCTTTTATAGGAATACCTAAAGTTATAACTTCAATAACCTTTCCGTTTAATAATTCTAAAGTACCATCGCGATCTACATCGAAGCATTTACTAAGGACATTTTCTACTAGATAATATTGGATGGGCCCTAATGGTTTAACTCGATTAACTTGTCTCTCAACTATCTTCTCAACTTTAGCTTTAACTTCTTTTTTAGTTTTATTAATTACTTCTTCTTTTTTATCAAAATTACAGCCTATAGCCATAAAAGATAACAGTAATGATATGGCGATAACTATTTCCTTTTTTAAACTCATAATAAGATTTGTCTCCGATTGTGTAATAAGATTTATATCTGCTTATTTGTTTATCTGATATGTCCCGAAACTTATTTACATATAGGCTTCTAAAATGTCTCTGACTGAACTTGCTTTACGTACAGGTTGTCCAATTGCGTTAAACTTCCATTCATCATTCCTACGATAGATTTCAGCAAATACCATACCTTCCATGCCTGTATACTCCTCATTAAGTAAATACTTGCAAATTTCTTTACCACTGCTGCAATCCACAAGACGGATAAAAGCATTTTTAATCATTCCAAAATGTTGTTTTCTGCTACTAGCCGAGTATATATTTACCACAAATACAAGCTTTTGCACTTGAATAGGAATCTTGTTTAAATCGATTTGAATAACTTCATCATCTCCTTCGCCTTCCCCTGTAAGGTTGTCGCCACCATGAGCTACAGCTCCACCAAATGCTTTCTTATTACCAAAGTAAACCAGATAATCATTGACTGATCTTCCAACAACTTTACCATTAGCCCCACAAAAAATTACAGAGGCATCACAATCGATATCAGCATTTTCAGTATTTAGGATATTAGCAAAAAAGCCACCTTTTCCGCCGCCGATAGCGTCCCAGCCTAAACCGACCATAACTCTATTAAGATTTCCGCTACCTGCTCCACTGCCAGATTTAGTAAGACTTATTTTCTGACCTTTAACTAAAGAAATTGCCATTTTTTACTTCTCCTTAGATAATTATAAAACAACAGGAAATTTCACATGAGTTACATACTTTTCACTTTTGCAAATATGCCAATCTTTATAGATTCCAAACATTTTATTGACTGCAATATTAGGAAGATTAACTCCGCTTGCTAAGCAAGCCATTTGTACTCCACCAGACATACGTGTATTAACCTCTAAAAAATACGGGATTCCATTCAGGTATTTAAACTGAATATTACAAGGACACTCGAGATTAATTAAATCGTATATCTGTTTTGTTCTACTAATGATATCCTTATCGAAACATAATCTTTCAATTCTTGTAGAGTCTTTTACTCTGGGTAAAATTATTAGACCTTTTTTAGTATTTAAACAATCAACACTAATTTCATCACCTGACAGATTGGGCATTACCATAAGTGGAGAAAAATTCTCTCTCTCACTTAAAGCATCAATTACGTCTTTAAGTGTCATTCTTGTGTTTTGTTTTTTAAACAAAGCAGCATACCCTTTACGGCTATTATCTATAAGACGAAAACTTTTTCCACCCTCATCATGAACAAACTTAAAACAGACATTTTTGTATCTTGTTATCAAATCGTTGTATGCATCCATGAATTCATTTACAGTTGTAACTATTCTGTACTCAGGTATATTTTTTATACCATTTTCAAGCATATAAGAATATGCTTTATCTTTGCTGTTTAAACAAGAAACGATAGGAAAATCATCTAACATTACTTTAGTGCCAACAGATTCAAACTCAGACTTTCTTCTGCTTATGTTTAGCATTTCTCGTCTTGGCACAAACAAATCTATCTTATATTTATCGCAAAAATCTAAACAAAAATCCACATAGGCATCATCTTTTAATTTAGGTTCTGTATACCACTCATCACAAACACTTTCAATAACGGATTTAGGATTTTCATTCGTTCCTATAAAATAAAAATCACCCTCTCCTTTTTTTATCATATTTATAATATTATATGCGGTACTGAACCAGTGATTAAACCATATTTTTCTCATGATTTCAATTTCCTAATGCAATTAGATATAAGTTATTTTCTGCCAGCTTTCCAACGGAGCCCCCAATTAAATGCTCTATCCATATCTGAATGTCCATTGTAGAACTGTATAACTTTCTGAACACTAAATGTTTCATCATTAATATTTTCTAGGAGGGCTAATGCACACATATGTTTATCAGTATTAAACTCATCCATTTTTACAATAATGTCCTCCGCACCAGGGTATTTAATTGTAACAATAGAGTCAGCATGTTTCCAGTTGACAACGCCTTCATAAATAAATGTATAAACTAAAATTCGTTTAATTTCTTTAATCATGTTACCGTTGATACGGAGGTTTTCACCATCAGTAGAAGCACCGGTACGATCATCGCCATCTAGACACACGTATGGAGGATAAATTTTTGAACCAAAAGCATTGCCCAATGCTTGTACCGCACCTTTAGAGCCATCTTTTAGTTCAAACAAACATCCGAGGTCTAAGTCAATACCAGAATTACCACCAAGCAAGCTAGAAAAAAAACCTTGATTAATAGGTTTAGAATTCCAGTTCAGATTGATAAGAATCTCACCAAGTCCAGCATTTTCTCTTTTTTGTAAGTTAATTTTTTTACCTTTTTGTAAATTAATAGCCATAATATACCTCCTAATTTACATTAATGCCAAAATGTCTGCAAAGAGCTGCCAAGCCGCCATTAAAACCATTTCCAATAGCATTAAATTTCCACTCGCCACAATAACGATAGATTTCACCTACAACAACAGAAGTCTCAATACTAAAATCTTCGCCAAGATCATATCTCAATAGCTCATTGCCAGAATTATTGTCAACTATTCTAATAAATGCATTACTGATTTGACCAAAGTTTTGACCTCTAGTTTCTGCGTCATATATAGTAACTGTAAAAGATATTTTGTATATATCAGAAGGAATTTTGTTCAGATCTATCAAGATTTGCTCATCATCCCCATCGCCCTCGCCAGTGCGATTGTCGCCAGTATGTTTTACACAGCCTGTTGGATGTTCTAAATTACCATAAAATATAAATGCACTGTCATCTGGGCACTTGCCGTTTTCAAGAGTCAGAAAAGCCTCTGCATCAATGTCATATTGATCCCCAGAGTCATACGCATTTACATCCCAACCTAGACCTACGGTTAGCTTTCTTAATCCTGGATTGTCTTTTGTTAAGTTAGCTTTTTGACCTTTTTTTAAGGATATAGCCATAATAAACCTCCATTAAAATAAAGAACTGTAGAGTGTTAACATTAAATATAAACTAAACATTACCTAACTCTATTACTCTATTAGCAACTGCCCCGTCTGGAAGATATAGTGTATAGTTTTTATTCCCGTACTGTAATACTATTCCGTTTGAATAAGGAGTAACCGCCGTTAAATATCTAAAATTTTTATCAAAACCATTTTTTTCAGCTATAAAAACAATTCTTTTGTTTGTTATATATAATATCCCCTTCGTTTGCTCTTCTATGCGTTCTTCAACAGGAGTTCCTTTGAACTTACCGGTTCTATAGGTTACTCCTTTACACACTCTAAAACTGAAGCCGTTACTTGCGCCCTCCATATGACGAACAATTTTTTTAGTTATTAATATGGCACGCTCGACGAAATGACAAACTTCTCCTCGTTTGAGCAAAAGCTTTGAAGTGTTCATAACTGGAAGGATTCCAGATTCTATTTGTTGTATAGCTCCTGCAGGCATTTTAGCAGGTATGACAGGAGCTGTTGAAACATTTTGGGATTTATTGTTCCCAAACATATCGGATAAAAAACCCATAACTATCTATCTCCGCCTGACTTGATACCGTTTCCGTCATATTCTCCAAGAGTTCCTTCGTTACCACACCATTCACATCTAACTGTTTTACCATGTGGTACATTCTTTTCTAAACAGTTAAGTTTACCACAGCTGCACACGAAGACACCCCTATTACCACAATATGGGCATCCTGGATACTCATCTAACATACGGACTCCGCCTTTAATAACGGTTGTGTCATATCCTTCATTCTTTGCTGCTTTTTCTTGCATTTCAAAAGCCCATGTTAAATCCCATAGATTAGATTCTACCTTTTGAAAGCGCATTCCAAACAGTTTATGTCTTGATGTACATTTGCATAAAGCTACTGCCGCCTCTGGAATTTTCACAAAAAAACCTCCTTAAGCATTATTGATAATATTGCAAGTGTAATACAACACTTGCAATATTATCGGGATTTACTTCATTATGTCTTATCTACTGTATTGGTACTCTCTAAAAATGCAGAATTGAATGAGGTAACTTGACCGTTCTCTGTATGAATATCTACATAATTTTGAGTACAAGTACAGCTGTTTCCATCTATCTTCTGCTCAAAACTGGTATAACTAACATTGTGTATAGGAACGGCTTCCTTGTTATCAGGAATATTATTTTGTTCTGATTTAGGTTGGCCATCTAAAGCGGAATCTGCACTATCAGTAGGTTCCTTTACTTGAACTTTTTCCTCCTGAGAACTATCTGAAGTATCTAATGTATCTTTATCCTCAAGAATAATTGCAGAAGTTTTAGATAATTTTTGGTTCTCTTGTTCAATATCTAGAATATTATTATCGTCTTCAAATTGTTCAGGTTCTTGAGATTTAGAGTTGTAAGTACTGTCCTCCACTTCGTTATTGAAACCCTTGTTACATGCATCAACAAGAGGCTCGTTAACAGATTCATCATTGGTCTTAAGAGCCGGTTTTTGTTGTACAAACGAATCTGGAGATGCAGACATATCTGCACCACATCTACTACAGAATTTTGCAGATGCCGGGCAGATCTCATTGCATACGGGATTAGGACATCTTGCTCCACAACTACGAAGAACACTGTTGTACACTAACGGTTTTGGTACTGTCAATAGTTTTGCGCAAATTTCTTCAGACATCCTAGCAGAAGTT
>ERZ1673698.2447-NODE-2447-length-12628-cov-34.296429_pt1 | contig 12628 bp, 9 predicted proteins | sample MGYA00580228_ERZ1673698 | MGnify/ENA primary metagenome ERZ1673698 (study PRJEB41218, sample SAMN15661768) | gut metagenome | host: Homo sapiens | place: Canada: London | collected 2015-08-20/2019-03-30 | study: EMG produced TPA metagenomics assembly of... | reverse complement strand
ACAAGCTCAAAAGCGCAGCCGCCGATACGGCAACCGCCCTTGCAAGCAGTGTGGGCTCTCTTTTCGGAAGTAACAAGGTCAAAACGTTGGAGAGGGAGAATGCCGTCCTGCATCGGGAAGTAGCCACACACGAGGAAACCATCGAAGCCCTGCAAACCCGAATACAGACCATGCAGACCGACTACAGCCGACAAATAGTGGAAATAGAACGGAAGCATCGCAGAGAGATAGCGGTCAAGGAAGCGAAGCATGAGGAGGAAATATTATTTCTGAAAACGGTAATCGCAAGGGCAGCGGCATGGTTTCCCTATTTCCGTGAAATGCTCCGTATCGAAAACTTCTGCCGCCTTGTCGGGTTTGACGAAAAACAGACCGCAACGCTCGTCAAAGGAAAGCCGTTGGAGTATGCAGGGGAACTCTATTCGGAAGAACACGGACGGAAATTCACAACCGAAAAGGCGGGGTTTCAAGTGGTGAAAGACCCAACGGACGGGACGAGGTTGGTCCTTGCCATTGACCGAAAACCCCTTATCGAGTGGTTCAAAGAACAGTCTGACAAACTGTTCACTTCAATAAGGAAGAGACCTATATTTTCACAACAGGGAAAGAAGATAAGTTTATAATACTGAATGTTTTAACGGAGAACAAACCGAAGGCAGCCACTCTCAAAACGTCGCTGCCTTCAGTTCGTTTTTTGTTTTGCTTCAGACTCAACCTACTACACTGTAGATTCTTACGTCCGGGTCACTTTGGAAGTAAGGCTTCAACTCTACGAACACGTCCTGCGTGAACAAATCAGATTTCAGGTAGTTCTCGGCATCAGCTACGGAAGCGAACCCATGGAGCACCTGCACATCGTTCTCGCGCACAAGAAGCTGCTTGCTAGTCGCCCCATGGATGCCGTCCAAGAACGGTTGGCGATACTTGTTGTACACTGCTGCGGCTGCCGCGCGGTCGCTTTCCTTAATGTTCATGGTGATTTGCAGGAATGCACCTGTCTTTTTTTCTGTTGCCATATCTTTTGTTTTTAAATTAGACAGTGCAAAGTTAGCTTGCGGCAGGCATACGGGCGGTGTCCATTTGGGAAAATGAATGGTAAATTCAGGCATCACAATATAAAAACGTTATCCGCATTCCCGAATTTACCCTATTTCTTTTTGTTTTTCTCCTATTGAAAAGCTTAGTATGTTATCTTTGCACATAGAGAAAATCTACAGGAGTATGAAAAGAGAAGTGTTCACCCAATATGATTTAGGTTCCGCCTCGCAAATGCAGTTTGAGATGACGGAATTTTCCCAGCTTTTTGCCGAAAACGGCTCTCACCCTTACGAGGCGCACATACACAGTTTTTATCAGATAATATGGTTCAGGAAAGGGACGGGCGTGCATTATGTGGATTTCAAGGAATATCCGGTGGCAGACAACACGATGTTTTTCATCTCCCCCGGGCAAATCCATTACTTCGAGACTGGCAGGCAGGTGGAAGGCGTTGTCATACATTTCAATGAAAGTTTCCTATCGGACGAAGGAAGCAGCGAGAACGTCTTCCTGAAATACAATGTGTTCAACGCATTCGACGCTTCGCCCTATTATCACATCCACCGGGAGAACGTAGGGAAACTGGCGTTTCTCGTAAATGAAATGGAGGAAGAAACACGCAATGAGGGACTTTTTGCGCACAGCGATTTATTGAAGTACCTCATCAAGATGTTGTTGATTTACGTGCAGCGGACAGGAGAAAGGGGGCACGGACTACCACTGTGCATCAACAACGCCGCCAACCGCACATTCGTTCGCTTCCGCCAGTCGTTGGAACATCATTACCGATCGATGCACACGGTGAAGGAATATGCCGCCCACCTGAACGTGTCCGCCAAGACGCTGACCAATTGCGTGTATGAGAGCTCGCACAGCACACCGCTCGCGCTCATAAACGAGCGTATTGTACTGGAAGCCAAGCGCCAGTTGCTTCATTCCAGCCTGAAAGTGAAGGAAATCGCCTTTCAGCTTGGCTTCGAGGACCCGTCTTATTTCGTCAAATTCTTCAAGCGGTACGTGGGCTGTCTGCCGGCCGAATTCAGAGAACAGTAAATACCATATAAGCACGAGTGGTAAACATTTAAGTGAGAAAATATAGGATAGAAGCCTGCACAAAAGAGGGTTCACACTCTTAAAAATAGCGAAGAGCGACTTTGTTGAGTTGCAAAGGTACTTCCTGTTATTTAAAAAGTATTGTTCTTTTGAAATAAATGTGTTACTTTTGCAATGGACGAGTTGCGCCTAAAAAGTAAATCGTAGTAGAACGTTGCAAATGGCACGGTTGCCAAGTCATTACCTCAAAAACGGGTAATTATCCCAAAGTCCTTTGTATAAGGTACTAACAGAAGTTTTCCAGAATTACGGAAAAAACTTTGTCTTTACACGAATATCTCCTTAAAAAAATCGAGCCGGATGCAGAAACGGGCAACATTACAGCCGCCACACAAACAGAATATCCGCACTGCTCCACTGAGAGGCGGCAGATATCAACCCAATCGCACACGATGCAAACTGGTTATGACAGTGGGTTTTATCGGAATCTCAAAAGAGAAAAAAGAACTTGTCGAGAACTTCTCCGGAAAACGTCCCGACGTTTCTAAAAAATTTGTACAAATTCTCAGAAAATTTGTACAAATTTTCTACCGGACTTGCGGAGAGTATTTTTTCTCCCCGCCGGATGCTTATGCAAACGTCAGCTGAAAAGCAGCATGATGTTGAGTACGGAAACGACGATGGCAATGGTGTAAAGCACAAACGTACTCCACCGAGAGTTGGCATACTGCCCCATGACGCGCCGTGACGAGGTGAGCGACAGTTGCAAAAAGACGGTGAAAGGCAACTGGATGCTCAGCACCATCTGCGAAATAATCAGTCCCTGAAACGGATTGTCGATGAACAGGATAATCACCAGTGCCAGCCCCAGCGACAGCAGAACACCTATTCGCGAGTGAATGTCGCGGATATGATAGGATTCTCCGAAGATGCCGGCAAAGATAGAACCTGCCGCCATCCCGCTGGTAACGGTTGACGAAATACCTGCCATGAGCAGTGCCAGGGCAAAGATGGTACCTGCCTGACTGCCTAACAGGGGGTCGAGCAACGATTTTGCCTGCTGAAGTTCTTCCACCGGAGTGCCGTGTGCAAAGAAAGTGGTGGCTGCCAGCAGAATCATGGCGCTGTTAATGGCCCAGCCTATGCCCATCGACAGCAACGTATCGTAGAATTCGTACTTCAAATGTTTCTTGATGGCTTGTTCGTCCTCCTTATTATATTCCCGGCTCTGCACTACTTCCGAATGAAGAAACAGGTTGTGCGGCATGACGACTGCTCCCAATACACTCATGATGATGAGCATACTTCCCTGCGGAATGCTCGGCGTAACCCACGAACGGGCAGCCAGTTCCCAGTCGACATCGACCAGAAAGAGTTCGTAGAGGAACGAAAGGCCGATCACCGAAACGAAGGCGATGATGCCCCGCTCGATGCGTTTGTACGAATTAGTGAAAAGCAGTATCAGCACAAAGACCGTCGTCAGGATGGCTCCAACGATAATCGGTATGCCGAACAGCATTTCCAGTGCAATGGCTCCTCCCAGTATTTCCGCCAGCGACGTAGAGATGCTTGCCAGTACGGCACTACCCAAGATGGGACGCGCTATCCACTTCGGCGTATATTTGTTGGCAGCCTCGCTCAGACACAGGCCGGTTACGATACCCAGATGCGCCACGTTGTGCTGAAGCACAATCAGCATGACGGTGGAAAGTGTCACGACCCACAACAGTGTGTAGCCGTAATCGGAACCCGCCGCAAAGTTCGATGCCCAGTTTCCCGGGTCGATGAATCCCACGGTAACCAGCAGTCCGGGACCGATATACTTGAATATATCCAGACCACCCAGATAGCGCTGGTGGTCTTTCCGCTTTAATTCCCTTAACAGATTCTTCCACATAGTGTATTTTCTTTTCGTGTAATAATGATATTACAATTCACCCCGCCCAAAAGTTCAGTCTAATCGAAATCAAAATTGAGCGTAAGCTGGCGTTCGTCCGTGCATTTCTTGGGTTTCGGCACCAGCAGTTTTCGTACTCCCTGCGGAGTAAGTTCGTTTATCGTCTTGTCGGGCAGCTCGTTGCACGTGATAAAATAGCGGGCCTTCTTCATGACGGCTCCCATTTTTTTCAACTCGTAAAAGCCGATGCGCGAGAAACGGCGTGACATGACAATCATCTTGGCCGAACGTACCCCGATGCCCGGCACGCGGAGCAGGGTTTCATAGTCCGCCGTATAGATATTGACGGGGAAAAACTCGGGATGTTTCAGCGCCCACGCCAGCTTGGGATCGACTTCTAAGTCAAGGTCTGGACTGGCCTCATCGACTAGTTCGTCTACCCGGAACTGATAAAAACGCAACAGCCAGTCGGCCTGATACAAACGGTTCTCGCGTACCAAAGGCGGTTGTTTCAGGGCAGGCAGACGCTTGTCGTAGGTATTGACGGAAATATATCCCGAATAATACACACGTTTCATAGTAGGCTGGGCGTAAAGGGCGGAGGAAACCTTCAGAATGTCGCGATCGCTCTCCGAGGTGGCCCCGACAATCATCTGCGTACTCTGTCCCGCGGGTGCAAAACGTGGCGCACGGCGGTGATGTTTCCGCTCTTCCGCGCTTTCGAGAGCTCCCTCACGAATGTATTTCATAGGCAGATACACGCTGCGATGGTCTTTCTCGGGAGCCAGCATCTTGAGATTTGCTTCGGTAGGGATTTCGAGGTTCACGCTCAGACGGTCGGCATACAGTCCGGCTTCGCGCACCAGTTCCCTGCTGGCTCCGGGGATGCTTTTCAGGTGAATATAGCCGTTGAAGCGGTGAACCATACGCAAGTCTTTAGCCACCCGCACCAGACGCTCCATGGTATAATCGGGATTCCGCACCACGCCCGAGCTCAGGAACAGTCCCTCGATATAGTTCCGGCGGTAAAACTCCATGGTCAGGTCCACCAGTTCGCTCACCGACAGAGTGGCACGCGGTATGTCGTTGCTGATACGGTTGATGCAATAGGCACAATCGTATATGCAGTAGTTGGTAAGCATGACCTTGAGCAGCGAAATGCACCTGCCGTCTTCGGCAAAGCTATGGCAGATGCCCCACCCTCCTACGGTATTTCCTACCCCGCCGGAGGCATTGCGCCGTACGGTTCCGCTGGAAGAGCACGATACATCGTATTTGGCCGACTCTGCCAGCACTTTAAGTTTATGCAAGACTTGCTCGTTCATTTGTATTTCACTCCTATTTTCGCAGTTGTATAAATATGGTAAAAGTAGACATCCTGTGCGAGCTGTGCAAATCTTTATTGTTTTTTTGTAACTTTGCAGCCAAATTTATAAAGCGATATAAAAAGTTATGTGGTTACTATTGGCCTTTTGCTCGGCTGCATTGCTGGGCTTTTACGACGTATTCAAGAAAAAGTCACTGAATAACAATGCGGTGCTTCCGGTACTGGCTCTCAATACGTTGTTTTCAAGTCTTATTTTTCTTCCGTTCATTCTGCTGTCGCACTTCGCGCCGCAGACCTTGCAGGGTTCTCTTTTCTATGTGCCCGATCTGGGAGGATGGGAGGTTCACAAATTCATTCTGCTGAAGTCGCTTATCGTTTTGTCTTCGTGGACATTCGGTTATTTCGGCATGAAGCATCTGCCGCTTACCCTTGTGGGACCTATCAATGCCACACGTCCGGTCATGACGCTCGTGGGAGCGATGCTGATTTTCGGTGAACGACTCAACTTGTATCAGTGGATCGGTGTGCTCATGGCGATTATCTCATTCTTCATGCTGAGTCGTTCGGGCAAGAAAGAGGGTATCGATTTCACACACAACCGCTGGATCTGGTTTGTGGTGCTGGCTGCCGTGCTGGGAACGGTAAGCGGACTATACGATAAATTCCTGATGGGACGGTTCAACAACATGCAGGTTCAGGCATGGTACAACATCTACCAGTTCTTCCTGATGGGCGGCGTGCTGATGTTTCTGTGGTGGCCCAAGCGCAAGACTTCGACTCCTTTCCACTGGGACTGGTGCATCATTCTGATTTCTGTCTTCCTCTCGGCTGCCGACTTCGTATATTTCTATGCGCTGACCATGGAGGATTCCATGATTTCCATCGTTTCGATGGTACGCCGCGGCAGTGTCATCGTATCGTTCTTGTTCGGGGCTATGCTGTTCCACGAAAAGAACCTGAAGAGCAAAGTCATCGACTTGATTCTGGTATTGATCGGTATGTTCTTCCTCTATCTGGGAAGCCGTTAAAAGACAATTGCCCGAAAGCATAAAAAAACGTCCCAACGAATGGGAAGAAACATCGGCATGTTTCACTTCATTCGTCGGGACGTTTTTTTATCTTATCGGCACGTTATCCTGCCATCAGCAGAATAAGCAACTGAGCCGTGAGGATTCGCAGGAACATTGCAAGCGGATATACGGTAGAATATCCTACTGCTGGTGCATCGTTTCCAGAAATCTGGTTGGCATAAGCCAAGGCAGGGGGGTCAGTATTACTACCGGCTATCAGACCCATCAGGGTGAAATAGTTGATCTTATGCCGCCAGCGGGCTATCATTCCGATAATCAGCAAAGGAAGGAATGTTATCAGGAAGCCGATGCCTACGTACAACAATCCATCACCTTCTACTACGGTCTGGACAAAATTGCCACCCGCCTTGATGCCGACACTGGCAAGGAACAACACCAGTCCCACCTCACGCAGCATCAGATTGGCACTCATGGTGGTATAGGTTACCAGCTTGACCTTGTGTCCGAAACGTCCGATCAGAATAGAAACAATCAGCGGACCACCTGCAAGACCCAGCTTCACCGGAGTAGGCATACCCGGCAATGCGATAGGAAGACTACCGAACAAGATACCACAGAAGATACCGATGAAGATTGTCACGATGTTCGGATGATCCAGACGCTTCAACTGGTTACCCAGCAAATCGGCAACTCGCTCGATGGCATCCTGCGGACCGACAACCATGACACGGTCGCCCACCTGAAGAATCAACTGTCGGGCGGCAAACAAGTCCATACCGGAACGGTTGACACGCGTTACGTTTACGCCATACATGCTGCTGAAATGAAGCTCACCCAGTGTCTTTCCGTTTATGGCAGGCTGAGTGACCAGGATACGGCGGGAAACCATCGGCTTGTCTTGTTTGCTCTGGTTATCCCAGTCGATGTTTTCTACCTTCGAGCCGATGAACGCCTGTATTGCCTCCGAATCGTCTTCGGCGCAGACAATGTTCATTTCATCACCCAGACGCAACACGGTATCAGCGTTTGGAATGTGTACGTGTCCGTCCTGCAAAATACGGGAGCAGACAAAATCTCTCGCCAGGAAGTTCTGTACCTGAGAAAGTTTCTTTCCGCTCAAAGCCGCATTTTCTACCTTTAAGGCAATGTTGTAGGGTTTCAGGTGCGGATTGGCTTCTTCCTCTTTCTGAATATCATCCGCTTCCTTGTCGAGGTTCACCCGACAGATATATCGGATAACAATCAGCGAAAGAATGATACCCATGACACCCAGCGGGTAAGCACAGGCGTAACCCATCGCAATTTCAGGTCCCTGATAATGCAGTTGCTGCAAAGCCTCGTTGGCGGCACCCAGTCCCGGAGTGTTCGTCACAGCTCCGCAAAGAATACCTACCATCATCGGAATATCTACCCGCCCTTGCAAAGCGTAATAGATTATCAGGGCCACTGCAATATTCAGCGCGACGATACCCATGGCCAGCATGTTCAGCCTGATTCCTCCTTTTTTGAAAGACGAGAAGAAGGAAGGACCGACTTGCAAGCCTATACAAAACACAAACAGAATCAATCCGAAATCCTGCAAGAAGGAAAGAATGGACTGATTTCCTGTAAATCCGAAGTGTCCGGCAAGGATTCCCACAAAAAGGACGAAGGTAACGCCCAGAGAGATGCCGAAGACTTTGATTTTTCCCAATAAAACTCCAGCGGCAATCACAAATGCATACAATGCGACAATGTGTGCTATGGAGTCGGGATTAGTTAACAAATCTTGTAGCCAATTCATAATATTATTTTTTAAGCGTCACAAATGTAGACAATTAAAAAGAATCGGTCAAACATTGAATCTAAAAAAATACTCACTTTTTGGCGCGATGTGCAATAAATTTGTATATTTGCCTCGCACGGATTCCAACCTCCGTGCCAACTAACTTAAATCATAATATCATAAACACTCATTCACTATGGCAGATAGTAAAGAAAAACTCTTTTCAGATTTTCCTCCCGTATCGACACAAGAATGGATGGATAAAATCATGGTCGACTTGAAAGGAGCCGATTACGAAAAGAAACTGGTGTGGAAAACTAACGAAGGATTTAAAGTAAAACCCTTTTATCGCCAGGAGGATTTGGAAGGTCTGAAAACTACGGAAGGACTTCCTGGAGAATTTCCATTTATAAGAGGTAATAAAAAGAATGACAATACCTGGTACATCCGGCAGGACATACAGGTAGAAGATCCGGCAGAAGCCAACAAAAAGGCACTCGACTTACTGAACAAGGGTATCGACTCGCTGGGATTTCACATCAAGGCCAAGGATTTGAATGCTGAATATATCGCCGTTTTATTGAAAGATATTTGCTGCGACTGCATAGAACTTAATTTCACGACTTGCCAGCGTCATACGGTTCAACTGGCGGAACTGCTCGTTGCTTATTTCAAGGAAAAAGGATATAATCCGGAAAAGCTGTACGGCTCGCTGAACTTTGACCCGATAGGCAAGATGCTGCAAAAAGGAAAAGATGTCAGCCCGATTATATCGCAAGCCAAGAATCTGGTGGAGGTACTGGCCGACTATCCTCACTTCCGCTGCATCGCCGTCAATTCTCTTCAGCTGAACAATGCGGGAGCTTATATTTATCAGGAACTGGGTTATGCCCTGGCTTGGGGTAACGAATACCTGAGCCGCCTGACTGAAGCCGGAGTACCTGTCGATCTGGCTGCAAAGAAAATCAAATTCAATTTCGGCATCAGTTCCAACTATTTTATGGAAATTGCCAAATTCCGTGCGGCACGTATGTTATGGGCAGACATCGTAAAGGCTTACAATCCTCAATGTGAATGTGCCTGCAAAATGGTGGCTCATGCTGAAACATCCAGCTTCAACCTGACATTGTTTGATGCACATGTAAACTTGCTTCGTACGCAGACTGAAGCCATGAGTGCTGCCATCGCCGGCGTAAACTCCATTACGGTCAGTCCGTTCGACAAGACCTACGAAACTCCCAATGATTTTTCGGAACGTATTGCACGCAACCAGCAGTTGTTGCTGAAAGAGGAATCGCACCTGAACCGTATTGTCGATCCGGCAGGTGGTTCTTATTATATTGAGAACCTGACTGTTTCTATCGCCAAACAGGCATGGGACCTGTTCCTTCAGGTGGAAGATGCGGGAGGCATGGTACAGTCTGTTCTGACTGAGCAGATACAGAATGCTGTAAATGCCAGCAACAAGGCACGCCACGAGGCGGTTTCCAAACGTAAGGAAATCTTGCTGGGTACCAATCAATATCCTAACTTTAACGAACTGGCGGGAGATAAGGCTCCGCTGGAGCACAAATGTGGCTGCGGAGGCGGACATTCTCACGACGAAGAGGCTTCTTTCGCCAAACTGGAAACCAGCCGTGCTGCCAGTGAGTTTGAGGCTCTCCGCTTGCAGACCGAGCACTCCGGCAAGCGTCCGAAGGCATTTATGCTGACTATCGGTAACCTTGCCATGCGTCAGGCTCGTGCCCAGTTCTCTTGCAACTTTCTGGCTTGTGCCGGATATGAGGTTATCGACAATCTGGGATTCCCGACCGTAGAGGAAGGCGTGGAAGCAGCCATGAAAGCTCATGCCGACATCGTTGTAATCTGTTCGAGCGATGATGAGTATGCCGAATATGCCATTCCAGCATTCAAGGCAGTAAATGGCAGAGCCATGTTTATCGTGGCAGGAGCTCCTGCCTGCATGGAAGAGCTGAAAGCTGCCGGCATAGAGAACTTTATCCATGTACGCTGCAACGTATTGGAGACCTTGAAAGAATATAATGAAAAGTTAGGAATTAAGTAATGCTATGAAACCGAATTTTAAAAATATCGACATATATGCCGGATTCCATCCTCAAAATGGTATGGAATGGCAAAAAGCCAATGACATCAAAGCCAATTGGAGAACACCGGAACAGATTCAGGTGAAACCGGTTTATACGAAAGAAGACCTGGAGGGCATGGAGCACTTGAACTATGCTGCGGGTATTCCTCCTTACCTGAGAGGTCCGTACTCGATGATGTATACCTTCCGTCCGTGGACGATCCGCCAGTATGCGGGTTTCTCTACTGCCGAGGAATCAAATGCTTTTTACCGTCGTAATCTGGCTTCCGGTCAGAAAGGTCTGTCGGTTGCTTTCGACCTTCCGACTCACCGTGGTTACGACCCCGATCATCCGCGTGTAGTGGGCGACGTAGGTAAGGCAGGTGTTTCTATCTGCTCGCTGGAAAACATGAAGGTATTGTTCGACGGTATTCCACTGAACAAGATGTCTGTTTCCATGACCATGAACGGAGCCGTACTGCCTATCATGGCGTTCTACATCAATGCGGGACTGGAACAGGGTGCCAAGCTGGAAGAAATGGCAGGTACCATCCAGAACGATATTCTGAAAGAATTCATGGTGCGTAATACTTATATTTATCCACCTGCCTTCTCCATGAAGATTATTTCGGATATTTTTGAATATACATCTCAGAAGATGCCGAAATTCAATTCAATCTCTATCTCGGGTTATCACATGCAGGAAGCGGGTGCCACTGCCGACATCGAACTGGCTTATACCCTTGCCGACGGTCTGGAATATCTGCGCGCCGGTGTAGCTGCGGGTATCGACATCGATGCTTTCGCTCCTCGTCTGTCGTTCTTCTGGGCTATCGGTATGAATCATTTCATGGAAATTGCCAAGATGCGTGCCGCACGTATGCTGTGGGCCAAGATTGTGAAGCAGTTCCATCCGAAGAATCCGAAATCGCTTGCACTGCGTACACACTCACAGACTTCGGGATGGTCGCTCACGGAACAGGATCCGTTCAATAACGTAGGACGTACTTGTATCGAAGCGATGGCTGCCGCACTGGGACATACCCAGTCACTGCATACCAACGCGCTGGACGAAGCAATTGCCCTGCCGACCGACTTCTCCGCACGTATCGCACGTAACACACAGATTTATATTCAGGAAGAAACTCAGATATGCAAGAATGTTGACCCGTGGGGTGGTTCTTATTATGTGGAAGCGCTGACCAATGAACTAGCTCACAAGGCATGGGAACACATTCAGGAAATCGAGAAACTGGGCGGTATGGCCAAGGCTATCGAAACCGGTATTCCGAAGATGCGTATCGAAGAAGCGGCTGCCCGCACACAGGCTCGTATCGACTCGGGCGAACAGACCATCGTGGGTACGAACAAGTATCGTCTGGAGAAGGAAGACCCGATTGATATTCTGGAAGTAGACAATACGGCTGTGCGTCAGGAACAGATAGAAAACTTACGCCGTCTGCGCGAAGGAAGAAATCAGGCTGAGGTGGACAAAGCACTGGAAGCTATTACCGAATGTGTACGTACCGGCAAAGGCAACTTGCTGGAACTGGCTGTGGAAGCTGCCCGTGTACGTGCCACACTGGGAGAAATATCCGACGCGTGCGAAAAGGTTGTAGGACGTTATAAAGCAGTAATCAGAACTATTTCAGGCGTGTATTCATCAGAAAGTAAAAAGGATGCAGATTTCGCAAGAGCTTGCGAACTGACCGAAGAATTTGCAAAGAAGGAAGGTCGCCGTCCGCGTGTAATGATTGCCAAGATGGGACAGGACGGACACGACCGTGGCGCGAAGGTAGTAGCTACCGGTTTTGCCGACTGTGGTTTCGACGTGGATATGGGACCGTTGTTCCAGACTCCGGAAGAGGCCGCACGTGAAGCTGTAGAAAACGACGTACATGCAGTAGGTGTTTCTTCACTGGCTGCTGGACACAAGACGTTGATTCCGCAGATTATCGCGGAACTGAAACGTTTGGGACGTGAAGATATTCTGGTATTTGCCGGAGGTGTCATCCCGGCACAGGATTATGACTTCCTGTACAAGGCTGGAGTCATGGCTATCTTCGGCCCGGGTACTTCCGTTGCCAAATCAGCTTGTCAGGTAATGGAACTGTTGCTCGAAAACGTTGAAGAATAAAATCCAAACGGCCTGCTGCAAATGGACAAGGTATCATCAGAGAGGTAATGAAATACTTGCTTCTTTGATGCATAATAAGGACAAACGAAAACCAGGCAGACATAAGACCTAAAAATAAGGATGTATTGTCAAGATCCAGACCCAGTAAAAACGAGTATTTAGTCTGATCTGTAAAGATGAGTTTTAATCTGAAAAGAATACATCCTTAAAGACAAAAGAAAGAGTCGTATCATTTTCTCAGGGACATTCAGTAAATAATATAAAATTAGCCAACTAATTCATACACAAAGTGTT
>ERZ1673698.2438-NODE-2438-length-12668-cov-4.099659_pt1 | contig 12668 bp, 10 predicted proteins | sample MGYA00580228_ERZ1673698 | MGnify/ENA primary metagenome ERZ1673698 (study PRJEB41218, sample SAMN15661768) | gut metagenome | host: Homo sapiens | place: Canada: London | collected 2015-08-20/2019-03-30 | study: EMG produced TPA metagenomics assembly of... | reverse complement strand
GAAATCACTGAGTTTGAGCGGAACAATCCGTTTTTGATCCATGCCAAGCTCGGTGCATTTCTGGCGAAGGACAAGTATAAGGTGGAAGATCCGGAGATCTTAAGTGCCATCATCTGGCATACGACAGGAAAAGAAGATATGACATTGCTGGAGAAGATCATCTATATCGCAGATTATATCGAGCCGGCACGAAACAAGGCACCGCACCTTACCCGCCTTCGGAAGCTGGCATTCACCGATATCGACGAATGCATGTATGAAATTTTAAAAGACAGTATGGCGTATCTGTCGGAAAACCCGAAGACGATGGATCCGATGACGGAGCAGGCATATCAGTTCTATGAAGCACTGCACCGGGAACGGACGGCAAAGGAGGAAGCATAAATGAGCGAAGCAAAACAGACTGCAAAACTTGCACTGGAAGCACTGGAAGATAAAAAAGCAATGGATGTCCGCATTCTGGACATTACCCATGTTTCGACTCTGGCAGATTATTTCATGATCGCCAGCGGAAGCAACCGCAACCAGGTACAGGCGATGGCAGACAACGTAGAGGAGGTACTCGGAAAAGCCGGCGTACATCCAAAACAGATCGAAGGCTATCAGACCGCAAACTGGATTCTGATGGACTACGGCGATGTTGTCATCCACATCTTTGATGAGGAGAACCGCCTGTTCTACGATCTGGAGAGAATCTGGAGAGACGGTAAAGTCGTAGAAAAAGAAGAGATTATGTAAGTTAGGTGGAAAAAGGCGCAGAAAATCCGGAACCGTGCAGAGAAAGGCGGACGGGTTCTCTGCGCCTTTCTGGTGTTTGGAACGCATATGATAAAGAAAAAGGGGAATATCACACGATGAAAAAAATAGAAAGCGGATCGCTTGCTGTGATGCTCGATGAAGAGACGCTGGGACTTAGGATCGAAAAAGACGGCGTTGTCTGGAATACGGATCCGAAAAAGACACCGGAACTGATTTTTGCAGAGGGAACATACCGTTTCCTGGATGCAGAGGAGATTTCCCATGAGGTCTATTCCTTCGGCGTCGGATGCGGCATCCGGAGCCGTTATGCGGGATTTGCGGGAACACCGTATGCCTTCGAGACGATTATCTGGATCGAAGCTGTGGATGAAACATTCTGGATGGAGTGGATTCCGCTCTGCGAGGAGGGACTGCATCCGGTAAAGGTGCTGTGGCCGACGGCAATGGAGTTTACAAACGGGCGCGATGACTGGTATACACTCCTTACCGAGGGACAGGGACTTCTGATTCCGAATACCTGGAAGACGGAACTTGGAAAGCTTTCGTTTGACGGCAGATTTGAGACCTCCGGCGGCTATATGCCGTGGTTCGGCCAGGTGAAGGAAAGATGCGGCTATACAGCGATCTGTACAACACCGTGGAACGCCGGTTATCAGGCAGAGCACCCGGCAGGCGGCCCGTATACCAGCGTGGGGGCATGGCTGGAGCCGAGCCTTGGAACAATGAATTACCGCCGCGTATTCCGTTATACGTTTTTAAATGACTGCGATTATAACGACCTCTGCAAAACGTACCGCCAGTATGTACGGGAACAGGGCCATCTGCGCACTTTGAAAGAAAAGGCAGTACAGAATCCGTCCATTCACGATCTTGTGGGAACGTGTTTTGTTCATACGGGAATCAAGACGGTTGTGCAGCCGGAGTCCGGCTTTTTCGATCCGCAGAATCCGGAGAAAAATAACCGCGTAGTGCCGTTTTCCGTGCGCGAACAGCAGATCCGCGAAATTCATGATCTCGGCGTAGAGAAAGTCTATCTTCATCTGGACGGCTGGGCAGAACCGGGGTATGACAACCAGCATCCGGACTACACACCGGCATGCCAAGCGGCCGGCGGATGGGAAGGCATGAAATCGCTTGTCGATACGATGCATGATTTCGGCTACAAATTCGGTATTCACGACCAGTACCGCGATTATTACCATGCAGCGCCGAGCTACGATGAAAATTATGCCTGCCGCCTTCCGGACGGAACGATACCGGGACACAGTTACTGGGCGGGCGGACCGCAGAGCTATCTCTGTGCAACGCAGGCACCGTTCTATGTGAAACGGAATTTTGCCGAACTGAAGAAAAACGGAATCCGGCTTGACGGTGCATACCTCGATGTGTTTACGTGCAACGAGGGCGACGAGTGCGCAAATCCGGAGCATGTGATGACGAGAAGAGACTGCTATATGTACCGCGGAAACTGCTTCTCCTGGCTGCTCTCACAGGGGATTCTCTCAAGCTCCGAGGAGGTCAGCGACTGGGCCGTTCCATATCTGGTGTTCTGCCATTATGCACCGTATGACTTTATGCTGCGCCCGTCAGAGACACCGAAGAAAGGAATCCCGGTGCCGCTCTTTAATCTTGTGTATCATGACTGTGTGATCGAGCCGTGGATGATGGACCGTGTTTCAAAAGACGAGGACTATATGCTGTATGCGCTTCTTGCAGGCGGTGCACCGTATCTTGTACGGGACGGCGCATATCCGAATACAGATGGTGCATTTGACGGGGAGAAAATCAGTCTGGAAGAGATGACAGAAAGATGCCGCGTTGTAACGGAGCTGCATGAAAAAACGGCACTCCTGGAACTGGTACGCCACGAGTGTATGACGGCGGACGGAAGCGTACAGAAGAGTGAATTTTCCGATGGAACATATGTTATTTGTGACTTTGCAGAGCAGATATATGAAATCGGATACGGGGCATAAAAGAAAAGCGCCACATGTAGATTTTGTTCTTATAAAAATACAAGATTTTGTGGTTTTCCTTGTATTTTTTCAAGTGCATATCTTGCGCGGAAAGCAGAGATTTGTTATATTATGCATGCGGAGGTGTTCATGCCCGGTGCAAAGAAGATGCCGGAGCGTGACGAAACAAAATAACACCAGAAAGGAACAAAGCAAATGAGAGAATTTGAACAGTGGGATGGCTTTACCGGAAGACTCTGGAAAGAAGGCATCGACGTACGTGACTTTATTCAGAACAACTATACTCCATATGACGGAGATGAGAAATTCCTGGAGGGACCAACAGAGGCTACAGACCGTCTGTGGGGCAAATTACAGGAACTCCAGAAAGAAGAGCGTGCAAAAGGCGGCGTTCTGGATATGGAGACAGACGTTGTAAGCGGAATCACAGCTTACGGCGCAGCATATATCGATGACAGCATGAAAGATCTGGAGCAGGTAGTTGGTCTTCAGACAGACAAACCGCTGAAACGTGCATTTATGCCGTATGGTGGAATTAAAATGGCTGAGCAGTCCTGCGAGACTTACGGCTACAAACCAAGCGAGAAGCTTCATGAAATTTTCACTAAATATCACAAAACACATAACCAGGGTGTATTCGACATCTACACACCAGAGATGCTGAAAGCCCGTCATAATAAAATCCTGACCGGTCTGCCGGATACCTATGGCCGTGGCCGTATCGTAGGCGACTACCGTCGTGTTGCTCTGTACGGTATTGATTACCTGATCGAGCGCAAAAAAGCAGACTTCGCTGCAACAAATCGTCAGGGAATGCGTCGTGGTGACTTCCAGTTAAGAGAAGAGATCGCTGACCAGGTCAGAGCACTGCAGGATATGAAAGTTATGGCACAGTCCTATGGCTATGACATTTCCGAGCCGGCTAAGAACGCAAGAGAAGCTGTTCAGTGGCTGTACTTCGGATACCTTGCAGCTATCAAAACTCAGAACGGTGCTGCAATGAGCGTTGGCCGTGTATCTACTTTCCTTGATATCTACATCGAAAGAGATATCGAAAAAGGAATCCTGACCGAGAAAGAGGCTCAGGAGCTGATCGACCATCTGGTAATGAAATTCCGTATGGTTAAATTCGCAAGAATCCCGTCCTACAATCAGCTGTTCTCCGGTGACCCGGTATGGGCTACTCTGGAAGTTGCCGGTATGGGAATCGACGGACGTTCTATCGTTACAAAGAACGATTTCCGTTTCCTGCACACACTGGAAAACATGGGACCGTCCCCAGAGCCGAACCTTACTGTTCTGTACTCTGAGAATCTTCCGGAAGCTTTCAAGAAATATGCAGCTCATATTTCTGTACAGACAAGCTCCATCCAGTATGAGAACGATGATGTAATGCGTCCGGTATGGGGCGATGATTACTCCATCTGCTGCTGTGTATCTGCTACCGAGACCGGTAAGGAGATCCAGTTCTTCGGCGCTCGTGCAAACCTTGCAAAATGCCTTCTGTACGCTATCAACGGCGGTAAAGATGAGAAGACAAAACAGCAGGTTGCTCCGGAATATCAGCCGATCACCAGCGAGTATCTGGACTATGATGAGGTTATGAAGAAATACGACGTTATGATGGACTGGCTGGCTCATCTGTACGTTGGAACTCTGAACATGATCCATTACATGCATGACAAATACTACTATGAGGCAGCAGAGATGGCTCTGATCGACACCGATGTAAGACGTACCTTCGCAACCGGTATCGCAGGATTCTCTCACGTAGTAGACTCCTTAAGCGCAATCAAATACGCTAAAGTTAAAGTTATCCGTGACGAAGAAGGAATGGCTGTTGACTTCGAGACAACCGGCGACTTCCCAAGATACGGCAACGACGATGACAGAGCAGACGAGATCGCTGTATGGCTGCTTCGTACCTTCATGGACAAACTGAAATACTGCCATACCTATCGTGATTCCGAGCCGACTACCTCTATCCTTACCATTACTTCCAACGTTGTATATGGTAAAGCAACTGGTTCTCTGCCGGACGGAAGAAAAGCCGGTGAGCCTCTGTCTCCAGGAGCTAACCCGTCTTACGGCGCAGAGAAGAGCGGACTTCTTGCTTCCCTGAACTCTGTAGCAAAACTGCCGTATGAGGACGCTCTGGACGGAATCTCCAACACCCAGACCATCAACCCGGGCGCACTTGGCCATAACGACGAAGAGCGTACCGAGAACCTGGTACACGTTCTGGACGGATACTTCGAGCAGGGTGCACATCACCTGAACGTAAACGTATTCGGAACCGAAAAACTGATCGACGCAATGGAGCACCCGGAGAAACCGGAGTATGCAAACTTCACAATCCGTGTATCCGGATATGCAGTTAAATTCATCGACCTGACAAAAGAGCAGCAGATGGACGTAATTGCACGTACCTGCCATGATCATATGTAATTTCTGAAAATGTTATTTCTAAAGCCCCCGCGGCCGCAGTAATGCGGCTGTGGGGGCTTTTTGTATATCGGTGCTTGAATTCCAGTAAAATCCACTTGATTTAGAGTACATAAAATGAGAAAATTTATCAGATGCAGAACGCTAATTGAAAAACTTTTATCAAGTAATTCATAGCGTAAGTTACGAGTTAATGTTATAATACCAAAGTTAGAGTTTCCTAACATAAGAAAAAATGGAGTTTTATTTATGAAAAAGAAAATTGTTGCAGCATTTTGTCTTGCCATGGTGATGACGGTCGGCGGATGTTCCGGTACGGGGACAGCAGCGCAGCCGGAGAGCAGCGGAAGTCAGACACAGCCGGCATCTGTTGCGGAGCCTTCGAGCAGTTCTGACGCTTCGGAAGAGAATTCCACGCAGGAATCCGCATCATCCACAGCTTCTTCCGATACCGCAGATGCATCGAGCAGTCGGGATATCTTTGCGATGGATACGTATATGACGGTGACTGCTTACGGTCCGAACGCGGAGATGGCCGTGGATCAGGCACAGCAAGAGATTGAACGGCTGGATGCGCTCCTTTCAACCGGTGCGGAGACGAGTGAGGTAGCGCAGATCAATGCGAACGGCGGCGGAACCTTGTCAGAAGATACCATCTATCTGCTGGAGCGTTCTCTGGATCTGTATGACAGTACGAACGGTGTTTTTGACATCGCAATCTACCCTCTCATGGACGCCTGGGGATTTACCACCGGAAACTATACGGTTCCTTCGGATGAGATGATTGAAAATCTTCTCCCGCTCACCGACGCGAACAATATTATCTACGATAAAGACGAATCGTCCATCAGCTTTGCAAAAGATGGTATGAAAATCGATTTCGGCGGAATCGCAAAGGGCTATACGTCCGGCAGAATCGCAGATATTTACCGGGAATGCGGTGTGACGAGCGGACTGATTAACCTCGGTGGAAATGTTCAGGTTGTCGGTACAAAAACGGACGGCAGCAAATGGCGCGTCGCAGTGCAGAGTCCGGAAACAGAGGACGATTACCTCGGCATTCTCTCGACTGCAGACCGTGCCGTCATTACCTCCGGAGGCTACGAACGGTATTTTGAACAGGACGGCGTGAAATATCATCACATCATCGACCCATCGACCGGTCATCCGGCAAATAACGGTCTGGTGTCGGTGACGATCGTAAGTGCTGACGGAACACTGGCGGATGGCCTTTCTACTTCTCTTTTCATCATGGGAAAGGACAAGGCAGCCGAATACTGGCGTGCACACAGCGATGAATTTGACACCATTCTGGAGGATGAGGACGGCGTTCTGTATGTAACCGAAGGAATTGCTGACGATTTCACATCCGATCACGAGACAAACATTATCAGGAAAGACGGTGATACATAACCATGGGAAAATGGAAAAAACTGACAGCATTTGCACCGGCTCTCGCGGCAGTTATCGTAGCAGCCTGCGCCGGTATTTCGCTGAACGGCTATACTGCACCGGTTTACGCCGTAGAGCAGCCGGAGGCACTGGTGACACCGGAGCCGGAACAGGATACTGATGCAGCGGAAAAGAAAGATGATACAAAAAAGAAGGACGATACCAAAAAGACAACCGATACCGAAGCAGAACTTGTCGCAGCCGTCGGTTCCGGCAGCTTTGAGCTGGCGGACGGAACGTACGAAGGAAGCGGAACAGGTTTTGGCGGTACGATTACAGTCTCTGTCGTATTGAAAGACAAAACGATTCAGTCGATCTCGATTGTAAGCGCTCCCGGCGAGGACGCAGCTTTCCTGAACCGTGCGAAGGGAGTTATCGACCGTATCATCGCATCCCAGAGTGTGGATGTGGACACGGTTTCCGGTGCAACTTTCAGTTCAAAAGGTATCCTTGCAGCCGTGAAAAATGCACTGACCGGTCAGGAGGACACTTCAGAACCGGCATCCGCATCAGGAGCGGCAGGCGGCGGAGCCTCTGCCGGCGGAACCGTTACAGTATCTAAAATCGAAGAACCGGCTGCCTACCGGGATGGAACGTATTACGGAACCGGAACAGGATTTGGCGGCACAATGAAAGTCTGCGTTGTTGTCAGCGGCGGAAAAATTGCTTCGATTGATATTGTGGAAAACAGCGATACGCCAAGCTACCTTTCCAGTGCTTCCTCTCTGATTTCGACGATTATCTCAACACAGAGTACGAATGTGGATACGATCTCCGGCGCGACATACAGCTCCCGTGGTATTATTGAAGCTGTGCGGAGTGCCTTAAGTCAGGCGGCAGTGAACGGGTCTTCCAGTACAAACGGAGGAAGCCAGAGCAATACAAACAACGGAAACAACAGCCAGAATAATAATCAGAACAATAACAATTCGTCTGCATCCAAGGGAAGTTTCCCTTATCAGGACGGAATTTATTACGGCACAGCCGCCGGTTTCCAGGGAGACATCAAAGTGGCGGTAGCCCTGCAGGATCAGACGATCAAAGCGGTACTGATTCTGGAAAACGAAGATGACGAGACATTCTTCAACCGTGCCAAAGTCGTAGCGGACCGCATCGTAGACGGACAGAAAACCGATGTGGATCTCGTATCCGGCGCAACGTACAGCTCCCGCGGCATCCAGAACGCAGTAAAACAGGCGCTGGAAAATGCGAAGAAAGCAACAAACGGCGAGACCGTTCCGGATAACGGAACGAGCAGCGGCGGAACCATAACGATTCCGGAAGGAAAATTCCCATACGAGGAAGGCATTTACTACGGAACCGGCGAGGGCTATCTGGGAGACATTACAACGGCAGTTGTCATTCAGGATGAGACGATCAAGGCAATTCTCGTGACCGAGAGTGAAGATGACGAAGCATTCTTAAAACGCGCAAAACAGACAGCAAAGGACGTTGTGAAAAACCAGACACTGGAAGTCGACACCGTTTCCGGCGCAACCTACAGCTCCAGGGGAATTCTTGCGGCAATCGAGGAAGCTTTAAAAGAGGCAGAACGCGTAACTGAGGAAAAGAAAAATCCAACCCCGACGCCAACGGTAACTCCGACACCGACGGAAACACCAACCCCGACCGAAACCCCGGAGCCAACTGAGACGCCAACACCAACACCGACGGAAACTCCGGAACAAAAGATCTATCAGGACGGCGAATACACAGCGATTGCCGTCTGCGAGCCGGATGAAGATGAAGATTTTACCGCTTATCAGCTTTCCGTGACGGTAACAATTGAAAACGATAAAATCGTAGCGTTAAGCAACATCACCGGTGACGGAGACAGTCAGAATGCCTCCTACATCCGCCGCGCATCCGAAGGAACCTCCAAAATCAAAGGCGTTTCCGCTCAGATTCTGGAAACCGGAACGCTTGAAAACATCGACACCGTTTCCCGTGCAACCTGCTCCTCAAAAGCCATTCTTGAGGCATGCCGGAATGCGCTGGATGCTGCGAAAGTAACGCAATAAAGGGGAAAACAGATGAGACAATTGATTGTTCGTTTTTTGAATGTCGCTGTCATTGCTGCTGTTCTGATCGGCTACAATACCGTACTCGACAAAAGAGACAAAGAGGATCAGATCGCGCGGCTCTCGGCAGAGCTTGAGACGACCCAGCTTCAGAAGGAAAACCTGCAGGCCGCAGCAGCTGCATCCAACACGGCGGATACGGCCGCAAGTGAAGCAGCAGAAGCAGAAGGGCAGTACGTGGACGGTACGTATGACGGTGAAGCTGACGGCTTCGGCGGCACCATTGCAGTTGAAGTAACCGTAGAGGGCGGCCAGATTACCGATCTTGCCATCACATCCGCCGACGGCGAGGACAGTGCGTATCTGTCAAACGCGGAGGCGATCATTCCAAAGATTATTGAGGCACAGTCCGCCGATGTTGATACGATCAGCGGAGCAACATTCAGCTCCACCGGTATCAGAAATGCGGCGCAGGAAGCAATAGAAAAGGCGGAGAAATAACATGAAAAATTTAGATCTATCCACATTACCGGCAAAGAAGAGAAAACAGATCGTTTCCTGCCTGCGTGCCGGAATCCAGCTTTTATATTTCCTGTTTCTTCCGTCAGTATTTACCGCTGCATTTAACGGAGTGAAATACATTTTTACGCAGATTGGACAGGGTGAAAAAATTGAGATGACCGCGTTTGTGTCGGCTCTGCTCCTTGTCTGTGCATTTACGATCGTATTCGGAAGATTTTTCTGCGGTTTTGCATGCGCTTTTGGAAGTCTGGGGGATGCAATGCATGCAATTTATGGTATAATCTGTAAGAAACGTAAAAAAAAGCCCAGACGCATCAAACCGGAACTGGCAAAAAAACTGGCGCTGGTCAAATACGGCATTCTGCTTCTGATTGCTCTTTGCTGCTTTGCAGGAGTTTATCAGAAAGCAAGAGGAACAAGCCCGTGGGATGTCTTTTCCATGCTGCATGCGGGAAATTTCCGACTTTCCTCTTATATTCCAGGCATTGTTCTTCTGGTGCTGATCCTGGTCGGCATGTTCTTTGAGGAGCGCTTTTTCTGCCGTTTTCTGTGCCCAATGGGAGCTGTCTTTTCTCTGCTTCCGATCCTGCCGTTTTTTACTCTGCACCGGAAACGCGAAAACTGCATCCGCGGCTGCAGCGCCTGCACGAGACAGTGCCCGTCAGCGGTGGAACTGCCATCCAATGGATCCGTGGAGATCTCCGGCGACTGTTTCCAGTGCCAGAAATGTATTGATACGTGTCCGAAAGGCAATATCCGCTGCGGGGTAAAGGAACTTTACGGAAATGAAATCCTCTTTACGCTGTTCCGTGCTGTATTCCTGCTGACACTGCTGTTATGGGCTGGCATCTGATTCAGAATAAGGAAAAATATATGAAGAAAAAAGATCTGATTCTGGCAGGCGCCGTTCTGCTCCTGGCTGGAATCCTTGCCCTGGCGCTTCGGCTGCCGAAAACGGAAAATGGAAATACCATGAAAGTCACGGTGGACGGCGAGGTCTACGGAACGTATTCACTCGCAGAAAATCAGACCGTGAAAATTCAGACGGGTCACGGAACGAATGTCCTGGTGATCGAAAACGGAAGTGTCCATATGGAAGAAGCTGACTGCCCGGACGGCTACTGCAAAAAACAGGGTACGATTTCCCGGGTAAATGAGACGATCGTGTGCCTGCCGCATAAGCTGGTTGCGGAGGTAGAAAGTGACGGATCCACAACGGACGACGACGACGATGCGCCGGATGTGATTGTAAAATAATACCAGCTTAGAAGAAAGGAATTGGAATTTATGAGAGACAGCCGCACTGCAAGCAGAAAAATTGCCTTATGCGCCATGTTGATGGCACTTGCCATGATTTTCAGTTACGTGGAGGTACTGATCCCGATCAACCTCGGCGTTCCCGGCATTAAACTTGGTATTGCCAATCTGGTTGTCGTTGTCGGTCTCTTTTTCCTTCCGGCCGGGGAAGTCCTGATGATTTCCGTTGCCCGCATTCTTCTGATGGGCTATCTGTTTGGAAATGGAATGTCCATTCTTTACAGTCTTGCCGGCGGACTCCTGAGTTTTCTTGTGATGTTCTTACTGAAACATATCAAAGGATTCAGTATCACCGGCGTAAGTATTGCAGGCGGCGTGACGCACAATGTCGCGCAGATCTGCGTGGCGGCTCTCGTTGTACAGAACCGCAAACTGTTCTATTATTTACCGGCACTTCTCGTAGCCGGTGTCATTACCGGAATGCTGATCGGAATCCTTTCTGACCGCATTCTTTCGGCAGTAAAACGCGAAGGACGGAAGAGTTCTTCTCGGTAGGTACTGCACATCTAGTACCATTTATCTGTGCGGCGACAAAAATCGTTCCGCAAATTTCAAAGAAACATACAAATTAATAATAAAAAATCTCAATAAACAGTATCTGTGCGCTTTCGAGAAAAAATACTCAGTTAAGAGTTAGACAAAGCGATCTAAAATTAGTAAAATGTTTTATAGTTAGTTAAAACGATTATTAATTAGTATAAGCTAATATAATAATAAATAACAGTTTTGCCCCTGTTTTTCCTGCAAAACTGTGGAAAAGGAAAAAGGAGGAAGTTATGATCAAAAGAAAAGAACTTCAGAAAAAATCATTAGCAGCCGTAATGGCAGCTTCCATGACCATGAGCCTGCTCCCGGGAACCGTACTGGCGGATTCCGCAAGCAGCGTGTTGGCAGATGGTACTTATGAGTCTACCGCTCATGTTACCAGAACAGCAGAAGACGATGAGGATGAGAATGCATGGGATGAATATGACGTTAATGTCAAAATCACAGTTGCAGACGGCAAATTTTCTGACATTGCAGTAACGCCTGGCTCTGGATACAATACAGAGAATGCCACATATTTCAAAAAAGCAGCTACAAACAGCAAAGGATTCAAAACGAAACTTCTTGGAAAAGATGCAACGATTGAAAACATTGAAGGATGGGATATTGTATCGGGTGCAACCAGAACTTCGAATGCAGTAAAAACCGCGGCTCTTGCAGCAACCCAAAAAGCAACCCCGACTCCAGAAGCAGTAGACACCACAGCACTTGAAAAAACAATCGCAGATGCCGAAGCATTAAAGGAAGCTGACTACACCGCAGACTCCTGGAAAGCTGTCCAGACTGCTCTTACCGCAGCAAAATCTGCTCTTTCTGCAAAAGAATCCCAGAGCGCTGTTGATACCGCGAAAGATGCGCTGAATACTGCAGTAAAAGGCCTTGTTAAAGCACCGACTCCGACGGCGACCCCGACAGCAACGCCAACCGCAACCCCAACGGCGACCCCGACCGAGACTCCAACTGAGCAGGTGGCTTACGTTCTGATGAACATTCCATATGATGAATTTTATGCTGCAGATGTAAACAACTCTGTTCCAGTGGATGTATTTTCTTCCGCAACGAAGAGCAAAACAAGAACAGCCACTCTTGCCGGTGGTTCTTATCATACCAATGCAGATGGAAGTGCAATCAATGGAATTACCTTCCCGGTTAAAGTAACAGGAGTGGATCTTTCCAAATTTAAGAAAGTAACAGATTCTGATTCTGTAAGTATTACAGTAACAAACCGTGGTCAGACATCTACACAGACATACACCGGAAAAGACGCCTTATTTGAAAACTCAGACTATGCATATTATGTATTAAGTGAAGCACCTTCTTACTACAAAGAAGCAACGGTAAATGCAGATGGCTCTCTTTCTTTTGGAAAAACAGTTGGAACTGCAATTGAACTGACCAATGTATCTCCGGAATTTATGACTGAATCAAGCTATGGAGATTATCAGCTGGATCTCGACGGACTGGAGAACACGATTGATGTTGGAACCGATCAGATCTATGGTGTTATTGTCAGCACGAAAGAAGGCAATGACTATGGTATGCGTCATGTGGAAAATATCTGGCGCGGAACAGAGCTGGCATGGTCAACTGGATTTACAACACAGGTACATGGATGCCCGACTTCTTCTGC
>ERZ1673698.2428-NODE-2428-length-12745-cov-8.595587_pt1 | contig 12745 bp, 9 predicted proteins | sample MGYA00580228_ERZ1673698 | MGnify/ENA primary metagenome ERZ1673698 (study PRJEB41218, sample SAMN15661768) | gut metagenome | host: Homo sapiens | place: Canada: London | collected 2015-08-20/2019-03-30 | study: EMG produced TPA metagenomics assembly of... | reverse complement strand
TTCATGTGAACGGGCAAAGAGAAGATATTTTATCATTCTTTTAGCAATACTCTCAGGACAGGGATCCCGCCGTCCCTGCAGGATCTCGTAACATTTGCCATGCAATCTCTGGGGGATGTGGAATTCTTCTGCCAGGGCCCTGTTGTAGTAGAGCAGCTCGTAGGTCTCCATGTCGGCGATGTAGACCAGCTCCTGCAGGTTATCCAGGATCTTTTCATGCATGTTCATAATGTTACCCGAAAGAAAGACTGAAAGATGCGGGATCGACGGCTAAAAAAGGCAGATTAGTTCTAATAATGGGACAGATGCAGTGTAAAGGATGGAAACGCCCCCAAGGCCACCATCGAATAAAAATACCTTTCCCCGCCATATCCTTGAGCAAAGTCCGCAAGTCGGGTACAAGTCTCCCGTTGCCGCCGTCCGGGGCGGCACGCCGGCTGTTTTTTCCTTTTTTCTGCAAGACATACGGAACCACCCATGTCAAAAGTCGTCATCATCACTACCGGCGGCACCATCGCCATGCAGCATGATAGCGTGACCGGCGCGGCCGTGCCCGCTGTCAGCGGTGCAGACCTCGTCCGGGCCATCCCCGGCCTGGGCAGCGTCTGCGATCTGGAAGTACGCGAGTTCGGCAACCTGCCGAGCCCTGCCATCACCCCTGACCACATGTTCCGCCTGGCGGCCATGGTCCGGCAGTATCTGGCCATGGACGACGTCAGCGGCGTCGTCATCACCCACGGTACGGACAGTCTGGAAGAAAGCGCCTATTTCCTCGACCTTTCCCTGGAAGGCCACAAACCTGTCTGTTTCACGGCAGCCATGCGCTCCGGTGACGAGCTCAGCCCCGACGGGCCGCGCAACATCCTGGCAGCCGTGCGCGTGGCGGCCTCCCGCTCGGCCCGCAACATGGGCAGCCTCGTGGTCATGAACGAGCAGATCCATGCCGCCCGCGAAGTCACCAAGACCCACGCCGCCAACGTGGCCACCTTCCAGTCCCCCTGGTGGGGCCCCCTGGGCGTGGTGGACGGCGACAGGGTCATCTTCCGCAGGGCCCAGCTGGGCCGCCAGACCTTTTTGCCCCACAGCCTGTGCAAGAAAGTCGACCTCATCAAGCTGGTCACCGGCTCCGACGCCGCCTATCTGGACTTTGCCGTCTCGCGCGGCGTGGACGGCATCGTGGTGGAAAGTTTCGGCCGCGGCAACGTGCCGCCCTATGTCATCCCCGGCATCGCGCGCGCCCTGGAAAAAGGGATCATCGTGGTCAACGCCACCCGCACGGGCGGCCGCGTGCTGGACGAATACGGCTACGAAGGCGGCATGCTGCAACAGCACAAGATGGGCGTCATCATGGCCGGGGAACTGAGCGCAGCCAAGGCCCGCCTCAAGCTGATGCTCATCCTCAGCCAGTACGGCCCCGACGGCCGTCCCGACCCTGCGGAAGTGGCCCGTTACTTCGAACACAGCATGTGATCCTGCGGCGGGCCGCCCACTTCTCCATCGATCGTGCCCCAAGGCCGGAACACCTCCGGCCTTTTTTCATTTCCATGCGGCTTGTCCCGGCCGCATGCACCGGCCCGGAATCCGCTTGCATTCGCCCGGACCGGGCGCGATACTGGCAAAATATCCGGTAGCGGCGATCTGTCCCGTGCCGGAAGTTTCCCAAGGCCTGCCTTCCTGTGCAGCGCCTCTTCCCGAGCATAGCCCTTATGGAGGGAACATATGCGTAGCTTGCTGACCTCGGCCCTGTGCGCCGCCCTGTTGTCCTGCGGTCCCGGCCTTGCCTGGGCGGCCCCGGCCACCGATGCCGCGGACATGAGCAAACCTGCCACGGAGCATACCCGTGCCGCTCATGCCGCCATGAGCAAAGAAGTGGACTTTGCCGACCGCCAGGATTTCCAGGACGCCCAGCGCGGCTTTCTGGCTCCCCTGCCGGACAGGGGCCGCATCCTCGATGCCGCCGGCTGCGAGACCTGGAACCTGGCCCCCTATGATTTCCTGGCCCCGGCCATGAGCCGCGACTTTCCGCCGTCGGTCATCATGCCCACCCAGGCGCCGGATACGGTCAATCCTTCCCTGTGGCGGTAAAGCCAGCTGGTGCTGCGCGACGGCCTCTACAAGGTCGTGGACCGCCTCTACCAGATCCGCAATGCCGACCTTTCCAACATGACCATCATCGAGGGCGACAGCGGTATCATCGTGGTCGATCCGCTCATCTCCGCCGAGAACGCCGCGGCGGCCCTCAAGCTCTATTACGCCCACCGGCCGCACAAGCCGGTGGTGGCCGTCATCTATTCCCACAGCCATGTGGACCATTACGGCGGCGTGCACGGCGTGGTGAATGAAAAGGACGTAGCCGCCGGCAAGGTGCGGATCATCGCGCCCAAGGGCTTCATGGAAGCGGCCGTGGCCGAAAACGTGCTGGCCGGCAATGCCATGAGCCGCCGGGCCCAGTACATGTACGGCTCCCTGCTGCCCCCTTCGCCGCGCGGGCATGTGGGCGCCGGGCTGGGGCTGGCCACCTCCCGCGGCACGTCGGGCCTGCTGGAGCCCACCCGCCTCATCGAAAAGGATGGCGAGACCCTGCAGCTGGACGGCCTGACCTTCATCTTCCAGATGGCGCCCAACACCGAGGCCCCGGCGGAGATGCACTGGTACATCCCTGAGCTCAAGGCCCTGACCGCCGCCGAGAACTGCACCCACACCATGCACAACCTCTACACCCTGCGCGGGGCCAAGGCGCGCGATCCCCTGTGCTGGAGCCGTGCCCTGGACGAGAGCCTGCAGCGCTGGGGCGGCGAGGCGGAGGTCCTGTACGGCATGCACCACTGGCCCGTCTGGGGAGCGGAACGGGTGCGTACCGAGCTGGGCCTGATGCGGGACCTGTACCGCTACATCAATGACCAGACCCTGCATCTGGCCAACAAGGGACAGACCATGCTGGAGATCGCAGAGACCCTGCGCCTGCCTCCCGAACTGCAGCGGGTCTTCAGCCTGCGCGGCTATTACGGCAGCCTCAACCACAATGCCAAGGCCGTGTACAACTATTATCTGGGCTGGTTCGACGGCAATCCCGCGCACCTGCACATGCTGGCCCCGGTGGAGGCCGCCCGCAAATATGTGGAATACATGGGCGGTGCCGATGCCGTCCTGAAGCGGGCCCGCAAGGACTTTGAGGCCGGCCAGTACCGCTGGGTGGCCCAGGTGCTCGACCACGTGATCTTTGCCGAGCCGGACAACAAAGCCGCCCGCGAGCTGGCCGCCGATGCCCTGGAACAGCTGGGCTATCAGGCCGAGAGCGCCCCCTGGCGCAACTTTTACCTGAGCGGCGCCCGCGACCTGCGGGGCCTGCCGCCCGCCGTGCCCGCCAATGCCGCCAGCCCCGTCAACACGCAGGCCAGGGCCATGCCCGCGGTCCTGTACTTCGACTATCTGGGCGTGCGTCTGGATGGGGTCCGGGCCCAGGGCAAGACGCTGGATCTGCTCATCCGCCTGACAGACACGCAGGAAGGCTGGGAACTGCATCTGGCCAACAGCGTGCTCACGGCGCACAGGGCGGATCGTGACCGTCGTGCCCCCCTGCTCACCTGCACCCGCCTTCAGATGATGGCCCTGTTCGAAGGCCGCCTGACGCCTGAACAGGCCGTGCAGCAAGGATTGCTCCAGAACGCCGAACCGGTGAAGGAGCTGCTCTCCCTGCTGGACAGTTTCCGTCCCGATTTCCGCCTGGTATTGCCGTAAAAACCACCTGCCGACGAAAAGCGAGAGGACGGCCATCACGGTCGTCCTCCTTTTTTATGCACGGGGAATGTCACAGAAACGTCTGGGATTCGCGAGCCCCTCAGGGCATCAGACACGTCCCATGAAAAGGAAGAGCGCATGCAGGACGCTCAGCGAACAAATCAATGCCTGCTCCCCCCATGCCCCTGTCTGTCCGCAGCACCGGATCTCCAGAGCTTCCTGACGGCAGACGGACATGCAGTCCCGGCACAGGGTGCAGCGCCAGTCCGGGCCGGCGACCTTGCCGGTCCCGTCCAGCCGCAGGGCACCGTAGCGGCAGCCCCGCGCGCAGGCGCCGCATCCCGTGCAGCGCCCGTTCCGGCACAGACGCCACGGAGACAGGCGCGCCAGCAGGTTGGCCGTCAGCCCCAGCGGGCAGATGCCGCAACAGTACACGGGGAAGCCCAGCCGTCGGCTCAGCCAGAGGGCACAGGGCAACAGGGCCAGGCCCAGCGCCAGGGCAAGGATCAGGGCCCAGGGCCACGGTAGTCCGGCAAGGCGCAAGCCCAGGGGCAGGAACAGGCTGGCAACCAGCATGGCCCAGCGGACCTTGCGCCAGAACGCGGGCACGCCACGGCCGCTGCGGGGCCCGGTATCCGCCGCCCGGGCATCCCAGACACCCAGATAGCACAGATGGCTGCACCAGGCACTGCCCACCAGCAACAGCGAGAGCGCGAACAGCCCGGGCATGAAGAGCGCCCCTCCGCCCCGGTACAAGGGGCCGGAAAGGATGAGCCCTGGCACGGGCAGGTGCGGCACGCCCTGCAAAAGGAACAGGCTGTGCAGGAAAAGACCCGCCAGCAGCTGCCCGAAAAACACGCAGGAAAACAGCAACCAGATGTGACGCCGCCAAAGCGGGGCCCGCCGCCTGTCCGCAAGCCAGCCATAGACGAGGCCCGCCCACAGACCGGCCAGCAGAGCCTGTACCGCTCCCCAGCCCGGCACGAGCCGCTGCAGCAGCAGAAGATCAGGCCGCGATCCGTCCAGCAGCAACAGCAAGCCCGAGACCAGCAGACAGGCCAGTGCCTGGGCACGGGGGCCGGGATCTTCATCCTGGCGGCAGGAGGGACTGCGCAGGGCGGCGGCTGCCAGCAGGGTCAGGACGACCACCGCGCCCAGTATGCAGACCATCCTCATCCAGTCCTGTCCCAGTTGCAGACGCCAGCGGGCCAGGGCCAGCGGGCCAGGGCCAGCGTGGTCATGCCCCACTCCGCGGCCAGTCCCAGCAGGAAGACCGCGGCACTGCGCCGCAGCCAGGCCACCGGCCGCCAGAGCAGTCCGGCCCAGACCAGACAAACGAAAAAAAGGCCATGCTGTCCGCTGCGGAAAAAATGGGCCGCCCCCAGCACAAAGGCCAGCGAGGCCCCCGCCAGTGCCGCGCGGCCCTTCCATCTTCCCGTTTGGGGACAAGACCGGGGCGTTGCCTCCGCCTGCATGATACTGTCCATCCTCCCCTCCTGCATGTCTCCCCGCCCGCGGGCGGGATGAGCTGTCTGTTGCTCAGCCGCTGCCATACTTCCTGTCATCTCACCAGTATGAGCAGACCTATCTTGCCACAGCTCCCGCAGCCGGACTGTGCCCGCAGCCACACAACCATGTCCGGGCTGCTTTTGGCCCGTCGATGTATCGGATCTTGTCCCCCGTCTGCTGGAAGACCGCCGTGACTTTCGCCGGGGACGTTTCTGTTCCACGGAAGACGATCTGTCCGTGCCCATCCGCAAACCCTGGTGCTGCGGAGAGGCCCGCGTCACGAGGACCCGGCCGGACAGGCCGGGCGAACGCTTTACACACCGCCCAAAGCCCGCCATAGTGGACGGACATGACGGCTGCATGTCCGCACAAGGAGGGCTTATGGCTGAAACCATGCATGCACTGGTCTATCACGGTACCAACGACCTGCGGCTGGAGGAACGCCCCCTGCCGCGGATACAGGATCCGCGTGACGCCATCGTCAAAGTGGAACTTTCCAGCATCTGCGCCAGTGACCTGCATATCCGCAACGGCGCGGTACCGCGTGCCCTGCCCGGCACGGTGCTGGGGCACGAATTCGTGGGCGAAGTGGTAGAGACGGGCAGCGAGGTCCGCAAAGTACGCCCCGGCCAGCGTGTGGCCGCCAATGTGGAGACGTTTTGCGGCACCTGCTGGTTCTGCCGCCAGGGCTACGTCAACAACTGCCGCCACGGCGGCTGGGAGCTGGGCTGCCGCATCGACGGCTGCCAGACCGAGTATGTGCGCGTGCCCTTTGCGGACAACGGGCTCGACCCCATCCCCGATCCCCTGTCCTATCAGGACGTGCTGCTGGTGGGCGACGTGCTGGCCAGCGGCTACTTTGGAGCGGAGCTGGCCGCCATCCGCCCCGGCGGCAGCGTGGCCGTACTGGGGGCCGGGCCTGTGGGCCTGTGCGCCATGCAGTGCGCGCGCCTGTTCGGCCCCGCGCAGGTCATCGCCGTGGACATCCTGCCCAGCCGTCTGCAACTGGCACAGGAACGCGGCTATGCCGACCTGGCGCTCGACGCCGCCGCGGACGACGTGGAAGCGCGCATCCTCGAAGCCACCGGCGGTCTGGGCGCCGATGCGGTCATCGAATGCGCTGGCGGGCACGATACCTTCCAGACCGCCTGGAAGGTGGCCCGTCCCAATGCCACCGTGGCCGTGGTGGCCATGTATGAACAAGCGCAGAGCCTGCCCCTGCACCTGATGTACGGCAAGAACCTGACCTTCCGCACCGGCGGTGTGGATGCCACCCACAGCGCGGAACTGATCCGTCTCATCGAACGCGGCCGCATCGACACCAACCCACTCATCACCCACAGCCTGCCCCTGAACAAGATCCTGGAAGGCTACCGCATCTTCGAACAGCGGCAGGACGACTGCATCAAGTGCGCCATCACGCCCTGGAAGCGCTGACCGCATCAAACGCTCTACACGAGGGCCCTGCGGGGCCCTTTTTTTATGGATCACGGAGGCGGCCCTCCCCCCTGCCTCCCGGCGACGCCGGACAGCCCCCTCTCCATCCCAAAACGAAAAATGGACTTGCCTGGGACAGCACTTCTGTCTACGCTGCTCATATCCGGGAGGCGGCCCCCTGCTGCCCCCGTCAGACCGTAACCGGAGTTGCGTATGGACCTGTTTTCCGTTCTGGGGCTGGCGGACGCCCCGGTGCTGCTGGCGGTGCTTTCGCTGCTGGCTGCACTGGTGCTTTCCCTCTTCAGCCTGATCCGTCAAGGGAGGGGACATTAGATGCTGGTCGATGTCCTCATCTGGGGCGGTTATATCGCCCTGTTCATCTGGCTGTCCCGCAAGGGCAGCGGGCACGATGTCATGGTCTCGGGCCGCGTGGGTTTCGGCATCCAGGCCTTTGCCTATGTGGCGACCTATATCTCCGCTGTGGCCCTGGTGGGCTTTGGCGGGCTGGCCTATGCCTACGGCATGCAGATGCTGCTGGTGGCCGCCGGTAACGTCTGGCTGGGGACCTGGATCGTCTATCGCTATCTGGCCTGGCCCACCCGCCTTTGCCAGCGCAACCTGCAGGCCCGCACCCCGGTGCAGCTGCTGGCCAACGGCCACCGCAGCCCCCTGCTGGGCCGCTGTCTGGCCCTGATCTTTGCCGTATTCCTGGGCGTCTACGCCTCGGCCGTCATCAAGGGCGCGGCCCTGCTGCTGGCCCAGATCATGCCCGTGCCTGTCTGGCTGCTGGTCTGGATCGTGGCCCTGCTGGTGGCAGCGGCCATCTATATGGGCGGCCTGCGCGGCGTGCTCTATACCGAAGCCATGCAGGGCTTCGTCATGCTGGTGGGCATCTGCATGCTGACCGTGGCCGTGTTCGACAAGGTGGGCGGCCCGGTGGAAGGCATGGCCCGGCTGGCGGAACTGGCGCCCACCGCGACGGCCAATACCGGCTTCGTCTCGCTGGCTGACGGCGGACAGGGCTGGTTCATCATCTCGCTGGTCATCGTCACGTCCGTGGCGGTCTGGGCCCAGCCCCAGATGATCCAGCGTCATTTTGCCCTCAATTCCGCCCGGCAGGTCAACCGCATCACGCCGCTGGCCATGCTGGTGCTGACCGTGCTGGTGGGCGGCGCCTACTATGTGGCCAGCCTGGCCCGCCTGTTCATGCCCGAAGTGGCCTCGCCCGATGACGTCATGCCCGCCCTGGTCAAGATGCTGCTGCCCGACATCGGCCTGCAGCTCTTCGTGCTGGCCATCGTCTCGGCCTCCCTGTCCACGGCCACGGCCATCTTCCACATCGCCGTGGCAGCCATCGCCGAAGACCTGCCGGGCCGCAAGACCTCGCGCGGCATGTGGGTCGCGGGCATCGTCTTCTGTGTGCTGCTCAGCGGCGGCTGTGCCCAGATCAAGGGGCAGATCATCGCCATGCTCTGCACCACCAGCTGGAGCATCGTGGGCTCCACGGTACTGGTGGCCTATGTGGCCCTGGTGCGCTTCGGCAAGCGCAGCAGCCTGGCCGCCTGGTGCAGCTGCGCCGCAGGCTTCGTGAGCTGTATGCTCTGGTACCTCATGACGCATCCGCAGTTCGCCATCCTGCCCATGCCCTGGCCCTCCCTGGCCGCGCTGCCGCCCTTCTTCGTGGGCTTTGCCTTCTCTCTGGCGGGCTGGGGGCTCGGCTGGGCCCTGGACGGCGAAGGACGCCGGAATTCCTCCTTCTGGCCCGCGGGCATGAAGCCCGGGATGTAGTTTTTTGCAATACAGGAAAGGGGACACCTTTGCGTTGCCGCCGATGCCCGTAAAGCTCCTGCATCATCAACGGGCAGGCCCTGCGGGCCGCCATCCGGCCGCACTGGGGCGAAAGGAGCTTCCGTTGCCTTCAAGCTCCCCCCTTCCCCAGCGTGTTTTATGAGGGAAGATGGCGAGGAGGTGACGGGATGGCCCGTACAGCATGAAAAGACGGCATGCCCCGCCAGAAGGCACAAAAAGACCGGCGGCCCGCAACAGGGCACCGGTCTTTTTGTATCTGTCATGTTTTGTGATGGCCGCATTGCTGTTGCCGCGTTCCTGCCCGGAAGATGAGGAAGAACGCCCGGCTGCCGCCAGACGGTCGCCCAGCCATGCGCGTTGCCGCCTCAGTCCGTCGTACCGCCCTGCCGTTTCCGCAGCCACGCAGCCCGGGCCTGATGCAGCAAGGCCAGCTGCCCTGGGATGACATCCTGCCGCCGGAAATGCCGCTCCACGGTCCGGCGGGCAGCAAGGGACAGCTCCGCCAGTTGGTGCGGCTGCGCCAGTATCCCCGCCAGTGTGGGGACAAGCTCCGCCGCCCCGCACCAGAGGCATCCCCCGCCTTCCTGCAGCAGGGGCCAGCGCGACGCATCGTCCGCCAGCACCGGCACCACGCCGCAGCTCATGGCTTCCAGCAGCACCGGCGCGGAAAGGCACGATGCCGCCGGGGCCGTGATGACGGCCGCCGTACGGAGCAGATCCCGGTAAGCTTGCAGGGAGAGACGCTCCGGCACCTCGATCCCGGCAGGCAGGGAAGCGCCGATCTCCGCCAGCGATTCACGTCCTGCCGCGCTTTCGCACAGCAGCACCGGACGGCAGTCCGGACACTGCGCCAGCAGGGCTTCCGCCAGACGCAGCATCGGCCAGACATCCGCCGCATCCCGGACAGCACACAGCACCCGGGCCCCGGCCCCCGGGCTGGTCGTCCCGCTTGGGGCAAGGGGGGCAAAATAATCCGTATCCACCGGATACGGCAAGATCACGGCGCCCCGCTGTTCTGGATCGCGGGTCCCCGCTTCCGCCGCCAGCCTGATGACCAGATCGCTCTGCAGCATCTGGCGGCATTGCAGCAAATGGCGGACAAGGCCCTTGCCGTCCCCGGCCAGCCCGTCAGACGGCAAACTTTCCGCAAAGCAGGCCACGAAGGCTTCGGGGAACACGTCCCGGAGGAACAGGCCCTGTTCCAGGGCGGAGGAAAGCAGCACCATGTCCGGCACAAAGCCGCTCTTCCGCAGCAGGCGGAAGGCCTGCAGGGCCTGCCGTCCCGTCTCCACGGCCCTGTCCAGAGCCGTGCCCGCCCCATCACCGGCAAGACGGCGGGAACGGGAAGGGAAAAGCACCACATGCCGCACCCCGGGCACACTGAAATCCCGTCTGCCCCGACAGGAGGCGAAAAGGATCTCATGCTCCGGCTGCGCGGCAAAGGCCGCCAGCAACGGGCCCAGATCTCCCGGGAAGGTGTGGTTGACGAAAAGGATGCGCATGGATGTGTTCCGGAAGGGATGTTGAAAGGCGGGACGACCTCCAGGGCCGCCCCGCCGTGTGTATGGTTAACCGTTACCGTGTTCCAGAGTGAAGACCTGCTGCTGCACGGCCTCACTGGCCGGGTCACTGTCATCTACCGGCGCCAGGTTGGTCTCCAGGGTCAGATCGGCATCCTTGGAAGTATAGACATCGTTAACATTGTCGTATCTCCACTTGTCCATATCCAGTGTCAATGTTTCCTTTCCTTCAGCGTTGGTACCCAACGTGATGCCATAATCCTTGGCCAGCTGGTCAAGGCTGGTCAGACTCAGGGCAGCATCGCCCTTCAGCAGCACTTCGATACCGCTGACGAGAGGCTTGTCACTGCCCGTATTGCTCAGCAATCCTCCCAGCGTCAGACTCGTATCGTCAGAGACCATGAAGTCGATGCCGCTGCCGCCGCTGACCAGATAATCATTGCTGTCGTAGACGATGATGTCGTTGCCGGCACCGCCGAAGATGGCGTCTTCGCCCGCGCCGCCGTCCAGATAGTCGTCACCGCCCATACCGAGCAGAACATCGTTACCGACACCGCCGAAGAGCCGGTCATTGCCGTCGGCATCCGTGCCTTCCACGGATTCGATGAAGGTGTCCAGCTCACCCTCGCTCAGGCCCGAGATTTCCTCGACCGTATCAGCAGTCAGGCTTTCGGGCTTGTCATCGCCCACCAGCAGGTCGTCGCCCGTACCGCCGTAGAGGCCGTCATGACCGCCGCCACCATAGATGGTGTCGTGCCCTTCCTGTCCGTAGATGGTATCGGAGGCGCTGCTGCCGGTGATAACGTCGTCGCCACCATCACGGCCGGTCAGGCTGTCCAGATCAATACCGGCTTCCGAGCCGTCCATGTTCAGCACCGTGCCGTCAGCCTTCACAAGGTAGAAGTCACCGTCAGCATCCACGCGGGTCTCGTAGCCCAGCTCCTCGGCATGCTGCAGCATGTACTTGACGCTGTCGTCATGGGTCCAGCCTTCGAACTTGGTGCCCTTGAGCGCGTTGGCATTTGCCGCATTTTCCAGCCACTGGAAGACATCCGCACCGGAGCCGTAGTCGATACCGGCAGCCACAAGGGCGGCTGCGATGCTCGTGGTTTGTATCAGTTCATAACGCAGCCGGTCGGTGTTCATCACGTCACCGTAGATGATGGTGGACGAGGTGGCGTGTTCTGCCCGGATGGTGTCGTCACCGGCATCGGCCAGATCCGTGGAGGTGATGACGCCACCGCCGACAAGCGCCGCCGTCAGGTCCTCTTTGGAATTGACAAGGTCGCTGTCGCCTTCGACAAGAGGCTGATCTCCACGCCATATGTCATTCGTCCAAGCCTTGTTACTGTCGCGCGTCTGATACGGATATCTCGCGACGTTCTGCCCGGAGCCGCCCGTATTGTCGATAAGGTCCAGAATGGTCTGCGCATTTTCATTCAGCGAGGTGTCCGTGCCAATGCCGATGGCGTTGACCTTCACGCCGCTTCCGGCGTTCTGAAGATCCTGAGCCGCCTCAAGGGTTTGCCTGACAGTCTCCTGGTTGCTGTAATTGCCTTCTCCTTCAACCTCAGGATTCTCCGTACCATCATAATAATACGTCGGCTTACCATCGGAAATGAAGAAGGCCAGGTTTTCGCCGCCGTTACCGGCAACACCGCCCTCTGCAGTATCCTTGCTGAACCACTCCGTGGCCTTTTCCATGGCGGCTTCGTAGTTGGTGCCTTGGCTGTAGCCCCAGCTGTTCATGTCCTTTTGCCATGCATTCAACTGGCTGGCGAACTCGTCGTACACCCGCTGCTTTTCCGCATCAGAGGCATCGCCTTCGATGGTCCATGTACGGGTTCCCATCTCGCCGGTACCGAAGCCCACGAGCTGCAGCGAGATGTCACCGTCATGATTCTGGAGGGAAGTTTCAAAGAAGTTCTTCAGGGCGTCCACGGCCATTTCGATACGGGAGGTATTGGTACCCGAATGCAAGGGATCCGCCATCGAACCCGACAAGTCGAGCATGATGGAGATGTTGTAGTCCTGGCCGGGCTGTACGGTGGTCTGCACTTCCACGCCGCCGCTGTCGCCTGTGGCCACGGTGCCGGCAATGCCCTCACCGCCGGTGATGATGATTACATCATTATTATTGCTGATGGGCGCACCGGTATCGTTCTCAGATGCTACCTGCACCTCCAGCGGTACCTGTACTGTAACGCTGCTTGTATCGCCGTCAGCATCCTCGGTCTTGAAGACGAGATCGAACTCGTTGGAGCTTCCCTGTCCGCCTTCACCGGGAATACGGAACTGATCATACTGTTCCATGGTCCAGTTACCGTCCTTGTCCAGCGTGGCGGTGAAAAGCTGATCACCTCCCTGTATCGTCCCTGTCAGGATGGATTCACCGGAACCACCTTCCGTGAGCTTCACGTCTACCTGGGTTTCCTGGCCATCGATCAGAACAATGATGGTGCCGGAGGTGCCGTCCTCACTCAAAGAGCCCTCGTTTACCATGCTGCCAAGGTCAAACTTGACATTGGCCTCCTGATAATCATCGGCAAAACCGTCTGCACCGGACTCTGCTGTCACCTTGCCTTCATTGACGATGATGGGATCATCGCGCTTCAGGTTATCAGCATTATCACCGGGAAGCACCGTCGAGGACGGCTCATCATCCGCACTGATCGTCGGCACGTCGTCATGCACGGTCACGTTGATGGTACCCGTGGCCGTACCGCCCGTGG
>ERZ1673698.2399-NODE-2399-length-12925-cov-7.409324_pt1 | contig 12925 bp, 12 predicted proteins | sample MGYA00580228_ERZ1673698 | MGnify/ENA primary metagenome ERZ1673698 (study PRJEB41218, sample SAMN15661768) | gut metagenome | host: Homo sapiens | place: Canada: London | collected 2015-08-20/2019-03-30 | study: EMG produced TPA metagenomics assembly of... | reverse complement strand
CGTGGCCTCCTCTGACTTCGGCCGGGTGACCTATACCGAGGCAGTGGCGATTCTGGAGCAGCACAACGACCTGTTTGACTACAAGGTCTCCTGGGGCTGCGACCTGCAGACGGAACACGAGCGGTATCTCACCGAGCAGGTGTACAAGAAGCCGGTGTTCGTCACGGATTATCCCAAGGAGATCAAGGCGTTCTACATGCGCCTCAACGACGATGGGAAAACCGTGGCCGCGGCGGACTGCCTGGTACCCGGCATCGGCGAGATCATCGGCGGCAGCCAGCGCGAGGAGCGGCTGGAAATCCTGGAAAGCCGCATCCGGGAGCTGGGCATGAACCCCAAGGACTACTGGTGGTACTGCGACCTGCGGCGCTACGGCTCCTGCAAGCACGCGGGCTTCGGCCTGGGCTTTGAGCGGCTGGTGATGTACCTCACCGGCGTCAGCAACATCCGGGACGTCCTGCCCCACCCGAGAACGGTTGGCAGTGCGGACTTTTAAAAAATAAAATCGACTCCGGCGCCCTGTCCATCTGCTTGGACAGGGCGCCGTTTTTTGCGGTTGTGGGGACGGAGGGCGGTACCCTTCTGCGCATTGCCGGCGGTCCGCTGCAACAGTTTTTCTTGAGGAGAGGCGGGGCCCTAGTGTATAGTTAGGAAAAACTCAAAAGGAGGAAAAAAATGGAAAGCGATACAATGGAACTTCTGCGCCTGATGCTGGCGCATCTGCGGCCCAGGCTTCAGGGACGGGACGAAGAGTGGCAGGCGCTGGAGCGGAAGCAGCAAGAACTGATGGCCAGCTTCCGGGAAACCCACGGCGGGGACGTGCCGCTGCTGGAGGAGGTCCTGGAGATGGAGGACGCCTGGGCTGGCGCGGGAGAACGGGCCTGCGCCGCCCACTTCTTTCTGGGGCTGCAAATGGGCCTGGACCTGGGGAAGTTGAACTATCTGCGGGAGGAATAGGCGCTGCCCCGGAGTGCGCGTGAAAGGAGCGCCCGGACCACGTGGCCCGGGCGCTCTCTTTCAGTTAGATGAAGAATTGTGCCGGATCAGGCCAGCACCCGCACGCAGCGGTCGATGAGGGTCATGTGGACCGCTTCGCCCTCTGCGAAGCGCTTGGACAGCTGGGGGTTGTAGACCTCCACGATGATGGGCTGGTCGCCCAGCATGACCTCGTACTCCACTTTGGCACCGTAGTAAGTGGCCCGGGAGACACGGCCGGGCAGGGGGCCCTCTTCCTCAGAGAGGAGAATAGACTCCGGACGAACCGCCAGGCAGCAGGGGCCGTCCTTCTGGACGCCCTCCATCTTGCCGGGGGCGGGGATGGGGAAGGTGTGGCCGCCCACTTCCACCAGGGCGTTCTCGCCGTCCATGCCGCGGAAGGTGCCGTCGATGAAGTTGGCCTTGCCGATGAAGTTGGCCACGAACCGGCTGTTGGGCTGCTCATAGATCTCTGTGGGCGTGCCCTGCTGGCAGATGACGCCGTCCTTCATGATGACCACCCGGTCGGAGATGGCCATGGCCTCGGACTGGTCATGGGTGACATAAAGGGAGGTGATGCCCAGCCGTTTCTGAAGGGCCCGGAGCTCGTCCCGCATGCTCTCCCGCAGCTTGGCGTCCAAGTTGGACAGGGGCTCGTCAAACAACAGCACGCTGGGCTCAATGACCACGGCGCGGGCCAGGGCCACCCGCTGCTGCTGTCCGCCGGAGAGCTGGTTGGGGAACCGGCGCTCCATACCGGTCAGCTGCATCAGCTCCATGACGGCGTTGGTGCGGCGGACCACCTCATCCTGGGAGACCTTGGCCACTTTCAGACCGTAGGCCACGTTCTCCCAGATGTTCAGATGGGGGAACAGAGCGTAGCTCTGGAACACCATGGAGATGCCCCGCTTGTTGGGGGGGATCTTGGCAACATCCCGCTCACCGATAAACACGCTGCCGCTGGTGGGGTACTCAAAGCCGGAGATCATCCGCAGCGTGGTGGTTTTGCCGCAGCCGGAAGGGCCCAGCAGCGTCACCATCTCGCCGTCCTGGATGTTCAGGTTGATGTGGTCCACAGCCACGAAATCCTTGCCGGTATCCGGCTGCTGGAAGATCTTGGTGATCTCTTTTAAAACCACGCCGGAGCTCTTTTTGCCCAGCGCCGACTTTTCCATCTGCTTGCTCATTTTGTTTCCTCCGTTTTCTCGTGAATGCCTGCGCCCTTGGGCACCCTGGAGCGGGGGGCCAGCAGCAGGTTGATCAATCCGTTGAAAATGCCGATAAACACCAGCAGGATTACGACCATCATGGTGACGAAGGCCGCGGCCTGGCTGTATTTTGCCTGGTCAAAGAGCGTGTAGATCTTGCTGGTGACCAGATCCCAGCGGGGAGAGACCAGGAAGATGATGGCGCTGACGGCAGTGATGGCCTTCACGAAGGAGTACACCAGGCCGGAGAAGAAGGCGTTGCGCAGCATAGGCAGGGAGATCCGGCGGAAGGAGTAGCCGCTGCCGGCACCCAGAATGGTGGAGGCCTCTTCAATGGAGTTGTCGATCTGCAGCAGCGTGGTGGTGCCGGACTCAATCGCCACCGGCATATTCCGGAACACGAACACGATCACCAGGATGGCAGCGGTGCCGGTGAGCACCAGGAAGCCGGTGTTGAAGGCCAGGATGTAGGCGATGCCCAGCACAGTGCCGGGGACGGCGAACATCAGAACAGAGGACACCTCGATAAACCGTTTGCCGTAGTAGTCCCGCTTGGCGGTGATGTAGGCGATGACCATGCCCAGCAGGCCGCCGATCAGCGCTCCGATCAGACCCAGGATAATAGAGTTCCGCAGGCTGTCCCAGCCCTGCTGCAAGGCGCGGGTGTACTGGTCCAGGGTGAGGGTGTAGTCGTAGCCCCAGGTCTTGACGAAGGAACCAAAGACCACTGTGCCGTAGAACAGGATGATGACCGCGGCCACCACCAGGCAGACAGCGAACAGGGGCCATTTGATATGGGGCTCATCGATGAGCTTGCGGGCCTGGGTGGGCTTGCCCGTGACGGTGACGAAACTCTTTTTGTTGACCCAGTATTTGTTCAGCAGATAGGCCAGCATGGTAGGCACCAGCATCAAAAGCGCCAGCACGGAGCCCTTCTGCATGTCATAGCTGCCGGTGATGGTTTGATAGACTTCCACAGATAAGGTGGTGAAATCGCCGCCGATGGTGGCGGGATTGGAGAAGTCCTCCAGAGACTGGATGAACACCAGCAGGCAGCCGGAGATGATGCCCGGCAGGGACAGCGGGAAGGTGACCGTCCATAAGGTGTGCCACCGGCTGGCGCCCATGTTGCAGGCGGCGTCCTCCACCGATGCGTCGATGGAGGAGAGGATGCCGGAGAGGGTCATATAGGCGATGGGGAAGAAACTCAGCACCTGCACCACGATCAGGCTGCCCATGCCGTAGACGTCGTTGTCCGTGATCTTCAGCAGCCCGTTGGTAATCAGCCCCTGCCGCCCGAACAGAAAGATGATGGACAGGCACAGAATGAAGGGCGGGGACAGGATGGGCAGGGTGGCGATGGTCTTCAGAAAGCCCTTGCAGGGGACGTTTGTGCGGGTGATGGTATAGGCGAAGATGTAGCCGATGAAGGTGGCGATCACTGCCACGATCACTCCCAGCACCATGGTGCGGCCGAACGTCTTTAAATACCGGGAGGTGGAAAAGATCTCCGCCGCGGTAGCCAGGGAGAAAGTCCCGGACGCATCGGTCAGGCTGAAGAGCAGAATCTTCACCAGGGGATAGATGACGAATAAAAGCAGGAGCACGATGACCGTAAGGATCGAGATCAGCATGATGGGCTGACGCATGATCATCTTGGATTCGTTCCGCCTTTTCAGGCGGGCGGCGCTTTTGCCGCCCGAACCAGCAGCGTTTGCCATTTGGGTTCCTCCTGTTGATTTTCAAGCGTTTGGCAAGAGGACTTCCTCCCCGCCGGGGAGGAAGTCCTGCAGGCATAGAGAGAATCTTCCGGAATTACTCCAGATTTTCAGAGCTGGCGATGTTCGCCTCGAACTGCGCGACGAACTCGTCCTTGTGCTCGGCAGCCCAGACGGCATCATAGTCGATGACGGCCACGGAGTCCAGCGTCACCAGACCCTCGGCCGGAGTGGCCTGGGAGTTGGTGGGCACCCGGAAGGAATTGTTCTCGGCATACAGGTTCTGACCCTCTGCAGAGCACATGAAGTCGATGAACTTCTTGGCGTTTTCCTGCTCGTCAGCGGGACCGCCCTTGATCAGGGCCATGGCACCCACCTCATAGCCGGTGCCGTCGGTGGGGAAGGACAGCTCGATGGGATAGCCCTCGGTGGTGGGCTGCAGACCGTCGTGAGAGAAGGTCAGGGCAATGGCCGCCTCGCCCAGGGCCACGCCGTTGGGAGCGGCGGAACCGGACTTGGTGTACTGGGACATGTTCTTGTCCAGCTCCTTCAGGTAATCCCACACGGCATCCTCACCCTTCAGCTGGATCAGCGTGGCCAGAACGGTGTAGGCGGTGCCGGAGGTGGCGGGGTGGGCCATAATGATCATATCCTGATACTTGGGATCCAGCAGGTCATCCCAGCTGGTGGGATAATCATACCCTTTGTCCGCAAACCAGTCCTTGTTGCAGGCGAAGGCGATGGCGCCCACATAGATGGGGTTCCACACGCCGTCGGGGTCCAGATAGTTCTCCGGGGTGTTGGACAGCTCGGGGGACTGATAGGCCTCCAGCAGGCCCTGGCTGGAGGCGGCGATGTAGTTGTCGGTGGAGCCGCCGAACATCAGGGAGGCCTGGGGATTGTCCTTCTCAGCAGCCACGCGGGTCAGCATCTCACCGGCGGAGAGCCGCAGAGCGTTGACCTTGATGCCGGTGGCCTCCTCAAACGCGTTGAAGTAGTAGGCCACCTCGGCCTCGGGGAATGCCGTGTAGACGGTCAGCTCGTTGCTGCCGCTGGACTCCCCACCGTCCCCTTCGGAGGAGGTGTCACTGTTGCTGCCGCCGCAGGCGGTGAGCATTCCCAGCGTCATGGCCAGGGTAAGGAGCAGCGCGAATAGACGTTTGCTCTGTTTCATAAGAGTGTCTCCTTTTCACCAATTTTAGGTTCCGGATCCTCCGGGATTTTAGGGATATTGTAGCATCTCCGGAAAAGAGTGTCAATAATTGGTAACGTTTGCACACAGGAGGAACCCCATAAGGCAAAGACAAAAATAGAAAAAATATATTTGTATAAGAGACAAAAATGGCGGCGGCGCTGGCTTTTTCCGGAAGTTTTGTTAAAAAGCGGAAGGGGAAATTGGTGAAACTATAAAATTTATGACAGCGCTTACTTTCAAACATGTGCCCTTCAAAACCGTTTCGTATCCCCGGGACCCGGCTGGACTGAAATTGCCCAAATTTTTCTCCAGGCTTTAGGCAATCAGCCGAAGATTTCCGCCAGAGTGTGGAAGATATTGACTTCTCTTCCGGCTTGTGATAAACATAAAAGAAACAATTTGGGCGCTTTGGGTTCGTCGAAATTTGTCAAGAATGCTGAGAATGGCGCCGTTCAAACAGCTTTATTTAACCATGCAACCGTTTCCGGGAATATGCGGCAACATCTGCCGCAGAGGTGACCTGCCGAAAGAGAGGGGAGAGTTGGCGGAGCCATTCCTCCCCTTTTTATTGTTTGACTGCCCGGCGCGGGGCGGAGAGAGGAGTGTGCACAGAATGATGGAAGGACTGGCATACCTGCGGGAGATGAACGTGGCCTCCGTCCTGCTGCGCCTGACTGTGGCCATGCTCTTCGGGGGCTTCATCGGACTGGAGCGGGAGCGGAAGCGCCGGCCGGCAGGCTTCCGGACCTATATGCTGGTATGCTTGGGCGCGGCGCTGACCATGCTGCTCAGTCAGTATGAGAGCTACATGGTGACCCACGCCTGGCATGAGACCGCCATGGAGATCGGCCTGCGGACGGATGTGTCCCGCTTCGGCGCCCAGGTCATCAACGGCATCGGCTTTCTGGGTGCGGGCACCATCATCGTCACCGGCAAGCAGGAGGTGAAGGGACTGACCACGGCGGCGGGCCTTTGGGCGTCCGCCTGTATGGGTCTGGCCATCGGCGCGGGATTTTACGAGTGCGTACTTTTGGGCTTCCTGCTGATCCTGCTGACCAACCGGCTGCTGCCCTTCGTGGAGGATGCCATCATCGAAAGCGCCCGGAACATGAACATCTATGTGGAATTCCAGACGCTGGACAATCTGGGGGACATCATTGCCCGCATCAAGTCTCAGGGCGGACAGATTTACGAAGTGGATCTGGACCGGGGCCGGGAGGAGCGGTCCAAGAATCCCAGCGCGGTGTTCTCCATTCGGCTGCCCGGCAGGCACTACCACGTCCGGGTCCTGGCGGCGATCTCCGAGTTGGAGAGCGTCTACACCATTGATGAAATCTGAGGGAGGTGCGGAGATTGCTGCCGATTTTTGACGGTGTGCGGGATGTGACCGTGCTGTCCACCACGCTGCGGATGCTGCTGGCGGTGGTGTGCGGCGGTCTCATCGGGCTGGAGCGGGAGTACAAGCGCCGGCCGGCGGGGTTCCGTACCCATATCCTGATCTGCCTGGGGGCGGCCATGACGACCCTCACCAGCCAGTTCCTTTATTTGAACCTCCATTACTACACGGACATGGCCCGGCTGGGAGCCCAGGTGGTGGCGGGCATTGGCTTCATCGGCGCAGGCGCCATCATCGTCACCCGGCGCCGCCGGGTGAAGGGGCTCACTACGGCGGCGGGCCTCTGGGCGGCGGCCATTGTGGGCCTGTGCCTGGGCGGCGGGTTCTACGAGGGCGGCATCTTCGCCACGGCGCTGATTCTGGCGGCGGAGATGTTCCTGTCCAAGCTGGAGTACCGGATGCTGGACAACGCCCCGGAGGTGAACCTCTATATGGAGTACAGTAACAAGACCTGCCTGGACAATGTGCTGCGGCTGTTCCGGGATTTGAACCTGAAGGTGCTGAACATGGAGATTACCCGCTCTACGGAGACGGAGACGCACAATGCCTGCGCCCTCTTTACCCTGCGGCTGAACAAGCGGTGCCGGGTGGAGCAGCTGATCCCCAAGATGAACGCCACGGAGGGCGTGGTGTCGGTAGAGGAGTTGTAACAGTGGCGCAAGCCGGAAGAATAGGAGAGAGACTATGAAAAAAACGTATGACGTACTGGTGATCGGCCCGGTGTCCCTGGATCACAACATCGACTATCAGGGCAACGAACGCAAGGAGGTGGGCGGCGCCGTGGTGGCCTCCGGCTTTGCGGCTGCCAAAAGCGGCAACCGCACCGCCGTGTTTACCAAGCTGAATCCCGCGGATGCGGATGTGGAGGAGCGGTTCGCCGGGTCCGGTGCGGATGTGTACTGGAAGCCGTCTCAGGCCACCTGCTCCATCCGCAACCAGTATTTCACCGCCGACAAAGAAAAGCGGGCCTGCACCTCCATGGGGGTGTGCGATCCCTTCCGGTTCGATGAGCTGCCGGATATCGAGACCAAGATCTATCACTTCGCCGGCCTGGTGTACGGCGACTTCGACGGTGCCCTCTTTGCCGAGGCAGCCAGGCACGGCAAGGTGGCGGTGGATGTCCAGTGCCTGCTGCGCCATGTGGAGGCGGACAGGACCATGGCCTTCCACGACTGGGCGGAAAAGAAGCAGTACCTGCCGGTGATCGACTACCTCAAGACCGACGCGGCGGAGGCGGAGATCCTGACGGGCCTCACCGATCGGGCGGAGGCCGCCAAGCTCCTGCACAGCTGGGGCGCCAAGGAGGTCCTCATCACCCACAACACCGAGGTGCTGGCCTACGACGGGGTGACCACCTACACCTGTCCCATCAAGGCACGGAACCTCTCCGGCCGGACCGGGCGGGGCGACACCACCTTTGCCGGCTATATCACGGAGCGCCAGCGGGCCGGGGTGGAGGAGGCCCTGCGGTACTGCACGGCCCTGGTCTCCCTGAAGATGGAGACGCCGGGCCCCTTCCAGGGCACCCGACAGGATGTGCTGGATTATATCCGGGAGTTTTATTGAGAAGGCACAGGAGCCGTCCGCAGACAGCGGACGGCTCCTGTACAAAAACTCCATTGACAACGGGTGTTGTCCGTGATAAGGTAACAAGTGTCAATTACATAAAGGCAAACGAAGTCCCTAGAGAAACGGCGCAAGCCTGCCGAAGGAGTGAAACTCTCAGGTGTCCCGGCACGGGATGAGGACTAGGGATGGATGTGGCTCTGGAGAAGCTCAGATGAGTACCGAAGGTGCAAGGCGGGAAATCCCGCTGAATCTCTCAGGTAAAAGGACAGAGTAAAGGGCAGGCCCTTCCGCACAGCGGAGGGGGCCGGCGCTTTGTTGGGCTGGGCAGGGTCTGTCCGGCCCTTTTCGTTTGCGGACAAGGAGAGAGAAAACATGGACATGGATCTGTTGGCCGCAAAGGTCAGCGAACTGGCCGGCTTTGTGTGGAACGGCCTGCTGCTGTATCTGCTGGTGGGTACCGGCATCATCTTCACCATCCGCACCCGGTTCATCCAGGTGCGCAAATTCGGCGCCGGCTTCCGGCGGCTGTTCGGCAGCGTGAACCTCAACGGCGAGAAGGCCGGCAAGGAGGGCATGAGCTCCTTCCAGGCGGTGGCAACCTCTATCGCCGCCCAGGTGGGCACAGGCAACATCACCGGCTGCGCCACCGCCATGATCTCCGGCGGCCCCGGCGCCATCTTCTGGATGTGGCTGGCGGCCTTCTTCGGCATGGCCACCATCTACGGCGAGGCGGTGCTGGCCCAGACCTTCAAGACCAAGGACGAGACGGGGCACGTCATCGGCGGACCCGTCTACTACATCCGGCAGGCATTCAAGGGGACCTTCGGCAAGATCCTAGCGGGCTTCTTCGCGCTGGCTATCATCTTCGCCCTGGGCTTCACCGGCAACATGGTCCAGTCCAACGCCATCAGCAACGCCTTCCAGGAGGCGCTGGGCATCCCCACCTGGATCGTGGGCGTGGTGCTGGCGGTGGTGGCCGCCTTCATCTTCCTGGGCGGCGTCACCCGCATTGCCGCCGTCACGGAGAAGCTGGTGCCTGTCATGGCCTGCTTCTATCTGGTGGGCGGCCTCGTCATGCTGATTGCCAATATTACCAACCTGCCTCACGCCTTTGCCCTGATTTTTGAGGGTGCCTTCAACCCCCAGGCCATCCTGGGCGGCGCCGTGGGTATCGGCGTGCGGGAGGCCATGCGCTACGGCGTGGCCCGGGGCCTGTTCTCAAACGAGGCAGGCATGGGTTCTACCCCCCACGCCCACGCCATGGCCAAGGTGGAAAAGCCCCAGGACCAGGGCGTTGTGGCCATGGTCTGTGTGTTTATCGACACCTTTGTGGTCCTGACCATAACCGCCCTGGTGATGATTACCAGCGGCGCGCTGAACGTGGGCGACATGGCTGCCAATCCGGCGGCGGAGAACATGGCCCAGGTGGCGTTTTCCACGGTGTTCGGCAGCTTCGGCAATTTCTATGTGGCCATCTGCCTGCTGTTCTTTGCCTTCTCTACCATCATCGGCTGGTATTTCTTCGGCGAGCAGAACGTGAAGTATCTATTCGGTGTGAAGGCTGTCAAGGTCTACGCCTGCATTGCGGTGGTGTGCGTGGCCCTGGGGGCTGTGCTGGAGGCTCCCCTGGTCTGGAACCTCTCTGACCTGTTCAATGCGCTGATGGTGTTCCCCAACCTGCTGGCGCTGCTGGCCCTCAGCGGGTTGGTGGCCAAGGCGGCCAGGGGAGGGGACGCCCTGCGCAAATAAGCGCCCCGCCCAGAAAGAGACCCTCCACCCGAAGTTCCGGGCGGAGGGTCTCTTCAAGCATCCCGGGCGGGGAGGGCCGGACCGCCCTGGCCGTAGGGGAGGGTGAAGACCGGGATGCCCTCCATGGCCGGGGCGATGGCGTACATGGGATAAAAAAACGACAGACCCTCCGCCGTAAGATAGAAGTTCTGCGGGTTGAAATGGCGCCGCAGCAGCCGGCGGACGCCCTCATGGTACCGGGAGATCCCAGCCGTCTCCTGCCGCTGGATCTCCGCCTCCGCTGCCTCCATCAGCCGCCGCTTCCATCCGCTGCGGCGGGGAAAGAAGGCGGACAGAGGCACCGGATAGCCGGAGGTCAGATCCCAGGTATCCCCATGGCGCAGAAGCGTGGGGCGCCCTGAAAAGCCGCTCTCCCGGGACTGGGTATACAGGCTCCAGAGGCCGCCGTCGTTGTAGGTGACCTGATAGGTCAGCTCCGCCCGGAAGTGGGGCAGGGGCAGGCTGGCCGCCAGAGCAGCGCGGTATTCCTCCGCCGCCGCAGGCAGGAGGTACGTCTCACAATAGCGTAGGAAGGAACGGCACTGGAGCTGGTAATACCGCCGGATGCGGCGGGAGACTTTGTCCGCTGCTGGAACTGGTTCCGGCAGGGAGATGGAGGCGGAGAGCACAGGGATCTCCTCTACGGTCCATTCCCGCTCCGCGGTCATGGCCTCTGCGTGCAGCTGGGTGAGAGGTTCGTTCATAGGCGCCGCTCCTTCCGAAAAGATGCTGTTCTGCACCAGCCTATGCCCTGCCGCCGGGCGGGGTGACTGGACACGCTTTAAAGTGCAAGAAATTTTTTCTGTCCGGAGCCCTTTACTTTCACGCGGCAGAGTGTTAAAATACATCTTGGCGGCGAAGCGCCGCAAATCTGTTGGAGCCTCCCAGAAAGGGTACTGGATATGGTAAAGATCGGCAAGAAGGAAAAGAACGGCGAGCTGTACAAGGCAATTCTGCTGCTGAAGGACGAGCAGGAGTGCTATGAGTTCTTCCAGGATCTGTGTACCGTGTCGGAGCTGCGGGCCATGGAGCAGCGGTTCGAGGTAGCCTCCCTGCTGGACGACGGCATGATCTATAACGAGATCCTGGAGCGCACCGGCGCCTCCAGCGCCACCATCAGCCGGGTGAACCGGTCCCTCAGCTACGGCACCGGGGCCTACGAGAAGATTTTCGCCCGGTACAAGAAGCGGGACAAATGAGCAGTTATGACGCCCTGGCCGCCAGCTACGATGCCCTGACAGTGGATGTGGAATACCGCCGGCGGGCAGACTACCTGACGCGGCAGTTCCACAGAAGCGCCCTCCCGGTGGAGACGGTGCTGGACCTGGCCTGCGGAACCGGCACCATGGCCTGCCTGCTGGCGGAGCGGGGATACCGGATGATCGCCGTGGACGGATCCGAGGAGATGTTGACCCAGGCGGCCTGGAAGGCGGCGGCGTTGGAGCAGCCGCCGATGTTCCTGCACCAGTCCATGCCCCGCCTGCACCTGGGCATGGAGGTGGATGCGGCGATCTCCACCCTGGACGCGCTGAACTACCTCACCCGGACGGCAGACCTGCGGGAGACGCTGCGGCGGGTATACCGCTGGCTGCGGCCCGGCGGACTGTTCCTGTTCGATGTGAACACCCCCTATAAGCTCCGGCGGATGGACGGGCAGGTCTATCTGGACGAGACAGAGGACAGCTACTGCGTCTGGCGGACCTTCTACGCCCCCGGCCGGAAGATCTGCACCTATCAGGTGGACCTGTTCCGGCTGAACGCCAACGGGAGCTGGGACCGGGCCTTTGAGGAGCACCGGGAGCGGGCCTGGGGGCGGGAGGAGCTGGAGACGTATCTGACGGAGGCGGGCTTCGGCGCTGTCACCGTCACCGGCGACCTCACCAGCCGTCCACCGGCGGCGGAGGAGGACCGCTGGATTTTCCGGTGTCAAAAGCCGGTCAGACCAAGATAAAACAGGAGTTTGTACAATGAGCGATCAGTTGATCCGGGCCATCTCCAAGGATGGCCATATCAAGGCCACGGCAGTTTCCACCCGGGCGCTCACAGAGCGCGCCCGTCAGATCCACAAGGCTCTGCCTGTGGCCACGGCGGCGCTGGGCCGGACGCTGGCTGCGGTCTCCATGATGGGCAACGCCCTGAAGGAGGACGGGGCCAGCGTGACGCTGCAGATCAAGGGCGGAGGCCCGCTGGGAACGCTGCTGGCGGTGTCCGATAACCAGGGCAACGTCCGGGGAACGGTGGACAATCCTGTCGTGGACCTGCCTCTGCGGCCCGACGGCAAGCTGGATGTGGGGGCCGCTGTGGGCCATGAGGGTACGTTGACGGTGATCCGGGACCTGAACATGAAGGAGCCCTATGTGGGCAGCGTGGGCCTGTTGGGCGGCGAAATCGCGGAGGACCTAGCGGCCTATTTCGTGGAGTCCGAACAGATCCCCACGGCTTGCGGCCTGGGGGTGCTGGTAGACCGGGACCAGAGCGTGCTGGCCGCCGGCGGGTATCTGATCCAGCTGCTGCCCGGCGCCGGCGAGGATGTCATCGCCAAGGTGGAGGGCAGCCTGATGGCCGCAGGGCCGGTGACGGGACTTTTGCGGAATGATCCGGACCCGGAGGCTATGCTGCGGCACGCTCTGTCGGATTTCGACCTGGAGATCCTGGAGAGGAGCCCCATCGAGTACCGCTGCTACTGCAGCCGGGACAGGATGGAGCGGGCCCTCATCAGCCTGGGGCCGGAGGAACTTCAGGCCATGATCGACGAGCAGGGCAGCGCGGACCTCACCTGCCGCTTCTGTGACAATGTGCAGCACTTCTCCAGAGCAGATCTGGAGGCCATGGTCCGGGGGCTCCAGAAAAAAATGTAAAAAAATTAAATTTCCAGTTGACAGACCGGGCGTCTTTGAGTATAATAACTTTTGCCGTCTGAAATGAGCGGCAATCGGGGAGCATAGCTCAGCTGGTTAGAGCACCTGCCTTACAAGCAGGGGGTCACTGGTTCGAGTCCAGTTGTTCCCACCAAAGTTATACATGGCCCGGTAGTTCAGTTGGTTAGAACGCTAGCCTGTCACGCTAGAGGTCGACG
>ERZ1673698.2387-NODE-2387-length-12984-cov-38.849718_pt1 | contig 12984 bp, 10 predicted proteins | sample MGYA00580228_ERZ1673698 | MGnify/ENA primary metagenome ERZ1673698 (study PRJEB41218, sample SAMN15661768) | gut metagenome | host: Homo sapiens | place: Canada: London | collected 2015-08-20/2019-03-30 | study: EMG produced TPA metagenomics assembly of... | reverse complement strand
TTTCAACCATACAGAAGGGCATGCTGGGTAATTTCAACCGTACAGAAGGGCATGCTGGGTAATTTCAACCGTACAGAAGGGCATGCAAGGTAATTTCAACCATACAGCTCGAAAATTCTGCGAAATTTGCATGGGACAGCAACGCCCAAAGAGCCAAAAGCCCATATAAGCAGCACGCCCAAAAACCCATAACAGCATCGCCCTGAAGTCCAAGCTGCCCATATAAGCAGCACGCCCTGATGGTCAAGCAACCCACAGCAGCACGCCCTGAAAGGGCAGAAGCTCTTAGCCCAGGAACGCCCTGGGTTTTTGTTTTGGGCGGTAACCTGTCGCCCTGAAAGGGCAAAAGCTTTAAAATACCGGACAATATACAAAGCTGTTGCCCTTACAGGGCGCATTGCTGATTGGCATTATACCCAGGGCGCTGCCCTGGGCTAAGAGCTTTTGGGCCTTAAGCCCGTACTTAAACCACTTGCGAAACTTGAATCTATGAGTCCACTTTAAAAAGTATTTTTTGGTTCTTTTCCCTACAAAATGCTATTTGATTATCAGATGGTTACATTTGAAGAAATTATCAAAATTGACTTTTTCAAGTGGATTCAATCTATAGTCCACCTGAAAAAGTCTATTTTACGAAAACCAGCTATTGATTATCAACAAGTCACAAAGACAAAAAATGTGAGTTTCTACTTTTTCAAGTGGACTCAATCTATAAGATTTCATATCAGATACTTTTTGGATTTACTGTTGAGTATGTGCTCATACGAAAAAGTTTTTTTATGAAAAAAGTATCAAAGTATCATTTTTTTTGCTGAACGTAAAGATAAATAACTGACATATAATAAGATAGAAGAATGATACATTTTGAATTATCTTACAAGAAGTATCATGGAAGTATCATAAATCTGATAGAAGTATCATAAAAACGTCATCTAAGTATCACAAAATCGTCATGAGGCATTATGCATAAAAGCAAAGCCGCTGATCTGTAAGGAGTGCCCAAGAATTTCCAGACTTTTGGGCACTCTATGCACACCGCATGGGCAATGAATGCCCAACGCTTGTTCAGCCGATGCCCAAGGCTTGTTCAGTCGATGCCCAAGGCTTGTTCAGTCGATGCCCAACGCTTGTTCCCTGAGTGCCCACTTGACGGGCAAGACAGACCACCTGATGGGCTCTTACAGAACGGCTTATGTGATTTTATTCCTAATCCAGCTTGTCAATCTTTCTTCTTATTCATAGTTTGTATTGGCATTCTTTACATACAGGAAGAATAGGTACTAAAGTTTTCTAACTGTACGGTTGGAATTACCCAATACGCCCTGAAGGAGCTGGAGTGTAATACGTAACTTTGTACCATGGAGCCCATATAAGCAGCACGCCCTGAAGGGGCAGAACTTGCGAAACTTCAGAACTTTACTCAACTTCAGACATTAACCACGCAATGAATTACGGAATCAACAACGAAGAATCACCATAGCTCAGGAAACGGAAATCGTGAGCCAGAGCATAGTCGTACACTTTCTTCCAGTCGCCATGGAGGAAGGCACTGACGAGGAGGAGAAGAGTGCTCTGAGGCTGATGGAAATTGGTGATAAGCATCTTCACTATCTTGTACTGATAGCCGGGGGCAATGATGATCTGCGTGCTGGTGTGCAAAGCCTCCAGACCATTGCGGTCGAGATAGTCGATGATGGCCTGTATCGCCTGAGAAGGCTGAATGGCATTCACCAAACCGCCATCTGCCGACAACTCGTAAGGATCCCACTGGTTAACGTGCAGGTCGTCTTCTGTCGCCTCGGGATGAGAGAGCAGATGAACGCCCATATAGTACAGGCTCTCGATGGTTCGCACACTCGTAGTACCCACAGCAATCACCTCGCAATGGTGCTGCAGGAGCTTCTCCAACGTATGACGGTGCACCACGATATACTCGGTGTGCATGCGGTGCCCCTCTATCTCAAGACTCTTCACCGGCTTGAAAGTACCAGCGCCCACATGAAGGGTAACCTCCTCACGCTCAATGCCATGGCGGTCGATGTCCTGCAACACGGCATCGGTGAAATGAAGTCCGGCAGTAGGAGCAGCCACACTGCCCTTTATCTTCGAGTAAACCGTCTGATAGGTAGTCTTGTCGCTCTCCTCGGTGGCACGGTTGAGATAAGGTGGAATAGGCAACTCGCCCACGGTCTCGAGAATCTCGGCAAAGGAGACCTGCGTGTTGTCCCAGTCGAAGTCGACCCAATAGTTGGTTCCACCACCCTTCGCCACCATAGAGGCAGCCTCCGAGCCTAAGGCGTCGCCACGGCGCATGGTGGCAGAGAGTGTAAGCTGATGCCCCTTGATCTCGAAGTCACGCTTCAGACTGCCCTCCTTCCACTTCTTCAGGTTGCCTATCATGCAGAGCCATGAGCAATGTCCAGCCGTCTGGAACATGAGCTCATAGTCGGTAGGATCGGCAGGCTCCATGAGGAAGACCTCGATCAGGGCACCCGTCTCCTTGCGGAAATGCAGACGCGCCTGAATCACCTTGGTATTGTTGTAAACCATCAGTCCGCCCTTGGGCAGGTATTCAGGCAAATGGTAGAACACATCCTCACCTACCTCACCATGACGGTAGAGAAGGAGTTTGGAATGGTCGCGCTGCGCCAAGGGGAACTTGGCAATGCGCTCATCAGGAAGGGGGTAATTGTAATCGGTAATTTTTATATGTTTTGTATCCATTATGGTTGAATTTTAATGTTACACTCCTCCAGCCATGACTATCGCCCGCAAGAAGGCATAGACCAGGGTGAAAGCCAGGATGCAGAGTATCTTGTCGATGTCGTCGTGGTCGTAACCCGTGGGGGTATACTGGTCGGAAATATATGTGATGTGGGGTGACACCTTGTAATACAGTTTCAGATAACCTATGTAGCACACGACACCGATGACAGCACCCACAAGGAGTCCGCAGAGAATGTCGGAGGGATAGTGCATGCCGAGATACAGGCGTGTCCAACAGTTGAGCAGCGACCACGAGAAGAGGGCGATGGCGAGGCGCTTGCCCCTCATGAGGAGCGAGAAGAACATCGCTATCGACATGGTGTTGGCTGCATGAGCCGAGAAGAAGCTGTAGCCACTGCCACGAAGGTTGCCCACCACCTGTATGGAGTATTTCAGGATGGGGTCGTTGTTGGGGCGCCATCGTTCCACCAAGGGTTTTACCACGCCATCGGTGATACCCTCGGAAAGAGCCACACAGACGAGTGCTCCCATTACCGCCAGACCAATCTGCGCCATCGTCTCATTGTTGCGCACAATGATGTAGAAGAGGGTGATATAAAGCGGTATCCAGGTGAGCCCCGACGTAAGGACGAGCGCTAACTGGTCGATGAACAGATTGTCGCTTCCATTGAAGAAGTGGAGCACCTCGAGATCGGTGAGAAGACATGAGACAAACATCATATTTCCTCCAGTTGTTTGGTTTCAATCCATCCATCTCTTCCATCTGCCAGGTGGATGCCACGCCAGCCATCCATCGAGCGGTCGGTGATGTCGACACGCGTTCCCTCATGAATGACGAACTGGTCGGCGCTCTGTCGGGAAGGAGTCTTCTTGACATTGACCGTAGGAGCCACGATGATGGCGCCCGTGCGATTGACGAGTATCTGTTTCTGCTGATAGGCAAAGAGCGAACTCAAGAGGAAGACGAAAAAGAAGAGGATGCCGCCGAAGAAGCCGGCCTTGCGCAACGGCAACTGGGGCGCGAAGAGATAGACCAGCACCAATACCAAGGCCAGGATGATGGACAGGATGCCCGTCTTGGCCCAGTTGTCGACACTGGTGAAGTTGACCAGCGCCTTGTACCAGGTGACGAAGAACATCTCGCTGACAGGAGTGATCTTGTCGATGGTCTTGCTGCGAGCAAACTGCAGGTTGAAGTTGATATCCTCGTCGCCGGGCGACAGCAGATGGGCACGTTCGTAAGCCAGGACAGCCTTGGTGATGTTGTCGGTGCGATAATAGGCATTGCCGAGGTTGTAGTAGACCTCGGGCGAAACACCGTTCTTGAGCAGGTCCTCATAGTCCTTGATGGCCTGCTGATAGTTGCCCTTGGTGTACTCGGTGTCGGCGTTCTGCTTGGTGACAGCAGAGGCAGAGAGGCTGAAGCCCATGAAGATGAGCAGCAGCACCACACCGAAGGTATAGTCGCCCTGACGGGCAGAAGTCTTCTTGCCCTGCTTGCGGGCAGCCTTGATGGCATTCTCTATTTCCATAATAGCAGTCATGGCTGAATCGAAAGTCTTGTTCATATTGCCGGCAGGGTCGCCAGGAGCATAGCGCTCAAACTCACACTCGTCGAGAGCCTGGGTAAACTTCTCTATGGTGTCGGCATCAACGGAGTGAGCCAACAGCTTATCCTGAATATTCTCGCGCGAGAGCTGTTCGACAGGCATATTGAGCTTGTAGCTGACGTAGCCCCACAAGGCTCTGAGCACCTCGTCGTAGAACTCGCCCTGCTTGCGGGCCATCATCAGGGTACGTGCCTTCTTGAGTCGCTTGGTGGCTATCTTGTTGGCCTTGTTGGAACGCATCTTCACGATGTCGGCATTCTCGATGGCACGGCGGCGGAAGACGATGAGCAGACCGATGAAGGCGATGAGAGGCACCATCAGACTCGTCCAATAACCAAAGCTGCCATAGAACATATCGTCGATGTCGCAAAGCTTGCTCTTGCCCAACTTCAGGGCATGAATGTCCTTGTCGGCATTGCTGTAGTTGGCCGACGACGAACCGTCTGTGCCGTCGCCCTGCTCCACGGTGAGGGTGAAGGGCTGGGTCTTGATGGTGCGGTAGGCATTGGTCTTGGTGTCGTAGTAGGTGAACTCTACCGATGGAATGATGTACTTGCCCTGGTTGCGCGGAACAGCGAGGAAGTCGTAAACCATGTTGCCCTCCACACCATTCTGGGTGAGTTTGGTCTTGTCGGTGATCTTGGCGTCATACTGGTCGAAGTCTTTCGGCAGGTTGAGCACAGGCTGCTTGAGGAGTTTCAGGTTTCCGATGCCTCCCACTACCACACGGATGTTGATGGGATCGCCAGCCTTCACGTCGTTCTTGTCGAGCGTGGCAGAGATATTGAAGCGGCCTACTCCACCCGAGAAGTTGGCAGGACGTGCAGGCAGCGGGTCCACCTGAATGGTAATGCCAGGCGCCTTGATAGCCTTATGCACCTCCACATAACCCGAGCCGCCATTGAAGAAAGCCTCGATGGGGTCGACATTGCGGTTCTGCTGAACCACGATACCCTTGAAGGTTATGGAAGGAATCTCGAGCTTGCCCGTCATCTGAGGATACATGACGTACTGACTCCAGGTGACACAACGGTAAGGACGGCCGTTGATGACCTCGGTGTGAAGCACTTTCTGCTGTGGCTGTGGTACCTCCTGAGAGTGGAAGCCCTTCAGATCGGGCATCTTGCCGTCGAGCTGGGTAAGGTCGACCTGTGTATAGACCTTATAGGTAAGGAGCACAGGCTCCTGCTCGTGCACACGCTTCTTGTTGGCAGTGACCTTGATGAAGAGGTCGTTGCCCGAGATGGCAGAACCCGCCTGACGCATGCGAGGCTCATCGGCATCATCGTTGTGCATCCTGGGTGCTCCGCCAGAGTTGTGAGCATGGCCCGAGACGGTGATCTTGACAGGATGGGCTGCAAGTTTCTTGCCATAAACCAGTGCATGCGAGGTACCGATGGTGTAAGTTCCAGCCTTGCCTGCATAGAGCGTGTAGGTGATGGTGAAAGAGGAAGAAGAGCTGGTGTGGCCGTTGACCACCTGATAGCTCGACTGCGAAGAGGTATAGGGTCCGGCTATCACCTCCAGTCCATCGGGCACATTGCCCATACGGAACTCCTCCACTTCACGGGCGTTGACCGTATAGGCTACTCTGAAGTTCTCGCCAGCAGCAACATATGTTGGTGCAGATACCGCCACACGCTGCGCCTTGGCTTCCTCCGCCAGACCCAGCATCACGAATATCATCAATGTGTACCATTCTATTTGCTTCATAATGAAATGATGTTTGCTTATTGTTTTACCAGTTCTTGTCGTACTGCCTGCGTCGTGGCTGACTCATCGCCTTCTGCATCTTCTGCTTGGTGGCCTTCTCCTGCTGCACGGCTGCATTGAGCAACTGCTCGGCATTGTCACGGCTCATCTTGTCCTGCTCGGGCTTCTGTGACCGGTTGTTCTTATCTTTGTTTTGATTATTTTTCTGTTTGTCTTGATCCTTGTTCTGATCCTTGTTCTGGTTCTGATCCTTATTCTTCTTGTTCTGCTTGTTCTTGTCCTTGTTGTTCTTGTCGTTGCCGCTCTTGTTCTTGTTTTGGTTCTGCTGGTTCTTCTGATTCTTCAGCTGATGCTTGCAGAGCGCCAGGTTGTAGCGGGTCTCGTTGTCCTGAGGATTGTTGCGCAGCGCCATCTTGTAACATTCTATTGCCTTGGCAAACTCTTGATGGTTCTGCATGATGACACCCATGTTGTGGAAACTCTTGGCGCGGCGTATCTTGTTGGTGGTCTGCAAGTCGGCAGACTTGGCAAACTGCTGCATGGCGAGCGAGTCTTTCTGCTGCATCATGAGCGCACAGCCTAAGTTGTAGACCGCCTGTGGATTGTTGGCATTGCGGGCTATCGCCTTGCGATACTGCACCTCGGCAGCAGTCCATTTGCGTGCCCTGTACTGGCGGTTGCCCTGACGGATGAAGGTGCGGTCGTTCTGTGCCAGTGCTGCAACTGTACTGACGAGGAGCAGCCCCAACAGCAGGCACAGCCTGCGCAGCCGCAGGGTCGGTATGATATGATAAGTTAGATACATTGCGATTAATTTTTAATGTGTAAAGAACTTCACGTTGCGGAGAAGCGGATTCTTCACCTCGAGCATACAGATGTCGAGGATGAGCAGGAGGATGACCAGGATGCCTACAGCCTGGAACTGCTCGTCGTACTCGCTATAGATGACGGTGTCGGTCTCGCCCTTCTGCAACTTGGAGAGGTCGTCGTTGAGTGCCTGCTCCGCATCGCTGGTGTTGTCGACGTGAATATACTGTCCACTGCCAGCCTGAGCCAACTGTCGGCACATCTGCTCGTTGAGCGCAGTCATCACGGTGTTGCCCGTACGGTCTTTGAGATAAGAGCCGTCGCCCATAGGAATGGGGGCTCCCTTGGTGCTTCCTATTCCCAGAATGAAGACATTGATGCCTTTATTCTTGGCTGCCTTGACAGCATCCTCGGCTCCCGGCTCATGGTTCTCGCCATCGGTAATGACGATGATGGCGCGTCCCACATGGTCTTGCTGGGTGAAGCTCTTGGTGGCCAGGTCGATGGCTGCAGCAAAGTTGGTGCCCTGGGTCTGGATGAGGGCTGGTGTGGTGTTCTGCAGGAACATCTTGGCAGACACGTAGTCGCTGGTGATAGGCAACTGCACGAAGGCATCGCCGGCAAAGACGATGAGACCTATCTTGTCGTTGGTGAACTTGTCGACCAGGTTCTCCACCAGCATCTTGCTCTTGTCGAGTCGCGAAGGCGCCACATCCTCTGCCAACATCGAGTTGGAGATGTCAAGACAGATGATGGTCTCAATGCCCTGACGCTTGTCGTGAGAAATCTTGCTGCCCATCTGTGGACGCGCCACCATGAGGATGAGCAGGGCCAAGGCTGCAAGCAGCAAGCCGAACTTCACCGTGGGGCGATAAGATGACACATTGGGCATAAGGGCTTTCAACAGCTCAGGGTCGCCAAACTTTCGGAGCTTGGCCCTTCTCCTTCGCCATCCTATGAACCTCACCAGTACGAGTACCGGCAACATCCACAGCAGCCACAAATATATTGGATCTTCAAATCTTAGCATATTCATTTGATATTAATTGAACTTCGGCTCGTCCCTTCCCTATGGGATTCTTCTGAGCCAGGTGATGCGAAGCAATATCTCTGCGAGCAGTACCAACAGGGCTGCAAGGGCAAAAGGCTGATAAGCCTCGTAGCGCTTGGCGAAATGGGTGACATTCATCTTCGTCTTCTCCAACTTGTCGATGTCGTGGTAGATGCGCTTCAGCTCGGCGTTGTTGGTGGCGCGATAGAAGTTGCCATCAGTGGTATGGGCTATGTCCCTGAGTGTCTCGGTGTCAATCTCCACAGGCATGTTGATGTACTGAACGCCAGCCGCTGTGGGCATAGGGTAAGGAGCCACCTTGTTGGTTCCCACACCGATGGTGTAGACTCTGATGCCAAAGCTCTTGGCTATCTCGGCGGCCGTCATAGGCGAAATGTCACCGGTGTTGTTGCTGCCGTCGGTCAGGAGGATGACCACCTTGCTCTTGGACTTGGAGTCCTTCAGTCGGCTGACAGCATTGGCGAGACCCATACCCACCGCCGTTCCGTCGTCGATGAGTCCACGGGCAGTAATGTCGGTACGGGTGTCCTGCAACAGTCGCAACAAACTGGCGTGGTCGGTGGTCATAGGACACTGGGTGAAGGCCTCACCAGCAAAGATGGTAAGACCGATGTTGTCGTTGGGACGGCCCGAGATAAACTCGTGAGCCACATCCTTGGCAGCCTCCATACGATTGGGTTTCAAGTCTTCTGCCAACATAGAGGTAGAAACGTCCATCGCCATCATGATGTCGATGCCCTCCACCGTCTTGTTGTCCCAGGAGTTGTGGGTCTGCGGACGAGCCATCGCACAGACGATGAGCACGAAGCACAGACATCTGAGCATCATGGGCACATGGACAAGGCGCTGGCGCAGGCTCTTGGGAGCATAGGCAAACTGCCGGGTGTCGCTCAGCCTCATGGTAGGCTCGTTCTTCTTCCTGTACAGGAAATACCATAATATATAAGGTATCAGCAACAAGAGCAACAGAAAATATGCTTTACTTGCAAATTCCATGTTTTTATAATATTATTGAACATTCGCAAGTTCAGAAGTTATAGAAGTTAAAGAAGTTATCACTCCCTTCGGTCGTTAGAAGTTATAGCCAACAGCCTTTTTGGTTGAAGATCTATCTGTAAAGCATATGGCTTTAACTTCTCTAACTTCTTTAAATTCTTTAACTTCACCATTTGCGAAAGTTGAGTTATTCTTTTTTATTCTATACTCCTACATCAGCAGCATGCAGGCACCATAGATCACGTAAGCGGTGATGGCTGCCATGACAATCGCTCCACCCCAGAGCAAAGCCTTGATGAGCTTGCGCTGACTGCGCGTCTTACGATCCTGGTCGGTAAGCTCGGGAGCCACCTTCTCCTCGACGGTCTGCTCGTTGGTCTTCGTCTGGTCGATGAAGTTGATGGCGTTGACCAGATTGGCGTCATTCTCGCCAAGGAAGGTCTCGTACTTGGCAAACTTCACGAGGTCGGCAGTACGGAAGAGCTGTTTCAACTCGTCTATCATCTTCTGGTCGCCAGCCGACTGCAGATGCTCTATAATCTCGCCGCTGGTCATCTCCATGGCACGGAAGCCAAAGCGCTGCTCTATGTACTCGCGCAGCGTGGTGGTGAGGCGGGTGTAGTATTCCTTCTGGTTCTCCTGCGACTCGGTGTGCTGCTGCTTGATGACATTGATCTCGCTGAGCGCCTTCTCGTGGGCTGGCACACGCTTCACGATGCGCATACGAATCACGATAGGTTTGTTCTGACGGAGGCGCTGCCAGAGCCACAGCATGACACCGAAGAGTAAGAGTACCAGAATGCTGAGCCAGAACAGAGGACTCCACTCACTCCATAGGAAGGGATTGTCCTGTACGTCCTTGGGGGGATAGAACTGGTTGGGATGAACCGTATCCACAGGCACCGTGAGCACCTTGAGCGCCAACGGGTTGCCCTGACAGGTCTTGCCGTTGACCTTGACCTGAAGGGCTGGTACAGCGTAGACCTTCTCGTCGAAAGAGGTGAGCGTATAGTCGCAGCTTATCTGTAGCCTGCCACCGTCGAGCTCGGCGGTGTCGGCATCGCTCTGCTCCACCACCTCGATGCCCGGAGTGAGCATCTGTGACGGCTTGAACGAAGGCAGCACCACCTTGGCACCCTTGGCAGCGGTGACCTTGAGATGAAGCTTCGTCTGCTCGCCTATCAGGATCTGCAGAGAGTCGAGCTCCTGCACCACCTCCTGAGCTGCCGACCCTACTGGCAACAGCATCAGGAAGGCAAGCATCATGATGATAATATTCTTCTGTTTCGTCATTTTTCTTTTCCCTATTGGTTTACTTCTCCGCTTTTCAGCTCCGCTGCATGAACAGGTTGAGCAGAGCACGTGAGAAGTCTTCGTTGGTGGCGACAGCCGTCCAGTCGACCTTGCTCTTGGCAAAGGTTTCGCGCAACAGCTGCTCGCGCATCATCCAGTGGCGTGTATGCGCCTGACGCAGTTTCTTGGAACTGGTGTCAATATACATCTCGTGACCTGTCTCTGCATCGCACACCTTGAGGAGTCCGATGTCGGGCAACGCCTTGGCACGTGGATCGTACACCTGAATGGCAGCCACATCGTGCTTCTGATTGGCAATCTGAAGGGGATGCTGAAAGTCCTTGTCATCGAAGAAGTCGCTGATGACGAAGGCTGTGCAATGGCGCTTCATCACCCGTGTGAAGTACTCCAAAGCCACACCGATGTCGGTGCGCTGGCTCTGAGGATGAAAATCGAGCATCTCGCGGATGATGTAGAGAATGTGCTTGCGGCCCTTTTTGGGCGGGATGTATTTCTCTATTCGGTCGGAGAAGAAGATGACACCTATCTTATCGTTGTTCTGAATGGCACTGAAGGCCAGGGTGGCTGCAATCTCGGTTGCCATGTCGCGCTTCATCTGCCGTGTGGTACCGAAGTCGAGCGAGCCACTTACGTCGACCAACAGCATCACGGTAAGCTCGCGCTCCTCCTCGAACACCTTGACAAAGGGACGATGGAAACGGGCGGTCACATTCCAGTCGATGTCTCTCACGTCGTCGCCATACTGATACTCCCTCACCTCGGCGAAGGCCATACCCCTGCCCTTGAAGGCCGAGTGATACTGGCCTGCAAAGACATTCTGGCTGAGACCGCGAGTCTTGATCTCGATCTTGCGTACTGTCTTTAAGATATCTTGTGTGTCCATTTATTACTTACTGAACTGTCGCATATCAAGAAGTTAAAGGAGTTAAGGGAGTTAAGGAGTTAAGGAGTTAAGACGTATGTCTTGCTGCTAAAAAAACTACGCCAAAAAGACTGTTGTCTTAACTCCTCAGCGAGCGTAGGGAGCAATAACTCCTTTAACTCCTTTAACTTCTGAGCTTGCGAAACTTGAATTACTTACTCCTCAAAATCAAGGTACTTCCACCTTATTAATTATGCGGCTCACGATTTCCTCGCTGGTCACATTGGAAGCCTCTGCCTCGTAGGAGAGTCCCACACGATGGCGAAGCACGTCGTGAGCCACGGCACGCACATCCTCAGGAATCACATAGCCGCGGTGCTTGATGAAAGCATAAGCCCTGGCTGCCTTGGCAAGAGAGATGCTGGCACGTGGACTGCCGCCAAAGGTAATCATATCCTTGATGTCGGACAGACCGTAACGCTCGGGATAACGGGTGGCGAAGACGATGTCGGCTATGTACTGCTCTATCTTCTCGTCGATGTAAACCTCGCCTACTATCTGGCGAGCCTTCAGAATCTCGTCGGCTGTGGTGACGGGATATATCTCGGGCAGACCTCCGGCGATGTTCTCACGGATGATGAGCTTCTCTTCCTCGAGTGTAGGATAGTCGATGATGACCTTGAGCAGAAAACGGTCCACCTGTGCCTCGGGCAACTGATAGGTTCCCTCCTGCTCTATTGGGTTCTGCGTAGCCATTACAAGGAACGGACTGGGCAGCCGGAAGGTCTCGTCGCCGATGGTGACCTGATGCTCCTGCATCGCCTCAAGCAGCGCACTCTGCACCTTGGCAGGAGCACGGTTGATCTCATCTGCCAATACGAAGTTAGCAAACACAGGACCCTTCTTCACATGGAAGGTCTCGTCCTTCTGAGAATAAATCTGTGTACCCACCACGTCGGCAGGCAACAGGTCGGGAGTAAACTGAATGCGGCTGAAGTCAGCGCTGATAAGCTGAGAGAGGGTCTTGATGGCCAAGGTCTTTGCCAGACCAGGTACGCCTTCGAGCAGGATGTGGCCATCGCTCAGAAGACCTATTAGGAGACAGTCTACAAGATGTTTCTGTCCTACAATCACTTTGTTCATGCCCATCACCAGATTGGTGACAAACTGGCTTTGTTGTTCTATCCGGATGTTGAGCTCGCGGATGTCAATAGATTCTGCCATAATTCTATGCTGTTTTTGTTGTATATTCTATTAGTCGGTTTACCTGTTTCCTTGCGCCAGCAGGTACTGCAGAAAGCCCTTACGACGCAAAATCGAACGCAAAAGTAAACATTTAGGGAGAAAAAAACGAATATCACACTCTAAATAATATTAAAAATGGCACTTATTTCCTTTATTTAAGAAACTTTCAATATAAAAAAGCACAAAGGCTTTTGAATTAAAAAAGATTTTATCTATCTTTGCATAAGATAAACTGCACCTCAGCAAAATATTCAAGTAAACTTGATATGATGCATTCGGTTTGTTTTATCTTTGCATAAGATAAACTGCACCTCAGCAAAATATTCAAGTAAACTTGATATGATGCATTCGGTTTGTTTTATCTTTGCATAAGATAAACTGCACCTCAGCAAAATATTCAAGTAAACTTGACTAAGGTTTGCAAAGTAAACAAGCAGCACGCCCTGAACCAACAGTCACTGGCGCGTAGCGGAATTGAAAATCGCTGGCCGAAAGGGAAAGCAAAGGTAAAGGGCAGAAGCTCATAGCCCAGGGCAATGGACATAAGCAGCACGCCCTGAAAGGGCAGAAGCTCATAGCCCAGGGCAACGCCCTGGGTATAATAGCAATCAACAAAACGCCCTGTAAGGGCAAAAGCT
>ERZ1673698.2381-NODE-2381-length-13042-cov-26.096789_pt1 | contig 13042 bp, 9 predicted proteins | sample MGYA00580228_ERZ1673698 | MGnify/ENA primary metagenome ERZ1673698 (study PRJEB41218, sample SAMN15661768) | gut metagenome | host: Homo sapiens | place: Canada: London | collected 2015-08-20/2019-03-30 | study: EMG produced TPA metagenomics assembly of... | reverse complement strand
AGACTGTAAATCTGCTGGCTTTCGCCTTCGGTGGTTCGAATCCATCACCACCCACTCAACGCGGAAATAGCTCAGTTGATAGAGCACTAGCCTTCCAAGCTGGGGGTCGCGGGTTTGAGCCCCGTTTTCCGCTCAATTTATTAACTTGCTGTAATAGCTCAGTGGTAGAGCACTTCCTTGGTAAGGAAGAGGTCCTGAGTTCAACTCTCAGTTACAGCTCTATCGTTCTAAGAAGATAGTAGGATGGTAGAGGAACAGATTATTCATTTATATAAATAAAAAGAAAAGCTATGGCTAAAGAAGAATTCGTGCGTACCAAACCGCATGTTAACATTGGTACAATTGGTCATGTTGACCATGGTAAGACTACTCTGACCGCTGCCATCTCTAAGGTATTGAACGAGAAGCTCGGTACATCTGAGGAAGTTAAGTCTTTCGATCAGATCGATAACGCTCCTGAAGAGAAAGAGCGTGGTATCACTATCAACTCAGCTCACATTGAGTATGAAACAGTAAAGCGTCACTATGCACACGTAGACTGTCCTGGTCACGCTGACTATGTAAAGAACATGGTTACTGGTGCTGCTCAGATGGATGGTGCTATCTTGGTTTGTGCTGCTACTGATGGTCCTATGCCACAGACACGTGAGCACGTACTTCTTGCACGTCAGGTAAACGTACCTCGTTTGGTTGTTTTCTTGAATAAGTGTGATATGGTTGACGATGAGGAGATGCTTGAGCTCGTTGAGATGGAGCTTCATGAGATTCTCGAGCAGTATGGTTACGAGGAGGATACTCCAATCGTACGTGGTTCTGCTCTCGGTGCTTTGAACGGCGTTGAAAAGTGGGTTAAGTCTGTAGAGAACTTGATGGACACTGTTGACGAGTGGATTCAGGAGCCTGAGCGTGAGGTTGACAAGCCTTTCTTGATGCCTGTTGAGGATGTATTCTCAATCACTGGTCGTGGTACTGTTGCTACAGGTCGTATTGAGACTGGTCGTTGCAAGGTAGGTGACGAGGTTCAGTTGCTCGGTCTTGGTGAGGATAAGAAGTCTGTAATCACTGGTGTTGAGATGTTCCGCAAGGTTCTCGCTGAGGGTGAGGCAGGTGATAACGTAGGTTTGCTCCTCCGTGGTATTGATAAGGCAGAGGTTAAGCGTGGTATGGTAGTTGTGCACCCAGGTGCTATTACTCCTCACGATCACTTTAAGGCTTCTATCTACGTATTGAAGAAGGAAGAGGGTGGCCGTCACACTCCATTCGGTAACAAATATCGTCCTCAGTTCTATCTCCGTACTATGGACTGTACAGGTGAGATCAAGCTTCCAGAGGGAGTTGAGATGGTAATGCCTGGTGATAACGTAGAGATCGAGGTAGAGTTGATTTACAAGGTTGCTTTGAACGAGGGTCTTCGTTTCGCTATCCGTGAGGGTGGTCGTACAGTAGGTTCTGGTCAGATTACTGCAATTCTCGACGACGTTAAGTAATAAAGTAAATACGTAATTTACTATATAAGTCCCCGTTACTGCGGTGGCGGGGATTTTTTTACGGGTTTAGCTCAGTTGGTAGAGCACTGGTCTCCAAAACCAGGTGTCGGGGGTTCGAGCCCTCCAACCCGTGCTAATTAGAAGATAATATGAATAAGATAGTAAATTATTGCAAGACATGTTATAATGAACTTGCGCATAAGACTACTTGGCCTACACGTGCCGAACTTACCCATAGTGCAATGGTTGTATTATCTGCTTCCCTTGTCATTGCATTGGTGGTGTTCGCAATGGATTCTATCTTTAAAGCGTTAATGGGAGTAGTTTATCCAGGTTAATTTTTAAGGAAATGGCAGACACAGGAAATAAGTGGTATGTGCTCAAAGCCGTTAGTGGTAAAGAAGCTAAGGTGAAAGAATACATCGAGGCTGAGATGAAGCACAATGATTTACTTGCAGCTAATGTTTCTCAGGTGTTGATACCAGTTGAGAAGCATGCAACTGTGCGTAATGGTAAGAGGGTCGTTAAAGATAAAGTGGCTCTCCCAGGTTATGTCTTTGTGGAAGCTAAACTGAAGGGTGATGTTGCTCATACGTTACGTTTTTGCCCTAATGTTTTGGGTTTCCTTGGAGGTTTGGATGATCCTACACCGGTACCTCAGTCTGACATTAATCGTATGTTGGGCAATGCCGAAGAAACTGAATTTGAGGAGAATCTTGCTACTCCTTATGCAGTGGATGAGACAGTTAAGGTTACAGATGGTCCATTTAGTGGTTTCAGTGGTGTTATCGAGGAAGTAAATGCCGAGAAGCATAAGCTGAAGGTGATGGTTAAGATCTTCGGACGTAAGACTCCGTTAGAGCTTAGTTTTATGCAAGTAGAAAAGGAATAATGTATTGTTACGAGTACATTGCCTTTTATAAAGTTTCAATTTTTAAATATTAACAAAGAAATGGCTAAAGAAGTTGCTGGATTAATCAAATTACAGATTAAAGGTGGCGCTGCAAATCCTTCACCTCCAGTAGGACCTGCACTGGGTTCTAAAGGTATTAACATTATGGGATTCTGCAAGGAATTCAACGCCCGTACCCAGGATAAAGCAGGTAAAGTATTGCCAGTTGTTATCACATACTACACTGACAAGTCATTCGATTTCATCATCAAGACTCCTCCTGCTGCTGTTCAGTTGAAGGAAGCTGCTAAAATTAAGAGTGGCTCATCTCAGCCTAATCGTCAGAAGGTAGCAAGTCTTACTTGGGATCAGGTGAAGACTATCGCTGAGGACAAAATGAAGGACTTGAATTGCTTTACTGTAGAATCAGCTATGAAGCTCATTGCTGGTACTGCAAGAAGTATGGGTATTACTGTAAAAGGGGACTTCCCTGGTAAATAATTTATAACTTCAATTAGAAAAATGAGTAAACTGACAAAAAATCAAAAATCAGTAGCTGATAAGGTTGAAGCAGGGAAGGCATACACATTGAAAGAGGCTGCAGAGTTGGTTAAGGAAATTACCACAACCAAATTTGATGCATCTCTGGATATTGATGTACGCTTGGGTGTAGACCCACGTAAGGCTAACCAGATGGTTCGTGGCGTTGTCTCATTGCCAAACGGAACTGGTAAGGTTACCCGTGTGCTCGCGCTCTGTACTCCTGATCAGGAAGCTGCTGCTAAGGAAGCAGGTGCTGATTATGTTGGTCTCGACGAATACGTTGAAAAGATCAAGGGTGGATGGACAGATATTGATGTCATCATCACTATGCCTTCTTGCATGGGTAAGATTGGTCCTTTGGGTCGCGTGCTTGGTCCTCGTGGCTTGATGCCTAACCCTAAGAGTGGCACTGTAACTATGGACGTTGCTAAGGCAGTAAAGGAAGTTAAGCAAGGTAAGATAGACTTTAAGGTTGATAAGGCTGGTATTATCCACACATCAATCGGTAAGGTAGGCATGACAGCTGAGCAGATCTACGGAAATGCTAAGGAGTTTATTGCAACCGTTATCAAGTTGAAGCCTGCTGCTGCTAAAGGTACATATATCAAGAGTATCTTTATTTCAAGCACTATGAGTAAGGGTATCAAGATTGATCCTAAATCAGTTGAATAACTCTAAAAGTTTTGTACAATGAAGAAAGAACTTAAAGATACTATTATAGCAGAGCTTGGACAGAAACTCAAGGAATATCCCCATTTCTATCTTGTTGACGTAACAGGATTGAATGCTGAGAAGACCAGTGATTTCCGTCGCCAGTGCTTCAAGAGTGAAATCAAGATGGTCGTTGTGAAGAACACCCTTCTCCACAAGGCAATGGAAGAGTCTGAGATTGATTTCTCTGAGCTCTACGGTAGCCTGAAGGGTAGCACCGCCGTCCTCTTCGCTCACACAGCGAATGTACCTGCCAAGTTGCTTAAGGAATATACCAAAGAGGGTATCCCCGCACTTAAGGCTGCTTACGCAGAGGAGGGTTTCTTCGGAGCCAACCAGCTCGAGGAACTCGTGGCTATCAAGAGCAAGAACGAAGTTATCGCAGATATTGTTGCTTTGCTTCAGTCTCCCGCCAAGAACGTTGTTTCTGCTCTTCAGTCAGGCGCAAACACCATCCACGGTGTGCTCAAGACTTTAGGCGAGCGTCCTGAATAATAATTGCAATGTAACAATTACAATTACATAAAGTCAAAGATATATTTATTACAAGAACAATTAAAATTTAGAATAAAATGGCAGACATTAAAGCTATTGCAGAAGAATTAGTAAATCTTACTGTTAAGGAAGTAAATGAGTTGGCAACAGTCCTGAAGGACGAGTACGGTATTGAGCCCGCAGCTGCAGCTGTTGCTGTTGCTGCTGGTCCTGCTGCTGGTGGTGCAGCCGCAGCTGAGGAGAAGACATCTTTCGATGTTGTCCTCGCTGAGGTAGGTGCTACAAAGCTTCAGGTAGTTAAGGCTGTTAAGGAGGCTTGCGGTCTTGGTCTGAAAGAGGCTAAGGATCTCGTAGACGCTGCTCCTGCTACAGTTAAGGAAGGTCTCTCTAAGGAAGAGGCTGAGAACCTGAAGAAGGCTATCGAGGAAGCTGGCGCTAAGGTAGAGCTCAAGTAATAAGAACTCAGTTTTCTCTTAAATATGGTTAGGATTTGCCCAGTCGGTGAGTCCTAACCTTTTTGTGTCTTTCTATAGACGCTGATGCCCAGCCCGCTCTTTCGGGCTTTTATAACAGATCATTTAATTCATTTATGGCTACAAAAATTGTCGATAACAGAGTAAATTTTGCCAGCGTGCATAATCCGTACCCTTTCCCGGATTTTCTCGATGTGCAGTTGAAGTCTTTCAAGGACTTTTTACAGTTGGAAACTCCGCCTGAAGAACGCAAGAATGACGGTCTGTATAAGGTGTTCGCTGAGAACTTCCCTATCACCGATACTCGCAATAACTTCGTTCTTGAGTTCTTGGATTACTATATTGATCCGCCGCGTTACACCATAGACGAGTGTCTGGAGCGTGGCCTTACATATAGTGTGCCTTTGAAGGCTAAGATGAAGCTGTTTTGTACCGACCCCGACCACGAGGATTTCGGAACCGTCATCCAGGACGTGTTCCTCGGTACCATTCCTTACATGACAAGCAACGGTACATTCGTTATCAACGGTGCTGAGCGCGTGGTAGTTGCCCAGCTGCACCGTTCACCGGGTGTATTCTTCGGTCAGGGTGTGCATGCCAACGGTACTGTGCTTTACAGCGCACGTATCATTCCATTCAAGGGTTCTTGGATTGAGTTTGCGACCGATATAAATAATGTAATGTATGCTTATATCGACCGTAAGAAGAAATTGCCTGTTACGACACTGCTGCGTGCCATCGGTTATGAAAGCGATAAGGACATTCTGCGCATCTTCGACCTTGCCGAGGAGGTAAAGGTCAACAAGAAGAACCTCAAGGCCTGCGTAGGCCGCAAGGTTGCCGGTAGCGTGGTGACTCGCTGGAACGAGGACTTCGTGGACGAAGATACTGGTGAAGTAGTATCTATCGACCGTTCGGAGGTTATCGTTGAGCGCGAGACTGTCATCACCGAGGAGATGATACCTGAGATTCTGGAAAGTGGAGCTCAGAGCATTCTCCTGCACAAGGATGCCGAAGCCGGTAACAAGTATTCTATCATCTTCAACACTTTGGCCAAAGACCCCTCTAACTCTGAGAAGGAGGCCGTGCTCTACATCTATCGCCAGCTGCGTAATGCTGACCCTGCCGATGATGCCAGTGCCAAGGAAGTATTCCAGAATCTGTTCTTCTCTGACAAGCGTTACGACTTGGGCGAGGTGGGCCGCTATCGTATCAACAAGAAGTTGGGCCTGAACACCGAGTCTGATGTCCGCGTGCTTACCAAGGAAGATATCATCGAGATTATCAAATATCTCATCCAGCTCGTCAACTCCAATGCTACCGTTGACGATATCGACCACCTGAGCAACCGCCGTGTACGCACGGTAGGCGAGCAGTTGGCCAACCAGTTCTCTATCGGTCTTGCCCGTATGGCCCGTACCATCCGTGAGCGCATGAACGTTCGCGACAATGAGGTGTTTACTCCTACCGATCTGATTAACGCCAAGACCATCTCGAGCGTTATCAATTCATTCTTCGGTACCAACCCTCTGAGCCAGTTCATGGACCAGACCAACCCCCTTGCCGAGGTTACCCACAAGCGTCGTCTTTCGGCCCTTGGTCCTGGCGGTCTTTCTCGTGAGCGTGCCGGCTTCGAGGTTCGAGACGTACACTATACTCACTACGGCCGTCTGTGTCCTATCGAGAGTCCTGAAGGTCCTAACATCGGTCTTATTTCATCACTCTGTTTGTATGCCAAGATTAACGACCTCGGCTTCATAGTTACACCTTACCGTAAGATTGTTGACGGCAAGGCTGACATGGACAACAAGGACGTGGTATACCTTACCGCAGAGGAGGAAGAGGCCAAGATTATCGGTCAGGGCAATGCGCCCCTTACTCCCGAGGGCAACTTCATCCGCAAGGTTGTAAAGTGCCGTCAGGATGCCGACTATCCAGTAGTTGCTCCTACCCAGGTAGATTACATGGACGTTGCTCCCCAGCAGATTGCTTCTGTTTCAGCAGGTCTTATTCCTTTCCTCGAGCACGATGACGGTCACCGTGCGCTGATGGGATGTAACATGATGCGCCAGGCAGTGCCATTGCTCCACAACGATGCACCTATCGTAGGTACCGGTCTGGAGAAGAAGGTCTGCGAGGACTCGCGCACCATGATTACCGCCGAGGGCGACGGTGTCATCGAGTATGTTGACGCCACCACCATCCGTATTCTTTACGACCGCACCGAGGAGGAAGACTTCGTCAGCTTCGCGCCTGCTCTCAAGGAGTATCGCATTCCCAAGTTCCGTCGTACCAACCAGAATATGACCATCGACCTTCGTCCTATCTGCGACAAGGGTCAGCGTGTGAAAGCCGGTGATATCCTCACCGAGGGTTATGCCACCGAGAATGGTGAGCTGGCCTTGGGTCGCAACCTGCTTGTAGCCTACGTGCCATGGAAGGGTTACAACTATGAGGACGCCGTCGTTATCTCTGAGCGCCTGGTAAGTGAGGATGTGCTCACTTCAGTACATGTCGACGAGTATTCACTCGACGTGCGTGAGACCAAGCGTGGTGTGGAAGAGTTTACCTCTGATATCCCCAATGTGAGCGAAGAGGCTACCAAGGACCTTGACGAGAATGGTGTTATCCGCGTCGGAGCCCGCGTAGAGCCTGGCGATGTGCTCATCGGTAAGATTTCGCCCAAGGGCGAGAGCGACCCATCACCCGAGGAGAAGCTGCTGCGCGCCATCTTCGGCGACAAGGCCGGCGATGTGAAGGACTCTTCACTCAAGGCCAATCCATCACTCAGCGGTGTGGTTATCGACAAGAAGCTCTTCTCTCGTGCCATCAAGACCCGTGAGTCCAAGAAGCAGGACAAGATTGTTCTGGCCAAGATTGACGAGGAATACGAGGCAAAGAATGAGGACCTGAAGGATATCCTCGTTGACAAGCTCCTTGAACTCACCGAAGACAAGAAGTGTGAGGGTATCAAGGACTATACCGGTGCCGAAATCATTTCCAAGGGTTCTACCTTCACCGCTACTGCGCTGAAGAACCTCGAGTACGACGGCATCCAGAGCAATGGCTGGACTGGCGACGAGCATACCGACGGCCTTATCCAGAAGCTCATCATGAACTATATCCGCAAGTACAAGCAGCTCGATGCCGAGCTGAAGCGCCGCAAGTTTGCCATCACCATTGGCGACGAGCTGCCTTCAGGCATCCTGCAGATGGCCAAGGTCTATATCGCCAAGAAGCGTAAGATTCAGGTGGGCGACAAGCTCGCCGGTCGTCACGGTAACAAGGGTATCGTTTCCAAGGTCGTACGTGCCGAGGATATGCCTTTCCTCGAGGACGGACGTCCTGTAGACCTGGTGCTCAACCCTATGGGTGTGCCCTCTCGTATGAACCTCGGTCAGATCTTCGAGGCCATCCTCGGTGCTGCCGGTAAGAAGCTCGGTGTCAAGTTTGCCACTCCTATCTTCGACGGTGCCAAGCTCAACGACCTCTCCGAGTGGACCGACAAGGCAGGTCTGCCCCGCCTCTGCTCTACCTATATATATGATGGTGAGACCGGCGAGAAGTTCGACCAGCCCGCTACCATCGGTATGACCTACTTCTTGAAGCTCGGCCACATGGTAGAAGACAAGATGCACGCTCGTTCTATCGGTCCGTACAGCTTGATTACCCAGCAGCCACTCGGTGGTAAAGCCCAGTTTGGTGGTCAGCGTTTCGGAGAGATGGAGGTTTGGGCTCTTGAGGCATTCGGTGCAAGCCATGTGCTCCAGGAGATTCTGACCATCAAGAGTGATGACGTCGTAGGACGTTCCAAGGCTTACGAGGCTATCGTCAAGGGCGATGCCATGCCTACTCCCGGTATCCCCGAGTCACTCAACGTACTTCTCCACGAACTCCGTGGTCTTGGTTTGAGTATCAAACTTGATTAAACGAGAACCCTTAATTATTTCAAGACAATGGCTTTTAAGAAAGATACAAAAATAAAGAATAATTTTACGAAGATTACCATCGGATTGGCTTCTCCCGAAGAAATCCTGGAAAATTCGTTTGGCGAGGTTACCAAACCAGAGACGATTAACTATCGTACCTATAAGCCAGAGCGTGACGGACTCTTCTGCGAGCGCATCTTCGGTCCTACCAAGGACTATGAGTGCGCCTGCGGCAAGTACAAGCGCATACGCTACAAGGGTATCGTCTGCGACCGATGCGGTGTCGAGGTTACCGAGAAGAAGGTACGCCGCGAGCGCTCAGGTCATATCGAACTGGTAGTGCCCATCGCACATATCTGGTATTTCCGTTCACTGCCCAACAAGATTGGCTATCTGCTCGGAATGCCTACCAAGAAGCTCGACGCTGTGGTCTACTACGAGAAGTATATCGTCATCAAGCCCGGAGCCTTTGAGGGCCGCACCGACAAGGACGGACTCGAGATCAACGGTTCTCACCGCATGGACCTTCTCACCGAAGACGAGTATCTGAACATTCTCGATACCCAGCTCGACCCCAACAACCAGCTTCTCCCCGACGATGATCCCAACAAGTTCATCGCCAAGATGGGTGCCGAGGCTATCCGCGACCTCCTTACCGACCTCGACCTCGACTCTATCTCTTACGAGCTGCGCGACCGAGCCAACAATGACTCCAGCCAGCAGCGCAAGACCGAGGCTCTGAAGCGCCTGCAGGTTGTCGAGGCTTTCCGCTCGTCCAAGGAGGTCAATAAGCCCGAGTGGATGATTATGAAGATACTTCCCGTCATCCCCCCCGAGCTTCGTCCGCTCGTACCCCTCGACGGTGGCCGCTTTGCCACATCCGACCTCAACGACCTCTACCGTCGTGTCATCATCCGCAACAACCGTCTGAAGAGACTCGTCGAAATCAAGGCTCCCGAGGTGATTCTCCGCAACGAGAAGCGTATGCTCCAGGAGGCTGTCGACTCTCTCTTCGACAACTCTCGCAAGGCCAGTGCCGTGAAGAGCGAGAGCAACCGTCCGCTCAAGTCACTCTCCGACTCACTCAAGGGTAAGCAGGGCCGCTTCCGTCAGAACCTTCTCGGTAAGCGTGTCGACTATTCTGCGCGTTCGGTTATCGTCGTTGGTCCTGAGCTCAAGATGGGAGAGTGCGGTCTGCCCAAGCTGATGGCTGCCGAGCTCTACAAACCATTCATCATCCGCAAGCTCATCGAGCGTGGCATTGTCAAGACTGTCAAGAGCGCCAAGAAGATAGTAGACCGTCGTGAGCCCGTCATCTGGGACATCCTCGAGAATGTCATGAAGGGTCACCCCGTGCTCCTCAACCGTGCTCCTACTCTGCACCGTCTGGGTATCCAGGCCTTCCAACCCAAGCTCATCGAGGGCAAAGCCATCCAGCTCCACCCGCTGGCATGTACTGCGTTCAATGCCGACTTCGACGGTGACCAGATGGCTGTCCACCTTCCCTTGAGCAACGAGGCTGTACTCGAGGCACAGATACTGATGCTCCAGAGCCACAACATCCTCAACCCTGCCAACGGCGCTCCTATCACCGTGCCTTCTCAGGACATGGTGCTCGGTCTCTACTATATCACCAAGCTCCGTCCCGGAGCCAAGGGCGAGGGCCTGAGCTTCTACGGTCCCGAAGAGGCCATCATCGCCTACAACGACGGCAAGTGCGACCTTCACGCTCCTGTTAAGGTGCTCGTCGACGATATCGTTGAGGGTCAGCCCGTCAAGCATATTGTCGAGACCTCTGTTGGCCGCGTGGTAGTCAATCAGATTATCCCCGATGAATTGGGCTTCGTCAATGAAATCATCTCCAAGAAGTCACTCCGTGGCATCATCGCCCGCGTTATCAAGGCAGTCGGTATGGCTCGCGCCTGCGCCTTCCTTGACGGCATCAAGAACCTGGGTTACCACATGTCCTATGTAGCCGGTCTGTCGTTCAACCTCGACGATATCATCATCCCTGTAGAGAAGGAGGCTATCGTAGAGAAGGGACAGCGCGAGGTCGAGGAGATTACCAACAACTATAACATGGGTTTCATCACCGACAACGAGCGTTACAACCAGGTTATCGATGCCTGGACCCACGTCAACGACGAGTTGGGTGATGTCCTGATGAAGGAAATGACCGAAGCCGACCAGGGCTTCAACGCCGTATACATGATGCTCGACTCCGGAGCCCGTGGTTCTCAGGACCAGATCAAGCAGCTTTCCGGTATGCGTGGTCTGATGGCCAAGCCTCAGAAGGCCGGTGCCGAGGGCGCTCAGATTATTGAGAATCCTATCCTCTCCAACTTCAAGGAGGGTATGTCAGTGCTCGAGTACTTCATCGCTTCCCACGGTGCCCGTAAGGGTCTTGCCGATACCGCCATGAAGACTGCCGACGCCGGTTACCTTACCCGTCGTCTCGTCGACGTGTCCCACGATGTCATCATTACCCAGGAAGACTGCGGTACACTGCGTGGTCTCGAGTGCCGTGCGCTCAAGAATGGCGACGAGATTGTATCTTCTCTCGGCGAGCGCATCCTTGGCCGTGTGTCAGTCCATGACATCATCCATCCCACCACTGGCGAGCTCATCTGCGCAGCCGGTGAGGAAATCAATGAGGAGAAGGCCGACATCATCGAGAAGTCACCCATCGAGATGGTTGAAATCCGCTCCGTACTTACCTGTGAGAGCAAGCGCGGTATCTGTGCCAAGTGCTATGGCCGCAACCTCGCCACCTCGCGTATGGTACAGCTGGGCGAAGCTGCCGGTGTCATCGCCGCTCAGGCCATCGGTGAGCCTGGTACACAGCTTACACTGCGTACATTCCACGCCGGTGGTGTGGCTGGTAATGCAGCCGCCAACGCCAGCATCGTTGCCAAGAACAATGCCCGCATCGAGTTTGAAGAGGTGCGCGACGTTCCCTTCCGCGACGACGAGTCCAAGGATTGCCGTATGGTCGTAAGCCGTCTGGGCGAGATCCGATTCATCGACCCCAATACCGATATCGTCCTCTCTACCCTCGACCTGCCCTATGGTTCTATCCTCTACAACAAGCACGGCGACATCGTCAAGCAGGGCGACCTCATCGCCAAGTGGGACCCCTTCAATGCGCTCATCGTTACCGAGTATGCTGGTACACTTCGCTTCAACGATGTCATCGACGGTGTCACCTTCAAGGCCGAGACCGACGATACCACCGGTCTTTCCGAGAAGATTATCATCGACGCCAAGGACCACACCAAGGTTCCTACCTGCGATGTGCTCGACGCCGACGGCAATGTGCTCGGTACCTACAACTTCCCCGTAGGCTGTCACGTAGTGGTAGAAGACGGACAGAAGGTATCTACCGGTGCCACCCTCGTTAAGATTCCACGTGCCGTAGGAGGTGCTGGTGACATCACCGGTGGTCTCCCACGAGTTACCGAGCTCTTCGAGGCCCGCAACCCCTCTAACCCCGCAGTCGTTTCTGAGATCGATGGCGAGGTCACTATGGGCAAGCTCAAGCGTGGTAACCGCGAGATTATCGTTACGCCCAAGCACGGCGAACCCCATAAGTATCTTGTCAATCTGAGCAAGCAGCTGCTCGTGCAGGAGCACGACGCCGTGCGTGCCGGAACTCCACTCTCCGACGGTGTCATCACTCCCAATGACATCCTTGCCATCAAGGGTCCCACCGCCGTACAGGAGTACATTGTCAACGAGGTACAGGATGTTTACCGCCTCCAGGGTGTGAAGATCAATGACAAGCACTTCGAGATTATCGTGCGTCAGATGATGCGCAAGGTTCAGATTAATGACCCGGGCGACACCACATTCCTTGAGCAGGAACTCGTAGACAAGCTCGACTTCGCCGAGGAGAACGACCGCATCTGGGGCAAGAAGGTAGTCACCGACGCCGGCGACTCCGAGAACCTCAAGGCTGGTCAGATTATCACTCTCCGCAAGCTGCGCGACGAGAACTCAAGCCTCAAGCGCCGCGACCTGCGCCTCGTCCAGGTGCGCGATGCCGTCCAGGCCACAGCCACCCAGATACTCCAGGGTATCACCCGTGCTGCCCTCGGTACCAAGAGCTTCATGTCTGCCGCTTCGTTCCAGGAGACCACCAAGGTGCTCAACGAGGCTGCCATCCGTGGCAAGCAAGACCGCCTCGAGGGTATGAAGGAGAACGTTATCTGCGGTCACCGCATCCCCGCCGGTACAGGTCTGCGCCAGTTTGACAAGCTCATCGTTGGTTCGCGTGAGGATTACGAGCGCATCGAGGCCAACAAGAAGAACATCCTCGACATCGACGTCAACGTCAAAGACAGCAACATCTAAGGTTTTTCCCTTGATTACAACATAAGCGAGAGCCGCCGACCCCACTCAGGGTCATGCGGCTCTCGCTTTTTTCAATGACACAGCCGTTATAGAGTTTTGTATGGGTATGCTTACACGAATAGCCGTTTCACTTCTGAGAACGGTAGAGAGCATTGCTAC
>ERZ1673698.2356-NODE-2356-length-13196-cov-5.219770_pt1 | contig 13196 bp, 10 predicted proteins | sample MGYA00580228_ERZ1673698 | MGnify/ENA primary metagenome ERZ1673698 (study PRJEB41218, sample SAMN15661768) | gut metagenome | host: Homo sapiens | place: Canada: London | collected 2015-08-20/2019-03-30 | study: EMG produced TPA metagenomics assembly of... | reverse complement strand
CCGATTATAATGATATTAATGAGGATACCCGCACACAATTGGAGCTGATCAATCAAACACTGGCCGAACTGCAAGCGCAAAAAGCAACAGCGGATAAGCCACGTAATCCAATAGGATTCAGAAAGTGAAATATGGTATAATAATATGAGTGAAGAACAGTCACTGAAACAAAAAACAGCAAAAGGGCTATTTTGGGGAGGCCTCAGCAGCAGTGTACAACAGCTGTTAGGACTTCTTTTCGGAGTAGTGTTAGGAAGATTACTGGACCCTGCCGATTACGGTATGATCGGTATGCTGGCTATCTTTCCGGCCATTGCTTCCGCCCTGCAGGAAAGCGGATTTGTCGCAGCACTCGCCAATCGCGAGAAAGTCAGCGATAAAGACTATAACGCTGTATTCTGGTTCAGTATCTCTTTTAGTGCTGTTCTTTATATTTTGCTCTATTCTTCAGCTCCGCTGATTGCTAAATTTTACGATACTCCGGAGTTAACGTCGCTCGCCCGTTTCTCTTTCCTCAATTTCTTTATAGCCAGTTTCGGGATAGCTCCGCGAGCTCTTCTCTTCCGTAATCTCAAAGTGAAGGAGAATACCATCATTTCTCTTTCAAGCCTGTTTCTATCCGGTATTGTGGGGATTATTCTTGCCGCAAACGGATTTGCCTATTGGGGTCTGGCTATACAGACAATGACCTTTGTCGTCATAGGCACGGCACTCAACTGGTACTTTGCCCACTGGAAGCCCAGCTTCCGCATTGACTTCTCTCCCATCAGGGAGATGTTCGGATTCAGCAGTAAAATGCTGATTACGCAAGTCTTTATTATCATCAACCAAAACCTGTTCTCCGTCCTGCTGGGTAAATTCTACACTAAACAGGAAGTCGGAGACTTCAGCCAGGCCAACAACTGGAACAATAAGGGACACGCCCTCATCACCGGAATGATCAACGGAGTCACCCAGCCCGTACTGGCAAGTGTAGCTAATGACCCGCAGCGTCAGGCGGCCGTGTTTCATAAAATGCTGCGTTTCACGGCTTTTATTTCTTTCCCTGCCATGTTCGGGCTCAGCCTCATTTCCAGAGAGTTCATTCTGATTGCCATCACGGACAAGTGGCTCGCTTCCGCACGGATCATGCAATTACTTTGTATATGGGGAGCCTTTATTCCGATCAACAATCTGTTCTCTTTATTGCTGGTCAGCCGCGGACGGTCTTCCATCTTTATGTTCAACAGTATCGCACTGAGCGTGTTGCAGCTGATCACTGCCTGTATCAGTTATCCATACGGCATCACCACCATGATTTATCTGTTTGTCGCTATCAATATACTTTGGCTGTTTGTCTGGTACTGCTTTGCCCGGAGGGAGATTCCGCTGACGCTGTTCAGCATACTGAAAGATATCGCTCCTTATTTTCTACTGGCAGCTTCGCTGACAATCGCAGCCCATTACATAACGTCGGGCATCACTAACCTGTATCTGTCACTTGCCATCAAAGTAGTTTTCGTGGCTTCTCTATTTGCACTTGTTTTGTGGAAAATGCAATCAGTCATTTTCAAGGAGTGTATTCAGTTCATTAAAAAGAAAAAGATATCATGACGACACCTACCAATTACATAGCGACCTGGTTCTACAAGGAATCCAAAGAAGATGCCAGTTTCTATCCGCAGGCAGGCAAACGGGGAGATTCCGCCCTCGTCCATTCCATTTATATGCAGATACAAGTGCCGTTCTTTACCACTTTCAGGCATTATCATCCGGATGACAAGTTGCTTTTCTTCAGCAATCTGGATCAGTTTCCCGATTATCTGGAACGGTTATTCAAGGAGTTACGGATTGAGACTGTTACCCTGCCTTATCTCTGCATCCCTCCCAAAGGATGGTACGGGGCATGGAGAAATCAATTCTATCTGTATGATATCCTGCGCTATATGGAGAAAAGGATGCAGGCGGACGATACGTTGCTCATCTGCGATGCGGACTGTCTCTGTATGCGTCCGTTGGGGCAACTATTCAGCGACACACGGAAATACGGTTCCGCCCTGTACGATGCATCCGACCGACCGGACCTCAAAGTGAACGGAATCACACTAAAGGAGATGACAGATATCTATAATGACTGTTACGGAGAAAAAGAGAAGAGAGAAAAAGAGAAGGAGGCAACGAAGAAAACAGAAGCGGAAAAGGAAGAAGCAGAGCAGCAAGATACGAAAAACGGAGTCACAAGAACAGAGCTTGTCCATTATTACGGGGGAGAATTTATCTCGCTGCGTGGTGATGTAGTGGCACGAATCAACGAAGCGTATCCTGCTTTATGGAATTATAATCTGGAACGTTTTGCCGCCAATCAGCCCAAACTGAACGAAGAAGCCCACTTCCTGAGCGTAGTGGCTACGAGGCTCAACATCCACAACAATATCGCCAATCAATACGTCAAACGCCTCTGGACCTACCCCAAATACAATACGGTAGAAAAAGGAGACGAGCAACTGGCGGTATGGCATCTTCCCTACGAGAAGAAAAGAGGATTGTATCTGCTGTACAAACACTTTGTGAACCACCCCACTTTCGACGATGAAGAGGCCTTCCGCAAGAAAGCCTCCGCCTACACCGGTGTGCCGACCGTTACTTTCGGCAAACGCATCCGCGATTTCATCACCATTCTTTCTCTAAAAATAAAAGACAAATGCATATACTGATACTTCCAATGTACTATCCTGAGAAGGACTCCTCCCCGCACCGGGGATATATGTTCTTCGAGCAGGCTATGCAACTGGCTAAATCAGGCTGCAAGGTAGGACTTGCCTTCACGGAGCAAAGACCTCTGAAGAACTTCACATGGAAACGGTTCCGCAAAGAGAGTCATTTTCAGATATCGGCAGAAGATAACGGCAGTTTCGTCACCATGCGCCTGCACGCATGGAACCCGAAACTAAGCACCCGCGCGGGAGGAATCATCTGGTCTCTGCTGACCGTCTTGTTAGTACGGAAGTATATCCGCACTTACGGTCGCCCCGACCTGATTCATGCGCACTTCGGCACATGGGCAGGGTATGCCGCACGACTGGTTTATAAATGGTATAAGATTCCCTATGTCATCACAGAGCACGCCTCTTCCATCAACGGCAATCAGACGACACCGTCGCAGGCAGTGATACTAAAGAAGGCATACAGCGAGGCACGCAAGATCATCTGTGTCGGCACGAAACTGAAACGGAGCCTGTGCGCATACGTCAGTGACCCGGATAAAGTGACCGTCATACCGAACTTTGTAGATACGAACACCTTTGCATTCAGTCCTCACCGGACAGAGAAAAAGAAACATTTTACTTTCATCAGCATCGGAAACCTGAATAAGCGCAAAGGATTCTGGGATTTGCTGACTGCTTTTCACTGGGCATTCAAGGATATGCCGCACGTCTCTTTACTCATTGCCGGAGACGGGGAAGAAATGCAGTCACTCAAAGAGCAGATTCAGTCTCTCCACCTGGAAGAGCAGGTAAAACTGACCGGCCGCCTGTCACGGGAAGAATTGTCCGGGTTGCTGGCTACTTGCGATGCTTTTGTACTGGCCTCCTTTGCGGAGACATTCGGCATCGTATTCATCGAAGCAATGGCAACAGGCTTGCCCGCCATCGGCACCATATGCGGAGGACCGGAGGACATCATCACTCCCGAAAGCGGCTTCCTCATCCGACCGGGAAATGTGGATGCGCTCGCCGCTAAGATGAAAACATTGTACGACACCTACGAGTCGTTCGACAAAGAGAAAATCCGCCAGTCCATCGTCAGCCGTTTCGACTTTCAGTTGGCGGGGCAGAAGTTACGGCAAGTTTATTCAGAAGCATTAGAAATGTCCAAGCCCCCAAAAGCATCGGAATCATGAAAGTTACAGTCATAGATTGTTCAGTATCAGGCCATCGGGAAACGTATTATAAACAGTTTGCTCAGACATGGGCGGGCATGGGGTACGAAACGTCGCTCATCGCTCCCGACGGGAAAGGCATACAGGAGGCCGTTGCCTTTCAGCCTGTCTCAGCGCTTCCGCTACTGCCGCTTCCTGCCGGAAAACCGTTGCAGAAAAAGCTGGTTGTACTGCGCAATGCAGTGATTCGACTGCGAAATCTGTACAGGCTGCGCCGGAGTCTTCAACGGCTGAATCCCGATCTGGTCTTCTTTGCCTGCCTCGACGATATGCTGCCTACATTGGCTCCCTTATGGCTGTTCAATCTTTTGCTGCCCTATCAGTGGAGCGGCCTGCTGGTTCAGTCCGCCCTGCCGCCTTACCACCGAGGGATGCCCGATACACGCCCTTTCCTGCGAAGCAAGAACTGCGTAGGAGTAGGCATACTGAACGAATATTCAGCGAAAGGCCTGGAAACATTTCAGCGCCACATTCTGCTGTTTCCCGACTTTGCCGATCTTTCGGCTCCCGCCACAAACTACCCGTTGCTGCGCAAACTGAAGGAGAGAGCCAGAGGAAGGAAGGTGATATCCCTGCTCGGTTCCATCAATTTCCGCAAGGGGATAAAGTTACTGTTAGAGAGTATCCCTTTATTGCCAAAGGATGAATATTTCTTCCTCATTGCGGGGAAATCATCTCTCACCGCACAACAGGAAAACGACCTGCGGGCGTTCGGGGAGTCAAGGAATAACTGTCTGTTCTCATTGGAGAAGATTCCCGATGAAAGCTGTTTCAATGCCCTGATAGCGGAGAGCGACCTTATTTTTGCCGCATACAAGCAGTTCACCGGCAGCAGCAACCTCCTGACCAAAGCTGCCGCCTTCCGCAAACCGGTCATAGTCAGCCGCGGCCTCTGCATGGGCCGGAGGGTAGAACAGTACGGAACAGGCCAAACCACCGGAGAAGACAACGCCGGAGAATGCAGCGCAGCTATCCGCTCGCTGTGTACCGAAACAAGGATGGACACTCAGGCTTTCGCCCGGTACGCCCACGAACACGAAGTGGAGAAACTAATCACATGTTTTAATCAAATCAGCAAGCATATACAATGAAAGTACTTTTTACATTCGGAGGAATCCCCCACTACCTGAATGCCATGCTCAACAGGCTACAGGCAAAAGGAGTAGAAATAACCGTTGTCAGTCCAAAGAAAGGGAATACGACCATAGGCAAAGGGGTGAAAATGGAAGACGGAGGAATCTACAAGCATCTGACTACACCGGAGAAAAAGATGTTCTACGGAAAAAGCGCTTTCCCCGCCCTTCCCGAAATCATTGCGGAAGAAAAACCGGATATAGTGGTAGTGGGATGGCCCTACTTCCTGCAAGTATTCTTTCAGCCCGCACTGAGAAAGGCTATGAAGTCCTGCAACGCCAAGCTGGTGATTCGTGAAATCCCCTTCCAGACTCCTCCCTACGGAAAGATCAAGGAATATTTCAAAGCCAATCCGATGCACGACGAAGGTATGCGCCTGCTCAGCAAGGGTATCGGCTTCTATCTGCGCCAATGGATAACGGCAAGGATACGGAAATACTGCTACGCCCAAGCCACCGGAACGCTGAACTACTCGACAGCCGCCTACGACATCCTCCCCTCTTACGGAGTAAAGAAGGAGCAGATACACGTCACCTACAACTCGACCGATACGGAAGCACTTCTCAAAGAAAAAGAATCCGTACTGGCTTCCCCCTCCATCCTTCCCCCGTGCGACCGTCGCCTGCTGCACATCGGACGGCTCGTAAAATGGAAACGGGTAGATTTATTGATAGAGGCTTTCCGGAAGGTAGCCACCGACTATCCGGAAGCGGAACTGGTGATCGTAGGAGACGGACCGGAACTGGACAACCTCAGACAACAGGCAAACGACCTGCAACTGGCAGACAGCATCCGCTTTATCGGAGCCGTCTATGACCCGAAGACACTGGGCGCCTATATGAACGAATCGAGTATCTATGTGCTTGCCGGCATGGGAGGGCTTTCGATCAATGATGCCATGACGTATGGTATGCCCGTCCTTTGTGCCGTATGCGACAGTACGGAACGCGACCTGGTCATGGAAGGCAAGAACGGCTATTTCTTCAAAGACGGAGACGCCGATAGTCTGGCAGATAGAATCAGAGAGATGTTCGAATCTCCCGAACGTTGCAAGGAGATGGGAAAAGAGTCGGAACGGATGATCCGGGAAAATATCAATATGGAGACAGTCAGCGAACGCTACCTGAAGGCTTTCCAAGAGATTCTTCGTCTCACTCATTCTTGCGATTCCGATAATTAGCCGGTGAAGTCCCCAAATGCATCTTTACGTACTTCCCGAAAAAGGACTGGTTGGGGAAATTGAACTCTTCCGCTATTTCCTTAACGGACTTGTCCGAACGTTTCAGCCGGTACTTGATATGTTCTATCGTCGTTTCATTGATCAAGTCCAGCGGAGTCCTGCCACACGCTTGCTTGATGACTTTCGAAAAATGCTTCGGAGTGTAGCAGAGCGCATCCGCATAATAACTCACAGAACGGTGCATACCCTTGTCTTTCGATAATAGCTCCACGAATTTCCGCAGGGTATAATCCGCCTGTTTGATGCCTTCTTTCGGACTGTCCCCCTTGTCGGGAGCATCGATTTCCTTGTGAAGCTGTCCCAGCATCTCACAAAAAAGGGCGGAGAAGAGATGCTGCATCACTTCCCTGTGATAATAATGAGGTTCATCATTGATCTTCGCCACAATCAAATCCCGATAAAACCTGAAAACAGGATCATCCCCGCCTTCGCTGATAGACTTCACCGGATTGTTGTGGATATGAGCAGCGGTATTCCACGTTTTCTTCTCCATTTTAATAATGCGTTGCAGAAAACGGGTAGAGAATCCCGCCAGCCTTATCTTATATTTAGGACTCAGCATCGTACGACTGATCAGTGTATTGGGAAGACCGAGCAGCAAGTCGCCCGCCTGCAACTGATACGTCCGGTAGTTGATATCCAGCTGGATACACCCTTCTGCACAGACAGCAATAAGGAAACAGTTCAGCCGGACTGTATCATTACTATACGGAATCCCGTCCAGACTGTTGACTATCGCAAAGTCATCGTCTATATAATCAAGGATATGCTGACTCTTCTTAAAGTCTTCTATATCTACTGTCATAATGTTCTCTTTTTCCATAATCTCTCCTTTTTTACTTTTTGCAAAGTTGGTAAATAATAGGGAAAACAGAATGTCCCAAACTCCTTTATAATTGTTTGATATATCGTTTATACGCAAATAGTTAGCCACAAAAAGCACAAATAACGAAAACAGGACATTCATAGAGAAAAATCGGTCACCATTGACTTGTTCTTTTCTCCTACTTTTGTTCTGATTTTAATAAAAGACAAAAAGAGTAAGTATGATTACAGTGAACAAAAAATGGATACGGCTGATAGGGATTGTCGGTTGTACAGTGTGGATGGCATCGTGCAAGCAGGCACCGGATGCAGGAGTGAAATCTTCTTATGCAGTCATGCAGATAGAACCAACGGACAAAGAACTTTCTTCCTCCTATTCGGCGACCATACGCGGGCGACAGGATATTGATATTTATCCGCAGGTGTCGGGAACAATCGAGAAACTCTGCGTGACCGAAGGTCAGAAAGTACGCCGGGGACAGTTGCTTTTCATCATCGACCAGGTACCTTACAGGGCCGCGCTCAAAACCGCCACCGCCAATGTGGAAGCGGCACGCGCTGCTACGAGCACCGCCGAACTGACTTACAAGAGCAACAAGGAACTGTATGCACAGAAAGTCGTTTCAGAATTTAGCCTGAAGACTGCCGAAAACTCTTATCTCACCGCCAAGGCACAACTGGCACAGGCTGAAGCTCAGGAAATAAGCGCACGCAACAACCTCTCTTATACCGAAGTGAAAAGTCCCAGTGACGGAGTTGTAGGCGCATTGCCCTATCGTGCAGGCGCATTGGTAAGCGCCAACATTCCTTATCCGCTCACTACGGTCAGTGACAATTCGGATATGTACGTCTATTTCTCGATGACCGAAAACCAACTGCTCGCCCTTACCCGACAGTACGGCGACATGGACGAAGCGTTAAAGAATATGCCGGAAGTGGAACTGATTCTGAACGACAACTCAGTCTATCAGAAGAAAGGTACCATCGAATCCATCAGTGGAGTGATCGACCGTCAGACAGGGACCGTAGTGGCACGCGTGGTGTTCCCCAACGAATCACGGCTGCTTCATAGCGGAGCATCGGGCACGGTAGTAGTGCCAAGCATCTACAAGAACTGCATCGCTATCCCCCAGACAGCCACCGTGCGGATGCAGGACAAGACGATTGTATATAAGGTAGTGGATGGCAAAGCAGTCTCCACCCTGATCACCGTAGCCGGAATCAACGACGGACGCGAATATGTAGTGCTGGACGGCCTGAAAGCCGGTGACGAAATTGTATCGGAAGGCGCCGGACTGGTGCGCGAAGGCACACAGGTTAAATAAGAAGGAGACTGATTATGAAAGGAAATATATTTATCAAACGGCCGGTGATGGCTATCTCCATCTCCGTGCTGATTCTCGCCATAGGGCTTATCTCGCTCTTCACCCTGCCGGTGGAGCAATATCCCGACATCGCGCCTCCCACGGTCTATGTATCCGCCAGCTATACGGGCGCCGATGCCGAAGCTGTGATGAACAGCGTCATCATGCCGCTGGAAGAGAGCATCAACGGGGTGGAAGACATGATGTATATCACGTCCAGCGCCTCCAATGCAGGTCTGGCTATCATACAGGTTTACTTCAAGCAAGGCACCGACCCCGACATGGCGGCTGTCAACGTACAGAACCGTGTAGCCAAAGCACAGGGACTGCTGCCCGCCGAAGTAACGAAAGTCGGCGTAAGCACGATGAAACGCCAGACCAGCTTCCTGCAAATCGGCGCGCTGGTCTGCACCGACGGTCGCTACGACCAGACCTTCCTTGCCAATTATCTGGACATCAACGTCATCCCGCAGATCAAGCGTATCGAGGGAGTAGGAGACGTCATGGAGCTGGGCGATACCTACAGTATGCGTATCTGGCTGAAACCGGAACGGATGGCACAATACGGACTGGTGCCTTCGGACATCACCGGCGTGCTGGGCGAGCAGAACATTGAAGCCCCTACCGGCTCACTGGGCGAGAGTTCGCAGAACGTCTTCCAGTTCACGATGAAATATCGCGGAAGACTGAAGAGCGTGGAAGAGTTTCAGAACACCGTTGTCCGCTCTCGTGAAGACGGCTCGATACTCCGTCTGAAAGATGTGGCGGATGTGGAACTGGGCACTATGACTTATAGTTTCCGCAGTGAGATGGACAGCCAGCCTGCCGTGCTCTATATGATCTTCCAGACAGCGGGTTCCAATGCGACCGCTGTCAATAAAGAAATTACCGCCCAGATGGAGCGGATGGAGAAAAACCTTCTGGAAGGAACGGAGTTCGTCACCATGATGAGTTCGAACGACTTCCTCTTCGCTTCCATACACAACGTGGTGGAAACACTGATTATCGCCATCATTCTGGTCATCCTCGTGGTATACTTCTTCTTGCAGGACCTGAAAAGTACACTCATCCCGTCTATCTCCATCATCGTGTCACTGGTAGGTACGTTTGCCTGTCTGGTAGCTGCGGGATTCAGTCTGAACATCCTGACCCTGTTTGCCCTGGTGCTTGCCATCGGTACGGTGGTGGATGATGCCATTGTAGTAGTAGAAGCGGTGCAGTCCAAGTTTGATGCCGGATACAAGTCGCCCTACCTTGCCACCAAAGATGCGATGGGCGACGTGACGATGGCTATCGTCTCCTGTACCTGTGTCTTCATGGCCGTATTTATCCCCGTCACCTTCATGGGAGGTACTTCGGGCGTGTTCTATACACAATTCGGTATCACGATGGCAACTGCCGTAGGTATTTCGATGATTTCGGCTTTGACGCTCTGTCCCGCTTTGTGCGCCATCATGATGCGTCCGTCGGACGGAACCAAGAGCGCCAAGAGCATCAACGGACGGGTACGCGCAGCTTACAACGCTTCGTTCAATGCCGTGCTGGGCAAGTATAAGAAAGGGGTGATGTACTTCATCCGCCATCGCTGGATGGTATGGACTTCACTGGCTGCTACCATCGTCCTGCTGGTTTATCTGATGAGCACGACCAAGACGGGACTCGTGCCGCAGGAAGACCAGGGCGTTATCATGGTGAATGTCAGCATCTCACCGGGAAGCACGCTCGAAGAGACAACGAAAGTAATGGACCGGCTGGAAAACATTCTGAAAGATACGCCCGAAATAGAACACTACGCCCGCGTAGCAGGATACGGTCTGATCTCCGGTCAGGGAACTTCTTACGGTACGATCATTGTCCGCCTGAAAGACTGGAGCGAACGAAAAGGAAAGGAACACGGTTCGGATGCCGTAGCTTCCCGCCTCAACGCACAATTCCACTCCATCAAGGAAGCGCAGATATTCAGTTTCCAGCCCGCCATGATTCCGGGATACGGTATGGGTAACTCCCTCGAACTGAACCTTCAGGATATGACAGGCGGTGATCTTGCTACGTTCTATGACGCGTCCACACAGTTCCTCAATGCCTTGAACCAGCGCCCGGAAGTGGCTATGGCTTATACATCCTACGCCATCAACTTCCCGCAGCTCTCGGTAGAAGTGGATGCCGCCAAATGTAAGCGTGCAGGAATTTCGCCAAGCGCGGTACTCGATGCGGTAGGCAGTTATTGCGGTGGAGCGTATATCTCCAACTACAATCAATACGGTAAGGTATATCGTGTCATGATGCAGGCATCGCCCGAATATCGTCTGGACGAGCAGGCATTGAACAATATGTTTGTGCGCAACGGTACGGAAATGGCTCCGGTGAGCCAGTTCGTTACACTGAAACAGGTACTGGGACCGGAAACGGCCAACCGTTTCAATCTCTACAGCACCATCACAGCCAATGTGAATCCTGCCGACGGTTACTCTTCGGGTGAAGTGCAGAAAGTGATTGAAGAAGTGGCCGCAGAATCGCTTCCGATAGGCTACGGATACGAATATGGCGGTATGGCACGCGAAGAAGCAAGCAGCGGTGGTGCGCAGACGGTTTTCATCTACGCCATCTGCATCTTCCTGATCTATCTGATTCTGGCTTGTCTCTACGAAAGTTTCCTCGTACCGTTTGCCGTTATCTTCTCCGTACCGTTCGGATTGATGGGCTCGTTCCTGTTCGCCAAGATACTCGGACTGGAGAATAACATCTATTTGCAGACGGGTGTGATCATGCTGATCGGCTTGCTGGCCAAGACGGCTATTCTGATTACGGAGTACGCCATCGAACGCCGCCGCAAAGGGATGGGCATCGTAGAATCGGCCTACTCTGCCGCACAAGTCCGCCTGCGTCCTATCCTGATGACGGTGCTGACGATGATCTTCGGTATGCTTCCGCTGATGTTCTCTTCCGGTGCGGGTGCCAATGGTAACAGTTCGCTGGGTACGGGTGTCGTAGGCGGTATGGCTGTCGGAACGGTGGCATTGCTCTTTGTCGTTCCGGTCTTCTACATCATCTTTGAATACTTGCAGGAGAAAATCCGCAAACCGATGGAGGAAGAAGCAGATGTACAAGTGCTTTTGGAGAAAGAGAAAAGTGAAGCTGAACGTGAACGTTAATAAATAAAAGAAAGAATGAAGAAAAATATCATCCTGTTAGTTGCCATGAGTCTGACGCTGAGCGGTTGTGGCATCTATACCAAATACAAGCCCGCCACTTCCGTCCCCGACGATCTTTACGGCGGGGAAGTGGTGACGGAAGACACTGCCGGTCTGGGGAATATGGACTGGCGGGAACTCTTCACCGACCCTCATCTGCAGTCCCTCATCGAGACAGGGTTGCGGACCAATACCGACTACCAGTCCGCCCAGCTTTGTGTAGAAGAAGCTCAGGCAGTGCTGATGTCCGCCAAACTTGCTTTCCTGCCCGCCTTTGCGCTTTCCCCGCAGGGGACAGTGAGCAGCTTCGATACGAACAAAGCTACGCAGGGTTATTCGCTACCCGTTACCGCCAGTTGGGAACTGGACGTATTCGGCCGTATGCGCAACTCCAAGAAGCAGGCGAAAGCGCTGTATGCACAAAGTGAAGATTACCGTCAGGCAGTCCGCACGCAGCTAATAGCCGGTATAGCCAATACTTATTACACGCTGCTGATGCTGGACGAACAGCTCATCATCTCCCGACAGACGGAGGAGGCATGGAAAGAAACCGTAGCCTCTACCCGTTCCCTGATGAACGCCGGACTGGCGAACGAATCGGCTGTATCGCAGATGGAAGCGACTTATTATCAGGTACAGGGTTCTGTGCTCGATTTGCAGCAGCAGATCAATCAGGTGGAGAACAGTCTTGCTTTATTATTGGCAGAGACACCCCGCAACTACGAACGCGGAACGTTGGCAGACCAACAGTTTCCTACGGACTTTGCCGTAGGAATCCCTGTCCGAATGCTTGCCGCCCGCCCCGATGTCCGCTCGGCCGAGCGGACGCTGGAAGCAGCGTTCTATGGCACCAATGCGGCACGTTCGGCTTTCTACCCTTCCATCACGTTGAGCGGAAGTGCCGGATGGACGAACTCCGTCGGGTCTATGATTCTCAATCCGGGCAAGTTCCTGGCATCGGCAGTAGGTTCGCTCACGCAGCCGCTCTTTAATAAAGGACAAGTGGTGGCTCAGTATCGCATCGCCCGTGCGAAGTACTTCTCTGCTGATGGAACATACGAATACAACCTATCTGGAAGTACTTACCGCCCGACAGTCATTGCTCAGCGCACAACTGTCACAAACGGCCAATCATTTTACCGAGATACAAAGTTTAATTAACCTATACCGTGCTTTAGGGGGAGGTCAGGAATAAAGAATATCATACTTCCTCTGTTTTTTTTGATCCTAATGAAGAAGGGCTGCCGGAGAAGTGATTCTCTGACAGCCCGTTTTTCGTTAGAGGGCATTCCCGATAAGAAGTGTTATTAATTTTTGTTTCGCCCGGTCCCGCCATCGGCGCCAACGAACGGCATGATTTGTTTCATGCTCTGAAACTAAAAGTTTCATGCCTTGAAACCAACAGTTTCACACCGAGAAACCAATGGTTTCAAGCAATGAAACTATTTTGAAGTTATCGAAGCGCAGCTATGATTCTTTCGCAAGCCTGTCCGTCACCATTAGGGTTATGCGTTTCGGACATC
>ERZ1673698.2352-NODE-2352-length-13215-cov-10.130091_pt1 | contig 13215 bp, 8 predicted proteins | sample MGYA00580228_ERZ1673698 | MGnify/ENA primary metagenome ERZ1673698 (study PRJEB41218, sample SAMN15661768) | gut metagenome | host: Homo sapiens | place: Canada: London | collected 2015-08-20/2019-03-30 | study: EMG produced TPA metagenomics assembly of... | reverse complement strand
GCATCTGCAGGATATACTGCTTATTTAATTGTCCGCAGGTAAATGAGCCGGATGCATAAGCTTACTTGCGGTTTTGAAGAACTTAGTTTAAGTGTACTTGAAATGGAAGGGAATGTCAAGGGAGCAGGGGAGCACCTTGCCCGCAGCCCTTTTTTGCATGCGCTATTCCTCTGCCAAAAAGTCATCCGTTTGGCAACAAACTTTTCACAAAAAATATGTATCACTATTTGTCAATAGCCCATATTTAGTGTATAATAAAGTAGAGAGTATGTGTGCGGACACAGTATCAAATTCAATTTCTACATTTGTACGGAAGAATGTAAAATAAAAAATGGAGGTGTATTTTTTTTGGGTAAATTTCAACATAAGGTCCAGATTATCCCGCTTGGTGGTTTGGGCGAAATTGGTAAAAATATGACGGTATTCCGTTACGGGGACGACATGATCCTGATTGATGCAGGCCTGATGTTCCCTGAAGACGATATGCTCGGCATTGACTTGGTTATTCCCGATATTACATATTTGGTTGAGAATAAAGATAAAATTAAGGGTATCTTTCTGACACATGGTCACGAGGACCATATCGGTGCGCTGCCCTATGTTATGAAACAAATTGATTGTCCCGTTTATGGTACCGCACTTACTCTGGGTATTTTACAAGGCCGCTTGAAGGAAAACGGTGTAGGCAACGAAACCCTGCACGTAGTAAAACCCGGTGACAAGATTAACACCGGTGCCTTTAAGCTCGATTTCATCCGCGTAAACCACAGCATTCCCGACGCTGTTGCTATCGCGATTACTACTCCTATCGGTGTTATTATCCACACCGGTGACTTCAAAATCGACCACACTCCTGTTGACGGACAGGTTATGGAATTCAATAAATTTGCCGAATACGGCGACCGCGGTGTACTGTGCCTGCTGGCAGACAGCACCAACGCCGAGCGCCCGGGATTCACTCCCAGCGAAAAAATGGTAGGCCAGACCTTTGACGAGGAGTTCCGCTATGCTAAGCATCGTATTATTGTAGCAACCTTCTCCTCTAACGTACATCGTATCCAACAGGTTATTGATACTGCTGTGAAGTATGACCGTAAGGTAGCAGTTATCGGCCGCAGCATGGTGAATGTTGTAAATATCGCCAAGGAGCTTGGTTACCTGAAGGTTCCCGAGGGCGTGCTGATTGATATTGACGAAACTCATAACTATACGCCGGAAAAGGTTGTTATTATCACCACCGGCAGTCAGGGCGAACCGATGAGCGCGCTCACTCGTATGGCTATGAATGACCATAAAAAGGTTGATATTATGCCCGGTGATACAGTAATTATTTCTGCTACACCTATTCCGGGCAACGAAAAGCTTGTTTCCCGTACTATCGACCATCTGTACAAGCTGGGTGCGGACGTTATCTATGAAAAGAGCAACGGTGTCCACGTTTCCGGCCACGCCAGCCAGGAGGAAATCAAGATGATGCACAATCTGGTGCGTCCGCGTTTCTTCATGCCTGTGCATGGTGAATACCGTCACCTGGTTAAGCATGCTAACTTGGCTAAATCCCTCGGCATGCCGGCAGACCACATTGTTATCGGTGAAAACGGCAGTGTTATCGAGCTGACCAAGAGCAGCATTACCATTAACGGCAAGGTGCCTGCAGGCAAGGTGCTGGTTGACGGCTTGGGTGTCGGCGACGTAGGCAACATCGTACTGCGCGACCGCCGTCAGCTCTCTCAGGACGGTATCATGATTGTTGTTGTAACCGTCGACAAGGAATCCTGCCATGTAGTTTCCGGTCCGGATATCGTTTCCCGCGGCTTTGTTTATGTGCGCGAGGCCGAGGACCTGATGGATGAAGCACGCGATAAGGTGCAGGCTGCATTGGACCGCTGCGAGGAAAACAATGTTTCCGAATGGTCGGCAATCAAGTCCACTGTACGTGATTCTCTGGGACGCTTCCTGTTCGAAAGAACCCGCCGCCGTCCGATGATTCTGCCGATTATCATGGAGATTTGATAGTGATTAGTGGATAGTGATTAGTTATTAGTGATTAGTTTTTGGTGAGCGGTTGTCAGAAGTCAGCTGATAAAGGATGACTGCCGGCAGCTGCAAATTTAGGAGTTGTCTTATCTTGCGCAAGGAAAGAAGAAGGAAGCAACAGAATAGAAGCTACTCGCGCCCTGTCGGCGTTGTCTGCCTGCTTATGGGTCTGCTGTTTGCAGCCGCTCTTCTTATGACGGCTGAGGACGGCGTAATGCATTATGCTTATCTGGTGGAGCAGCATCTGCTGGGTAAGGGTATCTTTTTGCTGCCTTTGGCTTTCTTTGCTGCGTCCTTTGATTTGCTTAAAGGACAATTTGGTGTTTTTAACAAGAGAACATTAATTTTTACTTTGGTGACGCTGTGCCTTACAGGCACAGCTCATCATGTTTTTGTGCCTGTTGGCTCTGAGCTGGAGCCTTCGCTGATAGCGGAGGGCGGCGGTCTTATAGGCGGCCTTTTGCTGAAGCTGCTGCGTTCCTTTGCCGGTGATGTGACTGTTTATATTATTCTTGCCTTAGGCTGGCTGTGGCTGCTGGGCCTGGTGCTGCCGCTGCGCAAATGGTGGGAGCTGTGGCAGGATTACCTGACCTCCGACGAAATTACGCTGGTGCGCCCTGATGACAAGGTGAGGGAGGAGCGCGTGCGTCCCGAGATTGTGCCCAGGACCGTGTTCAAGCGCAAGAGTGCCGCGCCTCAACAGCATGCCGCTCCCGCGGATAATGTTATCAGCAACTATACCAGCCCCGAATTTGATGCCTTCAACGAGGGCGTGCAGAAGAAAAGTGCCTTCAGAAGCATTTTAGGCTTTACCAAAAACAAGAGTGTTTACGAAAAATCACCTTTAAAAGAGGAAATAGAGCGTGACCCGGTGCAGCTGCCCGAATGGGAGCAGTCCAAGCCCGAGGTCATTGTAAGACCGATTATCAATTATGACGATGATTACGAGCCGGACAGCCGCTTTCTGGATGATGCGGAGCCGCCGGCTGCCGAACCCGAGCCGGAGCCGGAGCGTCCTGCTTCCGTAATCCGCAATACCTATCGCGAGCAGGCGCCTGCGTTTGCTGAGCCTGCCAAGGCGGAGCCGCAGCCTGAGCCTGAACCGGAGAAGCCGGCCGTAACGATTTTTGACAGTGCAGATAAAATTGCCGCAGCGGCGCCTGCTCAGCAGTCCGCAGCATATGAACCTGAAGCGCAGGCCGCAAGCAGCTATCAGCTGCCCCCGCTGGAGATTCTCGATACGCCGAAGGCCAGCGACCCGTCCACCTATCAGAAGGACATCATGGATCAATGTGCGGTGCTGGAGCAGACTTTGGCAGACTTCAAGGTGCGCGCCAGAGTTGTTGCCGTAACACGCGGACCTTCTGTTACCCGCTTTGAGCTGGAGCCTGCGGCAGGTGTGAAGGTAAGCTCGGTGGTGAACCTTGCGGATGATATTGCCCTGCGTCTGGCTGCTCCCGGTGTGCGTATCGAAGCGCCGATTCCCGGCAAATCCGCTATCGGCATCGAAGCGCCGAACACGAAGAACGATCCCGTGTGCTTCCGTGAGGTTGTGGAGGCAGGCAGTGTACGCAATGCCAAGGAGCATCTGTGCATCGGTTTGGGCAAGGATATCAGCGGTGATATTATTTCCGCCGACCTTGCGAAAATGCCGCATCTTTTGGTGGCAGGCTCCACAGGCTCCGGTAAATCGGTGTGCATCAATACGATTATCGCCGGTCTTTTGTACCGTGCTACACCGGACGAGGTTAAACTGATTCTTGTCGACCCTAAGGTCGTAGAATTGTCTAATTACAACGGTATTCCGCATCTGCTGACACCGGTTGTCACCGAGCCGAAAAAGGCAGCCAGCGCGCTGCACTGGGCGGTAGCGGAAATGGAGCGCCGTTATAAGGCGTTTGCCGACAGCCGTGTGCGTGACATCAAAACCTATAACGCGCAGGCCGACGAAAAGATGCCCTATATCGTAATTATCATCGACGAGTTGTCAGACCTGATGATGGTAGCCAAGGTTGATGTGGAGGATGCTATCCTGCGCCTGGCACAGAAGGCCCGCGCTGCCGGTATCCATCTGATTTTGGCAACCCAGCGTCCGTCCGTAGATGTTATTACAGGCATCGTCAAGGCGAATATTCCTTCACGTATTGCTTTCGCCGTATCCTCGCAGACAGATTCGCGCACCATTATTGATATGGGCGGTGCCGAAAAGCTGCTGGGCAAGGGCGATATGCTCTTTTACCCCATGGGCTACAACAAGCCCGTGCGTGTGCAGGGTGCCTTCGTCAGCGATGATGAGCTGAATAAAATAGTAGATTTCATTATCAAGCAGTCCATTCCTGTAAATTACAGCGAAGAAGTAACAGAGCAGGAGCTGGAATGTGATAATAAAGGCCATAATGCCGAGGATGCAGGCTCCAATGCGCCTGCAGAGGATGAGCTTTTTGAGGATGCCCTGAGCCTTGTGCTGGATATGGGGCAGGCATCAAGCTCCATGCTGCAGCGACGCTTCCGCATAGGCTATACGCGTGCGGCGCGTCTGGTAGATACTATGGAGGAGCTGGGCATTGTCGGTCAATCCGTAGGCAGCAAGCCACGAGAGGTTATAATGTCGCGTAAGGAAGCAGAGGAACGCTTCCTGCGCCGTGAATAAGCGGAGGTGCAGGCGAAATGGATGATAAGGAAAAGACTGTCGGCGCAATTTTGAAAGAAGCAAGACTGGCCAAGGGTATTTCCCTGGCTGATGCCGAAAAGGCTACCAGTATCCGCAGCCGTTATCTGCAGGCTGTAGAAAATGACGAATATGACAAGACTCCGGGCGAGGTTTTCCTGAAGGGAATAATCCGCAACTACGGTAATTATCTGGGACTGAACGGTCCGGAGCTTGTTAATGAATATAAAGCAAGTGCTGCCGGTATGGCGGCAGAGGCTGTACGCAGCCAGGGTATCCGCGAGGTGGAAAAAGTCCGCCTCAATATACAGCTGAAGGATAAGCGTGATATCGGCAGCGGTACAGGCCGCTTTGAAATGCCGGGCTTGCCGAAGCTGCCAATGAAGCAGTGTCTGGCAGGCTTAGCAGCTGTAGCGGTGCTCACGGCAGGCTATTTTGCTATTCCCGCTACCATTAACTATTTTAAAAATTTGCCTAAGGAAGAGGCTAAGCAGACTGAGCAGGTTAAGCCAGAAGCTAAAGCACCTGCAGTGCTGGACAAGGTTACCGTTGACCTGGAGGCCGAGGGTGACTGCTGGCTGGAGGCAAGTGCCGACGGCAAGGAGCTTTTTGCCGGCATTCTGCATGCTAAGGAAAGCAAGCATTTTGAGGCTAAGGATAAGCTGATTATCAAATACGGCAACATCGGCGTTGTACGCATTAAGGTGAACGGCGAGGCTGTTGACCTGAAGGGCGAGCATGGCGTGGCCGTCAAGACCTATCTGCGCAACGCTCCCGCACAGCCTGCAGCCGCAGCTAAGGCAGAGGAGGCTGCACCGAAGTCCGAGCCTGAAACCAAGGCTGCACCTGCTGCCGCAGTAGAGGAAGCAGCACCGCAGCCGGCTGCAGCCGCACCTGCGCCGAAGGCAGAAGGACCGAAGCCGCAGGCTGAGGTTAAGCCGGCTGAGCCGCAGCAGCCACAGGCTGCCGGCGAAGCGAAGGCCGATAAGAAGAAATAATAATTTGTTCAGGAGTTTTTCATGAAACAGTTTTTACCGATTTCCGCTCAGGAAATTGCCGAGCGTGGCTGGGAGCAGCTTGACTTTCTGTTTATCAGCGGCGATGCCTATGTAGACCATCCCTCCTTCGGTCCGGCAGTAATCTGCCGTGTGCTGGAGGCGCAGGGCTACAAGGTAGCTATGCTGTGCCAGCCGCGTTGGGATAAAGCAGAATATATGGCAGAGCTGGGCAAGCCGCGACTGGGCGTGCTTATTTCCGGCGGCAACCTTGACTCCATGCTGTGCCGTTATACGGCAGCCAAAAATGAGCGTTCTGTCGACAAATATACCGCAGGCGGTGCAGTGGGACAGCGTCCCGACCATGCTACGGCCGTTTATGCGCAGCTCGTCAAGCAGCTATGGCCCGATATGCCTGTAATTATCGGCGGTATTGAAGCCAGCCTGCGCCGTTTTGTGCATTTCGACTACTGGGAAAACAAGCTGCTGCCTTCTATTCTGGAGTCTAGCGGTGCGGACCTTTTGGTTTACGGCATGGGCGAAAAGCAGATTATGGAAATTGCCGACTATCTGGCAGGCGGTGCCAGCGCTGAGGATTTGCATTATATCCGCGGTACGGCGTATCTGTCTGACAGTTTGCCCGATGATGAATATGTGGAGCTTCCGGGCTGGAAGGCTATCAAGGACGACCGCAAGGAATTTGCCAGAGCCTTTAAGCTGCAGAGCAAGGAGCAGGACCCGTTTTATGGCAAAATCGTAGTCCAAAAGGGACAGAAGAAATATATCGTACAGAATCCGAACATCTTCCCGCTGACGATGGAGGAGATGGACGCTATCTACGATTTGCCGTATATGCGTCAGTGGCACCCGAGCTACGACGCCAAGGGCGGCGTAGCAGCGCTGGAGGAGGTTCAGTTCAGCCTGGTAAGCAGCAGAGGCTGCTTCGGCAGCTGTTCCTTCTGCGCTATTCATGCGCATCAGGGACGTATCATTCAGGCGCGCAGCCATGAATCTATTCTGCGTGAAGCAAAGCTGCTGATAAAGCTTCCCGGCTTCAAGGGTTATATCCATGACGTCGGCGGCCCTACGGCCAACTTCCGCCATCCTTCCTGTGCCAAGCAGCTGAAATACGGCGTGTGCAAGGACAGGCAGTGCCTGTTTCCCAAGCCGTGCCCCAATATTGATGCCGACCACAGCGATTATATAGCTCTGCTGCGCAAGCTGCGTGCTTTACCGGGAGTCAAGAAGGTGTTTATCCGCAGCGGTATCCGTTATGATTATCTGCTGGCGGATAAAAAGCAGGAATTTCTGGACGAGCTGTGCCGTTATCACATCAGCGGTCTGCTGAAGGTAGCGCCCGAGCATATCGCGCCGCAGGTTCTGGCGCGTATGGGCAAGCCCGGCAAGGAAGTTTATCTGAAGTTTATGCGCATGTTTACGCAAAAAAATAAAGAAATCGGCCTGCCGCAATATCTGGTGCCGTACTTTATTTCCAGCCATCCGGGCTGCACGCTGAACAATGCCATTGAGCTGGCAGAGTTTTTGCGTGACATCAAGCACAATCCGGAGCAGGTGCAGGACTTTATTCCTACTCCCGGCAGTGCGGCGACGGCGATGTATTATTCCGGCATCGACCCGGAAAGCGGCGAAACCGTATTTGTGGCCCGCAATCCGCATGATAAGGCAATGCAGCGTGCGCTGATGCAGTACCGTACTCCGCGTAACCGCAAGCTGGTGCTGGAGGCGCTGCAGAAGGCAGGACGCATGGACCTCGTGGGCAGCGGACATAAATGCCTGCTGTATACGGAGCAGGAACAGCGCGGCGGAGTGCGTGGCGCGAAGCGTGATGCTTCTCGCGGCCCGAAACGTAATGCAACGGGCAGTGGAGCGCGTAATGCAACGCGCAGTACCGCTTCAGGCAGTGCCGGTGGAAAAAGGCGTGAGGATAAGCGCCGCAGATAGTAACGGAGGGATGAGATGATCCGTTGTATCTTTTTAGTGCTGATATTGGCCGGAATACTGACGGGAGGCTGCGGTGAGCAGCCTGCTCCTGTACAGAACGCAGGGGCAAAAACCGTTATCCTGTATTCCGAGCTTGATAATAAATTTACTGAAAATCTGGTGGATGCCTTCAACAAGGAGCAGAAGGCTAAGCTGCAGCTGAAGGCTATTTACGAGCTGAAGCCCGGCGGGGAGCTGCCGGACGTTGTGCTGGCCGAGCAGCGCACGCTTGCCGGCCTGAAGCGTCAGGGAAGGCTGAAGCCTGTGGCCTTTGCCGATGGCGACAGACTGCCGCAGAAGTTCCGTGATGCGGATTTAAGCTGGTACGGCGTTTTCTATGATCCGATAGTTTTTCTGGTCAACCAGCAGTACGCCCGTACTGTCGGCCAGGCAAATATCTGCAGCTGGCAGGATTTGGCAGGGAAAGAACAGCTGCGCATTGCTCTGGAAAATTTATCCGACAGCAACAGCACGCAAAACTTTCTGGCAGGTCTGGCAGACCGCTTCGGCGAGGATGAATCGCTGGAGTATTTAGGCAATATCAACCGCTTTATCGGGCAATATTCCAAGTTTCCCTTTACACCTGTGCGCATGGCGGCGGTAGGTGATGCGGATGTGGCTATTACCAGACAAAGCTACGTGTTTAAATATCTGGAAAATAAATTTCCCGCTTATGTTGTCTATCCCAAGGAAGGTACGCCGGTCAATCTTTTCTGCGTAGGCCTGTTTAAGAATACTACAGATGATTTGCAGGGCCTGAAGGTTATGGAATGGCTTTTGACAAGCGAGCAGGTGCAGGCGATAGCACAGGAAAATGCTACAGGCTATCTGTTTCTGTTCCTGCGCGGCTTTGATGAGGCTGCCGCCGATGGCGATAAAATCTGGCTCAACAGCAGTTATCTGGAGCCTGTTAAGCAGGATGGCCTGACAAATAAGTGGCTGAGTAAGGTTAGATTCAGTAAATAGTTGTTAGTGGCTGGTGATTAGTCATCAGTGAATAGTGAATTAGATTATAATGATTTATGCTCTTGCTTGCTGTCCCGACGGCTTGGGTGAGGGCAGCAGGTTTTGGAGGTAAAGAATGAAAATAGGTATGGTCAGCCTCGGCTGTCCCAAAAATCTGGTAGATTCTGAAGTTATGCTGGGTATTATCAAGGATAAGCAGCTGGAGATTACCAATAATCCCGCAGATGCCGAACTGATTATTGTTAATACCTGCGGTTTTATCGAAAGTGCGAAGGAGGAATCCATCAGCACAATTTTACAAATGGCGCAATATAAGGAGGAGGGCAGCTGCAAATATCTGATTATGACAGGCTGCCTCGGCCAGCGTTATGCAGACGAGCTTTTCGAAAGCATGCCGGAGGTTGACGCTATCGTCGGCACTGACAGCTTTACCGATATCGGCTGGGTTATCGACCAGGTGCTGGCAGGCAAGCGCGTAAAGCATCTGCAGAAGCTGGAAAGCAAAAATGTACAGACTCCACCCAGAATGCTGACTACGCCTGATTACATGGCGTATCTGAAAATTGCCGAGGGCTGCGACAACTGCTGCTCCTACTGCATTATTCCGCAGCTGCGCGGTCCCTACACCAGCCGTCCTTATGATGAGGTTATGGCAGAGGCAAGAAGCCTTGCTGCTCACGGCGTCAAGGAGCTGATTGTAGTTGCGCAGGACACTACCCGCTACGGCGAGGACCTTACCGGCAAGCTGCTTTTGCCGCAGCTGCTGCGTGATCTCAACGAGCTGGAGGGCATCGAGTGGATCCGCGTTATGTACCTGTATCCCAACAACTTTACGGACGATTTGATTGCAGCCTTCGCCGAATGCGACAAGGTGTGCAAGTACATTGATATTCCTCTGCAGCATGCTAGCGACAGACTGCTGGAAAGCATGAACCGTTACGATACACGTGCGCAGGTAGAAGAACTTCTGGCCAAGCTGCGTGAGCGTATTCCGGGCATTACTATCCGCACTACCTTCATCGTGGGCTTCCCCGGTGAAACCGACGAGGATTTTGCGGAGCTGATGGACTTTGTTGAAAAGCAGCGCTTTGAAAACGCAGGCGTGTTCCAGTATTCCCAAGAGGAGGGTACTGTGGCCGGCGCTATGGAAAACCAGATTGAGCCTGAGGTTAAGGAAAACCGCTATCATGAGCTGATGGCGCTGCAGGCAGGTATTTCCGAAGAAATCCATCAGGAGCGCGAGGATGAGGAGCTGGACGTTATCGTCGAAGGCTTTGATGAAGAGAACCCCGCTCTTGCGGTAGGACGTTCCTATCACGAGGCACCTGATATCGACGGCAACATCTTTATCGAAAATGCCGCCGAGCTGGAGGTAGGCCAGATGGTAAGAGTGCGTATTCTGCAAGGCTTTACCTATGAAATGGTGGCAGAGCTGGTTTAACGTTGCTGTATGAGTCAAAATAACCGGTGAGAGGGTGACAGCAGGATGAAGGTTGAAATCATTACTACCGGGACGGAGCTGCTGCTGGGTGAAATTTTAAACACCAATGTGCAGTATTTATCCCGCAAGCTGAATAATATAGGCTTTGATGTTTTATATCACACTACGGTCGGAGATAACCCGGAGCGTATGCGCGCAGTGCTGGAGCAGGCCATGCAGCGCGCCGATATCATCATTACCAGCGGCGGTCTGGGACCGACGCGCGGTGATATTACCAAGGAGATAGTGATGGAGGTTTGTCATACTGAAGGCTATCTCGATTTGGATACGTGGGGACGCATAGATGCATATTTTGCCAAGAAGGGACTTTGCCCTTCGCAAAATAACGAGAAGCAGGCATATGTGCCCATCGGGGCCGAGGTACTGCAGAACGATGTGGGTACCGCTCCCGGACTGTGGCTGGAATATAAGGACAAAATCTTCATTATGCTGCCCGGACCTCCGAGCGAGCTTACGGATGTGTGCGAAAAGCAGCTGCTGCCGCGAATGCTACAGCGCTTCAGCAAGCACGGCATTATCATGTCGCGCACCTTGCATCTGCGCGGTATCGGCGAATCTATGGTGGCTGCCAAGCTCGACGAGCTGATTATGGCGCAGACCAATCCGACGATTGCGCTTTATGCCCGCTACGGTGAAATTCTCATCAGGCTTACGGCGAAGGCTGCCAATGATAAAGAGGCAGTCAAGCTGCTCGACGCTATGGAAGCCAAGGTACGCAAGAGCGTTGATAATTATATATACGGTGTGGATGATGCCACTCTGGCGGCCTGCTTAGGGCAGGAGCTGCTGAAGCAGGGCAAAACTATTGCCTTTGCGGAATCCTGCAGCGGCGGTCTTGCCAGCAGCCTGGTTACGGATGTGCCGGGCAGCAGTGAATATCTGCTGGGAAGCATCGTCAGCTACACTAACATGGCTAAGCAGAAGCTGCTTAATGTGCAGGCAGATACGCTGGCCAAATACGGCGCTGTCAGCCGTGAAACCGCCTGCGAAATGGCGCTGGGCGTACGCAAGCAGCTGGGCAGTGATTATGGTGTGAGCATTACGGGCAACGCCGGACCGGGAGCCAGCGAGGGCAAACCGGTAGGCCTTGTATATATTGCCGTTGCCACTGACGACGTGGTATATTGCCAGGAGCACCGTTTTATGTCTACAAGAACAGAAAATAAGCTGAGAATAGCTCAGACAGCTATTTCCATGGCTATTGATAAATTATTAGAAGAAAAAAACAATACGGAGGATAAACATTAATGACCATTCAAAAAGAGATGTTCGGCAGCTTAGAGCTGGACAAAAAAATTGTAACCGCCCTGACTGACATGGGCTTCGAAGAGCCTTCTCCAATTCAGGCCGCTACTATTCCCCTGGTGCTCGAAGGTAACGACGTTATCGGCCAGGCACAGACCGGTACCGGCAAGACCGCTGCCTTCGGTATTCCTCTGGTGCAGGCAATTACCGACTTCAAGCATATTCAGGCGCTGATTATGACTCCGACCCGTGAGCTGGCTATTCAGGTTGCGGAAGAAGTAGGCAAAATCGGCCGTACCCGCCGCGTGCGTGCGCTGCCTGTTTACGGCGGCCAGCCGATTGAACGCCAGATCCGTGCGCTGCGCAACAATGTGCAGATTGTTATCGGTACCCCGGGCCGTTTGATTGACCATATCAACCGCGGCACTATCCGTCTGGACCATATCAAATTCCTGGTACTGGACGAGGCTGACGAAATGCTGGATATGGGCTTTGTTGATGATATCGAAGAAATTATGCGCAGCCTGCCGGTTGAACGCCAGACTCTGCTGTTCTCCGCAACCATGCCTCGTCCGATTCTGAGCCTGACCAAGAAGTACATGAAGGCGCCGAAGAATGTAACTATTTCCAAGGAAGAGCTGACTGTTCCTCTGATTGAGCAATACTATTTCGAAACCAAGGATAAGATTGAAGGCCTGTGCCGTCTGCTGGATGCAGAAATCGACGGCAAGCTGATTATCTTCTGCCGTACAAAAAAGGGTGTTGACGACCTGTCTATCGCACTTTCCAGCCGTGGCTACATGGCTGAGGGCCTGCATGGTGACCTGAGCCAGAACCAGCGTGACCGCGTAATGAAGAAATTCCGCGAGGGTGCTGTCGATGTGCTTATTGCTACCGACGTTGCTGCCCGCGGTATCGACGTTGACAACATCACCCACGTTATCAACTTTGATATTCCGCAGGATCCGGAAAGCTACGTTCACCGCATCGGCCGCACCGGTCGTGCAGGCAACACCGGCGTAGCTATGACCTTCATCACTCCGCGTGAGTTCCGTCAGCTGAAGCTGATTGAGCGTACCGTCAAGACTAAAATCCAACGCCGTCAGCTGCCGACTGCTGCTAACGTTATCGAGCGTCAGCGCGACCAAATTATCAGCAAGATGCAGACTGTGCTGGAGCTGAACGCATATCATGACTATATGCCGATTGCCGAAAGCCTGTTGGATGATTACAGTGCGGAAGAAGTTGCTGCCGCAGCTCTGAAGCTGATGCAGGAGGGCATTAAGGCTCTGGAGGCTCCGCAGGAGGATATCCTGTCCAAGGACCTGCGCAACACCGGCGGCCGTCCCGGCATGGTGCGCCTGTTCATCAACATCGGCCGCAGCCAGAAGATTATGGTTAAGGATATTGTCAGCACCATTGCTATCGAAGCAGACATTCCGGCACGTGATATCGGTCTGATTAATATTTATGATAAGTTTACCTTTGTTGAAGTACCGGAAGATGTAGCCGAAAAGGTTATCGGTGCGATGAACAAGAACTTTATCAAGGGGTATAAGGTTAATATTGAGCCTGCTAAGGCAAGAAGATAATAAAAGTAAAGGCGACCTAGCCTCTCCTCTGGGAGACAAGGTGAATTGCCGGCAGGGCAAGAAAAGCCTCTCCTAGGGGAGAGGTGGCATCGCGCAGCGATGACGGAGAGGGGTTCTGCCTAAAGCAACGTTTCTGTCAAGCCCCTCTCAGTCGCCCTGACGGGCGCCAGCTCCCCCCAAGGGGAGCCTTTCAATAAGCAAATTGCTAAG
>ERZ1673698.2350-NODE-2350-length-13244-cov-5.417393_pt1 | contig 13244 bp, 9 predicted proteins | sample MGYA00580228_ERZ1673698 | MGnify/ENA primary metagenome ERZ1673698 (study PRJEB41218, sample SAMN15661768) | gut metagenome | host: Homo sapiens | place: Canada: London | collected 2015-08-20/2019-03-30 | study: EMG produced TPA metagenomics assembly of... | reverse complement strand
ACCACTAAGTCAGATTGTAACATACACGTTTTCATAAGACAAATGAATTTGTATATTTTCCAAATTATTTATTTTTATTTACATTCTTTTCATAATAATTGGAACAATTTTCTCATTTTGTCCCATTGCAAAATTGCAGCGTTCACCTCGCTTCTTATTTTTTGAAAAAAACTGCGGTTTTATTCCACACATACTGCCGTTTTTTCTTTCCAATCGGAAAGCTGATAGCTTACCTCATAGTGTCCCGGCTCCAGCAGGTATCTACCGTTTTCTTCTGATCCGAGCACTTCTGCAACCGCTTCTTTTTCACTTTTGGCAACCATTGGAAGTACGGCCTCTGCGGTACAGTCGAACGGAACATCCATGGTGATGGTCACGTGCTCTTTGTCGGAAAGCTCCCAGCGAATGCTGTACATTCCCGATGCAGAATCATATTTTGCCTCTGCATACCTCAAATCCCAGTTCAGCGTCGGTGCAAACTGTACGGTCCTGGCACCCGGATGGGATTCCATCGTGTTGATGCCGGCAACGTGACGGAACATCCATTCCTGGATGGAGCCGTAAGCATAATGGTTCATACTGTTCATGCTGATGCCGGAAATCGTACCGTCCGTAAGAAGGGAATTCCAGCGTTCCCAGACGGTAGTTGCACCAAGCTTAACCTCATAAAGCCAACCCGGAAATTCCTCGTTCAGCAACAGTTCGTAGGCAAGATCATTCATGCCGTTGTCGGTGAGCACATTGTTCAGCAATGGTGTTCCGACAAATCCCGTCTTCAGTTTGTGGTTACTCTGCTCAAACAGCTTCAGAAGCTGCCGTTTTGTCAGCTCTTCGTTCTTTGACAGATGGTATTTCAGCGTCAGCAGCAGCGCCGTCTGTGTTTTGATGCAGCAGCGGCCTGTTGCGCTGTAATATTCTTCCTGTACCACAGCAAACTGCTCCTCGGACAGCTTCTGATACTTCTCCTGCTCCTCGCGGTATCCCAGCACACCGGCCGCTTTTGCCACGATTCCTGCACTGATCGCATAATACAGGTTTGCAATAAACTCCTCGTCCGTTGCACCCATGACCTGCTCCGCTCCCTGTACCGGATTGTCCAGTGCCAGCCAGTCGCCGAAGTGGAAAACAGATCGCCAGCCATGGTTATCCCCATCCACTTTCGTGATGTACTCCACCCACGATTTCATGCTCGCAAACTGATCTTCCAGAATGCTCTTGTCCCCGTAAAACAGATATAGATTCCACGGAATGATGCACGCCGCATCGCCCCAGACACACGCTGCATCCTCGACGCCGCACGACGGCACCACGTACGGCACCTTTCCGCCGAGCACGCTCTGCTCTTTTGCCATGTCGTACAGGTATTTTGCATAGAATGCATACGTATCTTCGAGATACATCGCCGTCGGCGAGAACACCTGTGCATCACCCGTCCATCCCATGCGCTCATCACGCTGCGGGCAGTCGGTCGGAACATCTACAAAATTGCACTTTAATCCCCAGCGCACATTACTGATGAGTTGGTTGACCAAATCACTTCCTGTTTTCATCCAGCCTGTCGCGGTGATATTGCTGTAGTAAGCAAGTCCGGTGAAATCCTCCTTTTTCAGATCCGGAATACCCTCGATTTTTACATAACGGTATCCATAGAAGGTAAAATGCGGCACAAGATCTATTTCCGTTCCATCCGAAATATAAATGTATTCTGATTTCGCACTCCGCAAATTTTCATTGTAGAAATTGCCGTGCTGCAGAATTTCTCCTGTCTGAACATGTACTTTTGTTCCTTTTGGCACGTCGACATGGAGTTTAAAGATTCCCGTGAATTCCTGTCCCATATCGAAAACCAGCTCACCTGCCGGAGTATGAATCAATTCTTTTGGCCGGAAAGTTTCATGAATCGTCACCGGAAGACTCATGCGATCGGTCAGTTCCCCTTTCGGTGCATCACAGAGGACTGCCTGCTCTGCAGGAAGATCCGGCAGCGTATCATCCCGATGCTCGCCGTCGTAGAGATTGGAGAATGAAATTTTGCTGCGTTGTACCTGCCATGTCTCATCCGTGCCGATGACTTCTTCCGAGCCGTCTGTATACATAAGATGCAGCTCCGCAATCAGCTTCCAGTCATTTCCGTAAAAGCCTTTATCCTCAAACGCACTGAAACCAAACCGTGCCTTATACCAGCCGTTGCCAAGCAGTACACGGAGTGTTCCCTCGCTCGAAAATTCCTCTGTCACATCGTATGTCTGATACTGTACCCACTCATTGTAATCATTGCTGTACGGTGTCAGATATTCATTTCCGACACGCTTCTCATCAACAAACACTTCATACAGTCCAAGTCCGCATATATACAGCCGTGCTTTTGCCACTTCTTTTGCCGGAATAATTTTCTTTTCAAAATAAGGATGGCGTTTTTCTTCACTGCTGCAGGAGACCCATTTGGCAGACCATGCTTCCTCCCGCTTTCCAGTTTCAAAAAACTGCACTTCGCTTACTGCTTTTTCTCCGGCATCGCTGCCTGCTTCCACCGTCCAGTAATACCGTGTTCTCGGCTCCAGCTCCAGTTTCACCGGATAGCAAAGGCTACTCGCTTTCGTATCCTCCCCCGAGTCAAACAACAGATGTTCCATCGCCTCATCCGATGATACACGGATCCTTGCATAACTCTGCTGCTTTCCTTTCGCTTCTTTTATTTTCCACGAAAAGACCGTCCGTTCCATCCGAAATCCCACCGGATTTTCCAGATGGTTCACTTGTGCGTGATAAATCTTCATATTTAAATTCCTCCTCCCTTTTTGTATTTCAAATATCCCCATTTTTTTTATTTTATCATAATGCATGTTTTCAAAAAAGGTTCTGTTTTGCAGGAAAAAGCATCTTTATTTGCACCCATTCCGGACAAAGCCTGTGCTTTTTTCTCCGTATCATACTCCTTTCTCCCGTCCCTGAATATCAAAAATGCCGGATTCTCTACCACAAATCCGACATTTTTGATTTCCATCCCTATCTTATCTTCAGTTCAGCAATTCATCCGCCAGCGTTCTCTTCGGCACATAGTGCACATCGTTCTCATCCCGGTAATAATTCGTATTTCCATCCTCCGGCACATCCACCAGATGAATCTCCTCCGCCGGTTTTCCAAACGCCACAATCAAAAGCGGCCGGATCTCCTCAGGCAGTCCAAGTACCTCCATTACCTCGCCCGCCTGAAAATTCCCGATCATACAACCGCCAAGCCCCTGCTCCACCGCCGCAAGCAGCATCGTCTGCGCTACAATTCCGACATCCTTCTGATACCGGTTCAGATTCTCATCAATCCCCTTATCCTGACAGATTACAACAAAGCCCGTCGGCCGTTTCCCCGGATGCGGCAAAACCATCTCCGGCAGCGCCCGCGCCCACTTCGTCAGTCCCTGCACCTTCTCCACTTCTTCCGGCTCCCACGCCAGAAAATACTTCAACGGCTGCTTATTCACACTCGAAGGACAAAGCCGCGCGCAATCCACAAACCCTTCCAACGTCTCCCGCGAAATCCGCACCGACTCATCAAATCCACGATAACTCCTGTTCTTCAACACCAGATCCTTTAACATCTTTTCATCAGCCTCCTGTCTTAATTTTTTTCTATCTCCCACTCTACCACACCTCCCACCCCCTATCAATCACCTTTTTCTCATTTCCCTCTTGACATACTTTGATATTCAAAGTATTATATATCTAGTTTTTAAAACTACATCACAAAGCATTTTACATTACATTTTTATTCTATTTATTCGTCACCAATAACCAGACCTCAAGCCAGTCGCCGCGCCATGGAGCATCTTCTGGGCAGGCGCATTTGCAGGAGGCCCGCAAACTCTTAGTCTATGGAATTTTGCATTGCTTTCAAAAACGGCACTGTCTGAGCGCAGCGAGTTTGCCGTTTTCGAAAGCGCTTTTAGCAAAACTAGAGAAACACGCTTTGCGAGTTTCTCTAGTTATCGCGGCAGTCGCCAAGGTCTCGTGCGAGCACGGACTTTGGCTCGTTGCTCGCGTAAATTTCAGAGCCTTAGAGTTTCCCGGCCTCCGAAACCGCGCCCATCTGGAGGAACATCCACGGCGCGGCGGCAGCCACTGGATCGTCCATTTATGAAAAAAGGAGAATTTATATGCTTCCAGAATTAAAAATAGGAAATTTAGTTGCCAGATACCCCATTATCCAAGGCGGAATGGGCGTCGGCATCAGCCTCTCATCCCTCGCCGGTGCCGTTGCCAAAGCCGGCGGAATCGGCGTCATCTCCGCTGCCCAGCCCGGCTGGCGCGATCCGGAATTCGCGCGTGATCCCTTAAGTGCCAATCTCCGCGCACTCGCCTTCCACATCCGCCGCGCCAAAGAAATTTCAAATGGCGGCATCATCGGCGTCAATATCATGTGCGCCCTGACCCACTACCAGGAATACGTCCGCTGCTGTATCGAAAACGGAGCCGATCTCATCATTTCCGGGGCTGGTCTCCCGACTGATCTGCCAAAATACACAGCGGGAAGCTCCATCAAGCTCGCCCCTATCGTTTCCCCGCCCCGGACCGCCAAGGTTCTTCTGAAGCTTTGGGACAATCACTATCACCGCGTCCCTGATCTCGTTGTCATCGAAGGTCCTGCAGCCGGAGGCCATCTCGGCTATTCCGCCGAAACCGTAGAAGAAACAGCACGGCGCGGCTACGATGACGAAATCCGGGAAATTCTGCAGATTGTACATGGCTACGAAGAAAAATACGCCTGTACCATCCCCGTCGTCTTTGCCGGAGGCGTCTACACCCATGAGGATATCCTTCACTATCTGTCGCTTGGCTGCGCAGGCGTCCAGATGGCTACCCGTTTCGTTGTCACGGAAGAATGCGATGCCGATCCGCGCTACAAGCAGGCATACCTGAATGCCAAAAAAGAAGATATCACGATCATGCACAGTCCGGTCGGCATGCCGGGCCGCGCAATCCGCAATCCGTTTCTGACGGAACGCGAACAGGAACGGGAAAAAATCTCACACTGCTACCAGTGCCTCAAAAAATGCGACAAAGCCTCCATTCCCTACTGTATTACCACTGCCCTGACCCGCGCTGCCGATGGCGATACCGACAACGCTCTCCTTTTCTGCGGAGAAAATGCATGGCGTCTCGATCACATGACCACTGTGCCGGAGCTGATGGCGGAGCTGGCCGGGGAATCCCTGCCTGACAGCAAAAAATAAAAAATTTAGTAGTGACTTTCCTTCCCAATAATGTTACAATCTTCTTTATGGTGTCAGCATAAAAAGTCTTCAAGAACTGACCATAAACCCAAAATTTTTGTAACACACAAAAGGAAGGAACTCTATGAACAAACACAACAAATCCCGCAGCTCGTTTTCCGGCAAAATCGGTTACGTGCTGGCTGCAGCAGGCGCTTCCGTCGGACTTGGAAATATCTGGCGTTTTCCCTACCTCGCAGCAAAATACGGCGGAGGAATTTTCCTCCTCATTTATATCCTGCTGGCGCTCACCTTCGGCTACTCCATGATCGTTGCCGAGTCCGCCATCGGGCGCATGACACGAAAAAGCCCGGTCGGCGCTTTCCAGTCGTTCGGCAAATCGAAATGGCTTTCCGCCGGGGGCTGGATCAACGCCATTATCCCGATTCTGATCGTTCCATACTACTCTGTCATCGGAGGATGGGTCATCAAATATCTGATCGAATACGTGAAGGGCAACAGTACCCTGCTCGCAGAGGACGGCTATTTTTCCGGCTTCATCTCAAACGGAGTTTCCACAGAGCTCTGTTTTGCCGTTTTCTGCCTTATTACGGTCGCCATCATCTACGCCGGTGTGCGAAACGGCATTGAACGCGTTTCCAAGGTGATGATGCCGATTCTGATCGTCCTTTCCGTTATCATTGCCGTTTATTCCGTAACAAGACCGGGCGCACTGGCAGGCGTGAAGTATTTCCTTGTTCCGAACCTCAAAAACTTTTCATGGATGTCCGTCGTCGCCGCCATGGGACAGATGTTCTACTCCCTCTCGATCGCGATGGGTATTCTGATCACCTTCGGTTCCTACATGAAAAAGGAGACCGCGATTGAGGATTCCACCCGGAACGTCGAAGTTTTCGACACCGCAATTGCAATCATGGCAGGTCTCATGATCATTCCTGCCGTCTTTGCCTTCTCCGGCGGAGATCCCGATACCCTGCAGGCAGGACCGTCCTTGATGTTCATCACCATCCCGAAGGTATTCGCCAATATGGGCTTTGGCACTGTGATCGGTATTCTGTTTTTCCTTCTGGTGCTGTTTGCCGCACTGACCAGCTCCATCGCACTGACAGAAAGCGCCGTTTCCACCTTTGAGGATGAGCTCGGCTGGGGCCGTAAAAAATCGACCGTTCTGATCGGCGTTATCATGATTGCGCTCGGAACGCTCTCCTGCCTTGGCTACGGACCGCTTTCCTCCGTCACCATTCTTGGCATGCAGTTCCTGGATTTCTTCGATTTCCTGACAAACTCCGTAATGATGCCGATTGCTGCCATTGCCACCTGTCTTCTCGTTTCGAGAGTCATCGGTGTGGCGAAAATCGAGGAAGAAATCATCCACGGTGAGAGCCGCTTCCGCAGAAAGAAAATCTTTCTTGTCATGATCCAGTATCTCTGCCCGGTGTTTGCACTGATCATTCTGTTCAGCTCCGTGGCAAATGCATTCGGCTGGATCACCATGTAATGAATCTGTAAACGATGAAAAAAGATTGTTTTCGAAACACGATCACGATTTCGAAAACAATCTTTTTTTATCCAAATCTGTCACACCAGCATCAGGAATCCGTCAGCAGCAAAATATCTTCCTCCTTCAGATACAGCTCCTTTGGAATCCCCATTTCCGGGCTCCAGTCTGTTTTTGCGATCTTCCACTGCAGCCAGCTGCATTCGGCATTCTTCCGGAACGAAATGTTCCATTCAAACGGATCTTCCCAGATTTCGGATTCGTTGACCGGAAATACATTTTCCTCACCCGGCCTTTCTACTGTGGCCAGAAAATGTGCCCGGATGCCGACTGCGCGGATATCGTCTGCAATTTCCCGCTCCTTTACGTGCAGCGTCACGCCCCAGTCCACGGCCCGCAGCGTGTGCGCATCCACCCGCTCGGCCGCCGAAATGTTCTTGCAGCCCGACAAAATTGCCGCTGTGCGCGTCTTCGGATTCTGGAAAAATTCCTTCAGCGGTTCCATGACTTCCATCTTTCCCTGGTTCATACAGCTCACCGTATCGCAGAGGCGGTACACCTCATCGCGGTTGTGTGATACGAAGATGACCGGTTTTCCGGCCTCCTTCAGATGTTTGTACATCTCCTGCTCCAACTGCCATTTCAGATAGGTATCGAGCGCTGAAAACGGCTCGTCGAGCAGAATCAGCTCCGGCTCTGCTGCGAGCATCCGTGCCATCGCGACGCGCTGTTTCTGTCCGCCGGAAAGCTGTCCCGGGATCTTTTTCTCCAGCCCTTCCAGCTGAAACTGGCGGATCAACGATTCCGTCCGGCTCCGGTCCGGCCGTTTTCCCATGCCTGCCTCAATATTCTGCACAACATTCATATGCGGAAACAGGGCGTAATCCTGAAACATATAGCCGACTTTCCGCTTCTGCGGCGGCAGATTGATTTTTTTCTCCGAATCAAACAGCACCTTGCCGTCAAGGACAATCCGCCCCTCATCCGGCTTTTCGATTCCGGCGATACACTTTAAGGTCATGCTTTTTCCACAGCCCGACGCGCCGAGAATTGCAAAAATCTCCTGCTCCGCCCGGAACTGCATATGCATAAAAAAGCCGTCCAGTTTTTTCGTAATATCTACTTCAAGCGCCATGATTTATCCTCTCTACCACTGTTTCTGATTTTTCTTTCTCCGGTTGCCGAGAAGGTTCATCGCTGTCATCGTAAGGAATCCGACGAGCAGTACGACAACAGACCAAAAACCCGCCGTTTTATAATCTCCGTCCTGAATCACCATTGCGATTTTCTGGGAAACGGTACCCGTCTTTCCCGGAATATTTCCGGCCAGCATCGACGTCGCACCGTACTCACCAAGCGCCCTTGCAAATGCCAGTACCGTACCGGAGAGCACGCCGGGACCTGCCAATGGGATGACCACTTTCCAGAAAATCTTCCACTCCGACATACCAAGCGTCCGCGCCGCATAGATCAGGTTCGTATCCACCTGCTCAAATGCCGCTCTCGTATTGCGGTACATCAGCGGAAACGCGATAATCGTTGCCGCCAGAATACAGCCAAACCATGTCTGTACTGCCTTGATACTGAAATTCTCATACAGTGCAGCACCAAACGGACGGCGGAGGCTGAAAATCAGAAGCAGGAAAAAGCCTGCAACGGTCGGCGGCAGAATCATCGGAAGTGTCAGAAAGCCGTCAATCACGGCACGCGCGCCGGGACGCAGCTTCATCACCGCACGCGCGGCAAAAATACCAAAGAAAAAGGACAGAATCGTCGCCACAATACCGGTCTTGATCGAAATGACAAGCGGACTCCAGTCCAGTGACTGTAAAAAATCCAGTATTTCCTGCATAACATTTCCTTTCTATCCACGGCAGCCCTGCATACCTGCATCACGCATCCTGCCCGGATTTTCTCTGATGCAAAACCACCGTCCGTAGAAACGAAATCTTTCTTTTTCGGACGGTGATTTCAAATCCCTGCTGTTTTTTGTGGGATCTTCTTTTTATTCTACCTCTGTATCAAAGTAATAATTCCGGAAGATGGTGGCTGCCTCATCGGAAGTCAGAAACTCTACGAAGTCTTTCGCTGCTGCCTGCTCGGTCTCATCTGCCTCTTTGTTGACAACCTGTGCTACCGGGTAGATGACATTTCCGGTCAGATCGTACGGAACGACCTGCAGAACCTTCAGGCGGTCTTCCAGACCGTAGGTATCAGAATAGTAAACCGTACCAACCTCGTTGGATCCCTCTGCAACAGCGGAAGTAACGACTCCTACGTTTGCGCATTCATTGATTTCCACGCCGCCGAGCGCTTCGGAAACCTGCTGGGTTGTGATGGCCGATACGTCGTCTGCTTTCTCCAGAATGCCTGCATTGACCAGTGCTTCTCTTGTGTATTTTCCAACCGGAACGGAACCGTCTGCCAGTGCGATGCTGGATGCCTTGTTTAGGTCCTCCAGACCCGTAACTTCTGTATTGCTTCCCTCATAGGTTACAACGCAGACCTGATTGTTTACGATGTTGTGACGGGTTCCCTCAACCAGGAGATTCTCACCCTCAAGCTGATCCATCTGTTTTGCTGCTGCGGAGAAGAATACGTCGCAGGATGCACCCTCTTCAATTTGTGTCATCAGGGTTCCTGAGCTGTCATAGCTTCCAACCAGTTTGACATTCGGCTGCGTCTTATTGTACTCGCTGATCAGCGTCTCCATTACGGAGTTCAGGCTCTTTGCGGCAAATACGGTGACCGTGGTATCGTCAAATACTTCGCCGTCTGCTGTGCTCTCGGCGCTGGATGCGCTCTCTGCTTCCGAAGAAGCGCTGGATGCAGATGTGCTCTCTGCCTTGGAGCTGCTCTTACTAGAAGAATCTGTGGAATTGGAAGATCCGCATGCGGCAAGAGAAAGTGCCATAGCTGCTGTCAGAAGAATGGATACTGTTTTCTTTTTCATGATAATTGACTCCTCATTTTGTATATTTACGTATGAAGCGCCGAATGTGCACCTTTTCGTTTTCCGGTTTTTGCTGACCGGATCTGAATGAGCTGTGCGGCAATGCTGATTGCAATCTCCGCCGGCGTCTCGCTTCCGATCTCGATTCCGATCGGGGCATAGACACTGTCGAGCTGTTCTCCGGTAAAACCCTGCGCTTCCAGTTTTTCGCGCACATACTTTGTCTTTCTGCGGCTTCCCACCACACCGATGTACGACGCGCCGGTGCGAAGCGCAAACGCCTCGGCATCCGCATCGCACCGGTGGCCGCGTGTCACAATCACGAGATAATCATTTTTCCGGATCGAAAGAATCTCGTCCAGTTTCGTAAAATCCACCAGCATGGTCTGCCCGGCGTCCGGGAACAATGCTTTGTCCACATATTCCTCCCGGTCATCGAGTACGATACAGCAGAAATCCAGATGATGCAGCACCGGAACGAGTTCCTGGGCCAGATGGCCGCCGCCGAACAGATAAACCTTTCCGTCGTAGCAGAATTCCTCGGCGTAATACGTTTTCCCGTCCAGTTCCAGAATCCGGCAGTGGCCCGCTTTTTCCTGTGCCGCCGGAAGCATTTCCCACGCTTCTTTTTCCAGCACGCGGATGCCGGTTCCGTCCAGCGCAAAAAAAATCCAGTAACTGCGGTACTGCTCCTGTGCCGCAAGCGCCTGTGCCAGACTTTCTGCTTCGCCGTGCGCTCCATTCATAAAATAGAAGCACACCTTCACTCTGCCGCCGCAGACCATACCGAGGCCTTTTCCCTCTCCGGTTCCGAGATCGTATTCTCTGTATTCACTTTTCTTCTCCTGCACCAGCTCCTGCGCATGCAGAACCGCTTGATATTCCAGATTTCCGCCGCCGATAGTTCCGAAAATCCGTCCTTCCCGGCCGACCAGCATATAGGCGCCCGTCGTGCGCGGAATGGAGCCGTCCCCTTCGGTGATAAAGGCAAGAACCGTGTCCTGTCCCTCTTCCAGCTGTGCAAGCAGTTTCCGGTAAAGTTCGTCCATGTTTCCTCTCCTTGTGTCTGATCTCTGGTCTACTTTTCCGTCACCAGTTCGATGGTGTCACCCTTTTGAATCGTGCCGCCGCGCAGCACCACCGCGAAAACGCCCTCCCGCGGCATGATGCATTCGCCCATGCGTTTGAAAATCTCGCAGTGGCTGTGGCACTCCTTTCCGATCTGCGTCATCTCAAGCAGCGCATCCCCGCAGGAAAACCGCGTGCCGACCGGCAGATTCCGGAAATCATATCCTTCCACGATCAGGTTTTCCCCGAAGGCGCCGAGCGGAATATCCGCCCCCTTTGCACGGAAGGCTTCTATTTTTTCATACGACAAAAGGCTCACCTGGCGGTGCCAGTGCCCGGCGTGTGCATCGCCCTCGATGCCCCAGTCTTCCACCAGCTTCGCCGTTTCCACCTCGTGCTTTGCCGTTCCCCGTTTTTCACTGATACAGATTCCTATGATTTTTCCCATTTCTTTTGTTTCCTCTTCTTTTCGAACCGCCGTCATTTCATCCGCCGATGCCGGACATCAGGTGGTGCTCTGTCATATCCTTCGGCCGCTCAAAGCAGTGTTCCATCGGCTTTTTTAAGATTGCCTGTGCCATCACATCCCGCAGATCCGCCGCCGTTCCGTTCTGCAGAACCTCCCGCAGATCTACGCCGTTCTCATAGCAGAGGCAGAGCTTTAAAAAGCCGCGGCTTGTCAGCCGTACGCGGTTGCAGCTTCCGCAGAACTTTCCGTGGATCGCGCTGATAAAGCCGACGGGCATCGACAGCTTTTCGTACCGCACATAAGCCGCAGGACCGTTTCCTTCTTTTTCCTGGTCCGGCGTACATGCCCCATACCACTGTTCCAGCTCTGTTTTCAGCGCCTCATTCGACGGACCCACGTACGATTTTCCGGCGCCCACCGGCATCACCTCGATGAACCGCACCGGGACTTTTTCCTGCTCTGCAAATTCAATCAGTTCCTGCGCATGCAGTTCTTTTCGATGCACCGCATTCAGCTTCACTAAAAGACCCGCCTCTTTGGCCGCGCAGATGCCCTGCTTTACCTGCTCCAGCGCATCGCGTCCGGTAAGCGCCGCAAACTCTGCCGCATCCACTGTATCCAGGCTCACATTCACACTGTCACAGCCGGCCGCCTTCAGATCCCTCGCACACGATGCCAGGCGCACGCCATTCGTCGTGATCCCAACGGATGCGGTGCCCGGCACTGCTTTTATTTTCTGCACCAGCTCCACGCACTCTTTTCTTACCAGCGGTTCCCCTCCGGTAATCCGGTAATGCGTGATGCCAAGCCCAGCCGCGGCGTGCACAATCTTCAGCATCTCTTCGACGGTAAGCAGCGGATTCTGTTCCGCCTGCTCCAGTGCACAGCCCGCCGCACTCTCCGGCATACAGTACCGGCATCTCAAATTGCACGCGTCCGTGATGGAAATCCGCAGGTAATCTATCGTTCTGCCATACTGATCCTTCATCGTTTATCTTCCTTTTCCAAAACCGCAGTTCGGGAAGGTGCAGACCTTGCAGTTCAGGCAGAGACCGCCCTCGCCAAGACCGGCCAGCTCCTCCGCTGTCACCTCATCATCTGCAATGAGGCGCGGCAGGACAAGATCGAAAATCGTCCGTTTCGAATACATGACGCATCCCGGCAGGCCGACGATCGGTGTTCCGTTTTCGGCATACGCCAGAAGGAACATGGCTCCCGGCAGCACCGGCGCGCCGTAGGAAACGATGCGTGCTCCGGTATTTTTGATCGCCAGCGGCGTCTTGTCGTCCGGATCCACACTCATTCCTCCGGTGCAGAAGACAAGATCGGCACCCGCTTCCATCGCGCGGCGGCATCCGTCTGTGATCTTCGATGCATCATCATCGTAAACCTCATGAAAGATCATCTCCGCGCCGAATTCTGCCAGCTTTTCCTGAATAACCGGTGTGAAGGTGTCTTCGATCCGATGGTAATACACTTCATTTCCCGTTGTCAGAACCGCAAATTTTTTCTTGTGGAACGGCTTTAAGGTCAGGATCGGCCCGTCGGAACAGACTGCCTGTGCCGTCTCCATCTTCTCTTTTTTGATGACGAGCGGAATAATTCTCGTTCCCGCCAGTTTGTCGCCTTTTTTCACGTATGTATCACCGTGGCGCGTCGCAATCATCATCTCGCCGAGGCTGTTTACTTTTTTCAGCTTCTCGCGGTCCACTTTCAAAAGACCGTCGCAGTCCGCGATCAGTTCAATTTTTCCTTCTTTGACATCGGACGGATGCATGTGATCGTTTTTACACATATCGTAAAGAATCTGTGCCGCCTCATTTTCATGCAGCATTGTATCGTCCTTTTCCCAGATGTAAATGTTGTCCTTTCCGACACTTAACAGCACCGGAATATCTTCTTCTGTAATGATGTGGCCTTTGCGGAATACCGCATCTTTTGTCACACCTTTGATAATCTGTGTAATATCGTGGCAGAGCACCTGGCCTACCGCGTCTTCTGTTTTCATCAGTTTCATCTGAAACGCCT
>ERZ1673698.2348-NODE-2348-length-13253-cov-19.910441_pt1 | contig 13253 bp, 8 predicted proteins | sample MGYA00580228_ERZ1673698 | MGnify/ENA primary metagenome ERZ1673698 (study PRJEB41218, sample SAMN15661768) | gut metagenome | host: Homo sapiens | place: Canada: London | collected 2015-08-20/2019-03-30 | study: EMG produced TPA metagenomics assembly of... | reverse complement strand
CATGTTCGCTACATGTTCGTGGCCCTCACTTTGCGAGCAAAGTGAGCTACAATGCTGGCGCCGCAACAGACGATTGTGTGGGCCAGTGCAAATCTCCGCTGCAAGGGCACCACCGCTAACCTTTGATATTTCAATTCTGAACGCCCCACCCTTCAGGGTCGTCCTTTATTTATTGAGCATCTGATATGCCTTCCAGATATTCGGAATGCCATAGCCAAAGACATTGTCGGGGTGCTTGACATTGTCGCCAGAGAGTTGCACGGCGCGTATGATTTCCTCCGGGCGCTTGCTGGGACAGGCCTGCATCAGACAGGCAACCGCACCGGCCATGATGGGCGTAGAGAAGGAGGTGCCGTTGGCCACCGTGATACTTCCCGTGACGTCAAAGAGCCAGGCGTCTTGTCCCAACGCCATGACATCGGGCTTGATGCGTCCGTCGGCCGTATGGCCCAAGGAAGAAAAGACGGTGTTGTGACGTTCTTCCGTCACAGCGCCCACTGTCAGGATGTTTTTCGCATCGGCAGGCACGCCGATGAGCTTCCATTCTTCGTCACCGCTATTTCCCGCACTGTTGAGCACGAGCAGTCCGCGACTGGCGGCCAACGAAGCCGCGCGGCTGTTGGCCGCCGTCTCTCCGTCGAGCTCATAATAGTTGTGGAGGGAGGGTGCGTCGTCGTAAGTGGTATAGCCCAACGATGAGGTCGCAATGTCCGCTCCCACGCTGTCGGCATATTCCAGGGCGGCACACCAATTGTCTTCTTCCACACGCTGTTCGCTCTCCCCGTCTTCGCTCACCAAGAGATAGAAGGAAGCACGCGGTGCCGTTCCCACCAGACTGTTTGGCACATCGGCGGCTATGCAGGAAAGCACCATCGTGCCGTGTGTGTGGCCCTCATAGACGCTCTGGTCGGTGTGCACGAAATTATGAGTGCCGAGAATCTTGGCGTTTTGCAGGCCCTTGATGCAGTCGGTGTTGTAAAAACCGCCGTCGATCACAGCGATGACCACCCCTTCACCAGTGAAGCCGACGCGGTGCATACTGTCGGCAGCTATCATGCTCACCTGGCCTTCTGAATGGCCGTAATAGTTCTTGAGCGTGTCGCAGGAATTGACCACCATCGCTTTGCGGTCGACCTTCTCCTCGGCTTCGGCTGGCTTCGGCGTTTTCCACACCAGTCGCGCAGACTTGACAAACTTCACGCCGCTGAGTTTCTTGACGAGCATCGTGTCGGTGGTTTCCACCACGGCGGTGTTGTTCCATTTGCTCGTCATCAGCACGCGGAAGCCCTGGCGGCTCAGATATTCCAAATAGATGGGCGTCACGGGCAAGTCATATTGGTCGACCTTGATGCCGAATTTACGGCGGCGCACCAAGGCCTTCGGGGAAAGAAATTCCTCTGGACGCTTGGTGGAATAGCTGTTGTTTGACTTATCGGTGAAGGTGACACGGTAACGATAGGCCACGGGCCACGCGTCATTCTTGTCCGACAACGGTTTGGCGACACTGTCTTTCGGCAGGCCGGCGCCATTTGCGCCGCAGGCAAACACTGCGACTACGAAGGAGGCGATTATTCTGATGATTGGATTCTTCATGTTGGTCTGTAGTTTTTGTGTTTAGTAATGGGCAGTAGGTGGTCAGTCTTCGCAGGCCGCATACTGTCCGATGCCCTTTTGAGGAGCAATCACGGAGCCAGCCACCAAGCGGTTGCCGACATAAAAAACGGCGCTCTGCCCCGGTGTCACGGCACTCACGGGTTCGAGGGTCCGAACGAGCAGGCGTCCGTCGTCGAGGCGCTTCACGCGGCAGGGCATGGAATTGCTGTGGTAACGGATGCGCACCGAAAGATGTTCTTCTTCAAAGAAGCGCGGTTCACACACCGCCTGCCAGTCTTCAACAAAGAAGCAGGAAGTTTGCAAAGCCTGCTCTTCTCCGAGAACAATGGTGTTTTTCTCTGCATTGAGCCTCAGCACATAGGCGGGATGCCCCAGCGCAATGCCCAATCCCTTACGCTGTCCGACGGTGTAAAACGGCACACCGCGGTGGAGTCCCAAGCGGCGTCCAGTCTCGTCGACATAAGCCCCGCCGTCAACGCGTGCTTCAAGGTCGGGACATTGTGCCCGCAGGAAGTCGCGATAGTCGCCTTCAACGAAACACACCTCCATCGACTCTCCCTGCCGCGCAACGAGTTCGAAACCCTTCTGCTTCAAATAGTCCCTCACCTGGTCTTTCTGAAGTCCGCCAAGGGGGAAGAGGCAGCGTTGCAAAGTGCTTTCTGGCACACGCCAAAGGAAATACGACTGATCCTTACGCGCATCGTCGCCCGTTAGGAGATAGGTGTGGCCGTTCAGGGTTTCGGTTCTCACGTAGTGGCCCGTGGCCATAAACTCGCAGCCATTGGCATCGGCTTGCTCGCGCAGGATGCGAAATTTGAAATCGCGGTTGCAACGCACACAGGGATTGGGGGTGCGTCCGTTGGCATATTCATCGCAGAAATATCTGACGACCGACTGGCGGAAAGTGTCTCTCACATCCACCACATGGTGCTTTATGCCAAGGCGTTGTGCCAGGGCCTGCGCTTCGCGGATGAAACGGGGCACGTCGTCGTCGGCATCAAACTGGCGCGGCAAATCCCAAACACGCATGGTCATGCCCAGCACTTCGTAGCCGGCATCTTGCAACATGAGGCAGACGGCCGAACTGTCAATGCCGCCCGACATGGCCACCATCACGCGTTTCTTATTATCTGTCATATAGTTTAGGGGGTCAAGAAATTGCACAATAGAGGAACGACAAAGGCTTCCCTCTCAACGAAGCCCGCTTTTGCAGCAGCTTTTCATGGCGCAATGCTCTGAAGCACGCCGCGCCTAAAGTCAATGCGTAAAGGAAGCGTCTGGCGGAAGAAGGGGTGTCCCAACACGCCGTCGGCGTCCACCACGCCTCCCTCCGTTTTCTTCAACGTCACAGGGAAAGGGCGTGCTGCGCCGACCTGTATGTCGCAAGCCACAGTGCCAGAAGTTTCGTTGCCATCCGTGGCATAACGGCTGCCAGCCATATTGTCGGCACAGGCCGTGTTCAAGAGCCAAGTGCGGAATTTACCATTGGTCTTCTCGTCGAAGAAAAGCGTGCCGTAAGACGTGAAACGCAGATTGGCCTGTTTGTCGGGCCAGGCTTCGGAAGTCTTTTCAGGGGGCAGCAAAAGGGCGTTGCCCGTCAGTTCCACGCATCCAAGGCGCGAAAGGTCAACGAGCCCGAGGGTGCGCACCATTTCTTTGTACACACTGTCGCCCGCCAGCTCACTGTTGACCGCCACATAAACCATCGGATGGCGAATGACCACCGGACCGAAGGCCATGCTGTCGGCAACGGCTGTCACGGCACGCACCACTCCAAGGGAGGAGACGACATTGACCGTGTCGTTGCTGACCACCACTCCCGCCGCTCTTGCGTCGGCTTCGGTGATGATGGTGAAAGAGGTGCCAGTTGAGAGGGTGAACAACTGGTAGTCGTCGCTCAAAGCCACACTGACCAAGGGCGGCCAAACTGGCGAGAGGTCGAGGGCGAAGGTCTGCCCCTCGGGACGGCTCACTGTTGTCGGGCCACAGTTTAAGAAGGTTTTCGAGAGACGCAGATAGCGTTCCCAGAGCAATTTGTTTTTCTTCCGCTGCATCAGTTTGGTGGCCATGCGGTTGAGGTCTTTCCAACGTCCCTGCACCATCAAGCCACGCGCCGCCGTATGCACGCAGGAGATATAATCATTGGTGTCCAGACTGTCGGCTTTCAAGAAGAGCAGACTGTCGGCTGTGGAGGCCGCCACATCGGGACGGTTGTAGGCCACGGCCAACAAGAGGCGGCAACGCCAGCGTGCATAATTGTCAAGCGCGGCGATTTGGCTGTCGGGATATTGCAGCAGGGCATAGGCATCGCCCATTTCCACTTTCTGCAACATCTGCGTACGCAAATCGCTGCCGCTAAGTCGCCGCCCTTTCTTTACCAACGAGCGGAAGGGTGCCAGAATGGAGGTCTTCACGCGGCGTCCCTGGAAATAGGCGAGACGTTCCGAGGCATAGTCGGTCATGGCCTCAAAGCGCCCCAAGCGGTGGAGCGTCTCGGCTTTCAAGAGACAGAGGGCGATGAGACCCTTCAAGTCAAGGCTGGCCGAATATGTGGTGGTGAGGGAGTCAACACAGCCCACCACGTGCTCCCAGCGGTGGTCGGCCTGCGCTATGGCGAGTTCGCAATAGAGGCGCACACTGGGCGGAAACGTCTGTCCGGCACGCTGATACAAAGGCCGCAATTCGCCCACCAGCCCGCGTGCAGCAAGCAGTGAGGCCCTGTCGGCCAACGAGTCGGGCGTCGTTTCCTGTACCAGACAACGGGGGCTGGCCTCAGCCCTCTGCATGCCGAAAGACAGGAAGAGGAAGAGGCAAACCAAGGAATGAAGTATATGGCATCTGGACATTATTATAGTAAGTAGCTGGTCAGGATTATTTTTTTATTTGGTAGATTCTATCGGATGGGGTGTTCAAAATTCAGAAATAATCAAGGTTGATAGAGAGGCGACAGCGCCCCTGAAAGGTAGGGCGAGTCTGATCAAAGCAAAAGATAATTTTCAGAACCACCTTATATCGTCACCATCGTTGCGCCATAACCATATTCCCGGAAAGACGCATCCTGATAGCGGCACTGCCGATATCTGGTTTTCAATTCTTTGAGAATGGCCGAACGCAAGACGCCCTCACCCTTTCCGTGGATGAAAACGATTTTGCGGCCACGGTGTTTCAGCTCCGCATCCATCGTCTCGCGAAACACTTTCATCTGGTATTCCAGAATATCTTTGGCTTCAAGACCGGCCGTCGTGTCGAGCAGTTCATCGACGTGGAGGTCCACTTCAAGTATCTGGTTCTCCCCTATCTTTTTCCCCTCGCGCAGAGACATCGTCAAAGCTCTCTGCCTGCTGCGGTCGGCCTCTTTCGGTTTGTCGGTCATGGCTTCATGCACTTCGGCGGCTTCCACAAAGACCGTGCGCACGGGTTTGTCGTCGCGCACCAGGTCGAAGCGGAGCGAAGGGGAGGTGAAATATTCGGAGGGCGTAAAGGTGTTCTGACGGAAGAATTTCGAACCATCGATGCGCAGCCCAACATTCAGCGGTGCTTTCGGCAGGAAGGTTTTCTCGGGCTTATAGGCGAAAGCCTGCACCGTGATGCGTTCCCACGCGCCGATTTCGTCACGGCGTACTTCCTGCAGAAAGAGTTTCGTGTTGCCAACCACTTCCCCATCATGGCGAAGCGTCACGGCAGCCCCTTCATGCGTGAAAAGTACGAAACGCATATTGAAGTTGGAGTCGTTGACAAGATACACTTCAAAGACGGCATCGTCATCGCGGTCTTTCACATCGGCTGGAACGAAGGCCAAGAATGCCGTCCACTGGTTGCCGCCACGGCGCTCCAGCGCTTTCGGGCGGAACGTGATGGGGCGGTCGGCAATGTCTTCTTCCTCAGCGTCTTCGTCGAGTTCGTCCACGTCATGCAGCAACGCCGAAACGGATGTCGGCGTCTTCTCAACTGGTTTGGCTTGCGGCTTTTGCGGCCGCGCCAGATTGTAGTCGTCAGTGTCAATCACGACGCATTCTTTGATAAGCGTCGGCACTTCAAAACCGTCTTCATCCTTCACCACTGCCAAGTCTTTTCCTTGGAATCCGACGACGATGCCACCGCCAACATCATTCAAAAAACGTACTTTATCTCCTATTTTCATAATCGCATGCTTTTTTATTCCTACAAAGGTAAGCTATATTCGCGGTGACCTCCAAAAAAATGAGCCACGAATTTAGTCATGTTGAAAAAATAACTTCCACAATTTTGCCATTGGCAAGTAATATTTTATTTACTATGGTGTTCAAAATCCAGAATAGCAAGGTTGGTAAAGGGGCGACAGCGCCCTCGCAGCGTAGGTTTGCGCTGGCCCACCTAAGAACAGTTGCATGGACCACCTCTGTTATCGGGAATGTTCACAACCTCTTGGCTTTATGTATTAGATTACCAAACAAGCAAGCCAACTATTCCTTTTACAGAAGATAGTTGGCTTGCTTGATAATTGATATGATTTGTTAAGGATGAATCTTAGGGCTTTTGACGGACGGCACGGACATGAATTGCCTTGTTACGTTCTTCTGGCGAAGTGGAACCTCCGACCGTGTATTTATAGGCGGTAGTTCCTGGATTTGTGATAGCCGTAGATGTCCAATAATCACCAGACAGATTGTCGTTCATATTGACTGCTTCGTTTTGCGCAGGAAGATACCACACCATATTAGCTTGGTCAAGTACAGGACGGTAAATAGTTCCTTTAGGGTCATTTTTTGTTTCTACACGATACTTATTTTTCATTGCGCAAGCACGAGCAGCAAATTCACTTGGATTAGCTGGTAGCGTTTTATCTGGAACTCCACCCCATGACTCTATTTGAGCCATCAATGCTGATGCGTCATTCAAGCCGTTGAAGGAATAGAGTTCCCAAGTATTTTTATTTCCATCATTTAAATCTGTGGCCGTGGTAAGTGTACCTACTTTACTAAAATCTATTGTAACTTTAAAATCAGTAAACACACCTCCCCAATTTGAAGTCACATACGGATGATTAACAAAAATCTTTATATAAAGACTTACTAAAACAGGTCTCAATCCTTTTCCAAAATTGTACGTAATTTTCATATTCGGATCCCAGCTAAATCCCCACGGATAATCACCATCTTGTATTCGCTCCACGCCCATGCCGTTGTTCCATGCTGGACAGTATTGCGTAAATGAAAACTCCTTGGTTTCATAATTTCCTTGGGCAGCAGGTTTTAATGAAAGTGTGATATTACGGTCGGCTTCCGTTGCATTTTCTTTTAGGAATACGTACACTTGCACGTCTCCTTTTGTAGTACTTGTCAACGTGCTGGTTCCGTTATAGCCGTCAAGCCAATAACCTGCATCTACAAGTGTTTGTATGTCATTGCTTACGAATTTTCCTTTCTCAACGAAGGTAACATTATCTTTATCATTGGATGTTAGAGTCCAACCTCCTGCTGGTAACTTGTTATCACATTTAATTGTAATCGGATAAATCACATAGTGCGCATCCTGCGCTTTCGGCTGGGAAACAAACTCCAACTCATATTCCGGCGTAACAGAAAGCTTGTAAGTCACAGTGGTTCCCATCGTCCATTCTGAACCTGCAATAGAAGCCGAGAGTGTGCGATCAACACCAGAAGCATTGGTGAATACCACTTCCACCGTTGCCCCTGCAGGCAGTGTCTGCGGCAGCATCATGAAGGTTCCTTCAGAACTTGTGATTGCGTCTCCGTTAGCTTCAGTTCCAGTAGTCGCTTTGTTCAAAGTCTGCGAGAAATCCGCGGTCGTTCCACCCAAAGTCCATGTACCGCCAGCCATATCGTAAGTACCGGCATTTTTGACACCTTTCAAAGCCACGCTCTTGATAGAGCCTGGCTGCATCTGGCTGCCCACGGCAAAACGGACGGCAGTGCAGATATGTTTGAAGGCGAGAGGCACAGCCGCTTTGTTGTCGCCACGTATTTCATCGGTGGTAGCCACCACGATGTCTTTCTGGTTGGCAGCGGCTTTAGGAACGATATATGCAAGAGTCTTCTCTTGGGGAGAGGACGGAGTGGTCATGCCACTGGCATCCGTTGGCGCCCAGGCATAGAATTGGAACGAATGGTCTGCTCCTGGCCAATAGTATGTTTGCTCCGTGCTCCATATAGCACCAGTTCCAACGGATGCAGCCGAGTTGGAAGCATTCGTGTCCATGTAGAACTGATTCACGGGCGTACCATTCTTGCTCCAGTATGCCAGCACATGGAACTTGTCATAGAAATTGTCTTTGCCAACAAGCGTTGCGCGTGTCAAGACCTGTTTGCCCTCGAAGCTAGACACGTTGATGCCTTCCGAAACAATGGCACGGACACAAAGCGTGTCTGCCGAGTCGTCCGACCGCAACATGAAACGGCCCGCGGTATATCCTTCGTCATCACTACAGGCATATCCCCTTGTCTGCACGTTCTTATCGGAAGATATGCCAAAACAAATGTTGTCGCAGGCTTTCTCCGAATCCCCGCTTTTGAGATAGTCCTCGTTATTGCACGAGAAAAGAAGCATGCACAACAGCACCGTCGCCATGCCGCTCACCATCCAACTCGGATTTTTCTTATGTACCTTCATTTCTTCTGTGGTTTTATATTTGTTAGCCAGAAGCAATACGCCCAGGCTGTTAGTGAGTGTAAGGGGACATTCAACCCCTTACACCCTGTTGGTAGATGGTCTATTTCATGGATGATAATTCCAGAATACACGATGCTAAACCAGTCTTATGAAAGATGTTGGATTAGATGCCGCTCTGGGTTGTGGGAACGTTCAATTTTTGGTTAACGTCAGTTTGGTTCCAATCTGTAATACCGTCAACCTTAAACTCGATAGGCTTCAACGGATTCTCTGGATCCACGATATTTTCATGAGTCAGAGTGGCCTTGAAATCATAGCAGTAACCGAGCTTGAACTCAACATTCTTGATTTGCACTGTGTGGTTGTAAGTACCCAACGGTACGTTATCTTTAAACAATTCTACCGTGAAAGTTACAGTATATGTAGCGGAACTAACCATCGGGATCATCAGCTTTTCGTTGTAGCTTTCAAGAGTTGCAGCGTTAGCAATGACGGCAGCTTCATCAGCGGTAGCACCATCGGCTACTACATTACCGAAGTTCAATACAAGAGCTTTATCCGTCTGATTACTCCAAGTGTTTTCAGTAGCGCCTACTGTCAAAGTACCCTTTTCGTAAGCATCCGTGATTTTTACATTGCTCACTTTAACATTGTAACCTGCGCCCACAGAATTCTGGAACGAGAATTTTACTTTTGAAAGCTGGTGGTTGAATGTCATGGAAACAGGAGTTGTGTATGTCGCTGTTACATCAGTAATTTGCGCAGGTTCTGCGTGAAGCAAATCAACCTGATCTGCATCAGTGTTGGTGAAAGCAACTTTCATTTCTACCTTTGTGGCACCTTCAGGCAATTTCACATCAGAAACATTTGCCGCACTGTGAGGCGCAATGGCACCGAAAGTGTAAGTATTGCCAGGAACCCAGTACTGCACATTAACGTATGACCAGGCATCACCTGTTTTAGACACCTTCTCACCATTGAAAATCTGACCATTCTGTGTGAAACCATACACAGCGAAGTCATTCAAAGATGTTGTTGTGAAACTCGGATCCACGACACTGCGTGTTCCGTTGTTCACGAACGCATTGCTGAAACCGATGGCCTTCTGCTGGGCCATTTCCACTGTTTCGTCGTTGCTACAGCTTGCCAACATGGCTGCTGCCGTCAATCCAATCAAAAAAATCTTTTTCATTTGGTAAAAATTTTAATTGTGAATAAATATATGGCTCTGCGAGATTTAGTGTGAATTGACATGCCGAATCCCGCAATTAACGGCATGAAAATTATACTTTTTGCTATCATTATGAATGAGAGCGAAGACCTACTGCTCCAAGACAATGATGACTGGGAGATAGAGAATAATGTATGCGATGACGCCGTAGAGGAAATGCGTATTACACTCGGTTTAATAACCCTTTATACAAATCAAAGAGGAAGTTCTATGTCCTCATATTTACCCCAGTCTTTCACGTCTACATCGAAGCCAGAGTTGCCTTCCTTACCTTCTTCATCGGATATTTCGATGCCCTTCACCACGATGATGCCTCCACGCGGTTGCGCCGCCACCTGGTCGGTCACATCGAAATCGAACGACTTGATTTTTCCGTTCTTCAAGCGCACTTCCAGATTCAGCCCATACTTACGTTTGGCCCTTCTTCCGTAGTGTTCGTTAGGGAAATCAGGTATTCCGAAAGAACGCACCAAAGCCTGTATGCCAAATTTTTCCACCGTACAATCATACAGCACGGTTGCGGCTTCATCTGACGTGTGCCCGCTGTTCAGCCATACTGCCTGCGCCATACCGGCCAAGGCTCCGCGTGCCAGAGACACGTATTCCACCCCGTGGCTGAACTCGTAACGCACCAGATAGGTGAACACCAGCGGGTGCATGGTGACCGGTATCACGTCGGTCTCGGTCGAGCGTTCCGCCACGTATGACTCCATGTAACTGCCGTAAAGCATATCGGGCTGGTTCACCGTGTTCTCGTCTTTCTTGTCCATATAAGAATTTCCGAGATAAGAGGAACGGGTACGGGTGCGTGTGGTGGCCTTTGCCAAAGCGAACGACTGCATTTCGTCGAACACGATGTATTCCGTGTCGTTGTTGAAGAAGAGCAGGGAGTGTTCACCTGGACGCATATAAACGACATCCCCTTCGGGAGCTATGTTAAGGATTTCGTCCGAACCGTCCGCGTTGTACACCTGCACGCGCAATCCACTGGGTATTTTGGGTCGCAACGCATCGTATTCCATGCCGAACGATTCCTGCCACGTGGGGTAGTTTTTCCAATCCGTACCATTCTCGTAGGTGTATTGCCATTCCTTTTCATATTCCGTTTCCACGCGCACATAGGATTTCGGGGCATGCATGTCGTGGTCAAAACACAACTCCTTGTGCTCGCACGACAAAAGCAGCATGAGCATTACCGCGAGCAAGGGAACGTATTCCATCACAGTGTATATCCTTTTCATTTCACGCCTCCTTTCTTGTTGTTGCTGTTACCTCTTCCGAGAAGCCATACCAGAGAGATTTCCGCCTTCGTGGGACCGAACCAACGGCGGTTTTTAGTGGCTTGCCATACATAGTGGCCGTCCAAGGGAATGTACTTGTAGTATTTTCCTCCCCAATAGCCCACGCCAAGCGTGAAGTCGATGTTCAGGCGTTTTGCGATGGGCAGCGAGTAACCATATTCCACGCCTGCCGCGTAATTCGTCTTGTCCCAAAGCATTCCGCCGGGTTCACCTCCCATGTAACCTTTGCCTCCCCACTCGAAGTCGTAAGTGAACGCCTGCCCGTATATGCCTATATGATGTCCGGTGAGCGGCTTTTCACTGGCCTTCTTCCCGAGCCAGTAGCGCACGGCAAGGTCGCCGCCATAGATGCGCCAGTAACGGTGACTGCTGTTCTTTTTCCACCAGCCGTACATCCAGTTGCCACTGATTGACCAGTTCTTGCCCAAGTAAAATTCCCCACCGATATTGAGAACGGTCAGCACGTCATAGAGCATATTGGTCTTGAGGGCCATATAGAAAGGTTTTGAGGTTTCAGGGGAAACCGCCACGAGCGTGTCCTCGTCCTCCACAACGGCTGTCGTGTCTGCAGGAGCTGGCACGACCGGCTCTTCCTTCTCTTCCATGACAACCTTTTTTTCCTCGATTACTGGTTTTTGACGGACTGTCACGAGAATCACACTGGCATTACGGATTTGGCCAAAAAAATGTTTGTACATGTAACGCCAAGAACGGCCATATTGCAACTCCATCAGGCGTTTCTTGCGGCTGTCAACCAATACACCTTTATTATTATAGGTAAATTCGGGCACGTTGCGCAACACGTCCAACGCCTCTTCCTTGTGGGGCATGTCAGACACCTCGACCAGCTCCGCGAGGCGTTCCCACGCGATAAATCCCTCGGGACGTGAAATGACACCATTCGGAAGCGATATGCGTTCACGTACATAACGCTCCAGCGAATTGCGGCGTTTTTCCGCCAATTTCCTGTTTAAGGATAAGCCGCCCTCGGGTGAGGCTGAACCGCAGAAAGAAACTTCGACCAATTCGAGCGTGCTGTCTTTTTTCACACTTTCTAAAAACGATACCACATCAGACAGGCTCGCGGCGTTGTTGCCGTAGGCCGTGTCCAGTGTCGAGTTGCCAACCGGAAATCCGATACAGACCTCTTTCCGGTTCTCTTGCCCGAACGCCTGGATACATCCGATCAACATAAACGCTGATACTATTAAACCTCTCATGTGCATATTGTCTTTACTTTAGCAATGGTAAAATAATAACATGAACAATTTTGAAGGGTAAGGGGGGGTGTTTTTTATACCTGAACTTCTTGCCGTTTTTTGAATATGTCATCGGACACATAACTCTCTATGCTCCTTCTTCCAAATGCCAAAAACCAACAAAAAGACAGATCGATAGTACTAACTTTTTTTCACCTTTACTTACATCCATCTCTTATTAAGAATCCGTCTCTTATCAAGAAACGGATAAAAATATAATCTCGTAATAATCAAGTTTTTAAGTATCTGTTTTTCTTTACTTGTATTACAGGATGATATTTTTATGTGTGATTCCTGAAATTTTTTCGTTTCAAGATTTTGTGATTCAAGATTATTATGTAACTTTGCGTCAGGTATCCGTTTCTTGATAAGAGACGGATATTTTTTTGTTTTTACACCCCTATATCCTATAATCCACCAACAACCACTTCGTTGGCATTATCAATAATGGATGAGTCTATCGAAGCGAGATATATTTGCGTGGTGGTCACGGAATCATGTCCGAGCGCATCAGAAATGACGTTGACTGGGACATTCTTCGATTTGGCGACGGTTGCCCAAGTATGGCGGGTGACATAGGTTGTAAGTGTAACTGGCAGTTCCGCCATTTCCGCTATGGTTTTAAGGGACTTGTTTACGCGGCGTAACGCTGACTCGTACTGCTTGCGCTCGTCCTTGCCGGGAACGGTTATAATCGGGAGCAAATACGGCAACCCGTCGGTCGCGTATCGCCCAGTCAGTTCTTCAATTGGCCTTATGATCTTGACTTGAAGCCGCTGGCCAGTCTTGTGACGACGGTAAGTCAATACCCCGTTCTGAATATCCGTCTTTCTCAAGAAAGCGGCATCTATGAACGACATCCCCCTGCACAGGAAAAGAAAAAGAAACACGTCACGGGCAAACTCAAGGTTCGGCCTGTGCGAGAGGTCAAGGTCTTTAATCCGCTTGATGTCGCCGATTGAAATCGCCCGTTTGCGTGTTTTCTCCGTTCCGGTAAAGACAGTTCGGAAAGGCTTGCGGTCATTGGCCAATTCCTGTTCAACCGCCCGGTTATAGACAGCCCGGAGAATACGCATATAAAAGGATATGGAATTGGGCGCGAGCCCGGCAGCGTTCAGGTACGCCTGATAGTCCTCCATAATGACATGGTCTATTGCCCCGACTGGAATGTCCTCGTGGGCCCGAAACGGCGCACCCGACAAACCCTGTGGAGTAGGCCGTGCAGATGCTAACCCAAAA
>ERZ1673698.2345-NODE-2345-length-13278-cov-22.968918_pt1 | contig 13278 bp, 12 predicted proteins | sample MGYA00580228_ERZ1673698 | MGnify/ENA primary metagenome ERZ1673698 (study PRJEB41218, sample SAMN15661768) | gut metagenome | host: Homo sapiens | place: Canada: London | collected 2015-08-20/2019-03-30 | study: EMG produced TPA metagenomics assembly of... | reverse complement strand
CTGCCCAATCATCCGTGAGGAGGATGGACTGGCAAAGAGCTCAAGAAACACATATTTAAGTGAGGATGAAAGACAGGCAGCGCTTGTACTGAGCAGAAGCTTAAAAATCGGAAAGCAGCTCGTAGAGGATGGCGAAAAGAGTGCAAAAGCGATAAAGGATGCAATCACAGCAGAGATAAACAAGGAGCCGCTTGCAAGAATTGATTATGTAGATGTGGTTGATTTTGAAACAATTACACCGGTTGATGAGATTAAGGGAACAACACTCGTGGCAATTGCTGTCTATATCGGAAAGACAAGGCTGATTGACAATTTTATTGCGTAGACGGACAAGAAACGATTATTGAAAAGAGGTACAAACAATGAATTATACAATGCTTAAGGGCAAAATACACAGAGCGGTGGTCAAGCAGGCTGACTTAAACTACGTGGGAAGCATCACTGTAGATACAAAGCTGCTTGAGGCAGCAGGCATCTTGGAGTATGAGATGGTACAGATTGTCGATGTGGAAAACGGAAACAGATTCGAGACCTACACCATCGCCGGAGAGCCGGGCTCAGGCATGATATGCTTAAACGGCGCAGCCGCCAGACAGGTTGCAGTCGGTGACCATGTGATACTCATGTGCTATGCGCAGATGACACCGGAGGAAGCAAAGGAGCATCATCCGAAGGTTGTGTTTGTGGATGATGAAAACAAGATAGCGCGTGTGACAAATTATGAGAAGCATGGAAAGCTGACGGAGGATTTTATTTAACAATAGAAAAATCAAGTCTGCTGTAGTATAATAATTTATCGGGTAAAATATCATGTATTTATGCGGGAGGTAAATATGTACACAGCAGACGAAAAGAGATACGACACAATGAGATATAACAGATGCGGCAGGAGCGGACTGAAGCTTCCTGTTGTATCACTTGGCTTATGGCACAATTTCGGTGATTTTTCATCATACGACAACATGAAGCAGATGTGCTTCACAGCCTTTGACCACGGCATCACCCACTTTGACCTGGCAAACAACTATGGCCCTGAATACGGCAGCGCAGAGAAGCACTTCGGGCTTATCCTTAAGGAGCATCTGTCGGCATACCGCGACGAGCTCATTATCAGCTCAAAGGCAGGCTATGATATGTGGAAGGGACCATACGGCAACTGGGGCAGCCGCAAGTATCTGATTGCAAGCCTTGACCAGAGTCTTAAGAGAATGGGACTCGACTACGTGGATATCTTCTATCATCACAGAATGGACCCTGAGACACCGCTTGAGGAGACAATGGGAGCACTCGACCAGATAGTAAGAAGCGGAAAAGCACTCTATGTCGGACTGTCAAATTATGATGGCGAGACCATGAAGAGAGCCTGCGAGATTCTTACTGATTTGAAATGCCCGTTTATCATCAACCAGAATTCGTACAATATATTCAACCGTACAATAGAGCAAAACGGCTTGAAGCAGGCGGCAAGAGAGTGCCAAAAGGGCATCATCTCATTCAGCCCGCTTGCACAGGGCATGCTCACAGACCGTTACCTAAACGGCATTCCGGAGGACAGCCGTATAAAAACAGACGGACGCTTTTTAAATCAGGAAAAACTCGCTCCACACATCGAGCAGATTAAGAAGCTAAACGATATAGCCACAAAACGTGGTGAGACACTTGCACAGATGGCACTCAAGTGGGTGGTAAAGGATGATGACGTGACAAGTGTGCTTGTCGGCGCCTCAAAGCCACAGCAGATTCTTGAAAACTTAAAGGTTATGGAGGGCACAGGCTTCTCTGAGGAAGAGCTTAGGATGATTGATGAGATTGTGGGAGTGTAAAGATGAATCTGGTGATATAAATGGAATATATTGCGCATATAGAAGAAGAAAGAAAGCAAAGGCTTATTGATCATTTGGATGGAACTGCCAAATTAGCCGGAAAATTTGCAGAATCATTTGGAAAATATGAGTGGGGATATTGCATAGGTATGTTACATGATCTAGGTAAGTATTCCAAAGAATTTCAACATAAAATACAGTTTAATACGAATGACAGAGTAGACCATTCTACTGCTGGAATGAGATTATGTAATGAAAAAGGTGGATATTATTCTATATTACAATATGCTATTGCAGGACATCATTCTGGACTAATGGATTACTATAAGCTTGAAGAACGATATAGAAAATCAATATGTGATTATCAGGCATATAGACAGGAGGTAGAAATTCCACAAATAAAAAGTGATCCTTTTGAGAGCTGTAAAACACAAAATCCTCATTTTTCAATGGGGATTTTTATGAGGATGTTATATTCATGTCTTGTTGATGCGGACTTTCTTGAAACAGAAAGTTTTATGAAGAATAACCATGTGGAACGAACATCGGGTGAAGAAATGGCATCTTTATTAGCAAGACTGGAAAGACATATTGGTTCATGGTTAGAAAATGATGATCTTAATTCGATAAACGGTAGAAGAACTGAGATATTAAAAGCCTGTCTGATAGCAGGTGAGAATGATAGGGGATTGTTTCACCTGACTGTTCCAACAGGTGGTGGAAAAACAATTGCCTCATTGGCATTTGCGTTAAAGCATGCAGTCAGGCATCAAATGGAGCATATTATATATGTTATTCCATATACTAGCATTATAGAACAGAATGCTCAGGTGTTTCGTGAAATACTTGGGCAGGATAATGTTCTTGAGAATCATTGTAATGTCGATTATGGGGATTCTGAAGAATTAAAACCGATGCAGCTTGCCAGCGAAAACTGGGATAAACCTGTAATTGTCACGACTAATGTTCAATTTTTTGAATCATTATTCGCAAGCAGGTCATCTAAGTGTAGGAAAATTCATAATATTGCGAATTCTGTGGTTATATTTGATGAGGCACAAATGTTGCCATTGGAATATTTGAAACCATGCATTGCCATGATGGAAAATTTAATGGATTTCTATAGGACAAGTATTGTTTTATGTACGGCAACACAACCGGCCTTAGACAGTATATTTGATCAACACAGACGGTATATTGAATTATGCCCGAATATAAATGAGCAGTTTAAATTTTTTAAAAGAGTTATATACGAAAATCTTGGGATAATCGAATTTGATACTTTAATTGAAAGATTGAAGACTGAAAAAAGAGCACTGTGTATTGTTAATACAAAAAAATGTGCACAGCAGCTTTACGAACAGTTAAGTGGTGATGGTGTGTATCATTTATCAACAAGTATGTATCCTAAGCATCGTAAAAAGATACTTGCACAGATTAAAGAAAGAATGAGTGATAAATCAAAATCATGTGTGCTTATTTCAACAAGTTTGGTAGAGGCGGGAGTAGATCTTGATTTTAATTCAGTATATCGTCAAGTAGCAGGAGTAGATTCGGTAATACAGGCAGCAGGTAGATGCAACCGAGAAGGAATTGAGAAAAAAGAAAACAGTAAAGTTTATATTTTTGATATAAATGGAATGAAAACAGTGCCGGGACAAAGTCTGCAAAGCTCAATCACTAAAGGGTTATTGCAAGATTATCATGATATTTCTAATCTTGAATGCATTACAGAATATTTCAAAAGGCTATATCATTTTAGAGAAAATGATTTGGATAAAAAGAATATTATAGGCGAATTCAAGGATTGGAAATATAATTTTGAGACGGTATCAGAAAAATTTCATTTGATTGAGGAAAATACAAGAATTGTATTTATTCCGATAGAGCAGGAAGCTAAGGATTTATTATTTGAAATAAAAAATCAGGGTTATGGAAAAGCCAGAATGAGAAAGGCATCCCAGTACTGTGTTCAGATATATAATCAGCTTTTTGATACTTTGTATGGTGCTGGTATAATTAAGGAAATAACATCGGATATAGAGAATTTTTATGAATTGGTAGATGAAGAAATGTATACAGATGACAAGGGATTAAATTTGTCTGTGGAATCTGGAATGGATTTATATCTGTAATTTAAATGGCTGTGTGAATTATAAACACAGCCATTTATTTGCATTATTAAAAATATTATTATTTCAATCCACAGGATTAGCCTGACAAATGTAATTGTACAATATGAATTGAATTATTTCAATAAAATTTTAAATAAAAATTGAAAAGTGTTGATTAGTAATGTTTGAAGTAGTATTATTTAAAACATAAGAAGATAATGTACGTGAAATAAATTAGATAAAGGAGTAGGGTGATGATTTTATATCATGGAAGTAAAGAAATAGTAGAATTTCCTGAAATTAGAACAGCTCGTTATAACAAGGATTTTTATTTTGGGTTTTATTGCACACAGATGCCAGAGCAGGCAGTGAGATGGGCAACGAGATATGGAACGCGAGGCTATTTGAATAAATATGAATATACTGAAAATTCAAAGCTTAAGTATCTTGTATTTGAAAAAATGACAGAAGAATGGCTTGATTTTATTGTTGATTGCAGAAGAGGAATAGCGCACTCGTATGATATTGTTGAAGGACCTATGGATGATGATACAATATATAATTATATACAGAATTATATTGATGGAAAGATAAGCAGAGCAGCTTTTTGGGAACTGGCGAAGTTTAATCATCCGACTCATCAAATAAGTTTTCATACGGTAAGTGCGCTTAGTACTTTGAGATATGTTGGAAATGAGGTTGTTTATGGCGGTTAAAAATAATAATAATCTATTCTATACATGCAGTCTGATTGAATATATTGGCAGGCAGATTAAAAGGAAACGTTATGAGGTGGTTGATTTACTGACAAAAGAACGGATTAAACGTATATATAAATATGCAGATATTCTCCATTGCGAACCAATTGAAAAAGTTGCAGATGAGTTTATTACGGAATGCAGTATGAATAATGGAAATTATGATAATATACATGATTGTAAATATAGGATTCCGGATTACTGGGATATTGGCGAAGTATATGAGAGATTGATAGAGGATTGTTTTAGTGATGATGAGATACTTCATGGTATATGGAAAGTGTATCATTCGTGGATAAGTGACAAGATATCAAATTATAATACCGATTTTTATTATCAGCCACGAGACTACATTGCAGCTTGTTATGAGGAAGGAGATGTCCTGTAAATGGGAGTAGGTGTAAGAGTTAAGGTATGGGGAGATTATGCATTATTCTCACGACCGGAAATGAAGGTTGAGAGATGCTCATATGATGTTATGACTCCATCGGCAGCAAGGGGAATACTTGAGGCGATATATTGGCATCCGGGATTGAGTTGGGTGATTGATAAAATCTATGTGAAAAATCCAATCAGATTTACCAGTGTCAGAAGAAATGAGATAAAAAGTAAAGCTTCCGCAAATAATATATTACAGGTATATAATGGTGCGGATAAGCCTTTGTACATAAGTACAAAGGATGATATTGTACAGAGGGCATCTCTTATTTTGAAGGATGTGTCTTATGTTATAGAGGCACATTTTGAGATGACGGAAAAAGCAAATAATACAGATAATCCCGGGAAATTTAAGGATATTATGATGAGAAGACTTAAGCGTGGGGAATGTCATCATATGCCATATTTTGGCTGTCGTGAGTTTCCGGCAAATTTTTGCCTTTGTGAAGAGAAAGATATACATACATTTTATGATAATATTCCGGAGAAAGATTTGGGATTTATGCTATATGATATGGATTATAGTGATTGTGAAAGAGGCAATATCAGTCCAATGTTTTTTAGAGCAGTGATGAAGCGTGGAGTAATAGATTTAAGGGACTGTGAGGTGATAAGATGATCTTACAGGCATTAGTGAAAGAATATGAGAATCTTGCAGAGAATAATCTGGTGCCGAAGAGAGGCTGGTGTCAGGCCAAGGTTTCTTATGCAATAGATTTAAATCCTAATGGGAAAATCAAAGAAATTTATCCACTAAAAACAGAACAGACTAGTGGAAAAAAGAAGGTTTTTCTTCCGGTTGCGAAGAGTGTTCCTGAAATGGTTACACGTTCATCGGGCGTGGCAGCTAATTTTCTCTGTGATAATGTAAAATACATGCTAGGGATTGATCAAAATGGAACAAATGCAAGGGTGCAGGAGTGTTTTCAGGCAGCGAAGGAAAAACATTTAGCGTTGTTAAAGAATGTTGATGAGCCTATGGCAAATGCAATTTGTAATTTTTTTAATTTATGGGATCCAGAGACGGCTTATGATAATGCATGTGTGAGAGAAAAATCAGATGAATTAAATGAGGGTGGTAATGTCATCTTTTGTATGGGAAATGATTTCGCACAGGATAATGATACAATTAAAAAAATTTGGGACAACTATGTTGTACATCAGACAGAAAATACCAATGATGGTATTTGTCTTGCAACTGGTGAAAAAACGGAGATAGCAAGAATTCATCGTGGAATAAAAGGTGTTCCAGGAGCACAGACAAGTGGAGCTGCTTTGGTTTCGTTTAATGCACCGGCATTTGAATCTTATGGCAAGGAACAGAGCTATAATGCACCTGTAGGAAAAAATGCGGAGTTTGCATATACAACTGCATTGAATTATTTGTTGAGTAATAGGGATAAGATATTTCAATTAGGTGATTCCATGGTGGTTTATTGGGCTGAAAATGGCATGGAAGAATATCAGAAAACATTTAGTTTTGTTATGAATCCTCATGTAGATAATGAGGAACAGCTTCAAAGAATATTTGACAGCTTGAAAAAATCAAGATATGTGGATGTAGATAATGTTAAGATGGACTTTGAGCAGTCATTTTATATTTTATGCCTTGCACCGAATGCTGCGAGGTTATCTGTTCGTTTCTTTTATCAAAACACATTTGGTGATATTTTAAAAAATATAAAAGAACATTATAAACGGTTGGATATTGTGAAACCATTGTGGGTGGAAAAGAAATATCTGAGCGTATATGAATTGTTAAGAGAGACTGTCAATCCTAATTCAAAGGATAAGACTCCAATCCCTAATATGTCTGCAATGGTACTTCAAAGTATTTTATCGGGAAACAGATATCCTGCAAGTCTTTATACAGACACTGTTATCAGAATACGATCTGAGCAGGGAAATGTTACATGGGGACGAGCTTCAATTATCAAGGCTTATTTAATAAAAAATTATTCATGGAAGGAAGGAGAAAACTACATGGGATTAGAAGAAACATGCAATGACACTGCATACGTATTGGGAAGATTATTTTCAGTCTTGGAGTCAATCCAAAAGGAGGCGAATCAGGGAATAAATGCTACAATTAAAGACAGGTATTTTAATTCAGCATGTGCTACGCCTGCATCTGTTTTTCCAATTTTATTTAAATTAGAAAATAGTCATATAAAAAAACTTGAGCGTGAAAAAGGTAGCGGTTCTAAGATTTTTTATGAAAAAATAATAGGAAACCTTATGGAAAAATTAGTATTATTTCCACGGAGTTTGTCTTTAGAAGAACAAGGAAAATTCATGTTGGGATATTATCATCAGACACAAAAGAAGTATGAAAAAAAGGAGAACAAATAAATGGGAGAGGTTATTAAAAACAGATATGAGTTTGTTGTTTTATTTGATGTGGAAAATGGAAATCCTAACGGGGATCCTGATGCTGGCAATATGCCAAGAATTGATCCGGAAAGTGGCTTAGGAATTGTAACTGATGTATGTTTAAAACGTAAGATCCGAAATTACATAGAGACTGTGAAGGAGGACGAAGATGGATATAAAATTTATATCAAGGAGAATGTTCCTCTTAACAGAAGTGACAGGGAGGCATGCAAAAGTCTTGGTATAAATGATGATGAAGATAAAAAGGTTACAGAAGCATTAAAAAAACTAAAAAAGTCAGATAAGGATGCAGATATAAAATTAAGGGATTATATGTGCAGAAATTTTTATGATATTCGTGCATTTGGTGCTGTAATGACAACTTTTGTTAAAGCTTCATTGAATTGTGGGCAGGTAAGAGGTCCTGTACAGCTTGGATTTGCAAGAAGTATTGATCCTGTTATTAGTCAGGAGGTAACTATTACGAGAGTTGCCATTACAACAGAAAAAGATGCTGAGAATAAGAGTAACGAGATGGGAAGAAAGAGTATTGTTCCATATGGCTTGTATCGTGTAGAAGGTTATATTTCAGCAAATCTTGCAAGAAAAGTTACTGGATTTTCTGAGGAGGATCTAGAATTGTTATGGGATGCAGTAATAAATATGTTTGAAAATGACCATTCTGCTGCAAGAGGAAAGATGGCAGTTCGTGAGCTTATTGTTTTTAAACATAGTAAAGAGCTTGGTGACTGTCCTGCTTATAAATTATTTGATGCAGTTAAAGTACAGAAAAATGATGATATACAATATCCAAGAAAATATCAGGATTATACAGTTACTATTAATGATGATGAGATACCGGATACGGTAGAAGTGAAAAGGATGATTTAATGGAATATTCTCAAGATGATTATCTGATGATTTCTGGAATACAGCATTTTAAATTTTGCAGAAGACAATGGGCGCTTATTCATGTTGAGCAGCAGTGGGCTGAAAATGAACATACTGTTATTGGCGAACTTATGCATAAAAAAGCGCATGATCCATATCTGACAGAAAAGAGAAAAGATATTCTGGTTGTCAGAGATCTTCCTGTATCCTCAAGAAGCATGGGTGTGAGTGGGGAGTGTGATATTGTTGAATTTCACAAATGTGAAGATGGAGTGAAGCTCTATGGACATCGTGGAACATATTCATTATATCCAATTGAGTACAAAAAGGGGAAACCCAAAGAGTCAAACGAAGATGAACTTCAGTTAATAGCGCAGGCTATGTGTCTGGAAGAAATGTTTTCAACAAAAATAGCGGAGGGTGCTATATTTTATGGTGAGACAAGAAGACGCCAACCGATAGTGTTTACAGATGAACTTCGGGATGAAGTGAAAAAAATATTTGGAGAAATGCATGATTATTATGATCGAAATTATACACCTAAGGTCAAAACGTCGAAAGGGTGTGTATCTTGCTCTTTAAAAGATATTTGTATGCCAAAGATTGATAAAAGTGGTTCGGTGAAATCGTATATCAATAAGATGCTGGGGGAAACGTTATGAAGAAATTATTGAATACATTGTATGTTACATCGGAAAATAGTTATCTGGGGTTGGATGGAGAAAATGTTGTTGTATATGATGATAAAAATGAAATAGGCAGATTACCTTTACACAATCTCGAAGCAATAGTTTCATTTGGATATAGAGGAACAAGTCCGGCATTAATGGGAGCTTGTGCGGATAGAAATATTTCTCTTTGTTATCTGACACCACAGGGGAAATTTCTTGCAAGAGTTTCAGGCAAAGTTAAGGGAAATGTCGTGCTAAGGAAACAACAATTCCAAAGCAGTAGTGAAAGTATAAAGTGCCTGGAAATCGCAAAAAACTGTATTCTTGGAAAAGTGTATAATTCAAGATGGGTTCTGGAAAGAGCAATTAGAGATCATTCAATGCAGATAGATGTGGATAAGGTAAAAAAAGCATCTATAAAGCTGAAAGAATTTCTTGATTATATCCAAAATTCACAGTCTATGAATCAGTTAAGAGGATATGAAGGTGAAGCTGCAAGTATATATTTTGGCGTATTTGATGAGTTGATTTTACAACAAAAGAAAGATTTTTTCTTTCAAGGGAGAAATCGGCGTCCGCCTCTTGATAATGTAAATGCAATGTTGTCGTTTACGTATACATTGCTTACAACTCAAATTACATCAGCGCTAGAGGTTGTAGGGTTAGATCCCTATGTTGGTTACATGCACACGGAACGTCCCGGTAGAGTATCACTTTCATTAGATCTTATAGAAGAATTGCGAGCAGTCATGGCTGATAGATTTGTTTTATCATTGATTAATAAAAAGATTGTAAACGGTAAGAATTTTATAAAAAAAGAAAACGGTGCTGTATTGATGGATACAGATATTCGTAAAAAGCTTTTATCAGAATGGCAAAATAAGAAAAAGGAGATTATTACACACCCATATCTTAATGAAAAGGTGGAATGGGGAATGGTTCCGTATGTGCAGGCAATGCTGTTGGCAAGATATTTAAGGGAAGATTTGGATGAGTACCCTGTATTTCTATGGAAATGAGGTGATGGTGTGCTTGTATTGATTACATATGATGTGAATACTGAAACTGCTGAAGGAAAAACCAGGTTGAGAAAAGTAGCTAAACAATGTGTAAATTATGGGCGAAGAGTTCAGAATTCTGTGTTTGAATGTATACTAGATAATGCTCAATGTGTGATGCTAAAGGCCATATTAACGGATCTTATTGATAAAGATGTGGATAGTCTCAGATTCTATTATTTAGGAAATCGTTATCAGACGAAGATAGAGCATGTTGGTGTTGACCGTGGAATTCCTGCTGATCAGACATTGATATTATAAAATGTGGTGCGAAAGATAAGTAAACATGAATGTACCGGTTGTCTCGCACCTTAAATTACTTGTAAATTTGTACAATAAAATGAATAATAGGTTTTTGGTTTTACTTGTTATTTATCTTATTATATATTTATTGTCGGTATTGTATAAAAATAAACAAATTTTTTGTGCAATATTGCTGTCGCTCCTCTCGTGGGAGCGTGGATTGAAATACTTATGGATGTCGTAAGCAAAGTAATGACTACGTCGCTCCTCTCGTGGGAGCGTGGATTGAAATCGGATATAGGGTCGGTTGAGTAAGCATCCGCACAAGTCGCTCCTCTCGTGGGAGCGTGGATTGAAATCATATGTGCCTGTGACAAGTGGATTGTATGAATCGTCGCTCCTCTCGTGGGAGCGTGGATTGAAATAAAACGTAGTAGATACCACGTTTGGAGATATGGCAAGTCGCTCCTCTCGTGGGAGCGTGGATTGAAATCTGATGGTTCTTTTGGTAAACATGTCCGCTTTGCCCGTCGCTCCTCTCGTGGGAGCGTGGATTGAAATTTATGGCTAGTCAGAGCCTTATTTCCACAGTGAACAGTCGCTCCTCTCGTGGGAGCGTGGATTGAAATTATTGTGTATCATTGGTATTATTGGTTGTGTAGGTCGCTCCTCTCGTGGGAGCGTGGATTGAAATCTGATGGTTCTTTTGGTAAACATGTCCGCTTTGCCCGTCGCTCCTCTCGTGGGAGCGTGGATTGAAATATTCTACGATGTAGACCAAGCTGATGTTGCAAAGGTCGCTCCTCTCGTGGGAGCGTGGATTGAAATAAGAGCTGAAAGTGAGAGAGATATTGCTGTAGCAGTCGCTCCTCTCGTGGGAGCGTGGATTGAAATATAGAATTAGCCTCTTTGAAGTTAAGACCAAGAAGTCGCTCCTCTCGCGGGAGCGTGGATTGAAATACTGAAAAGATAGAAAAGCTTAAAGAGTTTGAGGTCGCTCCTCTCGTGGGAGCGTGGACTGAAATATCAGCATATGAACCTATACACAATCATAATATGCTGCGTTATTGTAGAATTAGTAGTTAAGTCTATTTTTATAGCAATAACGCGGCTTATAAATAATACATCAGATAATATTGTTGCAAACTAGCAAATAGCAGGTATAATAAAGAGTAACATATTAACAAGGAGGCATATTCATTGGGCATTTACGTTAATCCGACAGGAAGATCGTTTGAGCTTGCGATAAATTCAGAGATTTTTGTTGACAAAAGCGGTCTGATTAAAGAAACGAATAAGTGTATAAATACATTACAAAGGTATATGTGTGTAAGCCGTCCAAGGCGATTCGGAAAGTCAATGGCCATGGATATGCTTTCAGCATATTATGGTCGAAAGACTGATGCAGAAAATTTATTTAAAGGCCTTAAAATCAGTCATGATGAGTCGTATGACAGGCATATTAACAAGTATGATGTACTCAAAATTAATATGCAGGAATTTTTGAGCGTTACACACAGTGTTGATGATATGCTCAAAATGCTGTGTGAATACATTACGGATGACTTTTCAATAGAGTATAAGGATATTATTTTTCGGGACAAGTCAAATATTGTGAGAGTAATGCAGGATGTTTTTATGTCTACAGGCAGGCCGTTTGTGATTCTTATTGATGAATGGGATTGCCTGTTTAGAGAATTTACGCAGGATAAAGAAGCACAGAAGAAATATCTTGATTTTTTGAGAGGCTGGCTTAAGGATAAGGACTATATAGCGCTTGCATACATGACAGGTATACTGCCGATTAAAAAATATGGTTCACATTCTGCTCTTAATATGTTCACTGAATATTCCATGACAGATATGGGGGCTTTGGCAGAGTACTTTGGATTTACAGATGATGAAGTCGGAGAATTGTGTGACAGATACGATATGGACTTTGAAGAGGCAAGGGCATGGTACAATGGATATAAGCTCGTGTCCCATAGCAAATATGGAGTAAAGAAATATGCGATGTACAGTCCGAAGTCTGTAGTAGAAGCCATGCTAAAGCATAAATTTGGTACTTATTGGAATCAGACTGAAACTTACGAGGCTCTCAAGGTTTACATCCAAATGAATATGGATGGTCTAAAAGATGCCGTGATTAAAATGCTTGCCGGTGAAAGTGAGAAAATAAATACAGGCACATTTGAAAATGATATGACATCATTTGCCACAAAGGATGATGTGCTTACACTTTTAGTACATCTTGGATACCTGACATATGATAGTGAGACGGAAGAAGTTTCAATTCCAAATCGAGAGGTGTCAAAGGAATATCTTAATGCAATTAGTACGATGGACTGGCATGAAGTGGCAAAATCAATAAAAGCATCACAAAAATTGCTTGAGAGTTTGTGGAATATGAATGGTGCTGCGGTTGCTGACGGAATAGATAAGGCTCATAATGAGATATCTATTTTACAGTATAATGATGAGAATTCTTTAAGCTGTACAATTAATTTGGCATTTTATTTGGCCAGGGAGTATTACTCAATAGTTCGTGAATTACCAACAGGAAAAGGCTTTGCTGATGTATGCTTTATTCCAAGAGTGAGTCATTTGGATAAGCCGGCAGTTGTTATTGAATTGAAATATGATAAGAATGTTGATGGTGCCATTTCACAGATAAAGTCTAGACTGTATGTGGATGCTTTGAAAGATTATAAAGGTAATTTACTTCTTGTTGGAATAAATTATGATAAAAAGACAAAAGAACATCAATGTGTGATTGAAAAATGGAAGCTGTAAAGATGAAATCAGCAGGGAGTATAGCAACAATTAATGCTATACTCCCTTCTATTATATTTTTGGTTGCAAGAATTTAGTTTATGCTATAAAATATTTATAACTGTATGCAGATATTT
>ERZ1673698.2327-NODE-2327-length-13419-cov-63.984286_pt1 | contig 13419 bp, 14 predicted proteins | sample MGYA00580228_ERZ1673698 | MGnify/ENA primary metagenome ERZ1673698 (study PRJEB41218, sample SAMN15661768) | gut metagenome | host: Homo sapiens | place: Canada: London | collected 2015-08-20/2019-03-30 | study: EMG produced TPA metagenomics assembly of... | reverse complement strand
TTTTCTTTGCGTTGCCCTGGGCTAAGAGCTTCTGCCCCTTCAGGGCGTGCTGCTGTAATGAATTGCTTTTTTCTTTGCGTTGCCCTGGGCTAAGAGCTTCTGCCCCTTCAGGGCGTGCTGCTGTAATGAATTGCTTTTTTCTTTGCGTTGCCCTGGGCTAAGAGCTTCTGCCTTTTCCCTTTGCTTTACCCTTCGGCCTGCGATTTTCAATTCCATTTGGCCGGTGACCGTTGGTTCTGGGCGTGTGGCGCTTGCATGCGAAAGTTGAGTAATTTAGCAACTAAATGAAACAAAAATCCCCATTGCCTGTGTAGAGAGGCAATGGGGAAATATGTAGTCTTCAAATATTGTTTACTTGATGATAACAGTCTCGCCGAGAGTCAAGGTGAGGTCATCAATGAGAACGTCACCACCTGGCTTCTTTGAGTTCATGATAACGATACAGTATGTGCCATCTGATGGAATGACCAATTCCTGCTCAACAAGTGTCCACTCTGTATTTGAGATATTGTTGATGTAGCCAGAGTATTTGTAATCGCCGACCTTACCTTCAGTAACAGGTACAAATCCAGACTGTACTGATGCGCCTGTTGCAGTAGCTGCCTTTACGTAGTACTTAATCTTATAAGTACCAGCTTTGAGCTCCATTTCCTTGTAGCCAAGACGCTTGTTGGCTGTTGTTGAACCACCTACCTTTACAGAATACTTGCCACTGTGAGCGTCTGTGCTCTGAGCGACAGAGGCGTTACCTGCTGTAGAGGCAGTCGTCCAGTTGTTTGGTTTACCGTCTACCCAAGTCTCGAAGTTACCATTAGGTGTTGTTGTGTCGCCTGTAGAAGGAGTGTCAGGTTTCTCGCTGCCACCTTCGATGCTGGTCTTGCCATTTACAGAGATGAGTTTGCCGCCCTGATTTGTCTCAGGAGTATTACCCATGTAGTTGACAAGTTTGGCACAAACTACAACCTCGTCACCAACCTTGAGCTGACCGTCGCCTTCTTTCCATTTCTCGCCACCAAAGTAGTAAGTGCGGAATATCAGGAATTTTTGACTGTTTTCATCATCAGCAATATAGAATGTGGCGTTACCGTATTGGGCTGCGAACTGATCCTTGAATTCTTGAATCTTACCCTTGATGTAGTATTCCTTATCTGAAACCTCACCTGATCCTAAAGAAGCAGCCAAGTTATTAGCAGCTACGCTGTTGAAAGGATCAGCCTCTGTACCAGTACCCTTGGCTTCGCCTGATGGTGTGTCAGGAGTGGTAGCTCCACCTACGCCATTAAGAGAAACAATGTAGTTGCCTACAAGGAACTCTTTAGTGCCGTTATAGCTGTCTACCTTACCGCAGATAACGACCTCATCGCCTTGCTTCAAAGCGTCTTCGCCCGAGAACTTAGTGCGGTTAGGACCTGCATAACCATTGAATACATAGAACTGGTTAGTAGCAGTTCCGTCTTCTGAAATGTAATATTTCAAGCTACCGTAATTTGCATCCCAACTGCCCTGTACAACAGATACAACCTTACCCTTTACGTATACCTCAGTCTCAGCGCTTCCGCCTTCATCAATGTACTTTTCTACACCTGCCACATTGAATGGATCTGCGGCAGTACCTGTACCTGCAGGCTGAACTTCTGGAGTTTCATCCTCTGTAGGCATATTGTAAGGAGCTGGAACATCCTCGCAGCTGCTGAATGTTATGGCTGCCATAGCCAAGAACAAGCATGAATAAATGAACTTTTTCATATTGATTATTCTTTTTATAGTTTTCTACTTGAGTTAGTTTTAGTTGATGGAAACGATATAGTTTTTCTTGTCGATTTCCGGTGTTACACCTTGGTAGAGTATGAGCTTGCCGCAGATGACAACTTTCTGTCCCTTCTTGATCAAGTCCTTGTTGGCATCGGTGTACTTATCCTTGTTGAGATAGTAGTTTTGGTATACTTTGATGGTATTGGCAGGATCGCCAGTTCCGTCAGCATTCATACCCTTGCCGTCTTTGGAGATGTAGAATTCTGCATCACCATATTGTAGATTTACCTTTGGCTCAGAGCAGATGACACCTTCTGTATAGACCATAGCATCGGTAGTCTTTCCGTCGTTGATCAACTTGAGAGCTTCCTCCACGGTGTAAGGGCATTGCTCTGTACCCTTGAGTAACTGCACGTCGTCAATTGTACGGATAAGAATCTGCCATGTGTCGTTCTTGTTTCCTGCATAACGTGTGAAGATACCAGTAACACTCTGTATACCTTCTGGCAGGAGGCTGTTGGCAAACTTGGCGTAGGCAGAAGTGCGAACCACCATGTTGTTGGTGCTGATGCCAGAGAAACCGCGGTTTACACAGTTGGCGTTGTCTTTGTCTGCCGCAGCGGCAAACACCTTCTTGCCGGCATCGGCGAAGGTTACGCCCTCTATTCTCATCAACTTGCCTGAGCAAGACTTCAGATAGTCGGCATCCTTGATCTTGGTCTGGTCGAACACCTCAACCATAGCCTCAGCCTTGGCCTCGTCGGCCTCGCCGATAATCTTGTAGTGCTTCTCCCATACGTAGCGGTCTACCTTACCGATAGACTGTGAGCCCTTGTTGGTGTTGGTATAGACACCGCCCAACTCAGCCTGCTTGCCGTAGCCACCGATGTAGAGGCCCTTGCAGTCGATAAGTACTTGCTGACCTACAGGCAGTTCGCCATAGAGTCCGCTCTTGCCGATGCAAACCAAGATACCGCCCGTCTTGTCCTGCAGGCAAATCTGGTTGTAGAGGTTGCCTCCGAGGTCGTTACCTGTGACGATGCCCAATATCTTGATGTCCTCGTCCACCTGCTTGTACAGGCCGCGTTCTATCTGTGTGGCATATTTCTCCTTCAGTTCGGAGATAGTGATGACATTGGTAGCCTCCAGTTTGTTGTTGCCGATGGCAGGGCCGGTATAATCCTTTTCTCCCACGGAATCAGCATAACCGTCGCCCATGCATGAAGCCAAGAGCAGGGCAGCAAATGCCATTGCGATATATTTTAACTTTTTCATATCTTTCTCTTCTTTTAGAATCTGTATGATACCTGGAACATTCCGTTGGTTCCGAATACGTAATACTTCTTAGGGTTCTTAGAGAACTTGTAGACGCGATCCTTGGCCTCGTTTTCCTTGTTGAGGGTATAGTCGCTTCGGCTCTGCTCGTAACCACCTGAAACAATCTTGCGGTTGTTGAGGATGTTGGTTATCATGAGGTTGAAGTTCAGACTACCGTGCTTGAGGCGGATACTCTTGCCGATGCTTCCGTCTACCATCCATCCGCCGTGGCCCTTAGCCTGGTCAACAGAACCAGGGAGAGGCTCGTCGTTGAAGAGCATGTCGCGGTTCTTCAGAGAAGACTTGTAGCGATAGCTTGGTGAGTATGACAAATAGATGCGGTCGTACCAGTTGGCGTTGAGGTTGACGAACCATCCGCTCTTATGGAAGTCGAGTGCAAGGCTACCGATAGTAAGAGGAGTTCCGCTTTCGCGCATGTCCTTAATATATGCGTAGTCCTTAACCACCTCTGCCGACTTGGAGAGCATGTAGTTCACGTTGGCATTGTTGATGTTCTTTGCGTCGCTGATGGTTCCGATGGCCTTGAAGTTAAGGAAAGAAGCCACCTTGAAGTCGAGACCTGCCTCGATACCATAGTATTCTTTCTCCAATCCTGTCATGCTGAGGTAGGTGAAAGAGTTCTCGTCATCGTTGTAGAAGTTCTGCCACTCTGTGACGTGGTCAAGACGGCTATAGTATGCGTTGACGTTGGCGTGTACCCAGGCATTCTGATACTGATAGCTGAACTCGCTGCTGAATACATGCTCGTCGCCAAGGTTGAGAACGTAGTCGTTGCAGATCTCTGGAGAGATGAATGCTGTGTTGGCCATTGGTGGACGCCACTCGTAACCTACACCAATCTTGAAGACGTGACCCTTGCCGGCATCGAAGTTGATGCTACCCTTGGCACCGCCTTCACCGAAGCGTGCGATGCGGCTGTTGCCCTCAGAGTTGTTGGCAGCCATACCGTTGCGCATATAGCCATGACGACGCATATTGGTCTGACCAAGCTTGCCGCTTATCATGGTCTGGAAACGTCCCATCTCAGCAGTGTAGGAAGTCCAGAGCAAGCCCTTCATTACCTCAATCTTATAGTCGTAACCGAACTTGTCGCCTTCGTAAACGAGAGAGCCGAGGTTGTTGGGTCCTGCTGTGTTGAGGTCGTACTGCACTCTTGGGTCATCGGCAGGATAGGTGCCGAGCGCATAAGTGTTGATGTTGTGGAAGAAGGAAGCACCGAGCAGGTCGTCCATGGTCTGATAGTGACGGTTGCTGTTGCTGCCCAATACCAGTCCGCCTACGAGAGTAGAGCGCTTGGTAACCTTAGCCGACAGGGTGGAAGCCATGTTGAACATCAGGTTGTCGCTGTGCTTGGCCTGGATGAAGTAGAGTGCATCATGGCCCTGGTTGGCAGCCTGAGTGTTGGCATAATAGAGGCGATCCCAGTCAATCTGGCGGTTGGCCTTGCTTGCTGTCCAATAGTTGTAAGAGTTCTGCCAGCTTTCGAGTGCATACTGATTGTTGCCAACAGCGTCTGGATTCCATACATTGAAGTAGCTGCTTGGCAGGTTCTTCCAGTAGTCTGGCTGCGGATTCTCGGCATTGGCATAGTTGAGCTTGGTGCTCTTGTACATAGAGTACTTGCCAAAGACAGAGGTGGTGAGCTTCATCTTGTCGTTGATGTCCCAGTCCCATGTGGCGATGGCTGATGGCGCAAAGTCGTTCACAACGCGTGAGTTGCGCTTGTGGCCATTGTAGTAGCCCCAGTATGGGTTGTAATAGTAGTCGTTGGCGAGCCAGTAAGTCTCGTCGGTTGCTGCTCCCTGTGTAGAGCGCTCTGTAGGATTGCCCCATGTGGTGAAGCTCAGGGAGTGGCCGTTGTCCCACTTCTTCTGCACACCGAAGTAGTAAGACAGCGCATTGTAGAAGGTTCCCTCTACATAACCGCGGTTTGCCCAACGATAGGTAAGACCCGCTGAGATGGCCCATCCCTTGTCGTTGAATCCACTGCTATAGGTATAAAGACCACGAAGCGTGTAGTTGCGGTTGGCAACTCCCACAGAAGCATAGTGGCCTGTCTGCATGCTTCCGGCACGGAAGTCATAGTTGTTGCTGCCTCCCATACCTGTCATGGAGTAGTTGTTGCCCTCGAAAGGCAAGGCAAAGTCAACGTTTCTTGAGAATCGGTTCAGACCTCCGATGTTAGAGAAGCGGAACTGACCAGACTCCATGTCGTTCATGGGAGCACCATTGATGTACACATCATTGTACTTCTGATTGAAGGCACGATAACGGAAACGCACTGGCGAGAACAGGTAGCCTGCCTCTGATGCGTAAACATTTGAGTTAGAATTCAGAATGGTGACGTTCTGTGACATATCGTCATCCTCACCCAACTGTGCTTCGGTGAATGTGAATGCATTCTCGTCCAATCCATTTGCTATCTTCTGCTCGGTGGCGTTCTGAGCGAAGAGCAATGGGCTGTAGCAGAGAGCAATCATTGCTAATTTTACCTTTTGTTGCATAGTCAATTGTTTAATTAATATAATGTGAGTGCAAAGTAAATAAATAAATTTTAAAAAAGAAAGTTTTTTTGATTAAAATTTCATTAAAAATTCACTTTTTCCACTTTTCTTACTGATATTTACAATTTAATAGCTACTTTTGCAGCAAACAAATTTTAAAACTATAAATAATGAAACGACATTTGCTATTCTTGGCGGCTCTTTTGATAGTCAATTTGGCTGCCTCTGCCCAGAAGAAGTTCTCGGTTTACGCCGTAGGTTTTTACAATCAGGAGAATCTCTTCGATACCTGTCACGATGAGGGAAAGAAAGATTACGAGTATTTGCCCAACAAGGGCTGGAACGGCATGAAGTACACCAATAAGTTGCGTAATATGTCGAAGGCTTTGGCGGATATGGGAACAGACGTGCTTCCTAATGTGGGGTGTGCCTTCATCGGACTTTCCGAGGTGGAGAACCATAAGGTGCTTGATGCCTTGGTAGACCAGGCACCTCTTAAGGCCCGCAATATGAAATATGTACATATCGAGGGTCCCGACCGTCGAGGCATCGACTGTGCGCTGCTCTATAACCCTTCGCTCTTCAGTGTGAAGAATGTGAAGCTGTTGCCTTATGTGCAGGAGTTGGCAAAGGACAGTGCCTTCTTCACCCGTGGCTTCCTCACTGTAAGAGGAGAGATGGCTGGTGATGATGTGGCGGTGATCGTATGCCACTGGCCAAGCCGTTTCTCTGGTCCTTTCTATCGTGAGTCGGCTGCGCGACAGGTGAAGGTGATCAAGGACAGTCTGCTGAATGTGAACCAAGAGATGAAGATCTTTGTGATGGGCGATATGAACGACGACCCAGTGAACAAGAGCATGCACGTCTATCTGCAGGCTAAGCCCGAAATCAGTCAGGTGGGAGCTGGCGATATGTACAACCCCTGGTACAACGTTCTGGCAAAGGAAGGAAAGGGCACCTTATTCTATAGTGGCAACTGGAACCTCTTCGACCAGATAGTGATTACTCCTAATCTGCTCAACAAGGACGCCAAGAAGAAGGACTACTCTTCGCTGAAATACTGGAAGAGCCATATCTTCCGTCGCGATTACCTCATCCAGCAGGAAGGTCAGTACAAGGGAGCTCCGCTGCGTACCACAGCAGGTGGACGCTGGCTCAATGGCTACAGCGACCACTTGCCTGTAGTGATGTATCTCGTGAAGGAGAAGAAGTAACTTTTTAAAGGTAAAAAAGTAAAAAGGTAAAAAAGTAAAAAGGTAAAAAATGATAGAAAATCATCCTTTTGAGCCGTGGCTGCCATCGAATGCCCATCTGCTGATGCTCGGCACTTTCCCGCCTTCGCCCAAGCGCTGGTGCATTCCTTGGTATTATCCTAACTATCAGAACGATATGTGGCGCATCTTCGGGCTTATCTTCTTCGGAGATAAACTTCATTTTGTCGATGCAGAGAACAAACGCTATCGTGAGGCAGAACTGAAGAGTTTTCTGCAGGAGAAAGGTGTGGCTATCTATGACACGGCTCAGAAGGTGATACGTACCAAGAATACGGCTTCAGACAAAGACCTACAGGTGGTGGAACCCTCCGACCTTGATGGTATGCTCAGAGTATTGCCCCAATGCAGGGCTGTGCTTACGGCAGGACAGTTGGCCACCCGCATCTTCTCCGAGCATTACGGCATTACAGCCACTCCTCCTATGGGAGGCTATGTGGAGTTTGAGTTCGAGGGGCGTACTCTGCGACTCTATCGCATGCCGAGCAGCAGCAGGGCTTATCCCTTAGCCGTGGAAAAGAAGGCTGAATATTATCGCAAAATGTTCGAAGATGTGCTCTAAGTGTATGTGCTACCAAAGAGTAGCTCTTTTAACTTCTATAACTTCAGAACCTGATAAAGTTCAATAAAAATTAAAACTATGGATAAAGACAAAATAACCATCATCGGTATAGCCGGAGGAACCGGCTCGGGCAAAACCACGGTAGTGAGAAAAATTGTTGAGGCTTTGCCTCCTCACTTTGTGGCTGTAGTGCCTCTCGACTCTTACTATAACGACACAACGGGCATGACAGACGAAGAGCGTCATGCCATCAACTTCGACCATCCTGATGCTTTCGACTGGAAGTTGTTGCACAAGCAACTCAACGATTTGCGTAACGGAAAGGCTATCGAACAGCCTACCTACAGTTACCTCAAGTGTAATCGTGAGGCAGCGACGATACATGTAGAGCCCAAGCCTGTCATTATCATAGAGGGTATTATGACGCTGCTCAACAAAAAGTTACGCGATTTGATGGATCTAAAGGTTTTTGTGGATGCTGATCCCGACGAGCGGCTGATCAGAAACATTCAGCGCGATACTATCGACCGCGGACGTACGGTCTCTATGGTCGTCGACCGCTATCTGAAAGTGCTCAAGCCCATGCACGAGCAGTTTATAGAACCTACCAAGCGCTATGCCGACATTATTATTCCTGAGGGCGGTGAGAATGTGAAGGGTATCAATATTCTTTGCCGCTATGTAGAAGGTTTGGTGAAAGATATAGAAGCTAAGTAATTTGTCTGTATTTTTATGCTGTATATTCATACGGTAATAGCCAAATAAACGTTTCCCAGTTAGGTTTTTTAATCCGCCTAACTGGGAAAATATTTTTTCCTAACTTTGATTTTTTTTTTTCATAGTTAACTAAGCTATGGCTGTGAATATTTATGCAAAAGTATTCTTGCTGTCTTATTCTTGTTTCATAGCAAGAAATAGTATGTGCAGCTAATAACAAAATCCGCTTTAGCGACTGAGAAAGCGGAGTTTACCAAATTATTTCGAGCTGTACGATTGAAACACCCTAAAAGGAAAAAACTCTAAGAGCTTCTGCCCTTTACCTTTCCCTTCGGCCGGTGACCGTTGGTTCAGGGCGTATTGGTAATTTCAACCATACAGGTCGAATTGTTTCCTTATGCCGTAGAATTGCTATTCGCAGGGCACAATTGTGCCATAAGTAGGCATTTTTGTGGAATCCGTATTAAAAATAATGGAACACGAAGATTGCAGGAGTCTTGTCGCTTTGCGCCTCCTGAATCAGCATGATTACGAACTAAAAATAGTCGGTAAAAAACAAAGTGTGCAAAGATACAAAATGCAATTTGTGAATATGGCGAAGAGTGTTGCAGACTGTCGTTAAGTACATGACCTAAAGAAGCGCTTCCTTAGACCCTAAAGAAGCGCTTCGTTAACACCTAATAAAGCGCTTCGTTAAGTCTCATAGAAGCGCATCATCAGAATGGATGCCTGCGCTTCCTTAAAATTGCCTTACTTTCCCAAGGAATAGGAGAGTAGGGGCATATTGCTATGGCAACAGGCTCCTCCTTTGACAATCGATAGATGGTGTTGTCTGTATCGCTTGCACAGGCAATGCCCGATTGATTGTAAATTGCTATGAATGAGTTCATCTTTTTAGGTTTTATTTCAAGGTTCTGAAAGTTTTGTTGAGTATCTTACTATGGTCAAATGCTAGTTCAGGAAGGTCGTTCAATGGCCACCACTTAGCTTGTTTTGCGTCATCTTGCCCTTTTACAGGTAGTTCGTCTTCCACAAGCATAAGGTAAGCAACTGACAATGTCCTTCCTCTTGGGTCACGATCAACGTCCGAATAGCATCCTATCTGCTTAGCTTGGGTCAACTGCAAACCAGTCTCTTCCTCCAGCTCTCTGAAGGCGCATTGCTCTGCTGTTTCATCCATATTCATGAAACCGCCAGGGAATGCCCAACAGCCCTTGAAGGGTTCGCCACCACGTTCTATAAGCAGAACTTTTCGAGGCTCATTTTGCGTTATGACCACAGCGTCAGCAGTAACAGCTGGACGTGGATATTTGTACTCGTAACTCATGTTTCGTGCGTATTTTATTAAATTACACAATAAGACAAGTGCGAATTTACTATTTTATCTTGAAAAAAGTTAGAAAATTGCAATAAAATGAGTTTTCTTTTGAGAAAAACCGAAAAAAGTGCCGAATTTTCAATAAAAAGCAGTAACTTTGTCGTTGTATATTGTCAAAATTGCATACGATGGATAAGAACAATAACCGAATTCAAGTTGTTTTGGCAGAGAAGCAGAAGACGAACAAGTGGTTGGCAGAACAATTAGACTGTGCTCCAACGACTGTCTCTAAGTGGTTTACCAATGCGTGTCAACCACCAATGGAAACATACATCAAAATCTCAAAACTGCTCGATGTCGAACTCACAGATCATGTGAGATTAGAATAGAAACGAAGACCCTGTTTAGCTCAGATGTCTTGCACGAACAAAATGCGTTATATCATGATGCAATATGATTGTTTCAAGTTGTGATACCGTCGTTTCAAACCATGATACCATCATTTCATGCTGCGTTTCGATTGCAAGAACAGGGAGAAAGAGTTATAATCTCTACTTAATCAGGTTGTAAAACCTAAGCAACGAACTTGTCAAACCGTAGTTATGGCAGAATACATCAAAAGAGAAATGCCGGACATGAACGGCACTGGAGAGCGGAAAGCTTACTACAAGGTCAAAACCTATAGCAATCTCAGCTCCGAAGACTTTATCAAGAAGATATGTTACCCTGGTTCAGGATTGAATCAGGGCGATGTCGCAAAAGTCATGTGCCGTATGGTTGACGAGATGAAACGTTGGCTTGCCGAGGGTCATACTATCACGATTGACGAACTGGGCACCTTCAGTCTCTCCATCGGTGTGATGGATGATGAGGAGGTAGAAGACTTTGAGGGCAACGGCAAGAAAGTTACCGCCAAGCGCATAGGCGTTCGTGGTGTAAACTTCCGTCCAGACAAACAACTCGTCCGTGACATTGGTCGCAAATGCAAACTGCATAAGGGATATGAATCCCCCAACAACCGTTCACCATACACTCGCGACCAACGCCTGAAGATGGCACAAGATTACATCGCCGAACACCACTTCATGCGAGTCCGTGACTATGAAGCAATGACCCACCTTCCTCATTCTACAGCCGCCAAAGAGCTCCGAGACTTCTGTGTACAACCAACTGGCATCACATCTGAAGGACGAGGAAATACGAAGGTTTATGTAAAAATGAATAGACAATAACAAAGCATTATGCAAAATATAAAAGCAAATACACTTCAAGCATACGTTGAAGCTAATGAAGTGGTTTACCAGTTTTGTGGTGAACTCATGGAAGTTTCTAACGGCACAGAAAAGGAGAACAAGGAAACTCTCCTTGACTATTTCCGTAGAGCCAATCGTGTAGAACTCTATACTAAGCATGATCGATGGGCAAAAGACGGTTGGCCAGAGCTGGCAGATTGGTCAACGGACGATGATGTGTTGTTCCTGCTTGATGGTGTTGGAGTGATGATTTGCATTCCAAAGAAAGAGGCTGTCAAGAATCATCTGATTACTGAATAATTATGCCTTCAAAGAAGAAAATATACAAGGTCGGATTGGTTGATGCGGACTTACTTTGCAATGGTACGCGTCACCCTAATCTTGCGCTCTTGAAAATCGCGGGTTACTTCCGTGACAATGGGTTTGTACGTAAAACCTCACATTCAAACACTGAAGGAGTAAGCACATATGAACTCCTTACGAATGAAAGCAATTTCGAGCAGCTTCTCGATCTTGACCATATCTATGTGTCTTGCGTATTCTCATTTACCCTAGATGATCCACCATTGCTTCTCACAACTCTCATGACTGACAAAAAACTTAAAAGAAAGGTTCACATGGGAGGAACTGGTAGTTATGCGAACCTATCTGTTGAAAACGGTTTTGCAGAGAAGCGTGAGGAGGATATGCATCGACTCGAAAATGATGTATTCTTGAATAAATTAGAGAATAAGTCGGGAGCAAAAGGCATTGACATGCGAACCCAGATGCCTGATTATCATCTCTATGACGAATTTGTGTCAGTCATGGAAGCTGTAAAGTCCTCGGCTAAATATTATAAAGACTACAAAGAGTATTCCATCGGATTCCTTACAAGAGGCTGTTTCCGCCGTTGTCCATTCTGCGTGAACAAATTAGAGCGCAAAGCTATGCCGTACTCCAACCTCAATGATTTTCTTGATCAGGAAAGAGACGAAAAAGGTAGGTTGGTACGCCCTTATATCTATCTTTGGGATGATAACTTCTTGGCAACACCATATTGGGAGCCTTTGCTTGACGAGCTTATAGCAACAGGCAGACCTTTCCAATTCAGACAAGGTCTTGACGAACGTCTTCTTGCTCAAAATAGACGAGGGGAAGATATGGCGAGAAAACTTGCCAATGCAAACTACCATGGTGATTTTATCTTTGCCTTTGATAATTGGTTTGATAGAAAGCTTATAGAAAAAGCATTGAAAATTTGGAAATACCATTGTCCTAAAAAAGAAACGAAATTCTACTTATTCTGTGGTTTTCAACAAACACCAACAGATGACAAGAAGTTTCAACTCGACATAGCTCAAATCTTTATGCGTATTTGTGTGTTGATGCGATACGGATGTCTTGGTTACATTATGCGCCATGAGGATTATAAGAAAGCTCCCTTGTCAAACATATATGTTCAGATAGCAAGGTGGTGTAATCAACCTGGCTTTTATCGAAACTTATCTTTCTGGGAATACTGTTATAAAAACCAAACGTATTGGGAAGAACATACATTAGGTATTAAACACGATAGGCTCAAAAGTTATGAGGAATTTCTGGAAGACCTTCGTGATGGCTATTATGATGACAAAAAAATCTGTCTAACGTTAAAAACATGTCATGATTTTCTGGAAAGTCATAAAGCACACAAGAAAACCTTCCTCAGTTTCTTTAATATGTCATTCAAAAAAATGATCAATCCTGCGTTGTGGTCACGAGAGTAATAATAAATAAACGACTTATAGTAGTATGGTAAAATTCAACATTGAAGATTTCTTTTCTAAACGATTTGAGAATGAATCTACCAACATTTTGTTAGAAAAGCCCGCATATTTTTCCGCAACAATGATGGAAGACTATGTATACCAGCTTATGAGTTATAGTTTAGAAAATTACATCTCATATCTAGCAGAACATCCAAATAAAACTGAGATTACTTCACGTGATATTACCCAACTTAGTAATATTGATGATTGCACCACAAACATGTGTAGGATAATGCTTGAAAACGACAACCATGGATTATCTCTAACTGATATTGCAACCAAATTACACGGTGACGACAACTTTAAGGATAATGCTGTTGCACTTACAAAATATGGTGAAAATCAAGTTAAAACAGCATGTCAAATGGGATTAACTGTTTTCAAGAACGATCTATGGTATCTGACAGGCATCGGATATGTTATTAACAATCTGCCAGAAAAAGTCCAAGCCAAATACTATGCAATAAATCTTTTAAGAGATTCTTTTTCACTAGTGTCCACTAAAAACGATTAACAATCGTTGTAAGTGGTTGATATGCGACAAAATACGAGCAAAAAATGACTCTATGGGTTAGAAATGACTATCTTTGCAGAAAATTACAATCTGTAAGTTAGTTTAGACTCATGAATCAAGGTAAGTATATATTCAGTCAAATATGTGATTTCCTTCCCAAAAACCAGTTCGATTGGTTCGTAAAAAAATATCAAGGAAACAAATATGTTAAGAAGTTCACTTGTTGGAATCATTTGCTAGTGATGATATTCGCTCAGTTGACCCATCGAGAGAGTCTTCGAGACTTGATAGCTACGCTCAATGCGCATAAGACTAAGTTCAACAGGCTTGGATTTGGCACATCTGTTACCCCAGTTCGGGATAAGAAATTGTTCATAAAAAAGTTGGTAGTCTCATAAAA
>ERZ1673698.2315-NODE-2315-length-13462-cov-5.178190_pt1 | contig 13462 bp, 7 predicted proteins | sample MGYA00580228_ERZ1673698 | MGnify/ENA primary metagenome ERZ1673698 (study PRJEB41218, sample SAMN15661768) | gut metagenome | host: Homo sapiens | place: Canada: London | collected 2015-08-20/2019-03-30 | study: EMG produced TPA metagenomics assembly of... | reverse complement strand
TTACCCATTCCGTTCTTATTATTTTTACTGCCATTCTTTCTCTGTCTGCGTCTCTTATCAGGTTCCGGCGGGATATTCCCATAATAATTTTCATTATTATAAGTACTCTCATCTCTCCATCCGTGGCTGCTATAAGAATTATTATAAGTATCGTTGGAATTATTTCCGTTGTCATACTGATAGGAACTGCCACCTGTACCTTGTTCTCTGTAAGAATACCTATGACTCTCTGTATTCTCCTGTGTTACCGATTCCTCAATCGGTGTTACATCTATAGCTACCTGCTGACTGTTGTTTTCCTGGTTATTTATCCTGTTGTTCTCTAAATTCTCATTATGGAATCCATTTTCAAATTCGTTCATAATGTTATCCCCTTTCCTAAGTTTGTAACCTTATCTTAGCAACGATGTGTGATAAATTTGTGTTGTATTTATGGCAAATTTATGGATTTCTACTGATTTTGCAGCTTTTTCACACTTTTTTCGTAAAAGCAGGAAAAGAAATAACCTTGTGGAATGCCCTGTTCTATTGTATAATAAGTTAGAAAATTATCCCAGTAAGAGGTATATTACGCCCTTTTTTCCATATATATATCCCTTTTGGGTGATGGAGGTACACTTTTATGATTAAAGAGAATCAAAAATATCTTAACCGGTTCCACGTCGTTCTTGATGCACTGGTTATTTATTGTTCCTTTTGTCTTAGTTACTATATTCGATATATATGCCCTCTTTTTAAAGACATTTTCCCTCGTTTTGGTTACTGGCGGCAGTTGTGGCAATATCAGGGTATACTTCTTGTTCTTATTCCTGTATACCTTATTTTATATGCAAAGTTTAATTTATATAAACCAAAAAGATTTCAAAATAGGACTTCAGAGTATGCGAATCTCATTAAGGCGAATTCCAGTGGAATGGTTTTCTTCTTTATATATATAATCTTTATGTAGATTCCCCATGTTTCACGAAGTCTTCAGTTAATGTTCTATGTTCTTTCCATGCTTCTTACCATTGCTGAAAGGGCGGCAATCCGTTATGCATTAGAAAGAACTCGCAGAAAGGGATTTAATCTTAAACATGTTGTTGTTATTGGTTTCAGTGCAGCAGCCGAAGCCTACATCGACCGTATTAAGTCAAACCCACAGTGGGGCTACACCATTCACGGTATTTTCGATGATAATCTCAAGGCTGACTTTTCTTACCGCAATACTTTTTGCATTGGTAAGTTAAAGGATGTAGAAAAGTTTCTTCAGAACACTTCTATGGATGAGGTGGCAATCGCACTCAGCCTGAAAGAGTATTATAAACTGGGAGATATGGTTGCTATCTGCGAAAAGTCTGGTGTGCATACAAAGTTTGTTCCAGATTATTATAAATTTATTTCTACTAACCCAGTTACTGAGGATTTGAACGGACTTCCGGTTATCAACATCCGTAATGTTCCGCTTACAAATACTGTAAACAAATGTATCAAACGTCTTGTGGACATTATTGGTTCTATCGTTTGTATCATTCTCTTTTCACCGATTATGGCTGTTGTTGCTATTCTCGTTAAAAAGAGTTCCCCAGGACCAATTATTTTCTGTCAGGAACGAGTCGGTCTTCATAATAAACCTTTTAAAATGTACAAGTTCCGATCGATGGGAGTACAGTCTGCCTCTAAGGAACAAAAGGCCTGGACAGTACACAACGATCCCCGGGTCACTCCCGTGGGAAGAATTATCCGTAAGACCAGTCTTGACGAACTGCCACAGTTATTTAATGTATTAAAGGGTGATATGAGTCTCATTGGTCCACGGCCAGAACGACCTCTTTTCGTTGAGAAATTTAAAGAGGAGATTCCTCGTTATATGATAAAGCATCAGGTACGTCCCGGTATGACAGGATGGGCACAAGTTTGCGGCTTCCGTGGAGACACATCCATTGAGGGACGAATTGAACATGATATTTTTTATATTGAAAACTGGACATTATCTTTTGATATTAAGATTCTATTTCTTACTGTATTTAAAGGATTTGTCAATAAAAATGCTTACTAACACAGATTTTTTAACTAATGAATGTACTCTCCGAAACATTCCATAAACCTATTAAATTTCCAGAAGTACCTATGACAGAATGGAGGCATATTTTATGAAATATGGTTCAATATATAGTAAAGATAACATTGAAAACAAATATAACTATTCCAGCACAGGCGGCAGACGAAGTTCTCAGAATAATTTCAAAACTTCTCACGACCATCATACACATTCCACATTGAATACTGATGGCCTGCTTCGAAGTTCTTCCGGTACAGGATATCATTCCTCTGGTTCTTCTATAAAAAATTCTGGCAAACCATCAACAAAGAAGTCCTCTTCCCAGAATAAGCCTGATACAAAGTCTCAAAAGCGGCAGACTTCTGGCGGACGAGCTTTAACTTATCATGAACGTAAAAAAAAGAAAAAACGGGGATGTTTTCCTTTCCTTCTTTTAATCATTCTTTTAATTGCCGGGGCGGTTTTTGCATTCCGTTTCTCATTAAAAGGTGCCTTTTCCAAAATAGAAAAATATCCTTTAGATAAAACAAGTGTAACTGTAAATGATACGGATGCTAATATAAAAGATTATCAAAATATTGCTCTTTTTGGCGTTGATAGTCAGGATAATAAAATTAAAGATAAAGGTTCCCGTACTGACTGTATCATCATTGCCAGCATCAATAAATCAACCAAAAAGGTAAAATTGATGTCTATTTACCGTGATACCTATGTAAGTATTGATGGCGAATACGATAAGATTAATGCAGCATATTCTTATGGCGGACCAGAACTTGCTCTTCGCACAATTAACCGTAACCTGGATTTAAATATCACAGATTTCGCCACGGTTAACTTTAAAGCATTAGCCGATGCTGTTGATGTGCTTGGAGGTATTCCATTGACCATTAATTCTGAAAAAGAATTACAGAATTTAAATGATTATATTGGTAATATGAATCATATTAATGGTGGAAATTCTCCGAAGTTTGAAAAAACCGGAACTTATACCTTCGATGGTAATCAGGCTGTTGCCTACTCTCGTATCCGCTACATGGAAGGCGGAGATCACGCAAGAGCTAACCATCAGCGACTTGTTCTTGAAGGTATTATGAATACAGCTAAAAAACAGCCGCTAAAACTTGGAAAGTTAATCAGTACTGTTCTTCCACAGTGTAAAACGAGCCTCTCTAATGACGCTCTCACAAAGCTGACTCTTTCCATGGCACGTTGTAAGATAGAAGATTCGCAGGCTTATCCTTTTAAATCTGAAGATGAACGATATAACGGCATCTATTACGGTTTTCCAATTACAGCCCAGGCAAATGTAAAAAAAGCACACGAATATCTCTTTGGTACGAAAGACTATAAACCAACAGAAGAGCTTCAGAAGATCAGTGCGAAGATTAAGGTTGTAACGGATTATATTGGGATTACGGAATAGCGCCATATAATACCCTATATCTGTGGCCTCGGAGCAAGGTTTGGATGCAAGCGCATAAGCGAGCATTCAAACCGCCGCGACTAAAGTCACAGATATAGGATATCTTCTCTTTGGTGTTTCGTCTATTTGCCTACGGCAAATCACTATTCTTCGTAATAATTAAACTTCGGTGTTGCCTGTATCTGACAGGATGCTTTCATTGTTCTTCTATTTTTATGAAGTTGTACGTTAATAAGAAGCATTTCACCGTTTTCTACCATTTCCTGAATATCATCTTCTGTTAATTCTTCGTAATCCTCTGTTATCATATCTGCATATTTGAGTTCAAGATATACATCACACATATTTCCTAATGATTTGTGATATTCGATTTCATCTGGGTCAAGCTCATTTTCACTTTCTGCTGGTGCATATCCGTAGGACATAATAATCGGAATTCCCAGTTCTTTTGCAAGTTTACGGATTCCATCCATGAGCGGTTTCATATCCTCAGAATCTTCTACTGAGAGTATATTTTCAATATTATCAATAAATACCACTGGCTTATGTGCTCCCTCTGTTACGATGGAACGAATAAGTTCTGCTAATATATCTCCTGCGGAGGCATCTTCCATATTTTCTACATATTCAGACACTGCTTCCTGATCAAGTACAAAAAGATGTTCACTGATTCGTCCTCTGTACCAATTCAATTCATCTTTTAAAGAACGAATATCTGCGCCTTTTTCTCCTGTCATGATTGCCATAGAGGATACTGCTTTTTCTTCATCTTTTTTATTCATTTCATAACTGAGACGAGAGATGGTATCTACCATAAGGTCATAGCGGGTAAGCTCTGTTGAAATATAAAGTACATCTACACCGCTTTCTGCTGCCCGGTCGGCTATCTGCTGCATAAATCCGTTCTTTAAATACTGAGGTGTAGCATCTACAAAGTAACTTCCTTTATGAAGGCCATAGCGGAGCATTGCATCTAAACGTTTGAATCCTGTGCTTAACTTTCTGTTTTCCTGTGTATCTACAATATACTCTTCAAATTTATCCATAAAGCTTGCAGAGTTTTTGAGAACAAATGGATTGCGGACACTTACCTGGAATTCTTTTTCTTCGACATTCTTTCCTGTTAGAACTACTGCGCTAAATTCTCTTTCTTCTTTTTCTGGAGCTGTTTTTTCCTTACGTTTTACAATATTCTTGTGTTTTCTGGAATGTGATGTTCTCTCACTGTGCGCAGACTTCTTCGTCTGTGAAGATGTCCTCTCTGCCTTTTCCGGTCTTGTTTTTTCTACCTGAATTGTGTCTTCTGATTCAGAAATGTATTCTGCTTCCTTGTATTCTGCTTCTTTCTCTGTTTTCTTAGAAACGCCCTTATTTGCTATCTCTTTTTCCTCTGTCTCAGAGCACTCCCTATTTGCTGTCTCTTTCTCTTCTGTCTCAGAGTACTCTCTATTTGCTGCCTCTTCTTCTGTCTCAGAGAACTCCTTATTTGCTGCTTCTTCCTGAGCTGCCTCTGAGGTCTCTCCCTCTTCTTCCTCAGAGTTTTCCTCTTCACTGCTTATTTCTTCCTCAGAAGCTTCTTTTAAAATACTTTCTGGCTGTTCTGATACATCTTCGGCACCTTCCGTCTTATCAGATTCGTCCTCCGTTTTTTCTACAGAGTTTTCTTCTAAATCCTCCTCAAAAACTGCCTCTTTTTCTGTTTCTTCAGATTTGTCCTGACTGCTTTCTTCTAAAGTTTCTTCATTTGCAGGTTCTTCTAAATCTTCCTCAATAAAGTCTTCATCCATAGCAAGTTCTAATTCTCGCTCGAGGTCATCTTCATCTAAATCTTCTAAATCTTCAAGAGCATCTTCTTCTGTATCTAACGCGGATACCGCTGCCTTTTTCTTCTTGCCATTTTCCTGTTCTTCAAGCCATGCATCAAGTGCTACTTCTGAACCAGCAAGTTCCAGTAAGAGCATTCTTTTTGCACGCTCATAGACTTCACCCTCCAGGCCAAGAGATGCCAGATTATCCAAAGCTTCATCTATCTCTGCCTGTGTGTGGTCTCCAAGAACTAATTCGCCCGGATCAACATATTCAAATTCTTCCGCTTCTTTTTCTGAAACTTCAGAATACTCAGGCTGTTCTTGTACTTCTTCTGCTGTCGGCGCAGGGGTTATCTCAGAACTTTCTTCTGTTGCTGTCTGTTCCCCGGCTGTTGATGCACTCTCTTCCATCGGCTGTTCTGTTGCTTCTTCCACTTTCGGAATTTCTTCTGATTTCTTCTCTTCCTCTGCTTTCCCGGCTTTCTGTGCCGCTTTTAACTGCTCTGCTGCCAATGCTTCTTCTGCTGCCTTAAGCTGTGCCTTTAATTCTTCAATGGAAGGACTTTGACTTTCTTCGGACTCCTCTTCTAAATCTAATTCATCAAAGTTTAAATCATCCTCGCTCAGTTCTTCCTCTGTCTCCGATATTGGTTCAGCCTTCTTCTGTACTGCGTTTTCTTGTGCCTCTTTTGCAAGTTCTACTGCTGACTTTGTTTCTCTGGCTTCCTGTGGCTCTGGCTTAGCTGCCTGCTGTGCTGCCCTGGCAAGTTCTACCGCTGACATTGGCTGGCTCTGTGATTCTGACTGTGAACTTTCCACTGCTGGTTCCCTCGTTCCTGCCATTCCACTTCCAACAGCACTGCCTGCACTTTCGCCTTCAAATGCCATCGGTGCCGTTTCAGCTGTAGTACCTGTTTCCGTCTGCGCCAAAGTTTCTTGTTTTTCTTCTGAGTCAGAAGACGTATTTCTGGAAATAACTTCTCCGATCAAAGATTCCATATCTTCCTGCGTCACAGCTCCTCCAGTCTGACTCATTAGATTTTTCAAGTTTTCGAAAATCGTCTCGTTAATTAATCCTAAGTCTGCATTGGCATCTTCAGCCAGAATCATCTCTGCATTTTCCTGTACTACTTCCTGACTAATCATACGAAGCATATCATCTGAAAATGTCGGCATTCCCTGTGATTGGCTGGTTTGCTGTGCTGTTGTTCCATCTCCCTGTCCGGCAGACTCCTGACTATTCTGCTCTCCTGCTGTCTGATCTGGTGCGATTCCAGACTGTTCCAGAATCTCATCTGGTAACTCATCACTGATATCTTCTGGAGCCACTCCCGCTTCAATCTGTTTTTCCCGATAAAGTTCTTTCTCTATCTCTAATTTTTCCTCTGGTGATAAATCTTCATAATCTTCAAAAGAAACGAGTTCATCACTGTTCTTTTCCATATAATTTAAAATTTCCTGCTGATGAAGTGCAAATTCCATCGGATCTTTTCCGCGCTTTCTTGCCTCTTCCATAAGACGTTCTGCTCTCTTTTCTGCCTCAAGCTTCATCTGATCCTCTTCTTTGGCCTTCGCGATTGCTTCTGCGGCTAACTGAGAAGCTGATTTGGTTTCTGGCATCTTCATCTCTTTAGGTTCATATTCCTCTTTCTGATGTGCTTCCTCATCCTTATCCACAGCTGACTGTGCAAGTTCCCAGGCTGAAACTGGCCTTCTTCTCTGCTCTTCTAATGCTCTCTCTTCTGCCTTGTTAGCCTCATCTTCTGCAAGCATTTCCGTCGCTGTCTTTTCCCTTCCATATCGAATCTGAGAACGGTCAAATGGGTATTCTACCTTAGGATCATTTAATCCCATCATCTGCATAAAATTATTATAGATCAAATCATTAAGATTCGCCGCTTCCTGATGATTTACATCGTCTTGTCCAAACATATCGTAAGAACTGCCATTACCATAATCTTCGGACGCACCACTGTCTGGGGATGCCATATTTCCATATCCATCTGCAGTTTCTGACTGTTGCTGAATATTCGCATTTTCATTCTCAATTACCTGTGCAAAAGGATTCTCCTCATGTGACTCACTCTGCATCTGTGAACTATTCTGTTGTGGAGTCATTTCCTGTTGTGACTGTGGAGCTGCTGTCTCTCTTCTTCTGCCACCATTTCTTAACCGTTCCTCTATCATATTCACTGCAGAAGCTGCCTGCTCGGAATCATCCATCTCCTCAAATGTCTTCGGTGGGAAAATATCTGGTGCCAGAGATTCTGCCAGCTTCTGAATCGTATCAGAAAGTTCCTGCTGTTCCCTTGGTTCTTCTGGTCTCCCGGTAATATTCAGCGCCATATCAATAATATCATTAATATCAAATGGTCTTTCTTCGCTTCCTTCTGTTGCAGTGTGCTGTGCTCTCACCACATCCAACAACGCTTTCATCATATCTTCCATTATAGATTAACCTCCGTTACATGTTCTGTCTGCCTGTTTAGCTTCTCATTTTCAATAAAGATATTCTAACACCTTTATGCAATTATTACAAACAAGTATTGCATTATTACACATTTTCCATCACTTTCTTTCAATTCATATAAATAATTGTCATAGACATTGATTTTTTTAACTAATTCTGCGATACTAGATATAGAATATTATAGATACTTGATTGATTATTGCATGAAAGGAGTACATTTTGAAAACTTATATTGATTTACATATTCATTCTACTGCTTCTGATGGTACATTTTCCCCAACAGAAATTATAAATGATGCCCTAAAACTTGCTGGTGATAAAAATCCTGTTGTAATTGCTCTTACCGATCACGATACAGTTGCTGGCACAGAAGAATTTCAGAAAGCTGCTGCCAAACATAAAGAACGACTTACTGCCATCTCTGGTGTAGAGATTTCTACAGACTATCACGGAGTAGAAATTCATGTTCTTGGCTATAACATCGACACAAAAAATAAGGCTCTCTTAGAACGCCTTGCCGTTTGTCGTGAAAGCCGTGACGGACGTAATGCAAAAATTATTGAGAAACTTCAAGAACAGGGCTTTAAGATTTCCATGGACGAAATCAAACCAGATAAGCCAGGCGAAACAATCGCCCGCCCACATATCGCAAAGCTTCTTATGAAAAAGAAATATGTTTCTTCTGTTCAAGAAGCATTTGATAAATATCTTGCAGAGGGAAGATGCTGCTATGTGGAACGTATCATGCCTACTCCGCAGGAAGCAATCGAACTAATCAAAAACAGTGGAGGTGTCCCTGTTCTTGCACACCTTATGTTCTATAAAAAGTTAGATTCCGCCCAAAAAGAAACTCTGGTCCGCGAATTAAAAGAAGCCGGCCTTGTTGGAATTGAAGCTTACTATAACACTTACACTCCTGTTGAACAGGAATATGTTGCTGGTCTTGCCAAACAGTGGGGTCTTCTTAAAACAGGCGGAACAGACTTCCACGGTCAGAACAAACCACATATTTCCTTATTTAAAGGACAGGGAGAAATGGAAGTACCAGAAAGTATTCTCCCAGAATTTTTGGCTAGTTTAATTCGTTAAGAGACAGACGCCCCGGAAGAGAAACGCTATCCTATATTTGTGACTCTATCACTGCGGGTTGAATGTTCGCTTACTGGCTCCCATTCAATCCTTGCTCTAAGGCCACAAATATAGGATAGCGTTTCTCTTCCGGGGCTGTCTTTGGCTGTTTTTAGTTGAATTAAAATAGTGGTTGGAGAGATTCGGGGATGGAAACAGAGGGCTTTGGCTAGCTTTTGTTTGAATTAAATAGTAAATCCATCTCCTTGACTTCTGGTAGCAGGATTTGTTATATTAGTCAGATAGTAAATTATCAATGACCATTAATACTATGAGAGAGGAGATTTTTCATGAAAATAACAAATAAACTCTGTCTTTCTGTCGCTTCAGCCCTTTTATTCTTCGGGCTTTGCACTTATCCGGCAGTTTCTCTGAATGCAAGTCAGACAACGGTCAAAAGCCAGAGCACAACCAGTTCAACCGAAGCCGTCTCACTGAAAGCACCTTATTTTACTGTTACACCAGGATATAAAAGTGCACAAATCACATGGAAAGCCGTCACTGGAGCTAATAAATATAAACTCTTTTGTTCCGATGGACGTTCTGTTAAGTTTAAAAAAGCCGGAACTTATACATTTAATCAGTTAAATGAAGGCCAGACCTACACATTTACTGTAAAAGCATTCGCTCCTAACGCAAAAACAGTTTCCAGAAAGCTCTCTGCTACGATTCCCGTAACCATTTCACAGAATGTAACTGGATTATCTGTCTACGCAAGCAATAGCCGTCTCAACTTAAAATGGAACACACTTTATAACGCAAGCGGTTACAGTGTATATAAAAAAAAGGGCAGCCGCTACACTCTTTTAGCAAACACCACCCGCTCCACTTATCAGACTTCCATTACAAGCGGCGCTTCAAGTATTACTTTTATGGTAAAACCTTACACAACGATTAATGGAAAGAATTATACTTCTTCAACAGGAGCTACTGTAAGCTGTACCCCTAACACTTTACTTTCACCATTAAAAACAATAAGAACGATGACTTACTTCTGCAAGACAACCAAGAAAGTTTCTCTTTACCGTTCCTGGACTTCTAAAAAAGTTGTTAAAACATTAAGCAGCGGTGTAACCGTTGATTTAATCGGACGTAATACCAAATATAAGAGAAGCGAGATTCTCTATAAAGGAAAGACCTACTACCTCACTACAGGAAGTCTTCGCGCTTTCAAATGCAACTACACAACATCCAAATATTCTACTGCTCAAAAACTTGCTTATGTTAAAAAGTATTCCAGCAAAACCAGCTATTTAATCTGGGTCAGTCATTATACACAGGAAGTCAGCATTTTTCAGGGTCGAAAGAACAATTGGAAATTAATTAAATCGTTCCCTTGCGCCTCCGGAAACTATAATACCCGTTCTCCCCATGGAACTTTCCGCATTGGTCAGAAGGAAAATGGCTGGTATTATGTTAATACTTATGAAGAATACATAACTCATTATTGTGGAAGAAACTCTTTCCACACCAGAGTACACCGTTACCCATCCGGCAGCAGCCAGAATCATCATAAATTTCCAATTGCAAGCACGGTGTATGCAGATGCTACAATTGGTAAACCAGCATCTAATGGATGTGTGCGTCTGATGGACTCCGATGCATATTATATCTGGAAATATATGCCAGCGAATACTACGGTAATTTCTTATTAAGCTCTGGGTTGCCGCAGGCAGAGAGACGCTCCCAACGAGGGAAGCCATCCTATATTTGTGACTCTATCACTGCGGGTTGAATGTTCGCTTACATACTCGCATTCAATCCTTGCTCTAAGGCCACAAATATAGGATGGCTTCTCTCGTTGGGAGCTGTCTTTGGCTGTTGCCAGATTATCTTAGATATCTAAAAAAGAAGGGGTTCATTATACGTTTGATTTTATTCTGTCGTGCTAAATGTTCCATTCTGCCTGATAAAACAACCTTGCTCAAAAACGATCTCGTGAGGTTACAGTCAGAACTCCACAGCACAAAGGAATAAAATTCAATCTTATAGTGAACCCATTCTTTTTCAATTTTTTCTGTGCAATCCAGCTTAAAAATTTTGAAAACGCCTGCTTACTTTAATTCTGCAAAATAGATAAAAGACAACTTAATTTATTATTGTAAAATTGCTGTGATATCATAGCAATCACTTATATGTCAATCTTTAGTATTCATTTTCTGGAAAGCCATAACCTTTTGAAAAATCTCAAAATTATCTAACATAATATTCTGATTCTGCCCCAACCAAAGCACAGCTCCCCGAGAGTGAAGAAATCTGTGGTCGGATTGCCAGAAGAATACGAGAAGAAGAGTCAGTAAAAAAATTACCCCATTTTGTGACTTTGTGCTGTGGAATTTTGACCATAGAAACTTCGGGTTCGTTTCTCCGAAGTTTCTGTTTTATTGGGCAAAATGGAACGTTTAGCACAACGGAACAAAATGGGGTAATTTTTTACTGACTCTTTTCTAAATTCTTCTGGCAATCCGACCACAGATTTCTTTTCTCTTAGGGTGCGTCTCCTTTGCCTGCGGCAAATCAAAAATTATTTTATGATTGTTCCTCCCCCCACTACGTGGTTATCCCTATACAGGACTACTGCCTGGCCTTTGGTAATCGCACGCTGTGGTTCTAAGAAATGAATGTCTACTGTTCCATCTGAATTTTTCCTGGCGGTTGCTTCTTTTTCTGTCTGGTGATAGCGGATTCTTGCCTTAACGACTTCGTCCTCCGCTAAGTTCTCTATCCAGTTGAAGTCATTTGCAATTAAATCAGTCTTAAATAAGTCTTCATTGCTTCCGACGATGACTTTATTCTCTTCCGGGCGGATTTCTGTTACATAGTATGGCTTTGGTGCGGATATGCCGAGACCTTTTCTCTGTCCGATAGTATAGCCATAGTAGCCTTTGTGCCTGCCGACTACTTCGCCTTCCTGATTTACGAAGTCTCCCTGCTCGCTCTTTTTACCAGTTGTTTTTTCAATAAATGACATATAATCTCCATCTGGAATAAAGCAGATGTCCTGACTATCGTGCTTATGGGCATTGAAAAATCCCTGTTCTTCTGCAATCTTACGAATTTCTGTCTTGCTGTAATCTCCCAAAGGGAAACAGGTATTGGCAAGCTGTTCCTGTGTAAGGGAATACAGTACATAGCTCTGATCCTTGCTGTCATCGACACCTTTTAACAGATGATATCCCTGCTCATCGTGTGTGACTTTTGCATAATGACCCGTTACGATAACATCACAATGTAATGCCTTCGCTCTCTTATATAAATGCTCAAATTTTAAATGACGATTACACTCGATGCAGGGATTCGGTGTCATTCCATTCTGATAACAGGAAATAAAATTATCAATAACTTTTTCCTTAAAATCATCTTTAAAATTAAATACATAATATGGGATTCCCAGTTTAACACACACGCTTCTGGCATCCTCAATATCACTTAAAGAACAACAGGTTTTCTCCCTTGCCATTCCAATATCTTCATTATCATAAAGCTTCATTGTCACACCAATACAATCATATCCTGCCTCTTTCATAAGGTATGCTGCTACTGATGAATCAACACCACCACTCATAGCGATTAATGCTTTCTTTGCCATTGCAATCCTCCTATATTTTTAATGAAAAAATCATGTAGATGTTTCCTTGGTCAACAGCTACTATGATAACATTCTACCATTTGAAAGTAAAGATATTCTAATTGACAAACAGTCTCATTCCCACTATAATCATTACGGCATCTTTTGAATTATTTTTTGTAAATCATGCAAATTTTATAAAGTTATCCACAATATTTTCCCAAAGCACTGCGTCTATCCACAATTTTTTTGAAGATATTGTGTATAGAACTTGTAAATCACACTTATAGATAGAAAGAAGGTTTTTTGTTTGAATAAAAAAGTCCAAATTTCAGAATCCATAGAACTTGGTATCCTGCTTGCGCTATCCGGCGGCTTTATGGATGCCTATTCCTATATCGGCAGAGGCGAGGTATTTGCAAATGCCCAGACGGGAAATATGCTCCTTCTCGGTGTCCATCTTTCTGAAGGAAATATTCCTGCAGCTATCCGCTACCTTTGCCCTGTTCTTGCTTTTACCTTTGGAATCGCACTTGCAGACATTGTCCGAAATTCAGGAATAGGAAGTCATTTGCATTGGCGGCAGATTTCTGTTGTGGCAGAGGCTATTATTCTTACTATCGTAAGCTTTCTCCCACAAAGTCATAACCTTCTTGCAAATAGCTTAACTTCCCTCGCCTGTGGCATTCAGGTAGAAAGTTTTCGTAAAATTCATGGAAATGGTATCGCTACTACTATGTGCATCGGAAACTTGCGAAGCGGCACACAGAATATTTACACGTTCTTCCAGACAAAAAAAAGAGAAGCTCTTGAAAAAGGGCTTCTCTATTACGGAATTATTCTTTGCTTTATCTGCGGGGCGATCATCGGAAACCAGTGTATTAAATACTTCCATGAACGGGCAATCCTTATATCTTCCGTATTGCTGCTGTTGGCATTTATAATGATGTTTATCACCAGAGATGAAGAGTGACATCCTCCCCCACCTGTAGAGGTTGGGGCTTCCCATCCTCGGCAAGTTTGG